>WNGI01008893.1_pt1 | contig 16446 bp, 10 predicted proteins | sample 5400621 | NCBI WGS metagenome assembly WNGI01 (sample SAMN13153374, study PRJNA577476) | soil metagenome | isolation source: 20 cm soil or saprolite under Garry oak tree replicate 1 | place: USA:California | collected 2016-06-15 | reverse complement strand
CGAGCGGATTCCTGGGCCGCGCGGACTCGAGCAACCAGGGCTACGGGTTTCTCACCCCCCAGCAGAGCTTCTCGATTCGTACGTTCCAGAACATCGACCGCTTCACCGGGAGCATCATCTCGAATTACCGGCCGCAGGACTGGCTGACGGTCAATGGCGTCGTGGGCGTCGATTTCACGAGCCGTTTCGACGAGCGGACCTTTATCCCGGGTGCGATTCCAGCGGCGTTCAGCACGACATCGAACGCCGGAAGCCGGGCGGCGAATCCGTTCCAGATCTACAACTGGACCGGCACGATCAACGCCACCGCCTCGTTCGTCGTGACGCCGTCCATCTCCTCGACGACCACGGCCGGCTTTCAATACTTCCGGAACGTCTTCCATGGCGTGCTCGCGAGCCGCCAGAACCAGACCGCGGGCACCGGCTCGCTGGGCGGCGGCGTCATCCCCGCCGACAGCGAAACGACACAGCCGGTCGCGACACTCGGCAAGTATCTGGATCAGCGGGTCGGAATCAAGAACCGCCTCTTCCTCGACGGCGCGCTGCGGAGCGACCAGAACTCCGCCTTCGGGGTCAAGTTCGCCAACATCCTGTACCCGAAGTTGTCCGCGTCGTGGGTGATCTCGGAGGAGCCGTTTTTCCCGCGGTCCGACAACGTGAGCACGCTGCGCCTGCGCGCCGCGTGGGGGAAGTCCGGCGTCCATCCCGGACCCCTCGACGGCGTCGAGTACTTCAGTCCAACGCCCGTCGTCGTCAACAACGTTGACGTGCCGGGTTTTACCGCCGGCAATCTCGGAAATCGCAATCTGAGGCCTGAGCGCACCCGCGAGGTCGAGCTGGGCTTCGAAGCGGGGTTGTTCCGCGACGTCGCCCATCTCGATGTCGCGTACTACGACAAGTCGTCGAGCGACGCGCTCATTGCCGTCACCCTCGAACCCGGGCTCGGTGGACCGACGACCCAATTTGAGAATCTTGGCCGCGTGACGAATAAAGGCATCGAGATCCTGGCGCGGGTGGCGCCCGTCCGCCGTCCGAATCTGGAGATCAATGTGAGCGCCAATGCCTGGGGCAATCGGAACCGCCTCGCGGAGCTCGGCCCGGGCATCTCGCCCATCATTTTCGGACTGGGTGGCGCGTCACAGCGTCATCAACCCGGCTATGCCCTGGGTAGCTACTTCATGACGCCCTATACCTTCCGCGATGCGAACCGCGACGGGATCGTCGATACCAGTGAAGTGACGCTGGGCAGCTCCCCCGTATTCGTCGGTCAGCCGTTCCCCGATCACGGGATCGGCCTGGCCGCCGATATCACGTTCCAGCGGCACGTGCGGCTGTACGCCCTGCTCGATGGCCGGTTCGGCAACAAGCTCTTCAACACCACCGAGCAGTTCCGCTGTCTGCCGCCGCGCAACAACTGCCGCGGTCTGAACGACCGCACCGCGTCCCTCGCGGACCAGGCGGCGGCTGCTGCCAACCTCAAAGGCACGCAAGTCGGCTACGTCCAGGATGGTGGCTTCACCAAGCTGCGGGAGGTCTCCGTTACGTACTTTGCTCCCACCCGCTGGGCGAAGTTTCTCGGCGCCACTGACCTGAGCTTTGCGGTCGTCGGACGGAATCTGGCCACCTGGACGAAGTACCCAGGCGTTGATCCGGAATTGAACGAAGCCGGGCAGAACAATTTCACGACGGCGGATTTCCTGACGCAGCCGCCGGTTCGCTACTTCATCGGCCGCGTCAACATCACCTTCTGAGCGCGAGGGAGCCATGATTGCCATTCTGCATGACATGATCGGCCCACAGCTTCGGCGCTCGCGCCGGGAATGGGTCGTAGCCGCGTCGTTGGCAGGCGCCGGGATGCTGCTTGCCGGCTGTCATATGCTGGACGTCTCGAATCCCGACATCGTACCGCCCGGAGGGCTCAACAACGCGGCGGCTCTGCCCACGATTCGCGCGGGAGCGATCGGCGACCTGCACATCGCTTACACGGGGTCGGGCGCACAGGGTTCGGGCGGCACGACGGAGGGCGTCATTCTGCTCGGGGGAATGCTCTCGGATGAGTTGATCAACACCGAGACCTTCCCGGACCGCATTCTGGCCGACGCTCGGCAGCCACAGCGCGAGAGCGTCACCCTGACGAATGTGTTCCGGAACGTGCACCGGGCACGCCGGTCGGCTGAGGTCGCCGCCGGCAAGTTCCGCACGTATGCGCCGGACACCACGATCGATGCTGGGTTATCGGAAATGCTGAGCCTTGCGGGCTACGCATACCTGTTCCTTGCCGAGAACTATTGCTCGGGTGTGCCGGTGAGTACCGTGAACCCGGACGGGACGTTCTCGTACGGCGACCCGCTCACGTCAGCGCAGGTCCTGGACACGGCACTGAACCGCTTCCGGCAGGCGCTCGCCGCGGCCACCGCGCTCGACACCGTGAAGGCATTTGCGGTTGGTAGCAACTCCCTCCTGGCATCGATCAGGGCGAGCCGGATCAGCATGACCGCGCTGGCACGAGTGGGGATCGGCCGAGTCCTGCTCGATGCCGGCAATGCGGCGGCGGCGGATACCGCCGTGACCGCCGTTGCAACGTCGTTCGCATATCAGATCCAGCACGATCTGAACACGACACGGCAGAACAACGGCGTGTACAACGGGATCCGGAAGTTCAAGCGGTACGGTGTGCCCGATGTGGAGGGGAGCGTCGGTTTGGCATGGCGGTCGGTGGCCGATCCGCGCACGCCGGCCTTTCGGACACCGGGCACGAACCTCGGGTTCGACGGGGCAACGCCACAATTCGATCAGAATCGCTACGTGGACGAGAAGGCGGCAACGCCGCTCGCGTCGGGTCTCGAGGCTCGCTTGATCAATGCCGAGGCGGCGCTACTCCGCCGCGACACGGCGACGTATCTCACGACGCTGAACGGCCTGCGGACCACGCCGCCGGCATACATCCTCAACGGCACGGCGGCACTCACGGCGCTGACCGCGCTACCGTCGCCGGCTGATTCCAACGCAGCGGTCACGCAGCTCTTTACGGAACGGGGCCGCTGGCTGTGGTTGACGGCTCATCGGCTCGGCGATCTGCGTCGTCTGGAGCGGCAGTATGCCCGCGCGGATAGTGTTGTCTTCCCGCACGGTGGCTATTTCAAAAGCGGCTTGCAATACGGCCCGGCGACGAGTTACCCGATCCCGTTGGACGAGGAGAACAACCCCAAGGCGGGTGTCTGCTTGAGCACCGCGCCCTGAGAGAAGCACCGCTACATCTGGGGCAGAGGGGGGAGGCGCGAGCCTCCCCCTTTTTGTCAGCTCTTGGTTTTGAAAAGGATGACGCCGCTGACGGCGTTGGAGCCGTAGTAGGATGTTCCCTCGATGCCGTTGAGGATTTCGATGCTCAGCAGTGTGCTGGCCGGGATCTGATTGAGCGAGCGGAAGTCCGCGAGCTCGGCGCCATCCACGAAGACGAGTGGGGCATCACTCAGCAGGATACTGCTCCGGCCGCGTCGCTCCAGGCCACCGGGTTGTCCGTTGCGGTTTTCGCGGAAGGTGAACTGCGGAGCGAGACGTTTCAGCGCGTCCCACGCGGTGCGTGCGCCGCTGCGCTCGATCTGCGACTGGGTGATCAGGATGTGGTCGCTGCCGGCGGGGGCGGGTGGAGCGGCGTGCGGGTGACAGGCGACGAGCAGCAGGGGGACCAGCGACGTCAGCCGAGACACCATACTAGATACAACAGAAATGCCCGGGGGCCGTCAAGCGCACCGGGAGGCGGCGGGATCAGTCGACGATCGCGTCCGGCAGCACGTACTTCATCGGGTTCACCGGGTGGCCGTTCACCCACACTTCATAATGCAGATGCGGTCCGGTCGAGAGACCCGTCGAACCGACGTTTGCAATTTTCTGCCCTCGCTTCACACGCTGGCCGCGCACCACGACGATCTTGGAGCAGTGCGCGTAGCGCGTCACCAGGCCGTAACCGTGATCGATCGTCAGCATGTTGCCGTAGCCTTCGACCCACGACACCTGCGTCACGACGCCGGCCGCCGGCGCGTCGATCTCCAAGCCCATCGGCGCGGAGAGGTCGATGCCCTCATGCGGGCGCGCGAGGTGGAGGATCGGATGCACGCGCTCGCGCGCGAACGCACTCGTCAGCCATCCTTTGGTCGGCATGATCGACGGCATCGCGGCGTAGCGCGAGCGCTGGCTCGACGCGGAGTCGTACGCCTCGTTCAGCGAATGCACGAGGAGGTTGGCGCGGCGGGTCAGCTGATCCATGTCGATGCGCGCGGCGAGCGCCTGCTTGCCGTTGGGACCCGCGCCCGCGAGGCTGTCGCGCTCGAACCACTGGCCGCTCGGCCCGCCGATGCCGGCCTGCTGCACGTCCTTGTCGATGGGCGACAGGCCGGCGAGCAACCGCAGCGCCTGCTCGCGCTCGCCGATGACGTTGATGGTGTCACGCAGTCCGACGAGGTGCTCGCGCAGCCGCTGGACCTCGCTCGCCAGCAATTGATTCTCGCGCTCGAGCGCTCGGCTCCGCGTGACGTTGACACCGCGCGACAGCGCCGTGCCGCCGAGCACGAGAAACAGCAGCGCGACCACGCCGCCGATGCCGACGAGCGCCTTGACGACCGTCTGCGAAACCTCCACGGCGCGGGACGAACCCGATCCGTGGGGGACCAGCATCACGGTCCAGCGGCGCTCGGTGCGTTTCTTCTTCATATGAGGATGCAAACATAAGACTTGGCGCTGGAGGTCGTCAAATCGGGAGATGTGCGCTCCGTCACGTTGTTTCGGGCAGGCGACTTAAGCAGCCACGGGCTTGGGAAACAGGGGGGGAGGGTTGGACACCCGCTGTCCGGTAACCGAAAGATTTGCGAAGTCCGAAAGGCGCACGTCGCGCCATGTGCGCGCGACGCCCAGCCCGCTCCAAATCGCTTCCGCTTTTTGGGGAATGAACGGCGCCGACAATACGGCGAGTCGCGCGACCGTGCGGACGAGACTCGCGAGGACGACGTCGAGCTCCGCATCACGCTGCGCTTTCGCGAGCTTCCACGGCGCGGTCTCTTCGACATACCGGTTGGCCCGCGAGGCGAGCTCGATGACGAGCGCCGTGCCTTCCTGCAGGTCCTGCGCGTCCATCGCGCGCATGTACGCCGCGACGGTGTCCCGCGCGGCAGACTCCAGCGGCGTATCACGTGCGCTCGAGTCGTTGGGGACGATGCCGTCGCGGTAGCGTTGCACCATAGACAGCGTGCGTGAGACGAGATTGCCGAACGTGTCGGCGAGGTCAGCGGTGTAGCGGGCGTCGAAGCGGTCCCATGTGAAGTTGCCGTCGCTCTCGAAGCCGACTTCGCGCAGGAGGAAATAGCGCAGCGCGTCGGCGCCGTAGCGCTCGATCGCCGAGCCGAGGCTGACGGCGGTGCCCGCCGTCTTGCTCATCTTGGCGCCTTCCCATTGCACGTAGCCGTGCGCCCACACGAGGCGCGGCAGCTCGAGACCCGCGGCGAGCAACATCGCCGGCCAGATGATACAGTGGAAGCGCGTGATCCCCTTGCCGACGACGTGAAGATCGGCCGGCCACCGCTTCTCGTACCCGGGCTCGGGAAATCCCGTCGCGGACAGATAATTGATGAGCGCGTCGAACCACACGTACACCGTCTGGTCCGGGTCGCCGGGGAAGGGAATGCCCCACGGCAGCCGCTGCCGCGAGATCGACACATCCTGCAACCCGTCCTCGAGGAGCCGCACGACTTCGTTGCGCCGGATCTCCGGCTCGACACGGAACTCACCGGTCGTGATGAGCTTGAGCAGCCGCTGGCCGTAGGCGCTCAGCCGGAAAAAGTGATTGCGCTCCTTGGTGGGAATGAGCTCGAGCGTGGGATGCTCGATGCAATGCCCGTTGACGATCTGCGCGGGCGACTTGAACTCCTCACACCCGGTGCAGTACAGCCCTTCGTAGTCGGCGACGTACAGGTCGTCGGGCCGCTGCTGTTGAATGCGCTCGAGCAGCGCGACGACGCCGCGCACGTGGCGCGGCTCCGTTGTCCGGATCCAGTCGTCGTTGCTGCACTCGAGGCGGCGCCAGTAGTCGGCGAACGTCTTCGCCATACGGTCGACCCACTCGCGCGGCGTGACGTTGGCGCGCGCGGCGGCCTGAATGACCGACTGGCTGTGCTCGTCCATCCCCATGAGAAAATGCACCTGGTCGCCGCGCAGCCGGTGGTAGCGGGCGATACAGTCCGCGCCGACCTTCTCGAGGGCGTGCCCCAGGTGGGGATCGCCATTGGAGTAATCGATGGCGGTGGTGAGGTAGAACTTCTGGCCCGCCCCCACTACAGCCGCAGCTGGTCGAGGGCGACCACCCGCGTCTCGCCCGCTTCAGAGCGAAGCGTCACGCGCTCGCGGAAGATGTCCACGGAGATCACGCGCTCGTTTCCCACGGACGTCTTGACCGTCTTGCCTTCCTTCGGGAAGCGTTTGCGCTGCTCGACGTAGAAGTCATGCTCGTAGTGCAGGCAGCAGAGCAGGCGGCCGCACGGACCGGAGATCTGCAGGGGGTTCAGTGAAAGGCCTTGCGCCTTGGCGAGCGACAGGCTGACTGGCTTGCCCTCCGGCAGCCAGCTCGAGATGCAGAGCTGGCGGCCGCAGCGCCCGATCCCGTCGAGGCGCTTCGCCTCGTCGCGCGCGCCGATCTGGCGCAGCTCGATGCGCGTGCGAAACAGACCCGCGAGATCGCGCACCAGCGCCCGGAAGTCCACCCGCTGCTCGGCGGTGAAGTAAATCGTGAGCTTCCGCTTGTCCCACTGCCATTCGGCGTCGGAGACTTTCATCGGGAGATTGTGCTGCCGCACACGGTCGCGCACGTTGCGCCGCACGTCTTCTTCGTTGACGCGGAGGTCAGCGGCGGTTTTGCGGTCCTCGGGCGTGGCGACTCGAACGATGGCGCGTGGTGCCGGGGTGGCTTCCGGGCTGCCGCCGCCACAGGCACCGCATCGCTGACACTTCTTCTCTGCCACGCTACCCAATGCGGACACGACCCCGAAATCCTGTCCGCGCTCTACCTCGACGATTACCGGAGCATCGAGGCGTAGCGGAGAGGAGTCTTCGGACGGCCAGATGAAATATTCTCGGCGGTTCCCTTTGAACCGGACTTCGATGACAGGCGTCAATTCACTTCTCGGTTAGCGCACCCATGGAAAGGTACTTTTCTTCGCGCCGTTTGAGGAGCTTGTCGGTCTTCAGCTTGCGGAGCTGACCGAGATGCCGCTGCAGGGCGTCGCCGAGCGCCGCGGCGGCCGCCTCGGGATCGGAATGGGCGCCGCCCGGCGGCTCGGGGATGATCTCGTCGATCACGCCCAGGTTGAGGAGATCCTGCGCGGTGATCTTCAGGGCTTCGGCGGCGCGCTCGCGCTGGCTGGCATCCTTCCACAGGATGGCGGCACAGCCCTCGGGCGATATGACGGAATAGACGGAGTTCTCCAACATCAATACCCGATCGGCGAGGCCCACGGCGAGGGCACCCCCCGATCCCCCTTCGCCGATCACCGCGGTGATGATCGGCGTGTGCAGCGAGGCCATCTCGATCAAACTGCTCGCGATCGCTTCGGCCTGGCCGCGCTCTTCGGCGCCGAGCCCCGGATAGGCACCAGGCGTGTCGACCAGCGTGATGACCGGCGCCCCGAACTTCGCCGCGAGGCGCATGAGCCGCATCGCCTTGCGGTACCCTTCCGGATGCGCCATCCCGAAGTTGCGGTACAGATTTTCCTTGGTATCGCGGCCCTTCTGATGGCCGATGACCATGACGCTGATGCCGTCCAGGCGCGCCCAGCCTCCCACGATCGCCGGGTCGTCGCGGAACAGCCGGTCGCCGTGCAGCTCGACGAAATCGGTGAAAACCGTGTTGACGTAGTCGAGCGGATAGGGGCGGCGGGGGTGGCGGGCGACCTGGACGCGCTGCATGGGCGTGAGATTGCGATAGATCTCGAGGCGCAACTTGGCCAACTGGTCTTCGAGGGGACGGGTGTCTGAGCCAGCGAGGCGTTTGAGCTCCTCGATCTGTTTTTCCAGCTCGAGCAGCGGCTTTTCAAAGTCCAGCGTATAGGTCGCCATCAGGCTTTTACGAGCGTCACGCTATCAGCTCCCAGGAGATCTCGGAGCGCGACCAGCAGGTCGTCCGCTGCGTCCACGCGGAACGCGCGGCTGCGCAGACGGACGGGGCTGCCATTCTCGTCCCTTTCCTTATTACCGTTCTCGCCGCGCCATTCGATGAAAACCGGTGTCGGACCAGGGTGGGCGGCACACAGTGCGGCAATCGCGCGCGTCGTCTCCGGGTGGGGGCGGTTCGCCGGCGTCCAGCGCAGCGCCACGCCGATCGCCCCGCTGGGCCGCAGGTCGTCGAGACTGCGTGCGTGATCGACGATGAACGGCGCCTGCTCCTCACCCTGATCGCGGGCGATGTATCCACCGCTGATTAAGTACGCACCGTCGGCCCGGATCACGCCGTTCAGCTTGGCCCAGGCTTCGGGAAATACCAACGCCTCCGCCGCGCCGTGAAAATCCTCGAGCGTGAGGCGCGCGTATTCCGCCCCCGTCTTCTTGGAGGTTTGCCGCTTCACCACCGTGACCACCGCCGCGACGGTGACCTTCTGCGCGGTCCAGATGCCCAGCGTGGCCGTCGTGCGGTTCCCAAAAAGCTCCACCTCGGCGCGGTACTTGGCGAGGGGGTGGCCGGAAATGAAGAAGCCGAGCACACTCTTCTCGCGGGTCAGGCGCTCATGTTCGGGCCACGGGGGGACGTCTGGAAGCGGGGACTGGGGACTCGGGGCTGGGGCTTCGTCGCCGAACAGGGCGTGTTGTCCGGTGAACCGCTCGTCCTGCCGAACCTGCGCTTCACTAAAGGCGTGATCGAGAGCGGCAACCAGCTGGGAGCGCTCGCCGCCCAGCGAGTCGCAGGCGCCCGAGTCGATCAGCGATTCAATCACGCGCTTGTTGCACAGCCGCAAGTCGATGCGGTCGCACAGCTCGACTAACGAGCGGTCAAACCGAATCCGTCGATCACCGACGACCGTGAACTTATAACCCGATTCGTTGACGTCGGGCGCGAGGACCTGCAGGTCGAGCTCGCGCGCCTCGTTGATATACTGGACCACGCGATCGGTGTTGCCGATTTCCGACGACAGCAGCGCGGCCATGAACTCCGCGGCATAGTACGCCTTGAACCAGGCCGTCTGGTACGAGAGGATCGAGTACGCGACGGAGTGCGACTTGTTGAAGCCGTACCGGCCGAACGTCTCGATCTGCGCGGCGATTTCTTCGACCGTCTTCTTCTCGTGCCCGCGCGCGATCGCGCGCTTCACGAAGTTGCCGAGCTCCTCCTGAATCAGCTCCTTGATCTTCTTCCCCACCGCCTTGCGCAGCACGTCGGCTTCGGCCAGCGAGTAGCCCGCCAGCACGTTCGCGATGCGCATCACCTGCTCCTGATACACGATCACGCCGTACGTGGGCGCGAGGATCTCTTCGAGCGCCGGATGCGGATAGCGAACTTTCTCGCGGCCGAGCTTGCGGTTGATGTACACGAGGTACATCCCGGTATCGAGCGGACCGGGGCGGAGCAGCGCGTTGGTCGCGACGAGATCGTCGAAGCAATCGCATTTCATGTTGCGCAGGCAATCGGTGGCGAGCGGCGATTCAAACTGGAAGATGCCGGCCGTGCGGCCGGCGCGAAGCAGCTCGTACACCTTGGGGTCGTCCAGGTCGGGCCGCTCGAGGTCGATCGTGACGCCATGTCGCTCGGCGACCATCTGCGCGGCGTCGTGCAGCACGGTCAGCGTCTTCAGCCCGAGCAGGTCGATCTTCAGCATGCCGACCTGTTCGAGCCCCACCATGTCGTACTGCGTGATGATCGCGTCGGCGTCCGTCTTGGAGTCGGGCGCGGTACAGACCGGCACGTAGTCGGTCAAGGGTCCCGGGGCGATCACGACGCCCGCGGCGTGAACCGAGGCGTGCCGCGCGAGTCCCTCGATCCTGGCTCCAAGATCCAGCACTTTCCTGATCCGCTCGTCCTGCGCCGCGGCTTGCTTCACCTCCGGCACCTTGTCGCTGGCCTCGGCCAGGGTGACGCTGAAGGCCGGCCCCGACGGAATCAGCTTGGTGAGCCGCTCGACATCCCCGATCTCGACGCGGAGGGTGCGGGCCACGTCCCGAAACGCGGCGCGCGCCTTCAGCGTCCCGAACGTGATGATCTGGCCTACCGACTCGCGCCCATAGCGCTCCCGCGCGTACTCCAGCACCTCACCCCGGCGCTCGAAGCAGAAATCGAGATCGATGTCCGGCATCGAGATGCGCTCGGGATTGAGAAAGCGCTCGAACAGCAGGTCGAATTTGAGGGGATCGACGTTGGTGATGCGCAGCGCGTACGCGATCAGCGAACCGGCTGCCGAGCCGCGTCCGGGGCCGACGGGAATGCCGCGGTCGCGGGCCGCCTTGACGAGATCGTAGACGATCAGGAAATAGCCTGCGTAGCCGGTGCGCGTGATGACGTCGAGCTCGTACTCCAGCCGCCGTTCGACCTCATCCGACAGCGGATCGCCGTAGCGCTCCACCGCGCCCTGGCGCGCGAGGTGCACGAGGAGATCCTGGTCCGACGCGAACTCCGGCGGACGGGGATACTGGGGCAGGAAGTACCGCTTCTCGAAATCGAACTCGCACAACTCCGCGACGCGTGCCGTTTCCGCGAGCACGTCGGTGCGATTGCCGAACAGGCCGCGCATCTCGTTCTCGGACTTGACGTAGCTCTCCTGTCCGAAGAAGCGGAAGCGTTTGGGATCGTCGAGGTCTTTGCCGGTCCCAATCGCGAGCAGGACGTCGTGGGCTTCGGCGTCTTCCTTCTTCAGATAATGCGCATCATTTGTGGCCGCGACGGGAAGACCGAGGTCGGCCGCGATGCGAAACATCCCCTCGGTGACGAGCTGTTCCTCGGGAATGCCGTGGTTCTGCACCTCCAGCCAGAACCCGTTCGGGCCGAACGTCCGGGCGAACCACGCGGCGCTCGCCTTGGCAGCCTCGTAATTCCCCTGGCGGAGGTACAGCGCGATTTCGCCGGAGAGACAGGCGGCGAGCCCGATGATTCCCTCGTGATGCTGCTCCAGCATTTCTTTGTCGATGCGCGGCCGGCGGTAATAGCCCTCCAGGAATCCAATGGATGAGAGCCGGATGAGGTTCTGATAGCCGATCCGGTTTTTCGCCAGCAGCACGAGGTGCGAGTACGGCGCCCCCAGGGGGACGTCGCCCGCCGGTTTCTCGCGCGCGTGCCGGCTGCCGAACGCGAGATAGGCCTCAAAGCCCAGGATTGGCCGGATTTTTCGCGCTTTGGCTTCGGCGTAGAACGCCCACGCGCCGTGGAGGTTGCCATGGTCGGTGAGCGCGAGCGAATCCATACCTAGCGCCTGGACCCGATCGAGCAGATCGGGGATCCGATTGGCGCCGTCGAGGAGAGAGTACTCGCTGTGCGTGTGGAGGTGAACGAACGGCATGGTTACGCCGCTGAATCTGCCGTATTTTGCGCGGTCATGCAATGGCTGATGCTCGTCGTCACGTTCGTCGTCATGGCGTTGTTGCAGCGGCTCGTGCGCTCGATCGGCGGTCCCCTCGAGGCGCACGCCACGCTCGCGCTTGGCTGCGTGACGCTCGCGGCGTTCATCGCAGGGAAGATCGCCCAGCGAATCCGAATTCCGCGCATCGTCGGATATCTCGTCGCCGGCTACGTCGCGGGTCCCGCCTGGCTCCACCTGATACGTGCCGATGATCTCCACAATGAGCTCCAGGTCCTGAGCCCGATTTCCACGGGGGCGCTGGCGCTGATCGCCTTCGCCGTGGGGAGCGAACTAACGCTCGATGTGCTGCGCGGCGAGCGGCGGCAGACGGTCCAGCGTATCGCGGCGGCGACGATGGCCGTTCCCTTCCTGGCGGTGGCGTTCGTCGTGCTCACCGTCAGCCCGTGGTTTCCCCTCACGGCGCACCAGCCATTCCGCGACGCCATGGTCGTTGCACTCGCCCTCGGAACGGTAGCGGCCGTCAGCTCCCCGACCCAGATCTGGGCGGTGATCACCGACGTCCATGCCGCCGGCCCCGTGTCGCGCACGACGCTGGACGTGAGCGTCGTGCAAGACCTCCTGGCCGTCGGGCTCGTGACGGTCATGCTCGCGCTGGCGCTGCCACTCGGCAGCAAGGGGACCGTGAGGCCAGGTGTCGGCACACACACCCTGCTGATTCTCCTGGGCTCGATTGTGGCGGGCATCACGCTGGGCCTGGCGATCGCCCAGTATCTACGCGTCATCCACGGTCGCCTTGTCTGGGTCCTCGTCGTGGCGGCGTTCATCGTCGCACAGGCGGTCCGGTTGCTCGGCCTGGACGCGGTGCTGATAGCGCTGGCCGCGGGCTGCGCGCTCCGCAACGCGGCGCCTCGTGAAAGCGCAGACGTCAGAGACGAGCTCAAACGATGCGCGATACCGGTCTATGTCGTATTTTTTGCGCTCGCCGGGAGCAGCCTGCAGTTTGGGTGGTTCGAGGACTATTGGCCGTGGGCGCTGCTCCTCATAGGATTGCGGGCCGTCGGTCTCTGGGGCGGTCTCCGCTGGGCAAGCCGTCATCCGGCGGTTGGGGCTGAATGGGCCAGGTATGGATGGCTGGGGTTCGTGTCGCAGGGTGGCTTGGCAATTACGCTCGCCGCGATGTTGGGACGGGCGTTCCCGGAGTGGAACAAGACGCTGGAATCGCTGGTCGTGGCGATGATTGGCGTATACCAGCTGGTCGGGCCGATCTGCTTCCAATGGGTGTTGCGGCGCACGGGTGAGGTAACGGGGGAGGGGGGGGCGCACGTTGGCAACACCTTTGGTACGTCTGACCAGACTGACGGCGGGGTCACTGTGCTGGCTGGTGGCGGGGGCGACAGCGTGTAGCAGCGGGACCGCGCCGCAGATCCGGCGCTGTACGGCGGTGGACGCGGCGGTCAACCTCACCGTCAATCAATACGTCTCGATCGACCCGGCGACTGTTTCGGGATGCTCGGTCTTTCCCGCCACCACCGCAGTCGCCGCCGAGTACCTCGTCGTTCCCCAGCTCACATCCGGCGTTCCGGGTCAGACCGCCGGCTTTCGACTGAACGGCGACACAGTCCTGCCCGCCCCCTCTGCGCCGATTCAACCGTCTGCCGAGCTCGGCATCGCCGAGCAATTTCACATGTTCCTGCGGCTCGGCGATGAACACCGCTCATGGGGTTTTGCCCCCGAACCCGGCGCGGGGGCGGCGGGGGGGCCAAGGCTCCAACCGTCGGCGACGGCGAGCCCGCCTGGGATGAACTCGCTCCGCACGTTTCAGGTGTGCGCCAAGACCGACTGTTCGCGCTTCGACCGCGTGGGCGCGCGCGTGCGTGCTCTCAAGACGAAGGTCGCCATCTACGTCGACACGCTGGCTCCCGCCGGCGGCCTCGATTCGACCGCACTCGATGGCATCGCCACCACGTTCAATCAGCGCCTCTACGCAATCGACACCGCTGCGTTCGGACGCGAATCGGACATCGACTCGAACACTGTGGTGCTCGTCCTGATGGAAGTCTTTTATTCGATTGTCGCCGATCCCGCCGGCACCTTAAGCTGCTCGCACTCCACGGCGGATGTGGAGAACTTCGTGCCGGTGACATTCATCCACGAATTTCAGCACATGATCAGCTTCGGCCAGCACGTGATCGCCCGTGGCGGCAACGGCGAAGTCTTGTGGTTGAACGAAGGGTTCTCGCACTACGCCGAGGAGCTGGGCGGCAGGAGCTACGCGCTTTCACCGGATGCGACGGTCACGGACTGCACGATCGGGACGACGGAGTGTCGGTTCTACGGGGGCGATCTCCTCAACGCGTACGAATACTTGGATTCCACGAGCAGGCACTTCTTGTTGCCGACGGCGGGCATTGGTACGCTGGCCGAGCGGGGTGCGGCGTGGCTCTTCGTCCGCTACGTGGTGGATAAGTATGCGGCAGGGAATACCAGCGCGGACTGGAACACTCTGACTCATTCCCTGGTCAGCACTTCGCTAACGGGCGCCGAGAACATCGCGACGGTCACGGGTGCTCCTTTCTCTACGGTGGTCAGCCGCTGGGCATTGGCGAACTACGTGACCGATCGAGGTGGGGCTCCTCCGGAGCTGCAGTACGACTCCTGGAGACTTCACGCGGTGTATTCGTCGTTGCACACGCAGCGTCCGAACACATTCCAGAGCATCTATCCCCTCGTGCCGACGTTAAGCCAGGGACGTAATTTCATATTGAGTGGGGCGCTACGCGCGGGTTCGGGATACTACCATCTTGCCGAGCAGCCGTACGGTGATCCGGGTTTCACGCTGAGTTTCACGGCGCCCAACGGCGCCCCGATCGACCCGGCAACGATGCCACGGTTGAATGTGATACGACTCCAATGAGATCGGCGGTTGGGCGGTTTGGCGGATGGGCGGTTGGCGTTGCGGTGCTTCTTCTAACCGCCCAACCGCTTAACCGCCTAACCGCCCAAACCGAAGGTTCCATCCTCACCGCACTCCCCGGCTCCACGCGCTCCGCCGGCCTCGGCGGCGCCGGTGCGGCGCTCGTCGGTGACGCGGGGGCGATGTTCGCCAACCCCGCCGGCATCGCCACCGTGCGCCATCTCAGCATCGAGGGATCCTACGAGCCCTACCTGGCGGGCAGCGCGGTGTCGACCGCGGCGCTCGCGTTGCGGGTCCAACGCTGGACGTGGGGGTTCGGCGCGCAAGCGCTCGACTACGGGTCGGAGCCGGAGATCGTCCCCGATCCGGCGACTGGAGGACGGCGTGGTATGCCCACCGGCGCGTCCTTCCATCCGTATGAGGCGCTGGCGACGACGTCGCTCGTCTACCGCCGTGGATTTGCGGCGATGGGCTTCACCGCGAAATACAATCGACAGCAGATTGGTTCGGACGTGAGCGATGCCTGGGCCGGTGACATCGGTCTGGCGATCGCGGTCTTCGATATCATGGCGGTCGGTGTCAGCGTGCAGAATTTGGGCGGCGATCTCGGCAACGGCGCGCTGCTGCCACGGCGCACGCGCGCCGGGCTGACGCTCAACTATACCGACCCGCAGGGTACGTTCCGGCTGCTCACGACACTCGAAGCGCAGTGGACGCGGGACCGGAGTGCCGTGCTCATCCAGGGTATCGAGGGCGGCATCGTGACGGGCGGGGTCGGTTTGGTGGCGCGGGTGGGCTACGCGACCCGCGCAACCGTCACCGATGCGTCGCGCATGACATTCGGCGGCGGCGTCGTGCTGGGCCGGCTCGGGATGGACTACGCGTTTCAGGCATATGACGCGCTGGGTGGGGGGACGCACCGGGTGGGGCTGCGATGGACGCCCTGACCGAGCGCGCGCGGCCGCGCTGGGGCCGCCTGCTCAAGCGCATCCTGCTGATCGCGGTGGGTGCGGCGGCGGGAGGTGTCGCATTGATGTTGATCGTCAGCGCCGACGCGCGCTACATCGCGCGGGCCGGGATCGAGGAGGCGCGCCTGCTGCTGCGCCGCCGCAGCATCGATAAGCTGATGGCCGACACGACCACGCCGCCGGCGCTGCGCCAACGGCTCGCGCTGGTACTGGCCGCGCGTGCTTACGCCGCCGATTCGCTCGGGCTGGCCGTCGGCAAGACGTACACGGCGTACGTGGACGTTGGACGGGATACGCTGTTGCTCGTGCTGTCGGCGAGCCGCCGCGACAAGCTGCGCGAAGTCACCTGGCGCTATCCGATCGTGGGCATCGTCCCCTACAAGGGGTTCTTCAGCGCGAAGCGGGCGCGCAGCGAAGCCCAGCAGCTCGACGTGCAGGGGCTCGACGTGTTCCTGCGGCCGTCAGGCGCGTTCTCCACGCTTGGCTACTTGAGCGATCCCCTCTTCTCCACGGCGATGAGTCGCGACACGATGGAGCTGGTCGCGACGGTGATTCACGAGCTGGCGCACAACACCTTGTACGTGAAGAGCCAGACCCCGTTCAATGAGAGCTTCGCGAGCTTCGTCGGATATCGCGGCGCGGCGGCGTTCTTCCGCTCGCGGCGCGACACGCTGGATGCCCGGCGCGCCGGCGCGCGGTGGCGCGACGAGCGCACGCTGGACGTGTTCTACGCGGAGCTGGCGCGCCGTCTCGATTCGGCGTATGCGGAGCCATTGAATGGCGCGCGTCTCGAGCAAGTACGGAGCAACTTGTTTGGCTGGGCACGCGATCAATTTCGCGGCCCCGTGGGCCAGTCGCTCGAGACGTACGACTGGCGCTGGTTCGCCCAGGCGCCGCTCAACAATGCGGTGATCATCGCCGAGCGCCTGTACCGGATGAATTTGAATCAGTTCGACGAGATTTATCTGCAGAATAATGCGGATATTGCGGAGACCATCCGGGCGATTCAGATCCGGGTTTTTAC
>WNGI01009725.1_pt1 | contig 16448 bp, 12 predicted proteins | sample 5400621 | NCBI WGS metagenome assembly WNGI01 (sample SAMN13153374, study PRJNA577476) | soil metagenome | isolation source: 20 cm soil or saprolite under Garry oak tree replicate 1 | place: USA:California | collected 2016-06-15 | reverse complement strand
TTTTCGCGTTCGCCATTCCCGCACGCCGCAAGGACGACGTCGAAGTAACGAACGACCTGTCGGAAGACAACAGCGCAACGGTCGGCTGAGAGGCGAAGCTTCATTGCGGAGTGCGCGGCGGTTCTCCATACTAGCTGCGACCTCACCCTGGCCCTCTGACCATGCACACCCGCCGCAACTTCCTCGCGACGCTCGGAGTCGCCGCTCTCGGGATTGCAAGCCGAGACGCTCTCGGAGCAACTGAGATTCTCGCTCCCCGCCGCAAGCTCAAGAAAATCGGACTACAGCTCTACAGCGTTCGCGATCTGATGAAAGCCGATCTTCCCGGAACGCTCGCCAAGGTCGCCGCGATCGGCTACAAGGAAGTGGAGTTCGCCGGCTATTTCGGGCGCACTCCGGCACAGATCCGCGATCTGCTGCGCCGCGATGGGCTGACGTCGCCATCGACCCATCTGCCGTTCGATTCGCTGGAGACCACCTGGCAGAAACAGCTCGACGATGCGAAGGCTATCGGCCACCATTGGACGACGATTGCCTTTATCCCACCTGAAAAGCGGCAGACTGTCGATGACTGGAAGCGACACGCCGCAACGTTCAATCGCGCGGCGGCGCAAGCGAAATCGGCTGGCCTCCGTTTCGCCTACCACAACCACAACTTCGAGCTCACCGCAATCGACGGTACGAGACCGCTCGATCTTCTGCTCAAGGAAACCGATCCGTCACTGGTGGACTTCGAGATGGATCTTTACTGGGTGGTGTTCGGAGGAGGGGATCCGCTCGACTTCTTCAACCGCTACCCGAAGCGATTCCCCCTTGTCCATGTCAAGGATTCTTCGGCACCGCCGAACAGAAAGTTTGTCGATGTCGGACAAGGGACGATCGACTTCCGTTCCATCTTCGCGCAGAGCGACAAGGCGGGCATCAAGCACTACTTCGTCGAGCACGACCAGCCCCCTGATCCGATCGCCACGATCCGCAACAGCTACAACTACCTGCACGCACTTAGATTCTGACGTCAAGCGACCAGCCCGACCCATCGAAACCGGGAGTACGCGTTCAATGACTGGGAAGAAGGTCACGCGACGCGAGTTCGTCGCGGACAGCGGTAAGATCGGCCTGGGCGTAATGATCGTGCCGCGCCATGTGTTGGGCGGAGTCGGATACCAGGCGCCGAGCGACACGATGAATTTCGCCGTCGTCGGCTTTGGCGGAATGGGCTCGGAGAACGCGCTCGAGCTGGCGAAGACGGAGAACCTCGTGGCGTTTGCCGACGTGGACTTCGCATTCTCCGAGAGCAAGGTAGCCGAGAAGCTCAAGGACAACGACAAGAAGGACCGGCCGGAGGGGTTGAAACTCAAGGAAAAGTTCGACAAGGCCGCGCGGTACTCGGACTTCCGCGAGATGTTGGACAAGCAGAAGGACATCGACGGCGTCGTGATCGCGACGCCCGATCACCTGCACGCCGTTGTCGCCAAGGCCGCGATGCGGAGCGGCAAGCACGTCTACGTGCAAAAGCCGTTGACATTCTCGGTTCGCGAGGCGCGGGCGCTCCGCGAGCTCGCGCTGTCGAACCCGAAGATCGTGACGCAGATGGGAAATCAGGGGCATTCACACGAAGGAGCGCGCCTCGTCAACGAATGGGTTCAGGCTGGGATCATCGGCCCGGTGAGAGAGGTGCACGTCTGGACGAATCGTCCGGTGGTCTTCTGGCCACAGGGTGTTCCGCGACCGACTGGCTCTCCGCCGCCTGCTCCTCCTTCGAGCCCGTTTGGCAATCCGTTCAGCTTCGGTTACGTGAATCAACTTCTCGCATCGGCCCTCGGATCTTATCCGGTGCCGCCAGGATTGCACTGGGATCTCTACGTCGGTCCAGTCGCGGAAGATGTCCCGTATCACCCGATCTATCACCCGTTCAACTGGCGCGGTTGGCTCAACTTCGGTGTCGGCGCGCTCGGTGACATGGGCGCGCACCTCATTGATCACCCATACTGGGCGTTGGGACTCACTTATCCCACCAGCATCGAAGCGACGTCGACGCAGTGGGGCACCATGCGGATTCCCGCGGATCCGAATGCAGCGGCAGGAACGCGCGAGGTGCGCGGGTACAGCACGCCGGTCTCGTATCCCGTTGCGACGGCCGTCCACTACCGGTTCCCCGCGCGCGGGGCGCAGCCTCCCGTCAAGCTCAATTGGTATGATGGAGGACTTTATCCGCCGCGCCCCGATGTTCTGCCGGACGATGTCACTCTCAAGAGCGAGGGCGGAGTGATCTTCATCGGCGACAAGGGAATTCTGATGCACGACACCTACGGCTCGAATCCACGCCTCTTTCCGGCCGGGCTGACTGAAGATGCCGCGCTCGTGCCGAAGACCTACGCCCGGATACCGTGGAGTCACGAGCTGAATTGGGTGAAGGCGATCAAGGGCGAGACGAAGGCCAGCTCCCCGATCGAGTACGCGGCGCAGCTCACCGAAACCATGCTGCTCGGGATCGTGGCATTGCGCGCGGGACAGGGGAGAAAGATTCTCTATGACGGCGACCAAATGCTGGTCACCAACAATCGCGAGGCGAATCAGTACCTGACGCGGGAATATCGCGCCGGCTGGGAAGTCTGAATAATTCATCGAGAGGAAGACATGATGCACGGAGCTGCCGCGCGTGCGGCGATCATTTCTCAGCTGGCGCTGCTGATTGCGGGCTGCACCCAAATGCGCAACACGCCCGCCGATAGCGCGGCGACCACGAGCTCGCCCTCGTTGACGGCCGAGCAGAGAGCGGCGGGATGGCGGTCGCTCTTCGATGGCACCAGCACCGCGGCGTGGCGGGGATACAGGTCGGAGACATTTCCCACTGGTTGGAGCATCGTCGACGGCGTTCTCACGAAGTCAGGGGAGGTCGGTGACATCATGACCAGGGACCAGTTCGGAAACTTCGAGCTCGCGCTCGACTGGAATCTCTCGGCGGGTGGCAACGCCGGAATCTTTTATCGGGGAACGGAAGAATACGACCACATCTACTGGAGCGCACCCGAGTATCAGCTACTCGATGATGCCGGTCATCCGGATGGGAAAAGCCGTCTGACGTCGGCGGGTGCCGCCTATGCCCTCTACCCGTCACCGGCCGGAATCGTCAAGCCGGCGGGCCAGTGGAACTCCACTCTGATCGTCGTGAATGGGAACACCGTGCAACATTGGATGAACGGGCAGAAGCTGCTCGAGTACGAGCTAGGCAGTCCTGATTGGGAAGCCAAAGTGAAGGCGAGCAAGTTCGTCGCGTACCCCAAATACGGGCGCGCAACGCGTGGCTACATCGGGATTCAGGGCGACCACGCCGGCGTGCTTTCCATTCGCAACGTCAGAATCAGAGTCCTCCCGTGAGCGGCGTCCGGGCGCGGCTCTCGGCGATGATGTTCCTCCAGTATTTCATCTGGGGGGTGTGGTTCGTGACGATGGGCACGTATCTCGTGCAGACGCTCCACTTCACCGACAAGCAGAACGGCGCGGCGTACGGGGCGATGGCGATCGCGGCTCTCGTCTCCCCTTTCTTCATGGGAATCATCGCCGACCGCTTTTTCTCGAGCGAGAAACTGCTCGCCGCACTGCACCTGGTTGGCGGAGCGCTCATGTACGTGGTGTCGCTCCAGACATCGTTCTCGACTTTCTATCCGCTGCTCATCCTCTACGCGTTGTGCTACATGCCGACGCTGTCGCTAACCAACTCGATTTCCTTTCATCACGTTCAGGACTCGGCGCGGGATTTTCCGTTGATTCGTGTTCTGGGGACGATCGGGTGGATCGTCGCCGGAATTCTGGTGGGGAAGGTTCTCCACGCAGACGCGACCGTGATTCCGATGAGGCTGGCCGCGGGTGCTTCGATAGTGATGGGCGTGTACTCGCTGGTTCTGCCGCACACGCCTCCCAAGGCAGCCGGAGAGCCATTCAGCGCGCGAAACGCATTGGGCCTCGATTCGCTGCAGCTGCTGCGCAACCGCGATTTCTTCATCTTCGTGGCGGGATCATTTCTTCTCTGCGTCCCGCTCCAGTTCTACTACACCTTTGCGAATCCCTATCTTAACGAGGTACACGCGCCCGACCCGGCATTCATCCAGACTTTTGGACAAATGTCGGAGATTTTCTTCATGCTGCTGCTTCCGATCTTCCTGCGGAAATTCGGCATCAAGGTCATCATGCTCGTAGGTATGGCGGCTTGGGCACTGCGCTACCTGGCCTTCGGCATGGGCGCCGCTGGGCCGGTGATGTACCTCATCTACATCGGCATTCTCCTGCACGGCGTCTGCTACGATTTCTTCTTCGTCAGCGGACAGATCTACACCGATCAACGCGCTGGCGAGAAGATCCGCGCCGCGGCGCAGGGGCTCATCAACTTCGTCACCAATGGTCTGGGCTATCTACTCGGCGCGGTCGTGTCCGGAGCCGTGGTGAATCGCTACGCGACTCCGAATCCGGCGTGCACCGACGCGGCCGCGGCTGCGCACGAGTGTCTCAAGGTGACGCATGACTGGCACGCGATCTGGCTGGTGCCCGCGACGGGTGCGCTGGTGATCTTCATCCTGTTCGCGCTGCTGTTCAAGCCGCGCGGCGGTGACACGCGTTCTGCCGGGGTTGGGGCGAGTGCGGCGACTGCGCCGGCCTAGATTCTTACCGCACCCTCAGCACTTGACGGTATGGGTCACCGAGCCATTCGCTGGAACCGTGATGCTGGTGCGCTGGGTCCACAACGCTGCACTCCCAGCGTAGTTAGCCAGCTTTGCGTGCACTACCGGATTACCCGCACTCGCGTAGGCGCTGGTTGCTTTGGTCAGGTAGCCCAGGGAGGTCGCGCCACTCAAGAGCGATTCCGTACCGGCTTCCAGGTCCGCGATGTAGAAAGTCACCGACTTCGTGCCTAAATAGGCGCAGGAAGCCTGGTCGATCGTGAAATAAGCGGTCCCCTGTCTGTTTGGGGCCGTGGACCCGCCGCAGCCGAGGAGAGGAACGACTGCGAGAACAGCAGCAAGTGTCTTCAAGGGCGCACCTCCTCAAAAAAGAGTCGCCACCAAACTAGGAGGAATCCTTGTCATTGCGCAAGAATGTATTCGCAGCTGCAACGATTTTGATAGGAGCCGTTGCTTGCGGGAGGGATGAGTCGGACACCAGCAAGCGGGAGCTCACTCAGCACGAGAAGGACAGCATTCTCGGCGCGTCGCAGATTCCGGGAGCTCGGGCGGTGAAAAGAGCTCTCACCTCGGCCGACTCAGCGGCGGCGAGACAGGCGCGTCTGGATTCAGCGGAGCGAGCTCCGTGATCTAGATTGTGGGACGGGCTTTGCATGAGAGCGCTTGACCAGTAACTGCGCATCATGGTTTTCACTCCCCCCACAATTCGATGACGGTAGTTCGCGCTCTCGACCAGGGATCGGCCGATTCGGACGAGCCCCTCGTTGAGCCGCTCGCGGCGCCACCCGAGGGCGTCGAACATAAGTACCTAATCGCGTTCGCCGTGGTGCTGGCGGCGCTGATGCAGGTCATCGACAGCTCAATCGTCAACGTTGCGCTGCCGGACATGATGGGTAACCTGGGCGCGAGCCTCGACGAAATTGCCTGGGTCTCCACGGGCTACATACTCGCCAGCGTTATCATCATCCCTCTCACCGGCTGGCTCGGCGAGTTCTTCGGACGCAAGCGGTACTTCGTCGGCTCCATCATCATCTTCACCGTCGCGAGTCTTCTTTGCGGAGCATCGCACTCGCTCGCGGCGCTGGTGTTCTGGCGAATCATCCAGGGCCTCGGCGGGGGTGCCCTGATGACCGTGTCGCAGGCGGTGCTGTTCGAGTCTTTTCCTCGAAAGGAGGCGGGCACGGCGATGGCTCTGTTCGGACTCGGCGTGATGGTGGGCCCGACGATTGGGCCGACGCTGGGCGGTTGGCTCACTGACAACTATGGGTGGCCGTGGATCTTTTACGTCAACATCCCCGTCGGCATTCTCGCTGCCGCGATGATCATCGAGTATGTACACGACCCGGAGCACCAGCGACGCCCATCGTCGATCGATTACATCGGAATCGGCCTTCTGGCGATGAGTGTCGGCTCGCTGCAATACCTGTTGGAGTACGGTCAGCGCGAAGACTGGTTCGACTCGCGGTTCATGACCACCCTGGCCGTGATCGGAGTTGTAGCCGGCGCGCTGCTCGTCTGGCGGGAGCTGACGACCGATCAGCCGGTGATAGACTTCCGGGTGCTGCGCCACCGCCAGATGTGGGTCGGCACGCTGCTCGGCGTAGTAATGGGCGTCGGGCTGTTCGCTTCGGTGTTCACGCTTCCGGTGTTTCTTCAGAGCAACCTGAGGATGACCGCGCAGCAAACGGGGATTCTCCTGATGCCGGGTGCTCTGGCGACGGCCATTTCCATGGCGGTCGTCGGACGGCTCACCAACAAGTTCGACGCGCGCATCCTGATCACCATCGGAGCGCTCCTCTTCGCCGGAGCGATGCTGAAGCTTTCACGCATCACCGGCGAAAGCGGTGGTATCGATTTCTTCTGGGCGCTCATCATGCGCGGGGTCGGACTGGGAATGATGTTCGTTCCCCTCACCACGATCACGCTGGCGGAGCTGAGCGTCAGAGAGCTTCCGCAAGGCACTGGGCTGTACAACTTCTTCCGGCAACTGGGAGGGTCACTGGGGATCGCCGCGATCGCAACGCTGTTGTCACACTACACGGCTCAATACCGGGCCATTCTCTCCGAGCATCTCGCCAGTGGCGACCCGACGACGCTGACTCGGATGGACATGCTGACGCGCGCGATGATCGCGCGGGGAGCCGACGCGTGGACGGCGAGACAGCAGGCGATCAGCATTCTCGACCGTGAGCTGATGGGTCAGGCGAGCGTCATCGCGTACAGCAGGATCTACGTGCTGAGCGCGGCACTCATCCTTGCCCTCATTCCGCTGCTTCTGCTGTTGCGTCACACGCGAAGCGCAGCCGGTGCTCAGCACATCATGGAATAATTTCACGGCCAAAAAAAACGCCCTCGATCCGAGGGCGTTTTAAGGTTCCGTGTCGCAGACCTTCTATTTGCCGCCAGGCGCGGAGCGGGCCGGTTTCTTGGCCGGCTCGACTTCGGTGGCGGCTCCGGCGGCCTTCGCGTCATCCGCGCTGGCGAAGCTGATGTCCTTTCCGCGCTGCTTGAGCATGTGGATGACACCGACCTTGTCCGTCGCCTTGAGGTAGGCTTCCTGGGGCTCGACCTGGCCCGAGTCCACCAGCTCTATCAACGCATCGTTCATCGTCACCATTCCAAGCCGGCGCGAAGTCTGAAGAACCGACGGCAGCTGGAAGGTCTTGCCTTCGCGAATGAGATTCGAGACGGACGGCGTCGAGAGCATGATCTCGCGCGCGGCGACGCGTCCGCCACCGATCTTCTTGCACAACACCTGCGAGATGACGCCCTTCAGCGATTCGGAGAGCATCACGCGAATCTGCGCCTGTCTGTCGGGAGGAAACTGGTCGATGACGCGATCGACCGTGCTGACCGCCGTCGACGTATGAACGGTGCCGAAGACCAGATGGCCGGTTTCCGCGGTCTCGATCGCCATGGAGACGGTCTCGAGGTCGCGGAGCTCACCGACGAGCACAATGTCGGGGTCCTCGCGAAGCGCGGCGCGCAATGCGTGCTTGAAAGAGGACGTGTGGACGCCGACGTGCCGTTGCGTGATCAGGCATTTCTTGCTCTCGTGCACGAACTCGATCGGGTCCTCGATCGTGATCACGTGGTCGGAGCGTGTGCGGTTGATCAGGTCGATCAGCGCGCAGAGCGTCGTCGACTTTCCCGAGCCCGTGGGCCCCGTTACGAGTACGAGTCCCTTGGTGAGGTGACAGAGGCGCTGAACTTCCTGGGACAAGCCCATCTGCTCGACGGTGACGACTGCCGCTGGAATGGCGCGGAATACGGCGCCGCTGCCCTTGCGGTCACGCAACGCGTTGCCGCGGAAGCGAGCAAGGCCGAGGATCTCGTGAGCGAAGTCCGTGTCATTCAGCTCCTTGAACTCGCTGCGGTTCTGTTCCAGCATCACCGCGGCGAGCATCGCGTCGATGTCGTCGGAGCTGAGGATGGGCTCGTTGGAAATTGACGCGATCTCGCCGTTGGCGCGCAGCATCGGCGGAGAGCCAGCGCGGAGATGGAGGTCCGACGCCTTGTTGCTGACGAGAATGCGGAGGAGAGTCTCGATTCTGTCGAGCGCGCGATTTCCGGTCGGACCAAGCTTCGGGGCTTCCATTCTGCCAGTTTCCACCTTGGCAGACTCAGCGCTGGGCTGCGTGCCGTTCGACGCTGTACGGGCTGCGTTCGTTGCGCCCGATTTGCGCTCGATCCGCGCTGAAAGCTTGCCGTTCTGGGTCAACGCCACATCGAAAGTTCCGTCCGCCGACGTGTACTCAAAGCGCACTCCGCCCTGGGCGTCGAGCGCATGCGGGTGGTCGCTCGGCGCGATCTCGCGCACAAGTGTGAGGATCTGGGCGCTCGTGAGAGGCTGCTTCATCACGGGGCGATCGGTGTCCTTTATGGTCACGGTCGCAACGCTGCCTTCCGACATGATCAGCGCCGTGGCGTTGTTGGACACAAGGATGTTCAGAAAGCGGTCTAGCTGGGCCATATCAGTCCAGTGGACGAACGCGATCGATCAACGAGCTGTTGATCAGGCGCGCTTCGTTTGAGGTAGCGGACTTCGCCGCCGACGAGGACGATTTGCAGCAAGGCGGTTGGCGCCGGGGCTCCACGCGCGGGCTGGTCGGAGGTATCGTCGCCGCGGTTCGCAGCGGCTTCGGCGACGCGCTGCTTCGACACGAGGATTACTTCGCCCGATTCGAGCTCCAGCGGAAAGAAAGGACTGCCGGAATTGAACAGCTCGGAGACGTCTTCCAGCTCGAATGGCCGGTAGGAGGAGGGGTGGATGAAAACATTTCCCCGGAGCTCTTCGCCGCCCAGCATGGTGAGGACGACCGCCTTTTGAACGGTCTCTACTCGGTAGAGATTCGCGCTGTCACTTGTGTGGGGCATGGGCACGCGCGAACCGGTTGGGCGTGAAATTACTGCGCTCCGTAGAAAGACTGTCTCAGGGCCCTAAAGTCACGATTCTTCGCAGCCAATTCGTTCTTGATTTCGGCGAGAAAATGATCCCAAACCGAGACACAAAAGTGATTCCAACCGGGGCTAGTGCGGTGCGCCGGGCGGTCGTACTTTCTCGTGTCCTCAACGGCCGGTTTGCGATGACTCTGGCGTCTCCCACTCCCGCGCGCACCGTGGCGCAACGAAAGACGTACGACGTTTGCATTGTGGGATCCGGGGCGGGCGGGGGAATGGCGGCGTACGTCCTCACTCGCGCTGGCGCCAACGTGCTTCTTCTCGAAGCGGGCGGACCGTGGGACAACACCAGGGACTCGGCGATGCTCAAGATGCCCTACGAGTCTCCGCGCCGCGGCGCATCCACGACAGAGCGGCCGTTCGGCGAGTTCGATGCTTGCATCGGCGGGTGGGAGCTCGCCGGTGAACCGTTCACCAAAGCCGAAGGCACCGACTTCATGTGGTGGAGAGCGAGGATGGTAGGCGGCCGCACCAATCACTGGGGACGCATCTCCCTCCGCTTCGGACCTGACGACTTCAAGGCGAAGAGCCGTGACGGGCTCGGCGACGACTGGCCGATCGGATATCAGGACGTGGCTCCGTATTATGACCGCATCGACAAACTGATTGGGGTTTTCGGCAACAACGACAACCTGCACAACCATCCGGGCGGCTATTTTCTGCCGCCGCCCAAGCCGCGCTGCTACGAGCTGCTCGTCAAGGATGCGTCTGACCGTCTCAACATCACCTGCGTCGCCGCGCGACTCTCCATCATTACGAAGCCGCACAACGGACGCGCGGCGTGCCACTACTGCGGCCAGTGCAACCGCGGCTGCAAGACGAATTCGAATTTCTCCTCGACCAACGTCTTGATTGCGCCGGCGTTGAAGACGGGGCGGCTCACTCTGATCACCAACGCCATGGCGCGCGAGGTCACGCTCAACAATCGTGGTCTTGCGAGCGGCGTCACCTACATCGACACGAAGACGGGCGCGGAAAGGCACGCTGACGCGCGCGTGGTAGTGGTTGCCGCGAGCGCCTGCGAGACCGCGCGCCTTCTGCTCAACTCGAAGTCACCAAAGTTCCCCGACGGTCTCGCCAACTCGAGCGGACTCGTGGGTAAGTATCTCACCGACACGACCGGCACCGACGTTTCGGGATTCATCCCGAAGATGATGGATCACGTTCCGCACAACGAGGACGGAGTCGGCGGCATGCACGTTTACATGCCGTGGTGGGTCGACAACAGGAAGCTCGACTTTCCCCGTGGCTACCACATCGAAGTTGGAGGCGGCTTCACGGGCGCTCCCTCCTATGGCTTCATGGGTGGAATCCAGCGGTATCCATCGGGGGGCGGGTACGGCAAATCTCTCAAGAACGACTACCGGCGCTACGCCGGCGCTTCCGTCTATTTCTCCGGTCGCGGCGAGATGATTCCAAATGACAAGAGCTACTGCGAGCTGGATCCTGTCGTGAAGGACAAGTACGGGATTCCGGTGCTTCGCTTCCATTGGCAATGGACGGATCACGAGTACAACCAGGTCCGCCACATGCAGCAGACTTTCCGCGCCCTCGTGCACGAGATGGGTGGACAGGTCTTCAGTGCGATGCCCGACCAGACCAAGGGCTACGGCATCGCCACCGGCGGCTCGATCATCCACGAGCTGGGCACGGCACGCATGGGCAATGACCCGACCAAGTCTGTCCTCGACACGAACTGTCGCGCGCACGACGTGAAGAATCTGTTCGTGACGGATGGCGGCCCGTTCGTATCACAGGCGGACAAGAATCCGACCTGGACCATATTGGCGCTCTCGATGCGCACGAGTGAATTCATCGCTCAGGAACGGAAGCGGGGGACACTGTGATGCTGAACGAAACCGAGAAGGTGCTTGACCAAGATCCGGCGACCGAGAACGAGTTGCCGGGCAAGGAGATGAGCAGGCGTGATGCCGTGCAGCTGTTGGCAGCCCTGCCGATTGCCGCGTTTCTGAAGTGGCCGGCCGCCGAGCAGGAAAAAGCAAGGCGATTCGTGGATGAGGCCCTGCGTGCCGCGGCTGCAGGAACCCCGTACGCGCCGAAGTTCTTTAGCCCCGCGGAATTCCGAACCGTGCATGTACTGGCGGACATGATCATCCCCCGCGACGAAAGATCAGGAAGCGCGAGTGATGCAGGCGTGCCCGAGTTCATGGATTTCACGATGACCGACCGCCCCAATAGCCAGACGTGGATGCGATCGGGCCTCGCGTGGATGGACGCGCAATCCAATTCGAGATTCAGCAATGCCTTCGCGGATGCAGCGCAATCCCAGCGCGAAGAGATCCTCAACGACATCGCCTGGCCCGCGCGGGCGCCGGCAACCATGACAGACGGCGTAACTTTTTTCAATCGCTTTCGCGATCTGACATCCACTGGATTCTGGTCCAGCGCCATCGGAGTGAAGGACCTTCAGTACATGGGGAATCTGTTCGTACACGACTGGAACGGCTGTCCTCCCGCGGCCCTGAAAAAGCTTGGCGTCAGCTACGACAAGTTCGATCGCAAGAAGCTGCGTCTCGCGCCGGACTGACGGCGTGAGAGCGACTTTTTCCGGGGAATGACATGAGCGCGGAACGTCTGGGAATCGGCTTCGTCGGTAGCGGCTTCAACGCGCGATTTCACATCCAATCCTTGACTACCGTCCGGGAAATCGACGTTCGCGGAGTCTACAGTCCAAACGAAACGAACGCGGCTTCTTCGGCGGCACTTGCCCGCGAGCTGGATGTTGGCGAGGCGCGTCCGTACAAATCGATTCGCGACATGATCGCCGATCCCGCCATCAACGCGTTGTGGCTCTGCGGACCCAATCATGCCCGCATCGCGAACATGGAAGAAATCGTTGGCGCGATCAAAAGCGGCGCCGGCACACTGCGTGGACTCGCTTGCGAGAAGCCGCTCGCCCGCAACGTTACCGAGGCGAAGAAAGTGGCGGAGCTGGCGAAGAGCGTCGGTCTGAGCACCGGCTATCTCGAGAATCAGCTTTTTTCGCCCGACATAACACGCGGGCGGGAGCTGATTTGGGCGCGCGGAGCGGCGCTGACGGGCCGTCCGTATCTCGCTCGCGCGGCGGAGGAGCAAGCCGGACCGCATATGCCGTGGTTCTGGCAGGGCACACTTCAGGGCGGCGGCGTCCTCAACGACATGATGTGTCACTCCGTCGAGGTCGTCCGGCATCTTCTCACCAAGCCCGGTGCCCCGCGATCGTCCATCAAGCCGACGCGAATCAGCGCGCAAATCGCTTCGCTCAAGTGGTCGCGTCCGAAGTACGCAAAGCAACTGGCGGAGACCATGGGGAAGGACGTCGACTACACCAGGCGTCCGTCCGAGGATTTTGCGCGCGCCACCATCGAGTATGAGGCTGACACCGGCGAAACTCTCATCGGCGAAGCGACGACATCATGGAGCTTCGTCGGCGCGGGACTACGACTCTCCGCCGAGCTGCTCGGACCCGAGTACTCGATGTCGTGGAACACACTCGACACCAGTCTCAAGATGTTCTTCAGCCGGGAAGTGAAGGGGAAGTCGGGTGAGGATCTGATCGAGAAACAGAACGCCGAGATGGGTCTCATGCCCGTCGTGGCCGACGAGCCGTCCGTCTACGGCTATGCGGCCGAGAACCGTCACATGGCCCGGGCTTTTCTTGCCGGTGAGAAGCCAATGCTGACCTTTGAGGACGGGCTCGAGGTGGTTCAGATCCTCATGACGGCCTACATGAGCGCCGAATCAGGGCAGACGCTGGCTTTTCCGCCCAAGGGTCTCGATTCGTTCGTCCCGGCCGTGGCGAAGGGCACCTGGAAGGCCTGACTGGACAACGGATGAGCTTGCCCCCAGAATTAGGGGGTTAATCGAGTCTGGCACGCAGGGTGCTTACAGATGAGGTTGACATCCACCTGAATCAGAATGAACACGACACGCCTCATCGCATCGCTCGCACTGCTCGCCGCTCCAACCGCGTGGACCGCGGAACGCGTCGAGTCTCCATTGGAATCTGCGGGTGTGACCGCAACGTCAGCGTCTGCGCCCGCCATCGCAACGTCTCTGCCGGCGGCTGCGTCTCAGGTCCCGCTTCTCTTCGTAGTGGACGGTGTGAGGTACCCGCGCGGTCAGCAACCGCCACTCAGCAGTGACCAGATCTTTGCGATCCGCGTTATCAAGGGCCGAGCGGCGATCCAGCGGTACGGGCAGGACGCTTCTTACGGGGTCGTGCTCATCATTACGCGGCAGGTAGCCGGTCCTCGAGCCTGAAAACGCGACACGTAGACGTCTTTTTGGCTCGCTGAGGTCGAGAATACCAAAGCAGGGAGTTGCAGGCAGCAAAAACGAGAAGGGCACCGGTTCGGTGCCCTTCTTTTTTTTTACCGTACCGCCTAGCGCGACTTGCCCTGGTGTGATTTGCGCCCACCCTTGCGCATCGGCTCGTGGTCCTCGGGCTTTCCGTAGCCGCCACCCCCGGGCTTCTCCCCGCCCCCATGGACCTTGTTGACGGTCGCCCAGGCCCGCCGCTCAGCTTCATCCGTCGGCACACCTCGCTCCTCGTAGCCTTCCTCTATGTGCTCGGCCTGTCTTTTCTCTTTGTCGGTGTATTTCGCTTTGTCCCCGCGTGGCATCGGTTCCTCCTGATTGTTCGTCAACGAATCGTGCAGATGCCATACCGCCGCCTTGAAAATGGCCCGGTCGGGTGGCAGTCGTCGCCGCCGGGTGACATTATCTCCGCATGAGTTCACCATACGAGCGCCCCTCAGCCGCCAGACTTCCTCCACTGCCGCGTTCCCTCAGGCGGATAATGCTGTGGATCCTCGGCGCAGTTGCGGTCGCGCTGATCGTGATTCCGTGGCTCGCGAGCTTTGCGACGGATTGGCTGTGGTTCAATGAGATTGGATTTCAATCCGTCTTCATCACGTCGCTCGTCTGGCGAATCGGGCTCTTTTTTCTGGGCGCCGCTTTCACATTCGCGTACTTCTACGGGAACGTTCGAATTGCGAGGGGAACCGGCACCGGGTTCCCGGTGCTTTATGTAAATCGGGGGGATGGCGTCACGGTGGACGTCTCGCGCACGTTCACCCGACTTTTCTTTCCGATCGCGATCGTGCTCTCGTTTGTTACTGCGATCTCGTTCTCCGCCTCATGGATGACGGTGCTCAAGGCGATGAACGGCGTCGCCGTCGGCACGACTGATACGCTGTTCGGCCGAGACATCTCGTTCTATCTCTTCCGACTGCCGCTGATTTCAGGGGTGCTCGGAACGCTGATCACGCTGACGTTCCTGTCTTTCATCGCCGCGGTGGCGATGTACTGGATGCGGAACGACATCACGCTCCCTCCCCGGCGTGCCTCGGCCAAACCGCGGGCCGCGCGGCACCTCGGCGGCTTGCTGGCGCTGCTGTTCGTGCTGATGGCGCTGCGCCTCTGGATAGTCGGCACGGCGAGTCTCCTTTATTCGACGACCGGACCGCTGGTAGGTGCCAGCTATACGGACGTGCGCGTGGCGCTCCCGGGCTTGTATGTCTGCGCGATTGCCGCGCTCATCGCGGCTGCGTGGATCATCGCCGGAATCGCGCGTGAAAAGCTGGTTTGGGCGGCGGTATCCGCGGCTGTCTTCTATGTCGTGGTAAGCGTTCTCGCGAGAGGCATAGTGCCTGCCGCTTACCAGAAGCTCGTCGTCTCACCGAACGAGCTCACCCGTGAAGCGCCGTACCTTCGCACGCACATCGCAGCAACGCGCAAGGCCTGGGGATTGGATTCGGTCACATCGCGCGACCTCTCCGGGGAAGTGCAGCTCACTATGGCTGACATAAAGGCGAATTCCGCGACCGTGGACAACGTGCGGTTGTGGGAGCGAGAGCTGCTCAAGCAGACCTTCAGCCAGCTTCAGGAGATTCGGACGTACTACGATTTCGTGTCGGTCGACGACGATCGCTACACGATCGACGGCAGATACCGGCAGGTGCACATTGCCGCCCGGGAGCTGAACTCCCAGTCGCTGCCGACTCGGACGTTCATCAACGAGCGATTGACGTTCACGCATGGCATGGGCGTGACGATGGCTCCGGTCAACCAGGTGACGACCGAAGGCCTGCCCGTACTCTTCATCAAGGACTTGCCGCCGGTTTCAACCGTCTCTCTCAAGATGACTCGCCCGCAGATCTACTACGGCGAGCTGACCAACGAGTACGTGTTCGTCGGCACGAAGCAGAAGGAGTTCGATTATCCGTCCGGCGAGACGAACATCTACACCAACTATGCCGGGCGAGGCGGCGTTCCCATCGGATCGTTCATCCGGCGCGTCCTCTACGCCTTCCAGCTCGGCTCGCTCAAGATTCTGCTCTCCGACGACATCAGGGGGAACGCCAGAATTCTTTATCGAAGAACGGTGATGGAGCGCGCCACCACGGCAATGCCGTTTCTCGATTTCGACAACGACCCCTATCTGATCATCACGGACGCCGGTCAACTGAAATGGATTCTCGACGCGTACACCGAGAGTGACGCTTATCCCTACTCGCAGCGGACCGGAGATGGCACCACCTACATGCGCAACAGCGTCAAGGTGGTGATCGACGCCTACGATGGCACCGTTGACGCCTACATCGCGGACGCGAACGATCCCGTGGTCAAGACCTACGCGCGCATTTTCGACGCGATATTCAAGCCTCTCACCGCGATGCCCGCCGATGTAAGAAGGCATGTCCGATATCCCGGCGATCTTTTCCGGATCCAGACGCTGTTGCATGCGACGTATCACATGGAGCAGCCGGAGACTTTCTACCACCGTGAAGATCAGTGGCAGATACCGGGCGGCGCCACGCAGGGGACGAACCAGAATCCCTACATGCGGCACATCGTCATGCGGCTTCCAGGTGAGAAGAATCCGGAGTTCATCTTCATGACGCCATTTACTCCGCGCGGGAAGGACAACCTTGCGGCGTGGATGGTGGCGCGCATGGATGGCGACAACTACGGCAAACTTTCCGTGTATCGTTTCCCCAAGCAGAGTCTCGTTTACGGGCCTACGCAGATCAGAAACCGCATCAACCAGGACACCGAGATATCGCGTCAGATCACGCTTTGGGATCAGCGCGGGTCGGAGGTAATTCGCGGCGAGCTGCTGGTGATTCCAATCGAGGAATCGCTCATTTACGTCCAGCCGATCTATCTGCGGGCGGAAGGCGGAAGCATTCCCGAGCTCAAACGCGTGGTAGTGGCGCACGAGAACCGCGTCGTCATGGGGGAGACGCTGGAAGAAGGTCTCGACGCCCTCTTCGGGTCCGGAGCCGCGGCGCAGACAAGAACCAG
>WNGI01008463.1_pt1 | contig 16450 bp, 11 predicted proteins | sample 5400621 | NCBI WGS metagenome assembly WNGI01 (sample SAMN13153374, study PRJNA577476) | soil metagenome | isolation source: 20 cm soil or saprolite under Garry oak tree replicate 1 | place: USA:California | collected 2016-06-15 | reverse complement strand
TACTACCGCCAGGACACCGGTTCAAAAGCTACCATCAGCCAATTGCTGAGCCACACGTCCGGTATCCCCAGCTACACCGACGATCCCAAATTCTTTGCCGACGTTTCGCGCAACTACTACGTCGTCGACGATTTCGTGAAAAAATTCTGCAGCGGCGACTTGCAGTTCGAGCCCGGCACTAAGTTCCACTACGACAATTCCGGATTTTTCCTTCTCGGAGCGATTCTCGAGCATGTTACAGGGAAAACCTACGAAGCACTCTTGAAGGAAGAAATTCTGTAAACCACTGATTCGCGGTCGTGTCATGGGGGAAAGTGCTGTGCTCTAACCTGTAATTCAAAATGTCCAAAGGTTCGCACGGGAGGTCAGACAGATTTTCCCGTTTGATCGTGCCCGTCAACGAGGACTTGATGTACAGGATTTTCCCAATCGATGCCTCGTCAGGTGTCTCGGGATAGCGAATCGAGCCCAGAACATGATCTACAATCATCGAATGCCCGTCACGTAGCCGGACCGTCAGAAGAAAGCCACGCCGTTGCTTCAGTGGCCTCTTCCGGCGACCAACCTGCGGAGAGAGGCCAAGCTGTTCGTTCCTCTAGGTTACGGGTAAAATGGCAGGGCGAGAAAAACTGCCGAAACCCGAGGTATTTAAGATGCAAAAGTGCGGCCATTTTGCAGACCAACGGCAGTGGCCACTGCGCTGGATTGACTTTCCATAAGAATCATCATTTAATTATTGTGAAATCGCATAGCGTGCAGCCCCAGGATCCGCCTCATGCTCCCTCTCGATATGCGTTCATCCGGATCTTTTCGGTCAACGTTGTGGCCTGGCTTGTTCCTCGCTGTCGTTTTGTCGTGCGCATCGTGTGGTGGAGGTGGGGGAGGAGGCGGGACGCCCCCTCCAATCCAGCTCGCCTTAGTTGTTTCTCCGAGTGCAGCTACCATTTATCCGAGTAGCAGTTTCACGGTTCTGGTGACGGCCAGCGCAAATTCATCTTCTCAACCATCGCTGACCTCGGTGACTCTGCCTGCAGGCATTACGACAACAGCGTCGTTTCCACTCGACATACCGAGCGCTGGAGTGTCCATTCACTTTCAGACCTCGTCGGGCATTGCGGCAGGGAGTTATACTCTGACCTTCTCGGGCAGCGTTGGCAGCATATCCTCTACCGCAAACCTTGTCGCAACCGTGCAGACCAGCACTCCTTCGTCCTTCTTCTTCCCGACGCCTTTATTTTCTGAGGTTGCTGTACCCTTTGGCGGATCCAGTCAAGTTCAAGTCACCACATTGGCCACTCCACCGGCTTCGTATGACGTGCAACTTTCGCTCAGCGGACTTCCTGCCGGGACCAGCGCAACGATCAATCCTTCCATCATCACTGTGGGACAATCAGCCACGATTACGATCACGGCAGCCAGTACCGCCCCGTTTGCTGAGAACGTATCTATAACGCTGACGGGAACTCCCGGCGCGCCGGTACCATCCGCAAGTCTCAGGTTTTTGCTGGACGTTACTCCAAAGCCCGGCTCCCTTCCGAACAATCGTACAGATTACGTTGCGACAGAAGCCACACCTTATGCGGCAGTCTATGACCCCACGCACCGATTAATTTTCGCCAGCAATGACTCGTGGAACAGGGTCGAGGTGATCTCGTCTACCACGCACACCTTACTAAAACGGATTTCCATTCCGGAACCAAGAGGCATAGACATTACGCAGGACCACTCGAAAGTTTGGGTTGCCACTGGCTCTCGGCAGGTGTTTTCGATCGACACCACCAGCTTTGGGGTTTCCCGCTATCTCCTGCCACTGGGGAGCGGCTCCTACTGGGAAGGCAGCCAGCTGTTCGTACTCTCGGATGGATCGATGATGATTGTTGCAACGGCAGGTCAATTCACGGGTCAATTCGGAATTGCGATATGGAATCCGGCAACGAATGCCATCACCTTTCCGACGATTCCTTTCCCCCTCGACAACACAATCTATAATCGTTCCGGCGATGGGAAGCGCGCTTATCTCTTCAACAATCACACGGGTGGCGGAGTAATGTACTACGATGTTGCGAGTCAGGCTTTCAGCGCCATGACGACGCTGAATGTGGCGGGTTTCAGTTCGGCCGTCAATTTAGATGGATCGCGCTTCGTTTTGTGCAGTGACATCGGATACGTCTACGACGGCAGTTTCAACCAAGTGGGACAGATTCCCTTCTGCGGCGTTGGACCGGCGCCATTTTATGAAGGTGGAGCGGTTTTCAGCCCCGACGGGAAATTCATCTATGAAGAATTCCTCGGGGGTATTCCGCTGATATTAAAAATCGATGCGAGCAGTCTCAACCTGGTGAGCACAGCTCCTGCTATGCCGATGATACCAGTCATGACGGAGTTGTCTCCCCCTTATTACGTGCCGAACCCTTTTGCAGTCGATGACACCGGCATGGTATTTGGCATTGAATTCTGGGGAATCGTATTTGACGATTCCGCGTACCTGCAGAATTATTCTTCGGCGCAGCCCGGAACTCCCTTTTTCATGCAACACATGGACCCATACTTCGGTTCAATGGGCGGGGGAACAACCTCAGGTGGCTTTGGCAATGCGTTCTCGATCACTCCAGACGTTTGGTACGGTGCCGCGCGGGGCACTGCGTCGCTCGGTTCCAGTGGGACTCTGTCCATCACATCCCCGCCATCCAACACCCCTGGCCCGGTAAATATCAAGATGCTCTTTCCCGACGGGATTGAAGTGTTTGACCCGCTCTTTTTTTCCTATGGCCCGTATCTTCAATACCCGCTTGTGTCCGGGGGGCCGCCACAGGGAAATGTGGCCGGGCAGGTGGCAGGCTATGGCATGCCAGGAGACAATATCACTGGGACGTTTTCTGTTGGTGGTGCTACGGCGTCAGTGGTGCCACCAGGTCCTTTTGGGCTCCCATTCGCCGGTACTTCCTATCCGAACAAGGTCCTTAGCTATACCGTTCCGCCTGGTTCGCCAGGTTGGGCGGACCTAAAACTTACAACACCGGACGGGACCTCCACTCTGTCGCACGCTTTCTTGTATGCAAGAAGCCTGACCGACTACGCTTCAACCGACTCCTTTACCGCCGTCTTGTACGACCAGACGCGCCGGCAATTGTATCTTTCCGCTGGAGACCACATTGATGTGTTTTCTCTGCAGTCGAACACCTTCACTGCAAAATGGAATCCTCCAGCCACAGGAAATGCCAAGCAGTTTACGGGATTGGCATTGACAGCCGACGGGAGTCTACTTCTGGCGGCCGATCTCATGGACGGCTCGCTTGCGGTGCTGAGCCCCGACAATCCGGGGACGAGTTACGTTATTCCGATTACCCCCGTCCAGACCGGTAATCCTGGTTGTAACATTGGGCCTCTCTACGTTGCGGGACTGGTGAATAAGACGGCAGCAGTCCAGACCGGCGGTCTACCCAGCAGCCGTGGTGGTTGCCCACCCTACGGCACCGTCTTCCTGGTTGACCTTACCACGCACTCCGTGTCACAGCTCTTGCCTTCCCCATTTTCCATTGCTCTTTCTGCGACTAGCGACGGTTCCAAGTTGGCGTTTAATGGCTCGGGCATCTGCGTTTACGATGCCCTGGCCAACAACTCGACTTGCAGTAGTCCCGCTCAACCCAGTAGTGCGGCAATCTCCGGAGACGGCCATGCGGTAGCGGCGGAATTCGTCCTCGCAGACAGTGTTGCCAACGTGATCGGCCGCATCGCTCGTCCAGCGGTCTACTACAGCGCGCTGGATTCCGACCCGGCCCATACCCCGCTTCTTGAGCCGAAACTCAACGATTCCGGAAGTTTGTACTACATCGCGTTTCCGAACTTCATCGACATTGTGGACTTCCGGCAAGGTATGTTGCGGATGCGCTTCTCCTTAAGCGAGACGATATCGAATACAGCAACGCCGATTGCGATCGATCCAAGTGGCCGGTATCTATATCTGATCACCGGGAGTGGATTGACCATTATCGATCTGGGGGAAGCCCCGCTTTCGATCGGCTGGCTCAGCGCCGCAACGGCATCTCCTGGTACGCAGATTACGGTAAGAGGAAGCGGCTTCAACACATCTACGACGGCAACAGTCGGTGGCCAAATCGCGAGTGTCAATCCCGTGGATGCAAGTACTCTGACGCTAACGGTGCCGGCGCTTGGCGCTGGACCAACCACCATAGTGCTCTCAAACAGTGATGGACAGACGTACACGGCTACCGGCTTCCTGACCATCCCGTAAGAAGACAAAAATTTGGACCTACGCACTGGACGCCGCAAGAAGCGGAAACCCGGGGCATGTGCGTGAGCGTCACGGCCGGACAGGGTTCCCGTCGGCGGAGAAAGAAAGCTCGGGTCACTCCGCTCTTATTAAATCTGTGCGTTGACACGTATTCGCTCACTGCCTCCTGAGCGTTGTGCAGCATCTTTCACATCGCTTCTCGACGAGACGAAAGTGATCACGTCAAGAGGCACAGTGCTGGCTCTCAGTTTCCCCGAGTATCGAGGTGAGGCATCGATGCTGAAACGGCCCGGATACTCTTTGGAGCGTCCGGGCCGGCGTGTTTTCAGGTGAAGTTACGCTACGAGACGCATCGCTAGTTTGTTCGCGGCGTCCATTTTTTCGGCTTTCGGTCCAACGTCAGTCCAATTCGAGGGGGTGGTTGCACCGCGCGTTTCCGTGTAAGCGACACCAGATGCGGCACTTATGTGATTTAACCTGCTTACTTGCAAAGCAGATGCTCTCCGCGCTGAGCTACACGCCCACTACGACTATATGATTCTAATGGATTTTCTTGAGAATGACCACCTGCGTGCTTAGCAGGTGCTCTTCCAACTGAGCTATCCTCAGGCGACACACATCAAGACTTAACCCGCAAGCTGCCCGTATTCGTTGACTTGCCTTCTGCCCTCAACCTAAGATGACCGCACCATGGCGGATTCCGACGCGTTCATCGGACAGACCATCTCGCACTACCGCGTTATCGAGAAGCTCGGTGGCGGTGGTATGGGTGTGGTTTACAAGGCCGAAGACACGCGGCTCGACCGCTTTGTTGCTCTCAAGTTTCTGCCCGAACAGTTAGCCCACGACCGCCAAGCCCTTGAGCGATTCCGGCGCGAAGCCAAAGCCACCTCCGCACTGAACCACCCCAACATCTGCACTGTTCACGACATCGGCGAAGAAAACGGCAGGGCCTTCATTGCAATGGAGTTTCTGGAAGGCAAAACTCTTAAACATGCCATCTCGGGGCGGCCCGTGGAAGTTGACCACCTGCTCTCTGAGGCTATTGAGATCGCGGACGCCTTGGACGCCGCGCACTCTAAAGACATCGTCCACCGCGACATCAAACCTGCAAACATTTTTGTTACTGAGCGTGGCCACGCCAAGATTCTCGACTTTGGTCTGGCCAAGGTAAGTTCGACGAAACACGCCCCAAATGACGCGGAGACTCTTGCTACGCGAAGCTTAGACGCAGAGCATCTGACGAGTCCTGGCAGCACGCTGGGCACAGTCGCTTATATGTCGCCGGAACAGGCTCGTGCCAAGGATTTAGACGCACGCACCGACTTGTTCTCTTTCGGGGCGGTCCTCTATGAGATGGCCACAGGACAGTTGCCGTTTCGTGGGGACAGCTCCGCCGCAATTTTTGAGGCTATTCTGAATCGCACTCCGCTAGCTCCCATCCGCTTAAATCCGGACCTGCCTGTTGAGTTGGACAGAATCATCAACAAGGCCTTAGAAAAAGACCAGAATCTGCGATACCAACACGCATCGGAAATCCGCGCCGATCTGAAGCGGCTCAAGCGCGAGACCGAGTCAGCACGGGTCGCGGTACCGAACGACGCGGTCGCCAAACCAAGCTTCCTAGTTCACTCGAAGATTTTGATTGTGGCCGCAGTTGCGCTCGTCATGTTCGCTATGGGATATGGCGGCCTTCGCTGGTTTCGCTCGCAGTCGCCGACAGTTGTGCTAGCTAAGCCGTCAGTAGCCGTACTTCCGCTGCAGAACCTCAGCGGAGACCCGGCAAATGACTATTTTAGTGACGGGATGACCGAAGAAATCAGTACCAAGCTTTCCCACATTCGAGCGTTGACCGTCGCTTCACATACTTCCGCAGCGCGGGTTAAGGGCATCCAGAAAGACCCGCAGGAGATGGCGCGGGAATTACAGGTGCGATATTTGCTGGAAGGAAGTGTGCGAAAAGCAGGAAACCGAGTGCGCATCAATGTACAACTGATCGATTCCTCCAATGGATTCCAGGTTTGGGCAGACGACTTTGTCGGCGACATGCAAGATGTCTTTGCATTACAAGAACAGACTGCCTTGAAAATTGCGCAAGCGCTCAACTTGAGTCTGAGCCCACAGGAACAGCAGGCGGTGCAGCGCCGCTACACTCAGAACGCGGAGGCTTACGATTACTACTTGCGGGGTCAAGCCCTGACCTGGAGTTGGGATGAACCCGATAAACTCGAAACGGCTCGCAGGGAATATGAAAGCGCACTCCGGCTGGACCCGCAATACCCCCTCGCTCTGGCAGGGCTATCACGCGTGGAGAACTTCTATTATCGCAATGTCGACTCTGACCAGTCCCACTTAGCGCGCGCCGAGGAGTTTGCAAACCGAGCTCTGGCCATTGACCCTCAAGTAGCAGATGCCCACGTGTCCTTAGCACTAGTCTACGGAGGAAAGTTTGACTATCCGCGTGCGGCAGAGCAGGGGCGTGAAGCAACGCGGCTTGAGCCTGAGAATGCACAGGCGTGGGTTGCGCTCTCTTGGGCTCTTGGATATAAGCTGCCCCCAGATGCGATTGAGGCGGAGAACGCTGCACGCGAGGCGATCCGTCTGCAACCTTCTTTGTGGGCCGCCTACTATGAACTCGGCCGCGCCCTAATGCTCCAGCGGCGTTTCCCCGAGGCGATTGTTGCCATGGAGCACTCGAAAGAATTGGGTCCGACTTCAACGACACCTGATCTTGGATTGGCACAAGTTCTCTCTTCTCTCGAAACGGACTTACAAAGATGCGATCGGTCTTTTCTGGTTGACTTCGGTCTACGCGGCACGTGGTGACAAAGAAAAGGCGTTAGAAGCAATGCACAAGACCCTTAATGCCGGATATCGGGATTTCAGCACTATTGATGCAAGCCCGTACTTCTCTTCGCTGCGCTCCGACCTGCGTTTTCAGGAACTAATCCATAGGTACCGCAAGTAGCCCCTGTGTTTGGAGAGGCGTTTTTCTTCAGTTCAATACCGGGAGATTGATTTAGTGCCCGGTAATGTCGCGTTACCGAAGATGTGAAGTACCACTTCATACTGAGGCAACAAATCTTGAATCCGTGGTGTCTAATTGGCAGAACCGACCGTGTTGGAATGAGACCGCAAACTGTATCTCGAAGTGCCGCGGCCAGCGCAGGGAGGTAGGCCCAGACATGATGCGCACGATCATTGCTTTGACCTGCTTGCTGTCGAGCATCTTCTTCCAGGAATCAGGCGATAAAAGACTTTCAAATCCTTCATTTGACTAAATTTGACTATAATGTTGCCCGCGCACATGAGATCAAGCCACATCGTCGCGCCATTCCGGTTCAAGGTGTGCAGTCCGGTTTCAACCAGCTTCACCTCACGCTTACCGTATCTTCCATGGGTGAGGTGGTGGATGCCGACGCTGGCGGCGACAGCGAAGTGTTGAAGTACTGGCCACAACTTCAGGGCGAGGTGCGCCAGTGGAAGTTCACGCCGTTTGAAGTGAATGGGAAAGCGGTTACGGCAGAGGTCGAGGAGTACATCGACCTCGTTCCGCCCGAACGACTGCCAAAGACTCATGTCGCTGCACCCACTCTTCGACCAGACTCGAGAGTTACGATTACGCTTCATCGGACGGGATGCTTCGGCAGTTGTCCTTCCTACACGGTGACGGTTAGTACGGATGGTATCACTTTCGATGGTCACGGCTTTGTAGTCGCCGCTGGGAACCACAAAGATTGGGTAAACGCGGATGAAGTCCGAAACCTCGCAGAAAGGTTTCTCGCTGCCGATTTTTACTCTATGGACTCCAGCTACACGGCGTCAGTGACGGATAATCCTACGTACGTGCTGTCTATTGCAATCGATGGCAACACAAAAGAAGTGGAGGATTACGTCGGATCATGGGAGGGAATGCCGGCGGTCATCACCGAACTTGAGGATGAAGTCGACGCGTTTGCACAAACTCAGCGATGGATCGACGGCAGCGAGGGGCTTGTTCAGGTATTGCAGGAAGAGAAATTTAACTTCCGAACTTTCGAGGCACAGGTCATGCTGAAACAAGCTGCCAGTCGCGGAAGGACGACGACTGTGCACGAGTTTTTGGGAGCCGGCGTGCCGCTGGAGCCAAAGCCCGCGCCAAAGCCAGAGGAACCAGACATGGGAGTTCCCTTTGAGGGTGTGGGCTGGCTCAATGCGGCCAGCCGCCATCCAGAGACGCTACAGATCCTCATTGATGCGTTGGCAAGCAAGAAGGATCAGAACGATAAGGACTTGGCGCTGGCTGGAGCCGCTCGAGCAGGAAGCGTACAGGCGGCGCGGGCTTTGATCGACTATGGCGCTAATCCGAATGCCGATCTTAGCAAGCTGACTGTCACCGAAAGCGTCGGCGGCATGACGCTGGGCGCTCCTGGCGCGGGAAGTGCCCTGATTTATGCCGCAGAGTCAGGAAATCCCGAGATGGTGCGCGAGATTCTTCGCTATCACCCGAAGTTGGAGGCGAAAGATCGCGAAGGAAGGACTGCTGTATTCGCTGCGGGAGAGTATCGCTATCAGGTTGAAGACGCTGCACGTGCGGAATGCGTGCGTCTGCTTGCTCAAGCTGGTGCCAATGTGAACGTGCGCGATAGTAAGGGAAACACACCGCTCCATGAAACTTTCCTCACCGATGTAGAAGAGGAGTTGTTGAAGCTTGGTGCGGATGTGAATGCGCGTAACGAAGACGGCGAAACGCCAATCTTCACTACCGTCGACAACGACGCCATATCGCTGTTTATTGAACATGGCGCCGACCTTACCATTCGCAACAACAAGGGTGACACGGTCATGGGGCCGCGAAGGGGAAAGGACCTCTTCGGGAAGAGGCCCTACGCAAGGCAGTTCAGAAGCTGAACCAGCCTTAGCGCCCGCCTGCGAGCGGTTGGGCGCCTTTCTCGGTATTACGCGCTTCGCAATTCCCGGGAAAATTGCTAGTTCGCGGCGTTCATTTTTTCGGAGCGTCTGTCCTAGCCTGGACATAGTAACCTTTATTTTGTGTAGCCCAGTGAGTAGCCCAACTAACAGAGGGGTTTGCACTGTTAAAAGACGCCGATTCAACGATTTAGGTGAGATGACGGCGTGCTTGCAAAGCAGATGCTCTCCCAGCTGAGCTACACGCCCGTATAACTCCATGATTTTAATAGATTTTCAGGAGAACGACCACCTTCCATTTTGGCAGGTGCTCTCACAACTAAGTGACCCCCTCTCACGCGGTGTAACCATTATGCTGCCAAGCATTCATATCGACTACTTCAATATCATCAACTTTGTCGTTTCGTTCCATTCGGTCCAACAATGGGTGGTGGTCCGCGATCTCCAGAAATGTTCCAAGTCTTTCGGGACATTCCTCTTGCGAAGCCGCGCCGGAGGTAGGAACGCGTGGCTATCTGCTCCGTTTGATCCAGTCAGGTGTTCAATTCCTTCCCGCGTAACTCTGGTATGCACGCCATGGTGTTCTCGCCATAGTTCAAGCTTCCTCGAGAGCTCGCCCGCCGCTCCCCAGCCATAAGTACTTACCAGATACTCTGTTGCGCATCATGGGTTGTCTCGAGGCTGTGGCAACCTGCTTGCTAGACAACAAGGGTGTCAAGAAAGTGATCAAGTCGCCACCAAGGAAGTAGCGACCGCGATCATTCCACAAGTATGAGTAATGGCAGGTCCATGATTCAGAAAGTAGTTTTGATACCAATGCCGCGAGGTCTTCCATGTTGACGACGTTCACAGTGATATTGCCGTGGGTAATCGTGGCGGGCCTCTGTTGGATCGGGTATCAACTGATCCAGCAGAATGGGCGACTGCTCCTGCGGCTTGAGGCCGTGGAACAACGGTTCGCGCATGTGGGTGCGTCGGTCGCGATACCTCAGCAAACGATGCCCGCGGGGTTAGCGATCGGCTCGACCGCACCTGCGTTTGAACTCCCGGACCTTTTCGGTAATCTCAAGAAGCTTTCTGACTTTCTCGGAAAGCACATTTTGCTGATCTTCTTCAACCCGGGATGCAACTTCTGCCGGCAAATGGCCCCCCAGCTTGCCAGTCTCTCAGCTGAGAAATTTACCCCCTTGATCGTAACAACTGGGAATGGAGAGGATACCCGCAAGCTGTTTCAGGAGCATGGAATTCTCTGGACCGCGTTGGTTCAGGACCAGATGCAAACCGCCTCACAGTACCAGTCCGCTGGAACGCCAATGGGTTATCTCATTGACCAATACGGAAAAATCGCAAGTCCAATCGCTGTCGGGGCCGCGGCACTCCTGGTGCTCGCGGCATCGGTAGAGAGTCATGTGGCACTAGCTGCTCAACCCAGCGACGGTCACCACGTATTCAAAGGCAATCGCACGCTCGCCGAAAGTCACATCAATCGCAACGGTCTCAAGCCTGGCACTCCAGCCCCCGGATTTCGGCTTCCGCGGATCGACGGAGGAGAGTTGGCACTGGAGGAGTACTGGGGCAAGCGATTGTTGCTCCTCTTTTCGGCGCCCGACTGTGGCCCCTGTAACGACCTGGCGCCAAAGCTGGAACGATTACACCGCGCCCATCCCGAAATCGAAGTGCTCATGGTAAGCCGTGGCGATGAAGGCAGCGTCCGTGCTAAAGCGGCACAGCAAGGACTGAGTTTTCCCGTTGTGTCACAGCGACAGTGGGAGGTCTCTCGCCTATATGCCATGTTTGCGACACCCGTTGCGTACCTCATTGACGAAAAGGGCGTGATCGCGTCTGAGGTCGCCGTGGGTGAGGAATCGATTCTGGGTTTGCTTTCAGGAGCTACATACACACCCCAGTTATCACGGGCGACCGCGTGATCTGGATCGGAGGCTGCGATGGATTCCCACTTTGACACCTTTTCGAAGGTTCTGGCCACCGGATTGAACAGACGCGACGCGATAAAATGGCTCGGCGGGAGCATCTTTAGTGGCACGGCAGCGCGATGGCTCGGTGGTGCAGCGGTGGGCACCCTCATCGCCGGCGATCCAACGGTTTCGGCTCAAGGCGCGAGCGATTGCGCGCATTTCTGCAATGGCCAGCCTCCCGGAACGCGCGCCCAGTGCCTCCAAGCATGTAAGCAATGTGGAGTCCCGAGTCAGCTGTGTGGCCACGCAGGTCACATTTGTTGCTGTGATCCGAGCAGCTTCTGTTGCGGGATGACTTGCTGTCCGAGCACTAGTACATGTTGTGGGGGGTCATGCACGGATATCCAGGAAGATCCTCAAAACTGTGGCAGCTGCGGCACCGTATGCCCGCCGGGCACTTTCTGCGCAGCCGGTGCCTGCCAAGCCCCCTGCCCATCAACTTTTTCATTGTGCTTTGGGGTATGTACGGATACCACCTTTGACCCATCAAACTGCGGCGCCTGCGGTAACGCCTGCGCTCCCGTGGCGAACGGCTTCAGCACGTGCCAGTTCGGTCGGTGCCAAGTTACGTGCACCGCTGGCTTTGCTAGCTGCAGAGGAGCCCTGTGTGATACGAACATTTTCTTCGATAACAGCAATTGCGGCGCCTGCGGTAACGCCTGCCAAGGAGGATCAACATGTCTAGGAGGCAGGTGCGTACCGGTGTGCAACCCGCCACTCCAGCAATGTCCGAATGGGTGCTTTGATTTGGCTAACGACCCTACTAACTGCGGTGGGTGCGGTAATGCATGCGGGCCGGGAGGGGTCTGCTACAATGGCGTTTGCCAGTACCCAGTTCCGGATCAATGCGAGATTTTCGGCCCAAACGGAACGATAGTTAATGCGCCTAACGGTACTCCATGCAATCCGGGCGATGGGTCGGTCGGGACCTGCCAGAATGGATCTTGCATATAGGGAGTAGACGGGCGCGTGCCGCCTCTAGACCTGAGCCGGATCAAGAATCTGGGGGATTCGCAACTTCGACCAGTTCAGCAAGAACCATCGCAGGCTGCGGCGCGGGTCGGTCTTGCCTGCCTAGCACGATTTCGTAAATAACTACTTTGACATCCGCTCCCAAACGAATTCGCGATATGCGATTTGCCTGCTCGCACTCACCATAGTGACCGTTCGCAAGGTCAAGGGGTTGCTGTTCAGGTTGGTGATGAAACGCACCTGGTCGGTGCTTACAGCGTTTTGCAGCGAAGAGACCTCGATATGGTGAATCACCTTGTTACCGTTCACCGTGTACCGTCCCGCATAGGCGACAACTGTGGCGAAGGCTTCCGCCCTTTCTTCAATTGGCGCCGTGGTCCAGTCGGGAACTGACAGCGCCTTGCGTTCGACGTTCGTGATTATGACCATCATCCTTCCGTGCGCCGTGTGAGTGAGCAAGCCTGTCGTGCCACATCCGTCTCTCACTTCACCTTTATTGGTGGTCTCAGTACAGGACACTAATTTCCAGGTTCCGACAAGGGCAGCCTTGGATTGCGCCGACCCATTAAGCAGTACGGCATACCTGCAGCGCAGTTCAGAGCGTTCGGAGATTCTCGACCTTCATAGCGCCGTAGCCACCTGTTCAATTCTTTCCCGCATAACTCTGGTCTCCGCGCCATGGTGTTCTCGCCATATTTCCGGTTTCCTCGAGAGCTCGTTTCTCAAGCAGATTGCGACAATCAGGAAGCGTTGAGTTGAGATCTATCGGCGCCTGTGATCGGCGTCTAATCTAACGACCCGAGTGCATTGGGGGCACGCAGTACGATGCTCGCTCTGCGTCAGCCGATGCGGTTTAACGAAGCTCTGTGATCGCCTTTTTGCGCCTCTTTCTGGAGTCTCTTCGCTAAGGGCAATTGAATCAATGGAACTTAGAGTTTTGCTCTCAAGCTTATAACCAGACGCTCAGCTCAAATCTGACTCCCGCAGCTTTTAGCCAAGGAACTTGAGACTGTGCGCGAGGAGCCCAAAAGCCCACACCCATGCGGCTAGCGTCATCAGGACTGCCATTACTTCGATATTTCTCTTGACAATTCTGAGCCTGGGCATATTGTTACGGCACTCAGCCGAGGCATCCAAACCCGATCCCTTCTAACTGAAGGCCGACTGAGTCGGTTCCCGGTTCTGTCCCCGACGAGCTTTATCAATTTTCACTTTCTGCGGATGCGAGATCAGCCGTGCTCAGCAGAACGACGCCAGAGCTCCTCGGTTTTTGCGTTGTCCTCGCGGCTTCGTGCTTGCCTGTGAGTGTTCAGGTGTGCCCTCCCGGTTCGACGCTAGATCACGTCGCGCACACTGGAGATGAGAAGCAGACGTACTGCAAATGCCTTCCTGGTTATGTCGCCAGAGCAACTCAAGGCGTCTGGAAACTGCCGTCAGTTGATCCCGCGTTTTCCGTAAGCACCGACCAGACAGCATTTCTCACGGATGAGCTAGAGCGCTTGCAGCCCTGTAAACAAAGGCTTGAAAGAAAAATCGAAAAGGTGACTCGGTTGCGTGAAGGGGAATGAGAATACCTGAAGGAGATGAACGAGGTGCGCGAGCAACTCGTTTACGACTCTGTACGGGATCTCTCGGTGGCAGGCTGCAAGTAAGTGGCGTGGCCAAAGTTTGTTGCACCGCCACCCAAGTTGAGATGCAATCACATTGGTGACAGCGGATTTTGTGATCGTGAGGGAAGTCTGGAATGTCCAAACCACAGAGGTTCGGCACGCAACCGGCCATGATCAAGGGCGACGGCAGGGACTTCAAGTCGCACGGTTCCTTGGATGCCGACATCATCATCGCCAACGCCCCGGACCCCGTGTTTGTCTCTGACCTCGAAGGAAAGATCCTGCAGGCCAACGATGCGGTTTCGCAGCTGCTTGGGTTCCGACAAGACGAGGTTCTCGAGCAGTCGCTCTCACGCTTCATCACCCCTGATGAAACGCGGGAGTTCACGGCCGCACTGCGCGAGGTCGTCGAACGAGGTGTCATGCGGAACGTGGTCCTGAACCCTCGCAGTGCCAGCGGAGAGGTCATCCCCACAAGCCTGAACGCCTCCGCCCTACGCGATCCGGATGGTCGCGCGATCGGGGTGATCGGCATCCTCCGTGACATGCGTGAGCTGGACAAGGCCCGGGCCTACGCCGAGAGCTTGATCAAGAATGCGCCAGACCCCGTGTTCGTTTCTGACCTTGAGGGGAAGATCCTGCAGGCCAACGACGCCGTCTTCGCACTCCTCGGCTTTCGTCCGGACGAGCTGATCGAGCAGTCGCTGTCGCGCATCATCTCGCCCGCTGAAACGCGGGAGTTCCTGGCCGCCCTTCGGGAGGTCGTAGAGCGGGGCGTCACCCGCAACGCCCGGCTCAACCCGCGGAGCGCCAGCGGGGAGGTCATCCCCACGACCCTTAACGCTTCGGCACTGCGTGACCCGGATGGCAAGGTTATTGGTGTGATCGGCATCCTGCGTGACATGCGTGAACTGGACAAGGCCCGGGCCTACGCCGAGAGCTTGATCAAGAACGCGCCGGACCCCGTGTTCGTTTCTGACCTTGAGGGGAAGATCCTGCAGGCCAACGACGCCGTCTCTGCGCTCCTCGGCTTTCGTCCGGACGAGCTCCTCGAGCAGTCGCTATCGCGTTTTATCAGCCCCGAGGAGACGCGGGAGTTCACGGCCGCGCTGCGGGAGGTTGTGGCGCGGGGCGTCACCCGCAACGCCCGGCTCAACCCGCGGAGCGCCAGCGGGGAGGTTATCCCCACGACCCTTAACGCTTCGGCACTGCGCGACCCGGACGGCAAGGTCATCGGCGCAATCGGCATCCTGCGTGATATGCGCGAGTACGAACAGGTGGTTCGCGACCTGGAAAAGTCCAAGAGCGAGCTGCAGGAGAAGATTTTGGATCTCGAGAAATTCGAGGAAGTGGTTGTTGGCCGCGAGCTGAAGATGATCGCCCTCGAGAAAGAGTTGGAGAGCCTGCGGAACAAGTCGAAAGGCTGAGGCGGGAGGGGCTGATAGCGATGCGGGAGAGCGCGATAGAGGATTGTCAGCCGAGGGTCAGTGGACCTGGAGCGGATGCGACGACCGAGAGTCGACTCCGCGCGCAAGTGGAGACGCTAGACCGGCGACTAAGGAAGGGCGACCAGCAGCGCCGCGCGATGCTCCACATCATGGGCGACCTGAATGAATCCAACAAGCGCCTCACCAACCATCGGAAAGCGATGCTTCACATCCTGGCCGATTACGAGCAGGACCGTCGCCGGCTGGCCCGCCAGACAGAGCGACTCGACAACTCGCGGCGAGCCTTGCTGCACATCCTGCAGGACTCCCACAAGGACAAGCTGCGCCTGGAGGCCAGCCGCAAAGCCATGATTCACATCATGGGAGACCTTCGCGAAACCACGGCCGAGATGCAACGGCGCGAGCAAGAGCTGCGCGACAAACAGGAGCAGCTCGTCCAGGCGGGAAAGCTGGCCACGCTCGGCGAACTGACGACAGGCGTCGCCCACGAGCTCAACAACCCGCTCAACAACACCGGCTTGTTCGTAGGCAACGCGATTGACCTCATCGAGCTGGGCTTCACGGACAAGGGGCAGATCGTCCGCGAGTTGCGCCAGGCCATGCAGCAGGTCCGCAAGGCCAACGAGATCATCTCGCATCTGCGCACGTTCGGACGGGTGGCCTCTGTCAGCCACGAACGCATCTCCCTTAGGCAAGTGATCGAGGGGGCGCTGTCTCTCATGCAGGAGCAGCTCCGGCTGCGTGAGATCGGGGTCACGGTCGACCTGGGCCCGGAGGCGCTCGTAGTCGTGGGGAATCCAATTCAACTCGAGCAGGTTTTCATCAACCTCTTGACGAACGCGCGCGACGCTGTCGCCGAGTCGCCACGCAAAGCGATTCGCATTTCTGGTTCGCTCAGCTCCGAGGGCGTGGAGGTCGCGTTCACCGACACTGGGGAGGGGATTTCCCCGGAGGTCGAGCGGCGGATCTTTGATCCGTTCTTCACCACTAAGGAGGTCGGAAAAGGGACGGGACTGGGCTTGTCCATCACATACGGGATCATCAAGGAGCATGGCGGCACGATCTCGGTCGTGAGCCCGCCTGGCGAAGGCGCCACGTTCCTCATCCACCTGCCCCTTGCCTCCGCCGATACATTACATAAGGAGACCTTCCCACAATGACGGCGTTACACATCCTCATTGTCGACGACGACCCAGCTCTGTTGCAGGCGCTTCCCGAGGCCCTGCGGCTCCGAATGGACGAAGTGACAGTTGATGTGGCTGACTCTGCGGCGGCCGCGCTCGA
>WNGI01003851.1_pt1 | contig 16457 bp, 4 predicted proteins | sample 5400621 | NCBI WGS metagenome assembly WNGI01 (sample SAMN13153374, study PRJNA577476) | soil metagenome | isolation source: 20 cm soil or saprolite under Garry oak tree replicate 1 | place: USA:California | collected 2016-06-15 | reverse complement strand
TTCCCACGAATTGCGCAACGAGTTGCTAAAAAGTAGCGAACAAGCCTAAAAATGTGCCTCCTTACAATGGTCTTGACCCAGAAAAAAGTGGAGGGGAAACTTGAAGAAGTGGACCCAACACAGAGAGGGAAAAGGCCATGCAAAAGACACAGCGAACTTTTACGAGAGAATTGAAGGGAGAAGCGGTCCAACTCGCACAATCGAGTCAGAAGCCGCTCGCGCAAATTGCACGCGAGTCTTCGTATTGCCGACAGGACCTTGCATCATTGGTGTCAGCTGTTCTCCCAGCAAGGTGAGCAAGCCTTTCCGGGCAGTGGGCATCAAACCCCACAGGAAGAAGAAATGCGACAGGGAAAGCGAGAGAATGATCTTCTGCGACAGGAGCGTGATAGCTTAAAAAAAGCTCGAGGCATCTTTTCGCGCCGCCAGCTGGGAAATTGCAATTCATGGCCGAGCAGAGCCAGCAGTACTCGATCACACTGCTGTGCAAAGCGCTGGAGGTTTCCGAGAGCGGCTCTGATGCCTGGAAAGGCCGGAAGGCTTCCCACCACTGTCGAGAAGATGCCAAGCTCGCAGGCGAAATCCAGCAGATTTTGTCTTCCCCATCGCCAAGTCTCTGGGAGTCCGCCCATCCATGCGGTGCTCAAAGCGCGTGGCAGGCCTTGTTCACGCAAGCCAGTGCTGCGGCTGATGCACCAGTTGGGCTTGTCAGCTGGAGCGAAACGTTCGCGCAAGCCGACCACCAAAAGCGATCCACGAGCTCGATTTGCCCCCAATCATCTCAATCGGGAGTTGACGGCAGAGCAGCCAAAGAGCAAATGGGTCAGCGATACCAAAGCCGTCGAAACAGCAGAGGGCTGGTTGTATCTGGCTGTCATCCTCGATCTCTTCTCACGTATGCTGGGAGGTTGGGCGATGGGAGCCGAACCGCCACTTGTTGGGAGAAGGCGGCCATGGAGTCCTTTTTTGCCACACTCACCAAAGAGTGTCTCGATCGCCCACGCTTCCAGAGCCGACAACAAGCCCGATCAGCCATGTTCGAGGACCTGGAGTGCTTTTATCATCCCATCCGATTCCATTCGACGTGACAATTTGTCAGCCCGGTTGCTTTTGAGCAGGCAACTGCGTCAAGGATGAGTTCATTTCCAAATTCGAGGAGTCCATTTTTCTGGGCCAATTCCAAAATAAGGTGAGAAGGGAATAAAGACTCGCTTTCTCTCGGATACTGAGTAGAGGAGTATGCTCCAGCACAAAAATTCTCGACCTCAGCTCGCAGGCCTCGCTGCTATTCTATCCTATTTTCACCCTCTGCCCTGTCTTACAGAGACAACCTACTTCGTAGGAAATACCCCGATTACAGAGAGAGCACCTTGTCCTGATTGTAGCGCTTATGATATACTCAGCGAGAAAGAACTTTGCGTTGAGAATCCGGACCTGAAGGAAGAGCCTTTCTGGCGTTTATAAGAGTGTGGAACGGGGAGGACATGTAAAATACAAGTCATGACTCTCCTATGAGGCTTACAACAAAAGTCCATTCTGGTGATGATTGCATAGCATCAAACAGAAAAGAGGCTCTCATGGCTCTGGGTGGAGACGAACAAACGGCTGGTAAGCAATCCGCGCTCTCTGCGTTGCCTTCGCGCGAGTCATTTCACACGAATCGCCATCCGCTGCCGACAATTTCCTTACCCAAAGGTGGGGGTGCTATTCGCAGCATTGGCGAAAAATTCGCCGCCAACCCGGTCACGGGCACTGGCTCCATGACGGTACCCATCGCTACCAGCCCTGGCCGCTCTGACTTTGGCCCGCAGCTTTCTCTCTCGTATGACTCGGGGGCGGGCAACGGAGCCTTTGGCTTTGGCTGGCATCTTACGCTCCCCGCCATCACCCGCAAAACAGACAAGGGCCTCCCGCAGTACCGGGACAGCGAGGAGTCGGACGTTTTCATCCTCTCAGGGAGTGAGGATCTTGTGCCACTCCTGGTGAAAGAGAATAATCAGTGGAAGCGTCGTATTTCTCCCCGCACACTGGACGATGGCACAACCTATACCATCCACTATTATCGTCCGAGAGTCGAAGGGCTGTTTGCACGTATTGAGCGCTGGACGAATGTACAGACAGGGGAAACGCATTGGCGATCCATTTCCAAGGACAACATCACCACCCATTATGGTAAGACCGCTGAGAGCCGCATAGCTGATCCGGCCGACCCAGAGCGCATCTTCAGCTGGCTGATCTGCGAAAGCTACGACGACAAAGGCAATGCCATCCTCTACACATACGTGCCCGAGGACTCAGCCGGGATTGATGTATCCGAAGCGCACGAGAAAAACCGAACAGATGCCAGCCGCTCGACAAATCGTTATCTCAAGCGGATCAACTATGGCAATCGCACGCCTGGACAGCCCGGCGAAGATCTCACCCTGCGCAGCGACTGGTTGTTTGAGGTGGTCTTTGACTACGACGAAGGTCATTATGAAGCGCTGCCTGCTGGTGCCGAGGGACGTCAGTTCGTACGCGCCGTGAAGGATAAAACCCGGGACTGGTCGGTTCGCCAGGATCCTTTCTCCAGCTATCGAGGCGGTTTCGAGGTGCGCACATATCGGCTGTGTCAACGCGTTTTGATGTTTCATCACTTCGAGCAGGAGCTGGGAATCCAGGATTACCTTGTCAAATCCACTGACTTCGAGTATCGCCACATAGCCATCGGCTCGTTCATTACTAGCATCTCACAATCGGGTTATCGGTGGAACAGTGCAGAAGGAAAATACATCAGGAAGTCTCTACCTCCGCTGGAATTCACCTACACCGAAGCCAACATAGACGACACGATCAGAACGATTGATGCTGACAGCCTCGAGAATCTTCCCTACGGTCTGGATGGGTCGCATTACCAGTGGGTTGATCTTGATAGTGAAGGCTTGTCAGGTATTCTCACTGAGCAGGCCGATGGCTGGTTTTACAAACGCAATCTGAGCGCGCTGCCAGGCGGGGATGGAAATGGAAACGCAGATTTCACAGCACGGTTCGCGCCAGTGGAACTCGTTGCAGCCAAACCTTCGCTGACCGATTTGAATGGCGGGCGACAGCAACTGATGGACCTGGCTGGTGAGGGACCGCTAGACCTGGTGCAGTTCTCCGGCCCGATGAGCGGTTTTTACAAACGAACGGATGACGGCCACTGGCAAGCATTCAGGTCTTTCAAGACTCTGCCGAATGTTGCCTGGAACGATCCCAACCTGAAGTTTGTCGACCTCACCGGCGACGGCCACGCCGACATTTTGATTAGCGAAAACGAGGTCTTCACGTGGTATCTCTCGCTTGCTGAAGAGGGCTTTGGCACGGCGGAGCGCGTTTTCAACGAGCGCGACGAGGAACGCGGCCCGGCGCTGATTTTTGCCGATGGTACGCAGTCGATCTATCAGGCCGATCTGTCAGGTGACGGTCTGAGCGACATCGTGCGGATGCGCAATGGCGAGGTTTGCTACTGGCCCAATCTCGGCTATGGCCGCTTTGGCGCGAAGGTGACAATGAGCAATGCGCCCTGGTTCGATCATCCCGATCAGTTCGAGCAGAAACGTATCCGCCTCGCAGACATTGACGGGTCCGGCACGACCGACATCATCTATCTTGGTCGTGACGAAGTGCAGCTTTACTTTAATCAATCGGGCAACTCCTGGAGCGAACCTCATCAGCTCTCTCAATTTCCACAGACAGACAACGTTTCTTCCGTCACCGTAGTTGATCTGCTCGGCAACGGTACAGCTTGCCTGGTATGGTCATCGCCGCTGCCAGAGCACACCCGCCAGCCGATGTATTATATAGACCTGATGGGTGGGCAGAAACCGCACCTGCTGGTTGAGACGAAAAACAATATGGGAGCGGAAACAAGGGTTCATTATGCTCCCTCGACGCGGTTTTACCTGCAGGACAAGCTGAGCGGCAGTCCGTGGATCACCAGGCTGCCTTTCCCGGTGCATGTAGTCGAGCGGGTGGAGACGTATGACCGCATCAGCCGCAACCGCTTTGTCACGCGTTATGCCTACCATCACGGCTACTTCGATGGCATTGAGCGCGAGTTCCGTGGCTTCGGGATGGTCGAGCAGTGGGATACCGAAGAGATTGGGACGGTCACCCCTGATTCGACCTCGTCTGAGGCAAGCAATCTCGATCAAGCCTCTTTTGTGCCGCCGGTGCAGACGAAGACCTGGTTCCACACAGGAGCTTATCTGGAAGAAGATTTTATCAGCCTCCACCTGGCTCAAGAATATTACGGCACGCCAAAAAAGGACGACCCGAACTATGAAACGGCTTTCAAGCTCTTTCTACAGACGCTCCTGCCGGACACCATCTTGCCGCCCGACCTGAGCGCCGAGGAGGAGCGCGAAGCCTGCCGTGCGCTCAAAGGCTCCATTCTGCGCCAGGAGATCTATGCCGACGATGCTACAGACAAGAGTGTACATCCCTATACCGTTTCCGAGCGCAACTATACTGTCGAGCTGCTGCAATCACAGGGGCTAAACCGCTATGCAGTCTTCCTCACTCACCCGCGCGAGACGCTGGATTACCACTATGAGCGTAATCCCAAAGACCCACGCATCAGCCATGCGATGACGATCGAAGTCGATGCCTTCGGCAGTGTGCTGAAAGCAGGCTCCATCGGTTACGGACGCCGGGAGCCTGATGCGGCACTCACTGACTTGGATGACCGAGAAAAGCAAACCAGGACGCTCGTCACCTACACGGAAAACCAAGTGACGAACAGTATCGACGCAGATGATGATTACCGTGTGCCGCTTCCGTGCGAGACGCGCACATATGAACTGACCGGGTTTACACCGTCAAGCCAACGTTTTTCGTTCGCGGATTTCATCACGATCACTGCTGGAAAGGTGCAACTTCAGTTTGATAATGAAATTGTATACGAGAAAGAGCCAACAACCGGACGCCAGAGACGCCCGATCGAACACACCCGTACCCTTTATCGCCGCAATGATTTGACTGATTTGCTGCCGCTCGGGGGACTGCAATCCATGGCGCTGCCCGGCGAGAGCTACAAGCTGGCCTTCACGCCGGGGCTCTTGTCGAGTATCTATCAGCGCAAGCGCGGGAACCAGCCAGCGGAGAATCTATTGCCTGATCCCGCCGCCATCCTCGGCGGCCAGGGCAGTGACCAGGGCGGCTATGTTGACCTGGATGGAAATGGTCACTGGTGGATTCCTTCCGGACGCCAATTTTACTCGCCCAATGCCGGTGACACGCCTGTGCAGGAACTGGCCTTTGCCCGGCTGCACTTCTTCCTTCCGCATCGCTTCCGCGACCCGTTCAATAACACGGTAACGGTGGCCTACGACAGCGACGATACCAATCTGGCGAAGAGCCACAATCTCCTCATCGTCGAGACCAGCGACCCGCTGAGTAACACCGTTCACGCGGAGCATGACTATCGCGTTCTTCAGCCTGAGCTTGTGATCGACCCCAACAACAACCGCTCTGCTGTTGCCTTCGACGCTCTAGGCATGGTGGTCGGCACGGCGCTCATGGGCAAAGAAAATGGTCAAAAAGAAGGCGATTCACTCAATGACTTCGAGACTGATACGGACGATCAGCTCATCATTGCTCACATGAGCAATCCGTTCGTCAATCCACACGACATCTTGGGGAAAGCGACCACGCGGCTGGTCTATGACCTGTTCCGCTATCAGCACACGAATGGGCAGGGCGATCCACAACCAAACGTCGTTTATACGTTGGCGCGCGAGAAACACGACGCTGATCTGAAGCAGGGAGAACTGACGAAGATTCAGCATAGTTTCTCTTATTCCGATGGCTTTGGGCGCGAGGTGCAGACCAAGATCCAGGCGGAACCCGGCGACGTGCCGCAGCGTGAGCCAGACCTGGTGCTGCCTGGCGGTGAACACAAACCTGGCAAGTTAGTGCTGGAAAACGGCAAGCCAAAACTGGTCCATACCGATCACCGCTGGGTGGGAAAAGGGCGTACGATCTATAATAACAAAGGGAAGCCCGTCAAACAGTACGAGCCCTTCTTCAGCAGCACACACCTTTATGAAGAAGAGCCAGAGATGACCATGACCGGCGTCACGCCGATCCTGTTCTACGACCCGGTTGAACGCGTCGTCGCCACCCTGCATCCCAACCATACCTATGAAAAAGTCGTCTTCGATCCTTGGCGACAAGAGACGTGGGACATAAATGATACGATCCTGCAAGCCGATCCAAAGAACGACCCCGACGTCGGCAGCTTCTTCCGGCGCTTGCTGGAGGCTGACTATCTGCCCACCTGGCACGACCTGCGCACCGATGCCACTAAGGCGCTCAGGCAGTGGCCCAACTTCGACCCGCAAAGCGGCATGCCTCTTCCTGAGAACGTCGAAATCCGGCAGCAAGAAAAATCCGCCGCTGACAAAGCCGCCGCGCATGCCGATACGCCGACCGTCGCCCACTTTGACACGCTAGGGCGCACCTTCCTGACGATTGCCGATAACGGTGTTGGGGGTAAGTACCCAACACGCGGCGAACTGGACATCGAAGGCAACCAGCGTTCGGTCACCGACGCGCTGGGGCGCAAAGTCATGATGTATGACTACGACATGCTCAGCAACAAGACTCACCAGGCCAGTGTGGACGCTGGTGAGCGCTGGATGTTGAACGATGTGATAGGCAAGCCGATCAGAACGTGGGATAGCCGGGGGCATGAAATCCGGCATGCTTATGATGAGCTTCATCGTCCTACAAATCTGTTCGTGCGACAAGGAAACGCTACAGAGGTATTGGCTGAGCGTACGGTCTACGGGGAGTCATTACCAGATAATGAGTCCAGGTCGCTGAACCTGCGCGGTAAAATGTACCAGCAGTTTGATGGTGCTGGCGTCGTTACAGACAATCAGTATGATTTCAAGGGCAACCTGCTGAGCAGTACCCAGCAGTTGCTCCAGAACTATAAAGATCAGGTGGACTGGTCATCTGCGCCCGCGCTGGAGAGAGAGAGCTTCACAAGCAGCACAACTTACGACGCGCTCAATCGCCCGGTCACCCTGACCACACCCGACGGTAGCATAACCCGGCACAGCTTCAACGAGGCGAACTTGCTTGAGCAGGTGAACGTAAACCTGCGCGGCGCGACGACTGTGACACCGTTTGTGACCAACATTGACTACGATGCGAAGGGTCAGAGGGCGTTGATCGAGTATGGCAATGGTGTGACCACAACGTATGAGTACGACGACAAGACTTTCCGGCTTATCCACTTATTGACCACTCGCAACAATGGAACGGAAAGTCTGCAAGACCTGCGTTACACCTATGACCCCGCCAGTAACATCACGCATATTCAAGATAACGCTGACATCCAGAACACCATCTACTTCCGCAACCAGAGAGTAGAGCCAGGTGCAGACTATATATATGACGCGATCTATCGCCTGATTGAAGCAAGCGGTCGCGAGCATTTGGGGCAAGCTGGTGGTCAACTCAACCCACCACGCCAGGTTGACTGGGACGATTCATTCCGTACGAACCTCCCTCATCCCGGTGATGGCAAGGCAATGGGGAATTACACCGAGCATTACACATACGATGAAGCTGGCAATATGCGAGAAATGCAGCATGCAGCAGCCAGCGGGAGTTGGACGCGGGTGTACGAGTACGAACCCGACCCGGCCAAGCCAGATGTTTCAAAATCCAATCATCTCGTCCACACCAGGCCACCCGGTGAGCACGATGGCGGGCGCACCAGCTACACCTACGACGAGCATGGCAACATGACCAGCATGCCCCACCTTGGAGTCATGGATTGGGATTTCAAGGATCAACTTCACGCTACCCAGCAACAGGTGGTCAATAACGGCGGCATGGGCGAGAGGACGTACTACGTCTATGATGCAGCGGGCCAGCGCGTGCGCAAGGTGACCGAGCGGCAAGCCTCGGCCGGACAAACGCCGACGCGGATGAAAGAACGCATCTACCTCGGTGCATTCGAGATCTACCGGGAGCACAACGGCGAGGGCAACACAGCTACGCTAGAGCGCGAGACGCTACACGTGATGGACGATAAGAAGCGCATCACGCTGGTGGAGACCAAAACAATTGATCAAGGAGCACAGGTTCAATCGCAGAAATCACTCACCCGTTATCAACGTGACAACCATCTCGGCTCGGCGTGTCTGGAACTTGACGAGATTGGCGCGGTGATTTCATACGAGGAGTATTACCCCTACGGCAGCACGTCGTATCAAGCTGTGCGCAGCGGTGTGGAGGTTAGTCAGAAACGCTATCGCTTCACAGGCAAGGAGCGGGATGAGGAGACAGGGTTGTACTACCATGGGGCGCGGTACTACGCGGCGTGGTTGGGGAGGTGGACGAGTTGTGATCCGGCGGGGATGGTGGATGGACCCGACCTGTATGCGTACACGGGAAATAATCCGTTGCGGCATGTAGACCCTACCGGAACTCAGTCCGTCGACATCTCAGATGCCTTAAGACCGGTTGCCCAGGAATTAAACCGGAATCCGCTGGTAGCCATATTATTGGGAAAGGTTCTTTCCCCTATTCCTTCCGCGTCTGGATTGGATTACTCCAGGATCCGCCGAGTAGGAACTGCCGCCGAGCACATTAGAACGGGTGTGGCCAGCCAGGGCGGCGTTTTCCAACCTCACCACCTCCGAGCCATCCGTTACGCTAGAATGGTTGGATTGCCAGAGGCATACGTCAATGAGACAGGATCGATCCCGACTCTACATTCACGGAGAAATCCCATCATCAAGGCAGAGATCTACAGCCTCACGGATCCTCGTGTGGTGGAAAAGGTCTATACGCACCATAGGCTCGGGGAGGCACGGTTAGACCTAGAAGTCCTCAAGATAGAGCAGACGACCAAGGCGCCTTTGACGACCAGGGGACTGATTGACGCGGGGGAGGCCTCCAGGCTTCCCGCCACGGCTGATTATGGCGAGCGAGCCGCCTTGCGCGCCACAAAGCCGGAAGCATTTAACCCGACGACACCCAAGGGACCACCAGTCGATCCCAAGACCGGTCGAGTCGTGTCTCCTTCCCAATTGGGTGCTGGAGTCAAAGTTACCGGAACTGCGTTTAGCGTCCTCTCGCTGTTGGGGGGCATTATCCCCGATCTGGTCGAATACTATCCGCAGACGTTCTTGCGCGAGGGCCTTAAGGTTCCGATCCGCGGCTTCGTGAGCGGGCCGGAAGGCCTGCGTCCTGGCTTAACGGGATACACGATTGAGAAGACTAGAGGCCGCGTCATCTATAGGAACCCTCAGGGGCAAGAAGTCTCCGAAACAGAGGCCAGAAGTCCCAACGTCATTTTCAGGGAGCAGTCGACTCCTAAGATTTTGTGAGCTTTTAAGAAGGAGGGCAATCATGCAACTGCAAGGTAGAAACTTGTCCTTAACAACGAACGGCGAGGATGTCAAGCTGCTACAGCAGAAGTTGCGTCAACTCGGTTTTTCTATTGATGACACGGAAGGATTCTTTGATAAGACTACTTTCCAGGCCGTGCACGCTCTCCAGAAAGAACATGGCTTGCCAGCCACAGGTGTGGTTGATGAGACCACCGCCAAACTCATCGGCACACGGGGAGATGCGCTGCAGCCTAAAGCGGGGCCCGCCGGTAACGTGAAAGACGGGTTGAAGCAGTTTGTCGTCAAAGGGCACATTCGGCAGGCGGATGGCAGTCCTCTCGTTGGTGGCGTGGTGCGCGCCTTTGATAAAGATTTGCGCAGCGAGAACCAGCTGAACGAGACAACAAGCGATAAAGATGGGCGCTATGAGATAACGTACACCTCCGCTCAGTTCCGCCGTGCCGGAAAGCAAAGTGCGGATCTGCTCGTGCGTGTGTTCAACGCCTCTGGCTCTCTGCTCGCCGCGTCCCCCATCATTTTGAATGCCCGGCCAGAGGAGACGGTGGACCTTGTCATTCGCGCTGAAGAATACCGGGGGTCTTCGGAGTATGAACGGCTTTTCGAAGAACTCACGCCCCTGCTTGAGGATATCGAGATTGAGGGCATTGAGCGCCCTACACTGATTGATAAAATCGCCGACCTGAAAGAGGATGAAGGACATCAAGAAATCACTTTCCTGGCAGGCGAAACTGGGAAAGACCTCCAGCATATTTCGTTTCTGGTGCTGGCTGCCGTGCTGGCAAAAGAGACTGGTGGTGCCCTCGATGGGTCAACTAAAATAAATTCGGTGCTGCCTGAGGCGTTTTACGGCCTCTTCCGTCAGAACCTACCCACTGACTTCCCATCACTGCTCGCCTATCCCTCGCAGGTATTGCGTGGCGCACTTGAGAACGCCTTGCGGGCCAATATCATTCCTGCAAAGCTGAGCAATCAGATCGATAGCATCATCGAAGGTCTGAAGGAACAAGCTGTGGAGCAGGCGCTGCGGTCGGCGGACGACAAAGGAAGGGCTTCCCTGGGTGATCTGTTAAGCAGCAGCCTCTTAGCGAAGGAAGAACAGAAAACATTCTTGAAGCTGTACCTTACCCACAAAGGCCCCGTCGAGGGCTTCTGGAAAGCCTTAGGTGAACACCCGCAGTTCAAAGATCACGTAGACGGCCTACAATTCACTTTCCAGGTGAGCGCACTTACACAAAACTATCTGCCCCTCATTCGTGAGCTGCAACAGATGCGACAGGCCGGATCACTGAAATCCCCACGTGACCTGGCTAAGCTTGATGCTCAAGCCTGGCTGGAGCTGGCTAACAAGAAGATTGACGACAAGCCTGTTGGCTTCCCGCCGGATATCGAGGGGAAAGATGATCAAGAAAAAGCCAGGGCCATGGCGCGCGTGATTGAAGCTACTTTTCCCACTGCGGCATTCGCTCACCAGATCGAGACAGACAGCTCTACCGGTGCTCCCTTCAAGGCGCAAGAAAAAGAGGACCTGCTCAAATTCTTTGCTAACAACCCGGATTTTGCATTCGACACTGCCCCCATTAGCAGCTACCTGTCTAAAAATCCCAACACGATCAGAGATGTAAAGGATGCCGAAACTCTGACGAAGCACCTCAGCAGCATTCAGCGCTTATCCAGGCTGACACCGTACTATGAGGAGTGGCGTCCTCTCCTGGCTGATCAACTGCACTCGGCCCACAGCATTGTGAGCAGATGGGGGCGAACTGAATTTGCTACAAAATTTGGTCAGCACATGGGTGAAGAAAGGGCGAAAGCTATCTATGACCAGGCCGATCACCGCGTAGCGACGACGACGGTACTTTACGCTAAATACGCGGCGGCATTCAACTCCGTTGGTTTGTATGTCACTCCGAAGCTTCCTACAGATGTAGCAGAAATTCCTGACTGGAGGACGCTGTTCGGAGGGTTGGATGTGTGTGAGTGCGAGCACTGCCGCTCGGTCTACAGCCCGCCTGCTTACCTGGTTGATATGCTATCTTTCCTTAGGCGTCTTACAGTTGTCGACGCGAATGGGACAGACACTGGTAAAAAAGCCAAGGATATACTTTTTGAACGGCGCCCGGATATCGGCGAGATTGAACTGTCTTGTGAAAACACTGACACAGCTATGCCATATGTAGATCTGGTCAATGAAGTACTAGAGCAAGTGGTTCCGCCACCTCAACCACCTTTAACCATTCCTGCACCAACACTCCCCGGTCCGCCAGTCCCGCGACCACCCAGCCTTCCCATACCCGCGCGACCTGGGCCGGCAGCCACCTCAAGCATCGTGGCCTATCAAACCAGCGACACCGCTGAAGAACTCAGCGCCAATCCCGAGCACTTCAAGGTCCAAGCATACGAGACGCTCGCCCAACAGGTCTATCCGTGGGACCTGCCCTTCAACCTGTGGATCGAGGAGGCACGAGCATACCTGGAACACCTGGGCGTGCAGCGGTACGAATTGATGGAGACCTTTCATAAAGAGGCACCGCCATCTGAACTGACCAATATCGCCATTGCCAGCGAATACCTGGGCCTGACAACAGTGGAACGAGAAATCATTAGCGGTGTCTCCCCTAAGGGGCCGTGGGAGTTCTGGGGGTTGGACAAAACTGATGCAATCCCCGACCCTGCAGATAACACGAATACGATACAGGGTAGCTGGATTGACATTTTAAGCCGGGTCCACGTCTTTCTGAAAAGGTCAGGGCTCGCCTACAAGGAGCTGCTTGACTTGCTTGATACAAAGTTTATCAATGCGAACCGGGCACTGCGTATTGACACGCTTGCCTCTGTTAAGCCTGAAGACAGGGATACCTGTGACCCAGGCAAACTCGTGATTGTGCCCCTCAATCAGACGGCGTTGGGCCGCATGCAGCATTTCATTCGCCTGTGGCGCAAACTGGGCTGGACGATGGATGAATTAGACCAGGCCATTACTGCACTGATACAGGGGGATTTAAACCCGACCTTCCTGCTACAACTGTCGCACATCCAGCGCCTGCGTAGTCAGCTTATGGTTCCCCTCATTAACATGTTAAGCTGGTGGGCTCCAATTGACACTGCCAGTTATAGCGACGGGAGCAAATCCTTCTACGAACAGCTCTTCCTGAACAAAACAGTGACGGATCCTGTGGATGATGCCTTCACGTTAGATAAACTCGCAAACAACAGCGGAAAGATCAGCGAGCATATTCCTGCATTGCTTGCGGCCCTGGGGATCAGCGAAGCCGATCTGTCGCTTTTGACCAGGAGCGATGCCGTCCCGACGACTCTCAATCTCGCTGAGAGCGAGATTAAAGATGATATGCTGAATCTCGCCAACCTCTCACAACTGTACCGCATCGTGTCCTTTGCCAAAGCGCTCAAGTTGTCCATCCGGGACTTTCTGCTGGTCAAAACGCTGACTGGTATCAATCCGTTCGACGCTGCTCATACCCAGGATACGCTTATGTTTGTAGAGAAAGTGCGTAAGATACGCGTATCAGGCTTTACTATCGCAGAATTGGATTACCTGCTACGGGATCATGTTGTTCCGCCTTCTGGAATAGCTCCAACAGAGGAGAGCATCGCGCTTGTCCTGGAGGAGATCCGTAGCGGGCTACAGAAGATCGCCACTGAGAACAACTCCACAGCCGACCCACCGGACCCGGCCGTTGAGTTGACCAGGCGGACTTCGAGCGAGAGTTTTGTGAAACAAAAATTAAGCGCGGCTTTGAAGCTGGAGGGTGCAGCGACTGAGTTGCTATTGGTTACATTACTCAATTCGCCGAACGATCCCACGAAGCTATCCATTTTCCTACAGGATTCCTTTATCACAAGTATCACAAGCAAGAAAACATTAAGCGCAACTGAATTTCCACCACAGTTTCAAGCCTTCATCCTGCTGGCCAAAACAGCCACTATCATTAGCAAGTTCAAATTGCTCGCTGAAGAATTACGCTGGCTACTTGTACACGCAGCCAGCTTGACATTGTTGGATTTGAGTGCGCTGCCGGTTGGTGTTGCTGCCTCTCCAGCAGCGCTTTTTGCTGGCTGGGAAAGGTTAGTAGATGTAATCGACTTGCTGCGCGGGCTGCCGCAATTGCGAGACACGTTGTCGTCGAAAGAGTGGCAACAATTGAAAGTTCCCTTTGGCCTGACGGACGACGCGGTAGCAGTACTGTCAAACGAGCCCGCGCTAATGGCTGTCTTCGATTTGGCGGCCAGATTCAACGGGGCAAATACGGCAGACGCAGAGACACAGCTGTGGCAAATCCTGAGCGAGCGCACGGGTTGGAATAGGGATGACTTAGTGTTTCTTGCCGGCGACCAGGGCCTCGGCTTCACATTCCCCGACGCTTATAAAGATGAGCGAGCATTGAAACGCTTGAGGGCGTGCTTTGTGATATTAAAGCGGCTCGGTGTGTCAGCGGCAAAAGTTCTCGAGAAGAACTTCGCATGGACCCAGCCCGATGTTACCTCCGAAGTATCGCGCCGTATCAAGCAGAGCGTCAAAGCCAAATATGACGACGACCAATGGCTTGAGGTGGCTAAGCCGCTGAGGGATATCTCGCGCGAAAAGCAGCGTTCCTCGCTGGTTTCGTACCTCGTGGCTCACCCTGACCCAAAAGGAACAGGTCGTCTTCACCCCAGAAGACGTCAGGGAATGGAAATGGATGAAAAACTACCGGGTCTGGGAAGCCAATCGCAAGGTCTTCTTGTATCCTGAAAACTGGATCGAGCCTGAGTTGCGGGACAACAAGTCACCATTCTTCAAGGACCTGGAAAACGAGCTGCTGCAGAATGAGATAACCAAAGACAGCGTAGAAGAAGCCTTTGCGCATTACCTGGAAAAGCTCGACGAGGTAGCGCATCTAGAGACCTGTGGGATGTACTATCAATTTGAACCGTACGGCGACGACCACAACCTAGTCGTGCATGTCTTCGGCCGGACTCCTGGAATTCCTCATATGTATTATTATCGCCAATGGGTTGATCTGGCCTACTGGACAGCCTGGGAAAAAGTGGAGGTGGATATAGAAGGCGATCATCTCATTCCGGTAGTTTATAACCGGCGATTGCATATATTCTGGCCGATCTTCACGGAAAAGGCGGATGAGAACCAGCCGATCCCCGATCAGAATGCAACCGCTGAAGAAAAGAAGCCAATCAAACATTGGGAAATCAAGCTGGCTTGGAGCGAGTATAAGAACGGAAAGTGGTCAGCTAAAAAGGTGTCGATAGACACTTTAGAATCGCCTCGCGAGCTTCTCTACGAACGTAACGGAAAAAGAATCGATAATCCCAACGTATTTGCATTAGCTTCAGCGGAGCCAAATCTGGTGGTTGAGCGGAATGACACAAGCCTTTTTACTTTCAAGGGCCTGATCATCAACCCAGGCGATCCCAATGAGTATCTCGCCATTCGCTGTTATGCGCCCGATATACACTTTATTCCGCATGCTGGCGCAGGAGGCGAAGAATTACTCTACTCGCCCAAAAGTGGTTGGTGGCCAATCGGCGAGTTCCGTCTCGAAGGATGTAACGATGAGCCGCTTTCCTTCCTATTCTCAGGAGACAAGCCTCTGGTAGCTCCTCCCCGCAGTACGATCAGAAACATGATGTTGGTAGAAGATCAAGAGCAGGAAGATGTAGAAGGGGCTGATGATGGGCTGTACATTCTCACAAACCCTGCTAATGACACGGGGGATCTAATTCTCGGGAAAACACCCGGTATCTTCCGCCTGCTGTATCCACACCAGATTGAAAGTTTCATGACACCGCTCTTCTTCTACCAGGACAAGGCCAAAACCTTCTTCGTGATCCCCAAGCCAAACGGTAGGGGTTCGATTTTGAAAATCGGACTACGTCTTAGCTTCTCTCTTCTCTTCGAGATGTTTTATCATCCTTACGTATGTGAGTTTATCAAGCAGTTCAATCGCTATGGTGTTGACGGTTTGCTTGACCCAGGGTCGTATGGTGAGGAGAGTTGGCCACCTCGCCAGCTTATTTCTCACGAGTTTTTCGATGCAAGCTATGAGCCAGATTGGGTGCAGCCGCAATTGGTAGATCAGCCCTATCCCAAGGAAGAAGTGGATTTCTCATACGGTGGTAGCTATTCCCTGTATAATTGGGAACTGTTCTTTCAAGCCCCACTGCTCATCGCCGACCGGCTGAGTAAAAACCAACGCTTCGAGGAGGCACAGCAGTGGTTCCATTATATTTTCGATCCCACTGCACACTTTAGCCAGTCAGAACTTAATGGGTTTAGGGACAAGGACCCAAGCGCGAGATTCTGGAAGGTGCGGGCATTTTTTGAGAATGCCGATGTTAAAAAGACCATCGAGGAATTGCTAAAACTCCTCGATTACAAAGGCACTGACCCGGACCAATTAAAGAGAAGGAAAGAATTCGAACACGAGGTAACACAATGGCAGAAGAATCCATTCAACCCACACCTGATTGCTCGCAACCGGATCACGGCCTACCAAAAAACCGTCGTCATGAAGTACATTGATAACCTGATTGCGTGGGGCGACCAGCTGTTCCGCCGGGATACAATCGAAGCAATCAATGAGGCGACCCAGATCTATATCCTGGCCGCCGAGATTCTTGGCGACCGTCCTCAAGATATTCCGCCCCGCCTCACCGTGCAGGCCTATACCTACAATCAACTGGAACCCGAGTTGGATGGCTTTTCCAACGTGTTGGTTCAGGTTGAAAACTTGTTACCGCCTCCTGCAACGGGTAGGCTGTTGCCGAACCCGGCTTTCGGGGTGAAACCTCCTTCTTTCAACCCATTCCCAAGCTTCCCACTTCCGAGCAGAAAAGATAAAGGCTCAATGAAGTTACCCCCAACGTTCTACTTCTGCATCTCCAAGAATGATAATCTGCTTGGCTACTGGGATACAGTCGCCGACCGCTTGTTTAAGATTCGGCATTGTATGAACATCGAAGGAGTGGTGCGTGAACTGCCGCTCTTCGAGCCACCGATTGACCCGGCACTTCTCGTTAGAGCTGTTGCCGCGGGAATCGATA
>WNGI01003394.1_pt1 | contig 16457 bp, 16 predicted proteins | sample 5400621 | NCBI WGS metagenome assembly WNGI01 (sample SAMN13153374, study PRJNA577476) | soil metagenome | isolation source: 20 cm soil or saprolite under Garry oak tree replicate 1 | place: USA:California | collected 2016-06-15 | reverse complement strand
GATGGGTGGTCGCCCCGCCGTAGGTACGTCGGACGAAGCCGTCCCGCTCCAGCCGACGCAGGTCGCGCCGGATGGTCATCTCCGAGACGTCGAAGTCGCGAGCCAGGGCGCCGACCTCGATCGACTGGTCCTCGGCCACACGCTCCAGGATCTTGAGGCGTCGCTCGACAGCCAACACGTACCTGTTTCCCATGAAGTGGTTCGATCATGACCAAAAGGACAATCGCGATGACCGAAACCTTGACATTCGATGTTCGATTGTGTTCCACTCTGCCCGTCGCGCGTGGGGGTTGTCAAGGTCCGATCTTCATCGGCAGGAGTGGAGTGACCCCGTGACGAATGTGAGCAGGCTGTTCGTACGGAACAGCACCGGCCTGGTCCGCGAGGCGTCTGCACTCGACGCCACGATCTTCAACGCCGCGATCTCGGCACCCGTCGGATCGACCCTGGCCTACTCGATCTTCTTCACGCTCGTGGCGTTCCCCGGCGCCGACGTCCCAAGCGTCCTGCTCCTGACCGTCATCCTCAACGTCCCCGTCCTGATCATGTTCGCGCTGCTCGCTGCGAGCATGCCGCGGGTCGGCGGCGATTACGTCTGGGTAAGCCGGATTCTGTGGCCGCCGCTCGGCCTCATATCCAATACGGCGATGATCTTCGGCGGCCTAGCAGGGGCCGCCTTCTTCGCGAAGTTCTTCTCGGTGTTCGCGCTGGGACCTGTCCTCGTCGCCGCTGGCAGAACGGCTTCTTCATCATCGCGATGGCCGGGACGTTTGTGGCGTTCCTCGTCCTACTCATCGGCAACCGGACGGACTTCATTGGCCACTTCAACTCGCTCAACCAGTCGTTTGGCGGCGGTACGGCCGATGACGTGATCGCCGCGGCCAACGCCCAGACTGCCGCGCCGGACTTCGGAAACCTCAGCGCGACCCTCCCGACCATGTTTGCGATCCAGGGCTTCATGATGTGGAACTTCTGGTCGGTCTACATGTCCGGCGAGCTCAAGAGCGCCTCGAATCGTGGTCGCCAGCTGAGCATCATGTTCGGCGCTCTCTTCTGGGACGGGATCCTCCTCATCCTCGGCGCCGTTCTGCTCTTCCGCCTCGTTGGGTACAACTTCGTGTTCGCGCTGAACACGGCCCCGAATGCCGCCTATGCGATCCCGAGCGGCCCCTTCTATCACTTCCTCGCGGCCCTCGTTTTCAACAACCCGCTGCTCACGCTCATCATCGTCGGCTCGTTCCTGTTCTGGAGCCTGCCGTCGATGATCGCGAACACCTTCATGCCCATTCGCTCGTTCTTCGCCTGGTCGTTTGACCGGCTGATGCCGGAGAAGCTGTCCGAGGTCGACGAACGGTTCCACTCGCCGATCCCGGCGATCCTGCTTGCAAACGTGATCATCGCCGGGCTTCTCATCTGGAGCGTGTACTCGAGCCAGTTCCAGATCCTGCTGGGCCTGATCGTCGAAGCGGGCATCCTCGCCGTGATCATCGTGGCGCTGGCGGCGATCGCCTTTCCGACACGCCGGCCCGACCTCTACAGGGCCTCGCCGGCCAACGTTTCGGTGCTCGGCGTCCCGGTCCTGTACATCACGGGCGTGCTCTCGATCATCATCTTCCTGGTCATGCTCGTGATCTCCACCCAGTTCCCCGGGCTCGTAATGGCGGGCGACCCGAATAACTGGTGGTGGATCCCGGCCTTCTTCGCGGCGATGATCGTCATCGGCCTGCTGATCTACTACGTCCCGCGATTCGTCCGCTCCCGCGAGGGGGTCGACGTCAGCCTGGTCTACCGCGAGCTGCCCCCAGAGTGAGCGGTCGCTCCCCCGGCGACCCGAGGCGGCCGGCGCTCACCCGTCGGCCGCCTCATCATGTGGCGGACAGCATGGCAAGCAACTGACCGCATGAACGACGAGCCAACCGGTTTCGCGGGGGATATTCGCGACGAGGCCGTCCGGCTGACCGACGCCGCCGGCCGAGCCGGGATCTCGTTGAAGCTCTTCGGCGGCCTTGCCGTCTGGCTCACGTGCCCGAGCGTTCGGGACGGTCCGTTTGCGCGGCCGTACGCGGACATGGATTTCGCCGTGACGGCATCCGCGGCGAAGAAGGCGAAGTCGTTTCTGGAGGCGGAGGGATACGTCGCCGACCAGTTCTTCAATCGGCTCCACGGCGCGACACGACTCTTCTATGGCGCACCCGACGGCCGTTGGAGCGTCGACGTCATCGTCGACCAGCTGGTCATGTCGCACAGGCTCGATCTCCGAATGAGGCTCGGCGGCCCTGGCCCGACCCTGCCGCTCGCGGACCTGCTCTTGACCAAGCTCCAGGTCTGGGAGATCACCCGGAAAGACCTGGGTGACGCTCTCTGCGTGCTCGCGGACCACCCGCTGGGCGACGACGCGACCCCGGCTGCGATCGATGGGTCCGTCGATGCGATCGGCCTTGACCGCGTCCGCCGGGTTCTCGCCTCAGACTGGGGCTTCTGTCACACGGTCGAGCGGAACCTCGGCAAGGTCCGCGACCTGGCCGCCGAACAACCGCTGCCCGTTACCCTGTTCGACGTCGCCGCCCAGGTCGAGCGACTTCGTCAGGTGATCGATGAAGCCCCGAAGAGCGTCGGTTGGCGGGCCCGTGCCCGGGTCGGCGAGAAAGTCCGCTGGTACGAGACGCCAGAGGAGGTCCGTCACTGACGGGATCCGGGGCCTCGTCTGCCTAGGATTGGCGGCATGACACGCGCACCCGGTCCTGGCACCAGGATCCAACCGCTGGCGGATCGACTCCTCGCAATAGCTCCCGGCGCCCCGATCGCCGGGGATCTGCTGGGGTGGATGGCGGGCTCCGCTCGGTTCCGGGTGTTCGCGGAAGCGCATCGAGACAAGATCTGGAAGAAGCTGCGCCGGGCGACCGACGGGGAGGCGTTGCGGGATGTGCGGGCGGAGCTGCAGGCCGCTCACCTGCTCCTGGCGGATCGGCGGATCGAGCTTGCATTCGAAGCGTACGGATCGGGAAAGGCCGGACCGGATTTCACCGTCACGTTCCGCAGCGGCCAGCGTTTCAACCTGGAAGTCACGAGGCTGCGCCGGGTGCCAGACGCGATGAGCTTCGGCCGGACGCTCCTGGCGAAGCTGCGCCAGCTCCCGCCGAGTGCGCCAAACGCACTGGTCGTCGCGATCGATGGAACCACGTCGGACGCGGTCGACGTCGCCGCGACCGCCCGCTCGCTACGGTCCAGCGCGGATGCGAAGGACGAGTCGTCCTTCACCGATCGAGGGTTCGCAGGTACGCGAGGGTTCTACGAGCGCTACCTCCGCCTGGGCGCGGTGCTCGTCTGGTGCGAGGGAGCGACAGGGGACGCGCGCACTGCGCTGTGGATCAACCGGTCGGCCCGTATCCCCTTGCCGGAGCGGGCCGCTCGGGCATGCGTTGAATGCCTACGCGCCGACTGATCGCGACGGGCAGAGGTCTGCTCAGACGATGGGCAACTGCAGTTCCGTCACGAAATCGGCTGCCCGATCGACGATGTAGCCGGCGGGAACCCGGAGCTCCGGTTCGGCGCCGAACTGGAGATAGATGATCCGGAGCGGGCCTGCGGCGACGAGGCCCGCCGCGGCGATCCACGTCTCGAGCGTTCGCCGCGTCGCGGCGATCCCGTCGTATGGACCTCGCCGGATGACCGTCGCAGCCCGGCAGGCGGGGAGCCGGCCGGACGTGATGCGCTCGTTCGGCAGGATCGGCTTCGAGATCGGAACGAACACGTCGACGCTCCCGTCCGGGTGAACCAATGCACCGGGGGGCCGATGAGCCCGCTTGCGCTGATCGCGGACTACGGACTCCAGTTCGTAGAACGCCGCTCCGACGTCACGATCGGCGGCGGCCTCCAGGCGAAGCAGGGCTACCGCTTCGGCGGGGACGGGCCGCAGGACGACGTCTGGGTGGTTCTGGTCATCGCCGCCCATGTCGACCCGGATATCGAGCGTGGCAAGCCGCCGCTCGATCTCGCGGCGCTCCTGTTCGAGCTCGACCCGCCGTCGCTCCAGGGCCGTCCGGAGATCCACACCGCCGTCGACGAGCCGGCCGATCTCGGCGAGGCCGATGCCCATGTCCCGGAGGGCAAGGATCCGGCGGACATCCGGGAGCTGGGCCGGCGAGTAGTAGCGATAACCGCTCCAGGGATCGGTCCAGACGGGGCGGAACAGCCCGACCCGGTCGTACGACCGCAGGACCTTGGCCGAGACGCCGGCGAGCCTGGAGAACGGGCCGATCGTGAACATCGGCCCACCTTACCTCTTGACCTTGCCCGCGGGGCAAGGTTGAGGATGGTCGCACGCGATCCGCAAGAAGGGACGAAGGCGACCGATGGGACTCATTGACCAGAACGCTCCGACAAAGCCACGCCGGCCGATCCGGATCGCCGCGCAGCTCCACCCGCAGCATGGCGACTACCCGGGACTCCGCGCCGCCGTCCTGCGAGCCGAGGAGCTCGGGTATGACATCGCCTACAACTGGGATCACTTCTTCCCACTCTACGGGGACCCGGACGGAGCGCACCTCGAATGCTGGTCGATGCTCGCCGCCTGGGCGGAGGCGACCACGCGGATCGAGCTCGGGCCGCTCGTCAGCTGCGTTTCCTATCGCAACCCGCAGCTGCTCGCCGACATCGCCCGGACGGTCGACCGGATCAGTCGCGGTCGGTTGATCCTCGGGCTTGGCGCGGGCTGGTTCGAACGCGATTACCGCGAGTACGGGTATGACTTCGGAAGCACGGGAGCACGGTTGTCGGCGTTCGAGGGTGCACTGCCGACGATCCGGCGGCGCCTCGACGTCCTCAACCCGCCCCCTGCACGTCGCCTGCCGATCCTGATCGGCGGCTCAGGTGAGCGGCGAACCCTCCGCCTCGTTGCAGAACACGCCGACGGCTGGCACGCCGGCTTTCCGGAGCGGCCGGTCGAGCTCGAGCGGAAAGTGGAGGCCCTCGTGGGCTGGTGCGCGACTGTCGGTCGCGATCCGGCTGCAATCGAATGGGGCGTCGGCGTCGAGCCGGACGACCTCGAACGCTTCCTCGCCGAAGATTCCGACACCTACGTCCGGATGGGCTTCACGCAGTTCACGCTCGGTTTCAATGGGCCGGCATGGGCCGTCGACGACGCGACTGCCTGGCTCGCCTGGCGCGACCGACAAAACTCGAATCCCGCAAGCCACCGGGAATCGGAAACGGCCACAGACTGAGGCCGGCCGCGGTGGCGCCCAGTACCGCTGCACCCGACTTCAGCGGGGCTGGAACAGCTCGATCGCGTTGCCGGACGGGTCATCGACCAGGATCTGCGATCCGCCAGGTCCCTTCACGATGTCATTGCGGAACTGGAGTCCCGCGCCCCGAAGCCGCTCGACCTCCTTGGTCAGATCGGTGACGAGCAGCTGGATCCGCGCCCAGCCGCCGGGCTCCGGCCGGCGGCCATCGGGCATCGGTCGCCCCGCCGAGCTCGTCTCGCCGCTCAGGAGCAGTCGCAGGTCGCCCCGGGTGACGGCAGCGAATGCCGGAGCCGCGTTGCTGTCCACGGCGAAGCCGAAATGCCGCGTGTAGAAGTCGACCGACGCCGCAACATCGTCGACCATGTAGCGGACATTCACTATTGCCATGCGCGTGCGTCCCCCAGCGGGTCAGGAGCCGAGGCGCTCCAGCGTGATCATCGGGATCACTCGACCGGACTTCTTCGGATACTCGGCGAACTCTGGTCGGGCCGCAACGTGGTTGTCCCAGAGCCGCTCGCGCTCGGAGCCCTCCTGAACGGTCGCCCTGGCCTTGAAGGCCTCACCTCCCGTTTCGACCTTGACGATCGGGTTGGCAACGAGGTTGTGATACCAGTTCGGGTTGGTCGGAGCTCCGCTTTTCGATCCGGCGATGCAGAGGCGATGACCGTCCTTCGTGTAGGTCACGACGGCCTCGCGGGACTTGCCAGTCTTCGCGCCAGTGGTCGTCAAGATAAGGAGAGGGCGGCCGGCCATCGGCCCGGTGGTGACTTCTCCGTTAGCCCGGAGGTCGGCCATGAGTCCCTGGGTGAACGCAGCCGGGTCGAAATCTGGCATTCCAATCGTCTCCTCCGAAGTCCCGGGCGAGCGCCAACATCGATTGCGCGCGCAACGAGCTTACCGCCGATCCGGCCCGTCGTCCGTCAGGCGAGCTCCGCCGGCGTGACCCGCAGCGCCAGCATCGACCCGTCACGCTCCACCTCGACACCGATCGGTCGTCCGACGACCTCGCCGACCATCAGCCGCTGGAGGTCGCCGACGCCTTCGATCGGTCGCCCGTCGAGCTCGATGATGACGTCGCCGGCTCGAACCCCACCGGCGGCGGCCGGGCTGCCGTCGAGCAGCTGGACGACTTCGAGGCCGCGTCGTCGACCGAGCCGCTCGGCCAGCGCCGGGCGGAGCGGCCGGGTTCCCCCGACAACCCCGAGGAATGCTCGACGAACGCGCCCGTCCCGCATGAGGGCGCCGATGATCGACTGGGTCGCACCATTGATCGGGACGGCCAGCCCGAGCCCGATCCCCGCGACCGCCGTGTTGACCCCGACGACCCGCCCGCGGCTGTCGGCGAGCGCGCCGCCGGAGTTGCCGGGGTTCAGGGCGGCGTCGGTCTGGATGACGTTCTCGACGAGCCTGCTGGCCCGACCGTCGCGCGCGGCCAGGGACCGACCGAGGGCGCTCACGACGCCGGCAGTCACGCTCCCGGCGAAGCCCAGTGGATTGCCGATCGCCACGACGAGCTGGCCGACGCGAAGCCGGTCGGCGTCACCGAGCGGAGCGGCGGCAAGATCCGACCCGGACGCCCGGATGACGGCAAGGTCCGACAGGGGATCGCGGCCGACGACCTCGAACGGGTAGTCCGCCCCGTCGACGAACGTCGCCGTTCCGCCGGGAGCACCCGCAACGACATGGGCCGAGGTCAGGAGGAAGCCGTCGGCCGTGAAGGCCACCCCGGAGCCAGTCCCGCCACCCCAACCATCGGTGCGCCGAACCCGAAGGCTGGCGACCGATGGGATGAGCCGCTCGGCGGCCGTGCTGACGGCGAGCGAGTAGGCGTCGAGAAGATCATCGTCGCTGTCGGCGTTGACCGCGGCCGACCCGATCGCCTCGTGCTCAGCAATCACGGTTGGCTATGCCTCCCCCGAGACGCTCGCCTCGCCACCGACCGACACGGTCCGCTCGTCCGTCCCGCGGACGACCTTGACCTCGAACGGCATCGGCGTCGTCCCCAGAATCTCCTGAAGCTGATCCGCCTCGGTGACCGCCTGGCCGCCGATCTCGACGATGAGGTCCCCGTCGCGGATCCCGGCGCGTGCCGCGGGGCTGTCGTCCTCGACCTCGCGGACGAGGACCCCGTCGCGGGCCGGCAGGCCGACCGACTGGCGGAGATGGCTCGCGACACGCGAGGGGGCGACGGCAATCCCGAGCCGCGGCCGGCTGACTGACTCGCCACGGCCGAGGGCCTCGACGCGGCCGCGGAGGGCTGCGTCCGCAGGGAGGGCAAGGTAGAAGCCCTCGCCGAGACGATTGGTGTTGAGCCCGACGAGATGCCCGTCGGCATCGAGCAGCGGCCCACCCGAGGATCCGGGGGCGAGTGGCGCCGTGTGCTCAAGGCTGCCGCCGATCCGCCGTCCGCCGGGGCCGCGGAACGAGCGCTCTACGGCACTGACGGTGCCGAAGGTGACCCGCGGCCCGCCAGCCGGCGTGGCCGCGGCCGCGAACACGACGGAACCGATCGCGGGTCCGTCGCCTTCGGCCCACGTGAGCGCCGGTGCGCCGGCAGTGTCGATCGCGATCACCGCCAGGTCACCGTCGACGTCGATGCCGGCCAGCCGGCCAGCCGCCGAGCGACCGTCGGAGAACGTCACGGTGACCTCGTCGCCGCGGACGTTGTGGGCGTTTGTCAGAATCTGGCCGTCGGCGACGACGAGGCCGGATCCGCGAAGCCGCGAGCCGATGCCGACGACGGACGGGGCGATCGAACCGGCGAGGCGGGTGATGGACTGGGAGAGCTCGTCGAGAGCCGACATGCTGGGGACTCCTTGCACGATGCCTGTCGACACCGCTTCTGCATGGGGTGGGTGGCTTGTTACTTGCGACTTGCAACATACTACGGACATGAATGCCGTGCAACCCCGGAGTTGGCCTACCATGGAATACGTGAGCGAAACCGCCCAACCCTATCCGCCGGCGACGCGGACACCGCTCGAAGCGGCCCTCGATCGGGTCGGCGACCGCTGGAGTCTGCTCCTCGTCGACGCCCTGCTCGTGGGCGGCCGGCGCTTCGGAGAGCTGCGCGACGAGCTCCCGGGCCTTGCGCCGAACATCCTGACCGATCGCCTCCGGCGCCTCGAGCGGGAGGGGATCATCGTCGCGACCCCCTACTCGACCCGGCCGCCGCGGATGGAGTACGCCCTGACCGGCGACGGTCGGGACCTGGCGTCGACCCTCCGCCTGCTGGCCGATTGGGGAGCTCGTCGCGATGCCCACGGCGAGCCACTCCGGCATGACCGCTGCGGCACGGCCGTCGAGGCTCGCTGGTATTGCCCGACGTGCGCGCTCGCCGTCAGCGACGCCGAGACCGACGACCAGGAGAGCCGCCTCCTTTGAGGCCGGTCGGCCCGCCGCCGGCCCGTTCAGGGCGGCTCAGGCCGGGCGGTGCCGCCTTACCGGCCGACGAGGGTCAGTCCGTCGACCCGGGAGTAATGCGAGTAGTACGTCGTCCGGTGAATGACCTTCGCACCCTGGTAGACCGTGACGGTCCGCCAGATATCCTTGCCGGCAACCGGGTACTCGACCCGCTGCGTCGCGCCGCGGGGCAGTGACGATGTGTACTGGATGCTGTCCGAGGGGGGCGGACGTTCTTGATCGTCGGGTTTCCGCTGACGACCCGGCGACCGTTCGGGACGCTGTAGATCTCGAACCGAACGTAGCCCCGAACGCCGCTGCGGATCTTGTAACAGCCCGGAATGGGCGTGCGATCGAGGTCATGGTGACGCGCCGCCTATCAGTTGCGCTACGTCCCCCCGCGGTCAACGGATCAGCCGCCGCGCGGCAGGACGACGATCCGACGGTTCGGCTCCTCGCCGATCGACTGGGTTGCGACGTCGGCGTGATCGCGCAGCGCGAGGTGAATCCAGCGGCGCTCGAGGGCCGGCATCGGCTCGAGCTGGAGCATCTTGCCGGTTTCCTGGACGCGGGCCGCCGCCCGATTGGCGATGTCCCGAAGCTGGCGCTCGCGCCGGCCGCGGTAGTCCTCGACGTCGACGAGGACCCGGGTCCATTCGCCCATCCGCCGCGACAGCATCAGGTTGACGAGGTGCTGGAGCGCCGAGAGGCGCTCGCCCTTCCGCCCGATGAGAGCGCCGAGGGCGTCGTGCGTGTCGCCGTTGCCGACGACGTTGAGGCGGCTCGTGTCGCCCGCCTCGACCTCGATCCGAACGTCAAAGCCGAGGTGGCGCATCAGCTCCTCGAGGATCTCCCGCCCGGCGGCGAGAGCCTCCGGCGATGCTTCCGCGGCCTCGAGATCGGCCCGCTCAGCGGCGACCGAGCCGCGGGCGGCGGCAACCTCGGCCGCCTCGTCGGCGTTCAGCGTGGACGGGCCCTGGGCTCGATCATCGACACGCGGCGGCCGCTCCGGCCGGCCGCGGTTGCCCCGGTCGTCTCGTCGCGGGCCCCGACCCGCTGAGGACGGCGCTCCGGCGAAGCCGGCAGGTGCACCTCCGAAGCCGGCAACAGGCTCGCGCTCTTCGCGTGGACGATCGTCGCGCGGCGGGCGATCCTCGCGCGGTCGGTCGTCTCGCCGCGGGCCGCGGTCGTCGCGGCGGGGGCCGCGGTCGTCGCGGGGACGGTCGTCTCGCCGCGGGCCGCGGTCGTCGCGCCGGGGGCCGCGATCATCGCTGGGGCCGCGGTCATCGCGGGTGGGGGGCGGCAGCGGCGTGGCGGCGGCGGCGTCCCGCTTCGGGGCGGCGCCACCGAGCGCGGAGAGCGGCGCGGCGACGATCCTGGCGGGCTCGGCGCCCATCCCGAGAACCCCGCGGCTACCCGGCGTGAGGATCTCGAAATCGAGGCCTGCAAGTTCCACTCCGAACTCCTCGCGCGCGGCGCGAATTGCCTCCTCGACCGTCTTGCCGGTGAATTCCTTGTACGCACTCATCAGCGTCGTCTCCCTCGGCGGCTCTGGCGGCCGCGCTCCTTGTGGCGAATGGTCTTGTCGGCCGCGGCAGCCCGCCTGTCCGCCGCGCTTCCGAGCGCGGATTTCGGTGAGCGTGTCGCGGGGTCGACGGGCGGCGGCATCGTCACCGGGAAGCGGGGAGTGTGACCCCGCGCGAGGCCCGGCGTCCAGCCAAAGAGCGGGAACATCCCGCCCCAACCGATCACGAGGTATTGCTGCACGATCGAGAACAGCGTCGAAACGATCCAGTAGAGGAACAGACCCGCCGGCAGGATGCTGCCGTAGGTCAGCGAGATGAACGGGAAGAGGAATGCCATCTGGCGCTGGATCCTGGCGTTCTGATCGTCGGCCATCTTGGCGTCCTGGACCGGCAGCGCCATCCGCGACTGGACGAGCTGGAGGAGCGCCGAAATCACGGCCAGGATGCTGAGGCCGGAGAAGAGCGACCCGGCCGTCCCGATGATCACCTCCGGGACACCCCAGTTGACGCCGAACGCCACGGGGTCAAGACAGGGATTCGTGACGTGACCGACCGCATTGACGATCGGCGCCGCCGCACAGTGGAGATCGATCAGCCGGATGCCGAAGACATCGAGCATTGCCTGGGGGTCGAAGTTCTGGAGGCCCTGGCTGAAGACCGAGTACATCGGGATCAGCAGGAAGATCTGGAGGATCGCCGGGAGGCAGCCCGACAGCGGGTTGATGCCGCGCTCGCGATAGAGCTCCTGCTGGGCCTGCTGGATCTTGACCCGGTCGCCCTTGTAGCGCCGCTGGATCTCCTTGACTTCCGGAGCCAGCATCTGGGTCCGCCTCGTCGACACGGTCTGGCGACGGAAGACCGGGATGAGGATGACCCGGATGATCAGCGTCATCAGGACGATGGCGATGGCGATGTTGCCCGTCGTCTTGTCGAGCACGACGAGCAGGATGAAGAAGATCTGGAAGAGCGGCGTGAAGATCCAGGCCAGCAGGTTGAACGGGTTGTCCGGATGGGCTGGAGCGAGCGGTATCGCGGCCGGAGGCGTCGGGGTGATCGCTGCCGAACCGCTCGCGCCAGGCGAAGCGCCCGGCTGGCCGGTCGCGCATGCGGCGACCACGAGCATGACCAGCGCTATGAGGATGAGCGGGCCGATCCAGGCTCGCCCGGGGCGCGAAAGTCTCACTGGGTCCTCAGTTAGCGAACCGGGTCGTAGCCGCCGGGATGACCCGGATGACAGCGGCCGATTCGACGGATGCCCATCCAGGTCCCCTTCAACAGCCCGTAGCGTTCGATCGCCTGCTCCGTGTAGCGCGAGCAGGTCGGCTCGTAGCGGCAGCTCGCCGGCAACCAAGAGAAAAGGAGCCGGTAGAGCCGGATGAACGCGATCCCGATTGCTTTCACGTGGCCGTTGGCCCTCCGAGCACTCCCCCACGCTGGAGGAGCCGGCGCAGCGCCCCGACCAGGGCTTCGTGGTCGACGTCGACGATCGCTGGCCGGACGATGATGAGGACGTCCCAGCCAGGCTGGAACGAGGGCGCCATCGCCCTTAATGCCTCCCGAAGGCGGCGCCGGACACGATTCCGGACGACGGCCCCGCCGAGCTTCCGCCCGGTCGACAGTCCGAACCGGGTCGTCTCGAGGTCTGTCCGCAGGAACCGGGCGGAGAAGAGCGGATGGGACCGACTGGTCCCGGAGCCCTGGAGCGCCGCGAAGTCCTGCGGTCGAGAGAGCATCACCAGTCGCGGCGGATGCTTGCCGCGGCCGTCCGTCAGGCCGTCAGCCGCTTCCGACCACGAGCCCGCCGAGCAGCGATGACGCGGCGGCCTCCGGTTGTCCGCATGCGGGCGCGGAAACCGTGCTCCTTCGCGCGATGGCGCTTCTTGGGCTGGTAGGTCTGCTTCGTCATCGAGACTGTGTGCGATCCTCTCCCGTGACCCCGGGTCGACAACCGACCCCGAAAGGCACGCAAACGCGCCTGGCGCCCGTAAGCGCGGCGGCGCGTTCTCGTCGGGCGATGATATGACGCTCCATTCGGGGGTGTCAAACGAAGTTGGGCCCACCCCGCCGGGGTCCGCGGCAGTATGCTCCGCGCCGCCGCGCTCCCGATCGCGCATCGCCGGCGCCCAACCGGTCGGGCGTTTCGACGCCACGCGCCCGCCCTCGTTCGGATACTACCAGGGAGTATCGCAGAATCGCCTTGCAGGCGTCGTTCGGCCGGTGCTATCCTCTCCGGACCCTCGGCGCCGGGACGCTCGCGGGTTCAGCCCAAGCGGGTCCGGAGAGGGGCCCCGCGGGCGAGCCGCCGCATGATGCCCGGGAGGGCATCCGACACCATAGCGACCTTGGTTCAGCGCTGCCGCTACATCGCCGAAAAACGCCGTCAACCCATCGCCACACAGCAGGATCCGCCCTACAAGATGGATGCCAAGCAAGTCTGGCGCGCCGCTCTCGGAGAGCTTCAGGTGTCGCTCTCCCCGGCCAATTTCGAGACCTGGCTGCGGGATACGCAGCTCGTCGACGTCGACGACCAACGCTTCCGGATCGCCGTTCCGAACGGCTTCGCCAAGGACTGGCTCGAGACCCGTTATCGGTCGCTCATCAGCCAGACCCTCGCCAGGATCGTCGGTTACAGCGTCCAGGTCGAATTCGCGGTCCAAGGAACGGACGGCGTGCCGGCTGGAGCCGCCGAGTCCGGAGAGTCGTCCGACACCTCGGCGGCCGGCTCGAACGGTTCCGCGAGTCCCGCCGTTGCGACCCAGGTCCGGCTCGAGCCGACCCGCGTCGGTGGCGAAGGCGGAACGACGAACATCAACCCCCGCTACACGTTTGCCAACTTCATCGTCGGGTCGGCCAACCGCCTGGCTCACGCCGCCAGCCTGTCGGTAGCAGAGCGCCCGGGCCATGCCTACAACCCGCTCTTCCTGTATGGCGGCGTCGGCCTCGGCAAGACCCACCTGATGCACGCGATCGGCAATCAGGTGATCGCCAAGTTCCCGCGCAAGCGCGTCGTCTACGCGACGAGCGAGAAGTTCACGAACGAATTCATCACCTCGATCCAGCAGGGCAAGATCGACGAGTTCCGCTCGCGCTATCGGCGGATCGATCTCCTCCTGATCGACGACATCCAGTTCATCGCCGACAAGGAACGGACCCAGGAAGAGTTCTTCCATACGTTCAACGCGATCCACGAGGACGGCAAGCAGATCGTGCTGAGCTCGGATCGGCCGCCAAAGGCCATCCTCACCCTCGAGGAGCGGCTCCGCAGCCGGTTCGAATGGGGCCTCATTGCCGACCTGACCGCGCCGGACCTGGAGACGCGAATCGCGATCCTCCGGGCAAAGTCCGAGGAGGGGGCGGTGCCGATCACCTCGGACGTCATCGAGTTCATCGCACGCAAGGTGGTCAGCAACATCCGCGAGCTCGAGGGCGCTCTCAACCGTATCGTCGCCTACGCGTCGATGGGCGCCATGCCGATCTCGATCGAGCTCGCCCAGGCGGTCCTTTCGAACGTCCTCTACAACCCCAAGAAGCGCCAGGTGACTCCCGAACGCATTGCGATGGCCGTCGCCGACTATTACGGGGTCCAGATGGAAGCGCTGCGCGGCCAGAAGCGCGACAAGGCGATCGTCATGCCGCGCCAGGTCGCGATGTTCCTGATGCGCGCGGAGACCGACGTCTCCCTGCTCCGGATCGGGGCCGAGCTGGGCGGGCGCGACCATTCGACGGTCCTTCATGCATGCGACAAGATCACCCGCGAATCCGCCATCAACGACGAACTCCGCCGCGAGATCGCTGCCGTCCGCGAGCTGATCTACGCCGACTGAGCCGCTCGGTCCGAGCGGCGAGGCGGGACTCTGCGCGGGGTCTCCACAGGCGGGTGGGACCCGCGCTGATGGATCGGCCTCAGGGCCTCATGGGCGGGTTTTCGCCCCCTTCGTGTGGATAACCACCCCGATTCCGTGGACAACCACCGCCCGATGTGGACATCTCAGACCGTTTCCTGCAGACCACGCAACAACCGACGTGGAACACCTGGACGACCCTGACCGGGTCAAACCGGGCGCCCTGCCGTCGTCCACGGCGCATCCACCCTCGGGCGCCGGGCGAGCCGCCTCCTGTCCACTGTCACCTGTGTCTCATCAACCGTCCCGTCGCGCACGACGACGAGGGGCCGTCCACGCGATCCACACCATGATGACGGTGATGACGGAACGAGAAGATAGAGGGAAGATATCCTCCTCAGAACAACGGGCGCGACGCCACGCGGGAGCTCGACGAGACGAGCTCCGTGACCGGGCCTCGAAGAGCAGCAACAGGTTGGCGCTGAGGGTGTCCAGATCCAATTGGAGTAAGCCCACGTGAAACTCTCGGTCATGCAGGAGAACCTGGCGCGCGGCCTGTCGGTCGTCAGTCGGGCGGTCTCGAATCGCTCGTTGCCAGTCCTGACGAACGTTCTGCTGAAGACCGAGGACGCCGGCCTCAAGCTGACCGCGCTGCTGAAGACCGAGGACGCCGGCCTCAAGCTGACCGCGACGAACCTCGAGATCGGGATCACGTACTGGGTCCCGGGCAAGATCGAGACGGACGGCGCGACATCCGTGCCGGCCCGCCTGCTGACAGATCTCGTCAACTCCCTCCCGGGCGGTGAGCCGATCGTCCTCGAGCTCGGCGACAGCGAGACGCTTCACATCCGGAGCGGCCGGTTCGAGTCGAACATCAAGGGCATCTCGGCCGACGACTTCCCGACCGTCCAGACGGCCGGCGAGCGACCGATCACCAGGATCTCGCAGAAGGTCCTCAAGCAGGCCCTCGACGAGACTGCATTCGCCGCCGCGAGCGACGAGGCACGACCGATCCTGACCGGCGTCCTGGCCCGCTTCGAAGGCGACCAACTGACGCTGGCGGCCGCCGACAACTACCGGATCGCGGTCAAGACGATCACGATCCTCGACCCGGTCGAGGAGACGAGCGTCGTCATCCCGGCTCGTGCGCTCCATGAGCTGAGCCGGGTCCTGGCCGATGTCGATGATCCCGTCTCGGTTGTTCTCGCTCACGCTCGCAACCAGGTCCTCTTCCACCTCGACGGCATCGACCTCGTCAGCCGGCTCATCGACGGGCAGTACCCGAACTACCAGTCAGTCCTGCCGGCGAACCACACGACCCGGGTCGTCCTCGATCGCGAGGAGCTCCTGCGGGCGGTGCGACCGGCGGCACTCATCGCCCACGAGTCGGCCAACATCGTCAAGCTCGGAGTTGGGATCGACGGCGACGCCGGGATCACCGTGAGCGCAAACGCCGAGGTCGGCGATCATGTCGGCCGGATCGAGGCGGCGGTCGAGGGCGACGGGACGACGATCGCCTTCAACGCCCGCTTCCTTGCCGACGTCCTGACGAATGTCGACGCCGATCAGTTCGCCCTAGAGCTCAACGGGCCGCTTTCGCCTGGTGTCTTCCGGCCGATCGGTGACGACCGTTACGTCCACGTCGTCATGCCGCTCCGCACGACTTCCTGAAGGGACGCCGGATCCTCGGGCCAATGGGGTCGCGGAGCTCCCCCTTGGACCTTGGAGCGCGAGAGCCAGCTGAACACTGAGGGTGCAAGTTCGTCGTGCTTGATTCGATCACCATCGCCGGGCTCCGCGGGTATGTTGCGCTTGATGCGTCGTTCGGGCCCGGGCCGCACCTGATCGCCGGACCGAACGCGGCGGGCAAGACGAGCCTGCTCGAGGCGATCGTGCTCCTCGCCTGGGGTCGGTCGCACAGGACGGGCGCCGACGGCGAGATCATTCGCTGGGGCGAGGACCTCGCCCGGGTCGAGGGGCGAGCGGGACCGGAGACGATCGAGGTCGCCCTCGTCAGGACGGGCGCCGGTGCCCGCAAGCGGATCCGGGTCAACGGTGTCCCCCGCCGGGCGGCCGGCTTGATGGGCCTACTTCGGACCGTCGTCTTCGCCCCGGAGGAGATGCTCCTCGTCGTCGGCTCGCCGGGTCTCCGGCGGGCCGCGATCGATCAACTCGCCGGGCAGCGCGGACCTGCGTACCTGCGCGACCTCGCCGAGTACAGCCGGACTCTCCAGCAGCGGAACAGCCTCCTCCGTGCGATCCGCGAGGAAGAGGCCTCTCGCGACGAGCTCCGATTCTGGGATACGACCTTCCTCGACGCCGGGGCGGCGATCGTCGGCGAGCGGCTGCGCCTTCTTGCGGACCTCGCGGAGCCACTCGCTCGGGCCCACGCCGAGATCGCCCCGGAGGAGGCCGCCGCAGCCAGGCTCATCGTCCGCTAT
>WNGI01005435.1_pt1 | contig 16463 bp, 10 predicted proteins | sample 5400621 | NCBI WGS metagenome assembly WNGI01 (sample SAMN13153374, study PRJNA577476) | soil metagenome | isolation source: 20 cm soil or saprolite under Garry oak tree replicate 1 | place: USA:California | collected 2016-06-15 | reverse complement strand
CATTGACTTCGCGGAAACCGTGGCGCCGGCCGGCGATCCGGGACAACTGCCGGTGGAGGACCGGAACGCGATTGTCACGCTGCGCCGCTGGTCCGCCGATCCGCTGTTCCTGCAGCGTCAGGTCACTTTCTGTCTTGTTTCCGAGAGCACCGCGGTGCTCAATGCAGCACTCGTCGCCGACGCGCGCACGTTCGAGCTGGTCGTCCCCGTTCCGGACGAACACGAGCGGTATTCGTACCTGACCGGGCGAGGCGCCACGCCCCAGACATTCTCCCGCATCGACGCTCACAAGGTCGCGGTTTTGACGTCCGGGTTGACACGCCTACACCTGGAGAGCCTGCTCGCGGAAGCGGACTCGAATGGGGCCCCACTCGATCCCGACGCGCTAGCCCGCGAGAAAAAGCGCCTGATCGAGGAGGCCAGCGGCGGCCTGCTTTCCTTCCTGATCAGCGCGACCGGTCTCGATGCCGTGGCTGGGAATGCCGGAGCGAAGGCGCTCCTGCGGGAAACCGCCGCCGCGCTCCGCCAGGGCCGGCTCGACGTGGTCCCGATGGGCTTTCTGGTGTGCGGGCCCGTCGGCACCGGTAAGAGCTTCATGGTCCGCTGCTTCGCCGCCGAGATCGGGATTCCGGTGGTGGAGCTGCTCAATTTCCGCTCGATGTGGCAGGGACAGACCGAGGCCAATCTCGAGCGCATCCTCGGCCTGCTCGACGCCCTCGGCCCGATCGCGGTCGTCATCGATGAAGCCGATGCCGCGCTCGGGAACCGGGAGATGAAGGGCGCGGACTCGGGTGTGTCGGAACGGGTGTTTGCTTCACTGGCCGCCTTCATGGGGGATACGCGGCGACGCGGGAAGGTGATTTGGTTCTTGATGACCTCACGCCCGGATCTCGTACCGGTCGATCTGAAGCGGCAGGGTCGCGCTGAAGAGCACATCGCATTGTTTCCACCGGCGAACGCGGACGAACGGGCGCGCGTGTTCGAGAGCCTGCGGGCTCGGTTACAGATCCCGCTCGAGGCAGGTGTGGATGCAGCCGCCCTCTTTCGCGACGTGCCTCAGGCGATGTCGCCGGCCGACATCGAGGCGGTGCTGGTGCGCGCCAGCCGCCGCATGGCGATCGCAAACCAGCCGGCCCTCTCCGCGAACCTGCTCCAGGAGCTGATCGCGGACTTTCAGCCGCCGGACTATCCTGCGGAGCTCGAGTACCAGCGTCTGATCGCAGCCTGTGAATGCACGAGCCGGCAGCTCCTGCCCCCCGACCTGGCCGAGCTGCCCCACGAGGCGATTGCCCAGCGACTCAGAGACCTGCGCGCCGTACTGGGTCAGCTTCGGAATGCGGGGAGTCTCTGAATGCGACGCTGTGTGGCTCTGCTGGGGCGAGACGAACAACGGCCAGCGACGATCAGGACATGGCGACGCCGGAGCATGCCATGGCGGGGACCCCATCACGACTAGGGCCGCTTGACGGTCTTGGTAATGCGCGGTAGCAGTAGGGCGTCCGACACACTCCCTCGAGGGGCATGAATATGCGGCGAGTCGAGAGTTTACTAGGTCTGATGGTCGCGTTCCTTCCGGCGGCCGCCCTGGCACAGGGCTCGATCAGCGGGCGGGTGTCGGATGCGGCGGGCGCGCCGCTTGCGCGGGCGATGGTCGCCGCCGAGGGCAGCGGCCTGAGCGCAACGACCAACGATCAGGGACGCTACGAGATCCGCGGCGTATCCGCGGGCACGTACACCCTGCGCGTGCGGCTCCTGGGATACGTGCCGCAATCGGTGAAGGTCACCGTCGGCCAGGCGCCCGTCGTCCGCGATTTCACGCTCGCCGAGCAGCCCATCAGCCTGTCGCCGGTCGATGTGGTGGTCGGGTCGCGTGCTCGGCACACCGCCGGGGAGGAGCTCGCGGTCCCGGTGGACGTTTTCACGTCCGAGGAGATTTCGCAGCAAGGCACGAGCGAGACGAGTCAGATCCTGCAGAATCTGGCACCGTCGGTCAATTTCCCGCGGCAGAGCGTCACGGATGCGAACGACATCGTGCGTCCCTTTACGATGCGCGGCTTGAGCCCGGACCATACGCTGGTTCTCCTGAACGGCTGGCGCCGGCATCAGATGGCGGTCCTCAACACCTTCGCCTACGGCATGGGGGCTGGATCGAGCGGCGTGGACCTCAACGCCTTGCCCGGCAGTGCAATCGATCGCATCGAGGTGCTGCGTGACGGCGCGGCGGCGCAGTACGGGTCCGACGCAATCGCCGGTGTGGTCAATGTCGTCCTGAAGGAAGGCGGGTTTGCGCCGTTCCTGAATGCCGACGTGGGTCAGTACTCCACGAACGCCACCGACCGCTACATAAACGACGGCACGACGGCCGATGTGAACGGTGGATTCGGCGTCGGCTTGGGCCGCGGATCGCTCGCGGTGTTCGGCGAATACCTCCATCGCGACCCCACGAATCGCGCCTGGCCGGACTCATTCCTGGTGGACGCGAACGGCGTCGCAGACTCGATCGATCCGAACACGGGTCGCGTCCTCATGAAGCGCAATTCGCTCACGCAGCCCAACTACCACTGGGGCGACGGGCTCGAGCAGGACGGGATGACGTTCGCGAACTTCCGGATGCCGCTCAATCCGGCCGGGACGAGTGAGCTGTACGCGTTTGGCGGCTACAGCCACCGCGAGGGGACCGGGAACGGCTTTTGGCGCTATGCCGACAGCGACAGGAACTGGCCACAGCTCTATCCGCAGGGCTTCCTGCCGCAATTCCATCCGAGCGTGAATGACTTCTCGGGTGTCGCCGGCTTCCGCGCCTACGTCAGCGGCTGGTCGCTCGATTTCGGCGGCTCGTTCGGGAAGAACCAGTTCGACTACGATCTCGAGCACACCAACAACCCGTCACTCGGACCGTGTCTCGAGACGCCCTGCGCACCTGGTGCCGACGGCGTGCTCGGCACGCTCGACGATCCGAACATTCCGAACCAGCTCCATTTCTTCGCCGGCCGGCTCGAGCGGACCGAAGGTATTGTGGCGGTGAATCTGGCGAAGAAAGTGAACATGGGGCTGCGGTCGCCCGTCAACGTCGCGTTGGGCGCGGCGTACCGGAAGGAAGATTTCAAGATCACCGCCGGGGAGAAAGCCTCGTGGATCAACGGCAACCATCTCGCGCAGGACAGCAGCGGCCCCGCGCCGGCCGGCTCGTCGGTATTTCCGGGATTTGCGCCGAGTGATACGAGCGACCATAGCCGCAGCAATGTTGGCGCGTACCTCGACCTCGAGGGCCAGCTGACGCCGCAGTTCCTCGCCAACGTCGCGGGCCGCTACGAGAACTACAGCGACTTCGGCTCACGCGTGAGCGGCAAGCTGGCGCTGCGCTATCAGCTGACGCCACGCTTCATCGTGCGCGGTGCCGCGAGCACGGGGTTCCGCGCGCCGGGGCTCGCGCAGAGCTACTTCAGCCACACCACCACGAACGTGATCGGGGGGCAATTCGTCGAAGTCGGCAACTTCCCGGTGGACAATCGTGCGTCGCAGATCTTCGGCGCCAAGCCTCTCAAGGAGGAAACGTCGGTCAATCTGAGCGGCGGATTCGCGGTGACGCCGCGCGACAACCTGACGTTCACCGTCGATTTCTTCAACATCACGATCGACAATCGCATTCTGCTGGGAGCGACGTTCGGCGATTCGGTGTCGCAGCGCATTCTCGCCGACTCCAACATTACCAACATCGGCGCCGTGCAGTTCTTCACGAACGGCCTGAATACCAAGACCAACGGCGTGGATATCACGGGGGACCTGCGTGTGCCGGCGGGCGCGGGAACGCTCGATCTCAACCTGGGGATGAACTACGCGAAAAACAAAATCACCCACGTCGATTCACTGCCCGAGATCCTCCGCGGCACCGCGACCGAGTTGACCAGCATTCTCGATCTGGTGACGAAGGTGGGGATCGAGGAGGAGCGGCCCGATTGGCGTGGCACGTTCGCGGCGCAGTACACCGTCAGCCGCTGGCACGCGCTGGGCCGAGTGTCGTACTTCGGCGGATTTGCGTCGGCACAGCCCAGTTTCACGGACCGCGAGACCTACGGTGCCAAGACCCTGGTGGACGCGGAAGTGGGATATCAGTTTAGCGCCGTGAATCTGTCCATCGGGGCGCGCAATCTGTTCGACGTCTACCCGGACAAGCCGAAGGCCGAATTCAACAACAACGACAACACATTCCCCTGGGCCGCCGCGTCGCCGTTCGGCTACAACGGCCGTTATCTGTATGCCCGGGCGGAAATGCGGTTACTGCAGTAGTCCTTCAACGGGAGAGTCTATGGTTGCCGCGAGCCGGTTGCTGAGCATGGCAGTACTCGCCCTAGTCCTGTGTGCGGTCCCGGCGTATGCGCAGAACGGTCGCATCACGGGCACCGTGAAGGATGCCAGTGGCACCGCGCTGTCTGGCGTCGGCGTGCGCGCGACGAATCAGCGGACCAACGCCGCCAGTCGCACGACGACCGCCACGGACGGCAGCTTCACCATATCCGGGCTGGCCGAGGGGACGTACACCGTCTCCGCGTCGATGCCTGGGCTGCGCACGGTGTCGCAGAACGTGTCCGTGGGCGCCGCTCAGTCGGTCTCCCTCGACCTCGTGCTCCAGCCTGTGACCCTCGAAGCGGTCACCGTCACGGCCATGCTGCGCGAGCAGGAGCTGGCGAAGGTGCCGTTCTCGATCGCCGCGCCAACGGAGCAGGCGTTGCGCCTGCGCGGTGCCGAAAACATCGAGGGGATCGCGGCGAACGTGGCGGGGTTCAGCGTGCAGAACCTCGGGCCGGGGCAGAGCACGGTCGCGATGCGCGGAGCGTCGTCCGGGCAGGTCGCGCGCGACCAGCCTGGCGTGAAGGAAGAGGTGGGCGCGTATCTGGACGAGGCCCCGGTATCACTCTCGCTGTTCACGCCCGATTTGGATCTCTTCGACGTGTCGCGCGTGGAAGTGCTGCGCGGGCCTCAGGGGACGCTCTTCGGCTCAGGTTCACTGGGCGGGAACGTGCGCTACATCAGCACCCAGCCGCAGTTAGGGCAGACGGAGACGTTCGGCGAGGTCGGCGTCAGTCAGATTCGCGGGGGCGCCGCGGGGAACAACGCGAAGCTCGGCTTCAACGCGCCCGTCGGCGACAAGTCCGCGATCAGGATCGTGGGCTACAGCAACGACCTGGGGGGCTGGATGGACGCGGTCCAACCTACCCACATCGCCGATCAGAACGTCAACGGCGGCAACCGGACGGGCGCTCGCGTCGCGTGGCGGTTCGAACCGAGTGCGCGCTTCACGATCACGCCGCGGCTCGTGTACCAGAAGGTGCAGATGAATGGCTGGAACCGCATCGATGCGTTTAACATCCTGGCGAATCCGTATACCACCTCGCGCCAACCCGACACGCTCGGCCCGCGCCAGCTGTTCACGCAAGAACAGGAGCCGTTCACCGACGAGTTCTCCCTCGCCGATCTCAACCTGCACTACACACTGAGTAGCGGGGTGAGCCTCACGTCGGTGACGTCGTGGACGAATCGGTACATCCTGGTCGTGCGCGATGCCACGGCACTCACGTCGAGCATCACCGGCGGCAGCATCGGTCTGCCGGAGAGCGTGTACGCGCTCTCGTCACCGCTCAACGACGCGACCAAATCGAAGGTGTGGACGCAGGAGATTCGGCTGGCCGGCGGGCAAGACCGGCTCAAGTGGGTCGTCGGCGGATTTTACAGCAACAACAAGCGGCACTATGGTCAAGACCTCGCGGTACCCGGGTTCGAAGCCGCCGCCGAGAGCGTCGGCGTGAATATCCCGACGGCCGGCCTCAAGGCCCCCAAGGATCACCTGTTCTGGTCCGATCTGGAGTACAGGCTGAAGCAGGTGGCCGCATTCGGTGAGGCCACGGTTACAGCCGGTCAGTTCGATCTTACCGGCGGGCTTCGTTATTACAACTTCGACGAGCATCGTGACCAGATTTTCGACGGCATCTTTACGAACGACAACACCGGGACGGCGCTTGTGAAGCAGCCTGGCAGCACCAAGGCCAATGGCGTGGCGCCGCGGCTCATCGCGAGCTACAGAGCCTCCGAGGCGGTGACGCTCAACGCGCAGGCGGCAGAAGGGTTCCGGTTGGGCGGCATCAATGACCCCCTGAACTACCCCGCGTGCGTTCCGGGTTCAGGAGACTCCGCTACGTTTAGCGGCCATCCTTCCTGGAAGGACGAGAAGGCGTGGAACTACGAAGTGGGCGCCAAGTCGCGCATCCTGGGCGGCCGTGGGTCGTTCAACGTGTCCGCATTCTACATGGACATTAAGGACCTGCAGCTGACGATCACCGCCGGGTCATGCTCGTCACGCCTGATCTTGAACGCGCCGAAGTCCAGAAGCCAGGGCTTCGAGGTCGAGTTCAACGCCAGCCCCAACAATCACGTGGATATCGCCCTCTCAGCCAGTTACGCAGATGGCAAGCTGCAATCGACCTTGAAGGATGGGAGCGGCAACGTCTTGTCGGGTATCACCTCAGGCAACCGCTTGCCGGGCGTGCCGAAGACGCAAGGGAACGCGTCGCTGACGTACGGATGGCCGCTCGCCAATGGGGCGCGGGCGTTCGTGAGCGGGAGCTGGCAGTACGTCGGTTCGCGGTACACACTGATCGACGACGAAGGGAAGGGCGTGTGCCTGAACAGTGCGCCGAGTTGCCCGGCCGGTACCATGGACATGTCGAAGTTTGAAGTCGACCAGGGTGGCGCAACCATTGGCGGTCCCCTGACGCAGACGATCTTCAGATTCAACCCGCTGCTGCCGGCGTACAACCTCGCGAACCTTCGTGTCGGGTTGACGCGGTCGAGCTGGGAGGCTGCGTTCTTCGTCAACAATGTCACAGACGAACGGGCCTTGCTGGCGCTCGATCGGGAGCGCGGCACTCGAGCGCGTGTCGGTTACCTCACCAACCAGCCGCGGACGATGGGGGTTACGCTGCGCTTCAATTACTGAGAGCCAGTAGAAATACGAACCGCCGGGCGGCTGATGCCTCCCGGCGGTTTTGTCTCATGTCAGTTCCGCGAGCTACATCCTCGCGCCCATCCCAGATCCCGCCCCCATCCCGGCGCCAGCTCCCGCGCCTTCCAGGTAAAACTTCGCGCCGACGGCGCACGCGATCGGCCACTCCACCAGCGCCACGACCGTCGTAAGAATCGCGATGTTATCGGGCATCAGGTGCATCGGCCACATGAACAGCGTGGGAAGCAGTCCCGCGAAGAACCAACCGGCGACGCCGGCCTTGACTGCTGTCCCCGGGCCCGCCCCATAGCGGGGTCGCATCGCTGCGTAGAGCCAAACGAGTCCTATCCCGGCAACAAAATCGAGGAATATGAACCACGGCATTTGCGCGCTGGTCATCGGAGGTTTTCCGAGCGCCTGCATCGCCGCGGCCATCTGCGTCTTGAGAACAGCTCCGAACAGTAGACCGTCAACCACGTTGAGGACGACACCGGCGATCAGCCCGCCGATCACCACCTTCTGCATGTTGATCTTCCCCATCGGCACCCCCTCGAGAGAGAAGCGAGCGTGGAAACGCCGCCGCCATCGTAGGGAACCGGCCGGGAATCCGCAAGTCATAGCACGGTCAGGACCGCCATCATGCCCCCCATTCCATCGGGCACGACGGCGACTCCGCTTGGAACCACCCATTCCTTCCGATCGACCACCAGATTGAAATAGTACGTTCCCGCTCGAAGCAGGAGGGCTGCTTCCCAGATATCAGCACCAACCCCCCGCAGTGCGACCGGCGTCCACTCGTTCCAACTGCCCGCGATCGCGACGGCGGTGGCGCCCGGCATGCGAAACCGCACTACGACCGTATCGCCGCGGTGTTGCGCGATCAGCGGCTGGACTGCGGGCGTAGCCTGTGACAACCCGCGTGTGGCGGTGGGATGTCGTCCCGTATAGATGCGAACCCCGCCGGAGACGAAGCTGGCGCGGGGCAATCCCTGAAACGGGTCGGCGAGGTAGTTGCCGCCCGACGCTTCGATGGCGATCGCTGGCTTGATGAAATACTGGACGGCGGCGCTCGCCGCTCCGCTCGACTGGTAGACGCTGCTCACGCGCGCACTCGCCCAGAGCGATGCCGTGAGCCGCGGTTGATCGAGCGTCCAGCCGCCCACGAAGTCGGTATACCACGCGCTGTCGAAGCGCGTGCCTTCGACATTGAACGTGAACTGACTAGGTGACTGGTCCGGCTGCCACCAGCTTCGCGCGCGCAGACGCAACGCGCCCACACCCGAGAATCCTTCAATGACCCCCGTGGCCCACCCGGCGCCGAGCGCCACGCCACCGGACCCGTGCTGTCCCACCTTATTCCACAACGCCTCGAGCACCGCCGTCCCGGACGCGGAGCCGACACCGTCGGATCGGGTGCTGCCGGCGATAGTAACGGTCGCTGCTCCCCGAAACCCGCTGGTGCGATGTGGGAATGCGGCCCAGAGATCCGCCCGGCCCTGCGCGGCTCGAGCGCCGCTGTCGAGCAGCGACACGCCGCCGGCCGCTCCGAGAAAAAACGCAGGGGAGAGGAGTTGCCCGGCTGGAGACAGCGTGAAGGGGCTGAAGCTCGAGCCACCGGCATAACGGACGACGCCGGCGCCCACGCCGAGCGACGCCTGATTCTGCGCGCACAGGGCGAGCGGGACCATCGTGAGTGCGGGGAAAATGAGAACCGGTCCCAAGTTCATGGGACCGGTAAGATACAGACTAAGGAAAGCCGTTACTTACGGCCGGTGTGGATTGCCTCCGCCGGCGTGATCGGGCCGGTGTGAAGGCGAAGCCGGTGTTGCCGGTGTCGCTGGATGCGCCGGAATAGCGCGCGTCGCGGGGCCACCATCGGGATTCGGCACCGCCGGCGTGGCCCGCGTGGCGCGGGTGGCTGGCGTGGCCGGTGTGACAGGCCGGTTGTCTAGGCCGACCGCCTCACCACGAACATGCGTCGCGTGGCGGGCTCTCGCTGCCGCTACTTTCGCCTTCGCTATATCCGACGCGTGATCGTTCGGCGCGGGCGCTTGCGCGGCGAGCAGCGCCGGCAGCAGCATCGCTGGAAAGAACACTAGAATCCTCTTCATCTTTCCTCCAATCTGACGTGGTGCACATACGATCGCGCAGCGCCCGCTCGGCCCGCGCGAGCTCCCGCGCGGTTTCCCGCAGCCAGCTCAATGCGCTGCGCGTTCCAACAAACCGTGCGGCCGCATACCAGAGGTGCGCGAAGGTCTCGCGCACGACCCGCTCCGCCACTGAGGCGTCTACCAGCATCCCATAGACTTGAGCGTACAGGGAGCTGTGATGGCGGCGCTCCAACTCGATCAATGCCGTGGAGTCGCGCTGGACGAGGCGCTCCAGCAGCAGCGCATCGGGGAGAACGGGTGATTCCTGCTCTGGCATAGCCGACATAGGTGTGCTAAAGATTGCCCGGGGGGTGGGGAAGTAACGTTACTATCTGTCGGCGCTGACACTCTTTAGCGGGGGAAAACCGGTTGCACCCTGAGACGGGAGACCCCCGAAGGGGGGCCCCCTCCGACGGCGAAGTCGTGCGAGCGGTGCTTGCGGGCGACCGCGAGCGCTATGCCGTCCTGGTGGAGCGCTATCGCGACCGCTACGCGCGGTACGCGGCACGCATGCTGGGGTCGAGCGACGCAGCCGAGGACGCAGTGCAGGACGCGTTCGTGAGGGCGTACGACCAGCTGGCTCAGTGCCAGGACCCGAACAAGTTCGTCGGGTGGTTCTTTCTCATCCTGCGCAATCGCTGTTTCGCCGAACAGCGCAAGAGCCGGTCGCACGTATCTCTTGAGGCGGCGAGCTCGGTGCCGACGGGGGATCGGTCGGATGCCGGAACCGAGACGGCGGAAAGGCGGCGCGCGTTGCAGGAGGCGCTGATGGGGCTGACGGCCGAGCAGCGTGAAGTGTTTGTCTTGAAGCACGTGGAAGGACTGTCGTACATACAGATCGCGGAACGCTTGAATACGTCGGTCCCGTCGCTCAAGATGCGGATGCACCGGGCGTACGATAAGCTGCGCGAACAACTGAGAGACCAGGCATGACGAAGCGCGAGTTTGATCCGCAGGTGAAGCAGCTGCTGGACGGCGAGCTGACGCTCGCCGACCTGCCGGCCGAACTGCGCCAGGAAGGCGAAGAAGCGCTGCGCCTGCTCGCTGCGGTCGATCGCGAGCCGGTATCGCTTCCGGCCGTAACCTGGCGCGTCATGGCCACGCTCGAGCGCAGACGGCAGCGGCGCCTGACCTGGCTGCTCGCACCCGCGCTCGCGGCCGCGGCCGCCCTCGCTCTGTGGCTCGGCCGGCCCGCGAATCCGCCGGCAGCCGCTTCGAGCGCGATGGTCACCGTGCGGTTCGTGCTGGTCGCTCCCGGTGCGCATCAGGTCAGCGTCGCGGGGACCTTCAATCGCTGGGATCCGTCGGCCACGCCGCTGGTTCGCTCCGGCAGCGCCGACATGTGGGTCGCCACGCTTTCCCTGGCTCCCGGTCAACACCAGTACGCCTTCGTCGTCGACGGCGTGCGCTGGGTACCGGACCCGACTGCGCCCGCGATCGACGACGGCTTCGGGCGTCGGAACAGCGTGCTCACGCTATGAGACGCCTTGGTTTGTTGGTGCTTGGACTCGTCGCGGTCGCAGCGACCGCGCTCGCTGCGCAGCAGTCGATCGCCGCGCGGCTATCAGGGCGCGCGTCCCCCGAAATCGTGACCCTGGTTCAGGATCTCGGCAGCTCGGCGGCCAGCCGCGGCTTGCCGATCGACCCGCTGATCCAAAAGGCGATCGAAGGAAATGCCAAGGGTGTGCCGTCAGAGCGAGTGGCGACTGCGGTGCGCCTTGTCTACGCTCAACTCGACACGGCCGCCGCCGCGCTGCGGAGCGCCGGCCCCAATAGTCCTCCCGACACCGTGGAAATCGCCGCGGGTGGATTCGCCATCACGGCGGGCCTGCGGGGCCGCGACATCGCGGAGCTGGCGCGCACCGGTAGACCGGCCGCTGCCGTCACTGTTGGATTGCGCGTGGCCGGGACTCTCGCCGCGCTGGGTGTGCCGCCGGCGGAAGCCGTTACACTCGTAAGCGCGTCACTACGCGGGGGGCAGGCTCCCGGCGATTTGCTTGCGTTACCAGGTCGTGTGCAGTCCGAGATGGCGCGGGGCGCGACGCCGGCGCAGGCGGCTGCGGGCCTGGCCCGTGCCGCAGCCGCGCAGGCGCGTCACGGCCCGCCGCCCCACCCTGGTCCGCCGCCGCACCCGCCGGCGCCTCCGCATCCCTAATCCGCACTACTGCGGGAAGCCGTAGATAACGGACGGGGCGATCGGCGACGAGCGGAAGACCGGTTGCCGCGCTGGACTGGTTCAGTAACTTGCCCCCGCGCCCCCCGCCCCCCCGCCGATGACGACAGGTCCGCACCCAGGCTGGGCTTCCGCACGGGTGCGAATTCACGGTTCGCCGTGGGGGCGGATGCGCAGTAAGCGGGCCAATTGCCGAGCGGACGAACGAACCCGTACGAATCGGCTGGAGAGCGAGTTAGATTCCCCCTCCTCATATGACTATCGCCTCGAATTTGGGTTTCCCGCCCCTCGGTGCTGCGCGCGAATTGAAGCGCGCGACCGAAGGCTACTGGAGCGGCAAGGTCGCTCTCGATCAGTTACTGGAGACGGGCGCCGAGCTGCGACGCCGCCACTGGGCGCTGCAGCGTGACGTCGGCATCGACCGCATCCCCGTCAACGACTTCTCCTTTTACGACCGCATGCTCGACACCTGCGCGCTGGTTGGCGCGGTGCCGCCGCGCTACGGCTGGAGAGGTAAAGAAGTCGACCTCGATACGTACTTCGCGATGGCGCGCGGCAGCCAGCGCAAAGGCCGCGATGTCACCGCGATGGAAATGACGAAGTGGTTCGACACGAATTACCACTACATCGTTCCGGAGCTCGAGCAGGGTCAGTCGTTCCAGCTCTCGTCGCACAAGCCGATGGTGGAGTTTCAGGAAGCGAAGGCCCTCGGCATCGACGCGACGCCCGTACTCATCGGTCCGGTCACGTTCTTGCTGCTCGCCAAGGCGAAGGGCGATGTATTCGATCGCCTCTCGCTGCTCGACTCGCTGCTCCCGGTGTACGCCGATGTCCTGAGCGAGCTGGCGCAGGCCGGCGCAACCTGGATCCAACTCGACGAGCCGACGCTTGCCCTCGATCGCAACGAGGCCGAACGCGCCGCGTTCCTGCACGCGTACGGCCAGTTGTCCAAGCGCGCCGGGAAGGCCCGGCTGCTCGTGGCGACGTATTTCGCGGGACTCGACGACACCGTGTCCACGGCGGTCGCGCTGCCCGTGCAAGGCCTGCATGTCGATCTGGTGCGCGCTCCCCAACAGCTCGACAAGCTGCTGGCGGCCTGGCCCAAGGGACGCGTGCTCTCGGCGGGCGTGATCGATGGGCGCAACGTCTGGCGCGCCGACCTCGCGAAGCAGCGCGAGCTGCTGGACAGGGCAGCCGCGAAGGTGGGAAGGGAGCATTTGTGGGTCGCTCCCTCGTGCTCGCTGCTGCATACGCCGCTCGACCTCGATCTCGAGACGAAGCTCGATCCCGAGCTGAAGAGCTGGCTGGCGTTCGCCAAGCAGAAGCTGGAGGAAGTCGTCGCGTTGGCGAAGGGCGATGAACGCGCCATCCAGGAGAGCAGCACGGCGGCGAAATCGCGCCGCGCGTCACAGCGGATCAACAACGCCGCGGTGCAGCGCCGCGCGGCTGGGGTCACGGACAAGGACCGCGTGCGCGGGGCACCGTACGCCGCGCGCCGGAAAGCGCAAGTCGATCTGCCGCGCTATCCCACGACGACCATTGGGTCGTTCCCGCAGACGACCGAGGTCCGGGCAGCGCGACGCAAGCTGAACGACAAGCAGCTGACCGCAGAGGACTACGAGCGCTTCATCGAGGCACAAATCGGGAAGACCATCCGTCTGCAGGAAGAGATCGGGCTCGACGTGTTGGTGCACGGCGAGTTCGAACGCAACGACATGGTCGAGTACTTCGGGGAGCAACTCGCAGGGTTCACGTTCACGGAGCACGGCTGGGTCCAGTCGTTCGGCACGCGCTACGTGAAGCCGCCCATCATCTTCGGCGACGTTTCGCGGCCGAGCGCGATGACCGTGCGGTGGAGCCGCTACGCGCAGTCACTCACCCAACAGCCGGTGAAGGGGATGCTCACGGGGCCGGTGACGATCCTGCAATGGTCGTTTGTGCGCGACGACCAGCCGCGCGCCGAAACGGCCAAGCAGCTCGCGCTTGCGATTCGCGACGAGGTGCTCGATCTCGAGGCCGCCGGCATCCGCGTGATTCAGATCGACGAGCCGGCGCTGCGCGAGGGTCTGCCGCTGCGGCGGGCCGAGTGGTCAGGCTATCTGCAATGGGCGGTCGACGTGTTCCGCCTCGCGACGGCCGGCGTGCGCAACAGCACGCAGATCCACACGCACATGTGCTACAGCGAGTTCAACGACGTGCTGCAGGTCATCGAGCGCATGGACGCCGATGTCATCTCGATCGAGAACGCGCGTTCGGGCTCCGAGCTGCTGCAGGGGTTCGAGGAGTACAAGTATCCGAACGAGATCGGACCCGGCGTCTACGACATCCATTCGCCGCGCGTGCCGGCGACCGCCGAGATCACCACCGCACTAAAGAGTATGCGGCGGGTACTGGACGACGCGCAGATCTGGGTGAATCCCGACTGCGGGCTCAAGACGCGCGGCTGGGAAGAGACGCTGGCCGCGCTGAAAAACATGGTCGCGGCGGCGAAAGAGATGCGCAATGGAAGCAGCTGAGATCCGGATCACCGCCGAGCCGATCGACGACCAGCGCTGCAAGTTCGTGGTGAGCGTGCCGGTGCTTGGGGAGGGCGGCGTGCGCCGCTTTACCGGTGCCGGCGACGCGAAGGGCTCTCCCTTGGCCGAAGCGATCTTCGCCATTCCGGGCGTGGGCGTAAACGAGCTCATCGTGTCGGGCAACATCGTCACCGTGGTCAAGCAGTCGCCCTCCCCCTGGCAGGCGGTGGGTAAGGCAGTAGGTGCCGCGATTCGCTCCGCGTTGACGGCGGACGTACCGCCCGTCGCCGCCAGCCCGAAGTCGCCGAGCGGGGTCAGCGATGACACGCTGTACGAGCAGGTCGCGCGGGTCTTCGACGAGCAGGTGAACCCGATGGTGGCGCGCCACGGCGGGCACGTCGAGCTCATCGACGTGCAGGAAGCGGTCGTGATGCTCCGCATGGGCGGCGGCTGCCAGGGCTGCGGCATGGCGGACGTCACGCTGCGGCAGGGCATCGAGGGAATGCTGGCCCAGTTCGTTCCGCAGGTCCGCGGCATCGTCGACATCACCGACCACACCTCGGGCGCGAACCCCTACTTCCAAGCCTCCAAAAAATAGCCCCGCGACTTCTGCTGCTGCTGCCGACCACGACCTACCGCACCGCGGCGTTCGTGGAGGCCGCGCGGCAGATGGGCGTCGAGTTGACAGTCGCGTCGGAAGAGCCTAGCACGCTCGAGGCCGTGAACCCGGCCGGCCTCCTCACGCTCGACTTCGAGCAACCCGAGCGAGCAGCAGACGCCGTGAGGGTGTTCTCCACGCAGTACCCGATCAACGGGGTCGTGGGGGTCGACGATACAACGGCGATGGTCGCTGCTGCTGTCGCCACCCGGCTGAAGCTGAAGGGCAATCCCGTTCATGCGGCGATCGCCGCGAGCGATAAGTACCTACAGCGAGAGCTGCTGGCCAAGGCGGCCGTGCCGATTCCGCGCTTCGAGTTGCGAGGTCTCGAGGAAGATTCCACCGCCATCGCAAAATCCATCACCTATCCCTGTGTACTAAAACCGGTGCGTCTGTCCGCGTCGCGGGGAGTCATGCGCGCCGACAGTCCCCAGTCGTTCGTGACGGCTCATCAGAGGCTGCGCGCTATCCTCGCCGATCCGGAAACCGCGGCGGCATGCGGCGACAGGGCGCGCCAGTATCTGGTCGAGGAGTTCGTGCCAGGCTACGAAGTCGCGCTTGAAGGGCTCGTCGTCGATCGCCGGCTGCACATCCTGACGGTGTTCGACAAACCCGACCCGCTCGACGGGCCATTCTTTGAAGAGACGATCTACGTGACGCCGTCGAGGGTGCCCGCTGGCCAGCAGGCGGCGATCAAGGACTGCGCCGATCGTGCCGTTCGCGCGGTGGGGATCACGGACGGCCCCGTTCATGCCGAGCTGCGCTACAACGAGCGCGGTCCCTGGCTCATCGAGCTCGCCGCGCGGCCCATCGGCGGCCGCTGCTCTGCCGTCCTCCGCTTCGGCGACCATGGCGTCTCTCTCGAGGAACTCATCCTGCGGCACGCGCTCGGCATGCCGATTCCCTCGATGCAGCGCGAACGGCTCGCTGCCGGCGTCATGATGATTCCGATTCCCGGCGAGGGAACACTGAAGGACGTGCGCGGCGTCGCCGAGGCGAAGACCGTTCCGCTGGTCGAGGACGTGCAGATCACCGCACACCCCGGAGAGCGGCTCATTCCGTTTCCCGAGGGCTCCCGCTATCCCGGCTTCATTTTTGCGCGCGGCGAAACGCCGGATGTGGTCGAGACCGCGCTGCGTGAGGCACACCGGCGACTGACGTTCGTGCTCGAATGAGGTGGCGGCAGGCGGTCGCCGCCCTGTTGATCCTCTTGGCCGCCGCGGAGGTCGTTCGCAGCCTCGGCCGGCTCGACGGCGTCATTTTCACGGGCTATACACAGGTCGGCGAAGTCGTCCTGCAGGGCGGGGATCCGTACGGGCTCCGGATCAACACCTGGCCACCCTTCTTCCTCTTCATCGCCGCGGGCTTGGCGCTGCTCGCACGCATTTCACTCGGCGGCGCGTTACTGCTGTGGCAGATCGGGAGCGTGTCTGCGCTGTGGGGATCGCTACGCCTGATGCCCCGCCTGGCAGGGGACGAACCCGCGCCGCTCACGTCGACCGCCGTGCTCGTGCCGGTGCTCATGACCGCCCGGCTGCTGCAGGAGCACTTGCAACACACGCAAGTCAATCTCTATGTCCTGTTCCTGATACTGCTGGCGTTCCATCTGTTCCAGCAGCGGCACCATGGTCTGGGCGGGCTCGCGTTGGCGGCGGCGGCGAGCCTGCGCGCCGTTCCAATACTTTTCCTACCCTATCTGCTCTACAAACGGGCGTGGCGCGCGGCCGTCTGGACGGCAGCGTTTCTCGTGGTCATCAACTTCTTCCTTCCCGTGGCGACCTTCGGGCCGAAGCAGGCGCTGGAGCGGTGGCACTCGTGGCGCGCGGTCGCCACGGCGGAAACGGCGGACCCAACGCCGGGTTATTCGAATCAGTCGCTGCTGGCGGCACTCAAGCGACTGCTCACCAGTGAAGGCAGCGCTCGTGATCCCGTACACACGGCAGTCGCCCACTGGCCCACGCAGCGCGTC
>WNGI01004845.1_pt1 | contig 16466 bp, 19 predicted proteins | sample 5400621 | NCBI WGS metagenome assembly WNGI01 (sample SAMN13153374, study PRJNA577476) | soil metagenome | isolation source: 20 cm soil or saprolite under Garry oak tree replicate 1 | place: USA:California | collected 2016-06-15 | reverse complement strand
ATAATTTTCAAAATAAAGACGAAGCGTAACCCTGTATAATGTACTTGACGAGTGGACGCTGATCATGGCTCAAGCGCCCATATAGCATCGTGAGTAAAGCCGGGGTTCTCGGGGCAAGCAGTTCCACAGTAGAATTTTCTCGTTCGTCCGAACGGGCGGAATCAGTATATACGAGCCAAGTAGGGACGGGTCTCCTTAACCTCGCCTTGGGCCTGCCGCAGTGTCATCAGAGCTGGGAGTCATGCACCGACTTGCTTCCAAATCCGCGGACGTTCAAAGTCCAATACACAAGGCCGTGGAGAAGTCGAACGACGCGCGAACTTTTCCAGTCTTGGTGAACAGAGTTGCCCAGACGTTGAGACTCGAAACGTGTGGTGCTCCCTTCTAAAAGTTTGGGCGGCTGATCCCTTTACCAGAACCTAAACTTGAATTTTATCCCAAGAGATTCGATAAGGTGCAAAGTCGACAAGCGGACGTTCAGACTCCTCGACCAACCAATCTAACAATATCATGATCATTCTGTAACTCCACAGTTGCACTGGTTGCGGCAGATGAGAAGTAAAGCCTGCGTTCTGTGCTAGAAAAGCAGCGAACAGGATGGGGGAGAAAGCGATGCTCTTGGCGTGGTTGTTGTTAGACCCAAACTTCGCGAGCATAACGGACTTGTTAGTGATATAAAGCAAGGAAGCGGACAAACGACGTGGTTACCCATTTTGGCCCTCGTGTTACAGTGACTGTTACCTAAGCGCCCACGGCGTCCGCACACACCATGCGACGTTTCTCCTTCCTGCCCGGTCACTAGTCATTCGCCCAGCCAATGTGGCCTTTCTTGCCTTCACCATTTCGATGCGCGATTCTCACTATGGAGAATCCTTTGCCATGCTCACTTGGCAGAAGACTCGAATAACCCCGCTCAGCTTAGACTCCATTCGCGTATATTGATTTCATAGTCCGACGACAGAAAAAATGCACTAACGGACGGCGCCAGATCCGATGCTAATGACCAACGTACTACGTAACAATGACTCATGGACCTGCTATCTTCATGCCATCAAAGACTTGCTTGGATATGTTGAAAGTCCAATACTACTTTCATCTTGTTCTCGATTTGTGCAACTTTCTACCCGCATGTAGAGCCGGTCATAATATCACTTCCACCCTCGGGACACTGAAGTTCCGACACGAGCCTCGACTCGGAGCTAAGTGACCCTGAGCGACGTTCTGGTCTAGCCTTTTTAAGTTTGGCCCAGCGGTGCATTAACCTCGAATAGAGCTTTAATATCCTATCCTCGCCGTCTGGAAATTCGCCTCCACAGAATCGGTAAGTGCTGTCATGCACGTTTCCCACATCCGAGTCGTCGGACTCGGAGCAATTAGCGACGTATAAAAATAAAACGCAGCAGGATCGATAAAACCATTAATCGGTTGACGAAAACTCCAAATTCCAATGACTCTTCTGTGGTCTTCATTAACTCTGCCTCGATATCGACAGAACACAGTCGAGACTGCCATTGACCAGTATAAAAAGGATTTACATCAGGTCACTGAGAATGCGCGTGACCTCGTTTCTTGCATTGATGCTGTTCAAGATTCGGCCACCATTTCACAAGCGGTGGTGCGTAGCTTAATGATAATTTATCAAACTAAGCCGAGCCTCTTTTGTCAGAGCATTATGCGCAAGGTCCTTCTTGTCGAACGCAATCTTGACAAATGCGAAAAAGATATTAAAGTATGTGATCCCACTCCGTGACAGATGACTCGGAATTCTGACTATCTATCTTTGCATCGCGTTCCATTACAGGGCATTGGCAACGTCTCTGATAGTGAAGCAGGAGATGTGCTCGACATCATTAACGTCCTTGTTCCAAACATCGAAAAGGTGTTGCAACTATCATGCGAGAAAAAGAATGTCGCAGAGAGATTTGACATTGGACTCCCAATCATCCGTTCAATTGCCTTCGCAGCAGGCAGACTCTTCACGTGGGCAACACATGTCAACGTCAAGAACCCCGCTATTAGTCTCATTAGGTCAGAGATCAAGTGTATACACGACCACGCAATGGGTTTGGCGAACACGATGGAAAAATTGGCACCAGTTCGTACCTCAACCTTCGTAGGCAATGCGACTCTGAGACTGACTTCGCCAATGCAGCCCAACTACAAGGAAGATGCAACGAGTATCAGGGCTCGAGTTGATGCCAAATTCCAAGAGGCAATTATGATATATTCGTCATAATAATCCCTGTCCGTGCCACTCATTCCACGTGTTTCGGCATCTCGTCCCAGTTTATTCTTCCCATTATTCCATTCAATTGTAGTTCACGGCACCACACTAGAACATTAATTTATTTCTGTCACAAGACCAAATGCGCGCTACGAGTCGCATCGGATCACACGTTTGATAAAGTTTAATAAAACATATCAGTTCTTCAACAGGTCCCGAGAACATGCATATGTCAAGAATAGTTTCGATTTCTGTCAAAGGTATTGGCGAATATTCACTAGTGGTGGGTAAGTGAATCCAATGATAAGAACCTTCTCGAAGTCAAAGTCGTGGGCGAGTCCGCGGATCCAAGACAGGATCACGGTTTTGAATGCTTCCGCCCCGCATGATCATGGACCAGCAAGGGTAACCAAGGAATGCTCGCACCGCGGACCTGCGACAAGGGCAAATTCCACAACAGACGTCCCGCTCTTACATGAATAGAAGTGCCCTTGCTATTCCGATCAGTAGTTGAGCTTGAAGGACAAAATAAAGCATCATGGTTCAAGTATCGCACGCAGCACAAACTGTCATAATTTGACGCCCTCTAGGATTTTAGCCTGTGAACAATATATAAATACCTTTCTAGAGTTATGTGGCGAATCCCGGTCCGATGTTTTAGGATCCTGATTGATACTTAGCCACCCATATAGTGGGAGGTTACGTTGTGAGATCTGGTCTAGCTTATTCTAATTCTGCGAACTTCGCGTCTTTTCTGCGACAATGCGGTCGGCCCCAGTTGGGACCTGGAAGCTCCGAAATTTTTGGTGTCAGCCGCACGGCTGTGTTCCAACCCAAACTGTGCCGACTGGTTCTGATACCAATTTGGCAACTTTATTTTTGATGCACGAAAACTCCATGTTCGACCCTGAAGATGAACAATTTACGGCATATGCAAATATTCCTTGACTTACCGAAGGACTTTTGTCAAATATGACAGGAATAATGAAGTCTATCCCCAAAAGAAATATACGTCGCGCACGGTCATAGGCACAGCGTGGTATAAAAGTGAATGGTGAGGTCATCTTCTGCGGTTTTCCTTCCATTGTTGAGACCGGCACACCATGATAAGAATCAACCTTGCGTCCATCTTCATCCTCCTTGCCACCTTATGCTGCTCCTCTTTTACCTCCCCTATCAAGCCTCGGGATTTCAACGGACTCCAGACAGATCTGAATAAGCTCGCCGCCGACGTAATTACCCTTGCTAACGGCATAGAATCTGTTGGCAGTGGAACCGGAATCACTCTCGTGCAAGAAACGGTAAGCGGCAGACCGTTTTGTCAAATAAAACGAGTGATAGATGGTCTCTGCGTGTTTCCAGGCAGTTTATCTCCAAGCCCAAACTGTCAATGGAGATCTTACCAATTGTGCCAAGGACGTCTCGGTAAATAGTTCCCTACGGATATTTTTCAATCTTGACTTTTGACTCTCTTCGTATTGCGTTCCAGGGCATTCTCGACATCACTGTAGATCAAGCAAATACTATCCTAAATATCATATCAGGCATCGTGCCAGACGTTCTGAACGCATTAGATATACTCGTTCAGAAGAAGGCTACCTTCTCGCAGTTGTACATCCCCGTCCCAATCATTCATGGTGAACTTGTTACATTGGAAAACAGTGTCTTGGGGTTGGGGGACGCTCTGATCCCATTGGCTCCGGTTTGTAGCCAATCTTTTATAAACGATCAGTTTCTGAGACCGGTTTCGAAAATTTAGGCCGACCTTGTCGTAACCGCAACAAATATCAAAGACGAACTTAAAAATGGATTTGATGCGGCAATTACTGCATACGCACAATGATAGTCCCATCGTGGTCCATGTCATCATTAGATCCGATTGTGCAATGTTATGACCGTACTCTTGGAAAGGTTTCTTGATTCGTGGCCTATTGCCTAACCCATGAGGCAACCGTCGACATCGCAAAACGATACACCCTTAGTCAATCCAGCCTCCTGAATACTCGTAAATATACGAGAAGACAGTAGCCTTACTAGTGGTGAAGCAGCGTGCGAATTTTGTCGGAGTTTTGACTCGGCAACTTTCCCGCTCGCAATCGGATTTATCACAAGGCTGCCATCGGCGCTCTAGCGCTCAGCGTCAACGATATATATCCAGTAATAGGTTACCAAATCCTTATCTTAATAAAAGGGACCTTTGTCTTTATAATCCGTGGTGGTTTGGAAAAAGGGGCTTAGTGCTGTGAGTTGAAGTATTTGCGAAAACGGAGAGGCTAACGCAGACGTGTTGTAGATGCATTAGTGATGGAAATAGACGATCTGCGAGTGGATCATCTGAAATGATTGCCTACGCGCACCGTGACAATGTAAATCGTTTATCATCATAGTTTTCCCCAAACGGCAACAAGGGTCCCACTGCTGAACTCCTGGTATTTGGGTCAGTTGCGTTATCCTTGGACGATCCATAGCACCTAAGTTGCACTTAACTCTCACGTATCTTCCACTTGATGAATTACTGAATATTAATAACTGATCAGACATGCATGCAAAGGTGAAATCGGGGTGACGCTTAATGTTAGGTTGAGCTGTCGGATGGCGCGATTTTGATGCCCCCGGCTTCGGTATGATGCCTCCGTGAGGTTCATTTACTTGCTCGTCCTCGTTCCTTACCGACCAACTTCCAAATGACGCGTGTTGGTATTCGTTTGGATGTAGACTGTGAGCATTGTATGCTTCCCTTCCTTCTGCTTATCTGAAATACTCCTCGCATGTATGCGCGGTACATAAAACTTCACCCCACCATAACACCAATATGACGTTGTATTGATACGAAAGATTGTAATCTGGTTATTCTACGACTCAAAATTAGTGCTATTATGACGAGAAAAGCGAAATTGTCTTGTGGAATGCTGCCCCCATGTTGGCCTGGAGGCTCTCTGCCTCGCCTTGAAATTGGGACTAGTAATTGCCGGTTGCCGCCATCAGCCATGCTGAAATTAGCGTCACAAAGGAAGTTACAAACCGGAACTACTCTGATCAGCCCATGCAGCAACCCCGCTACGCCACCTTGCAACTTTTCGAGCTCCCCCAAAATGAAGGAAACCATGTGCAGTTTCTTGAAAGTAGATTTCTTACTTCGTACATTTTTTAGCATTCCTGTAAGAGTAGGCTGAAAGTCCTTCATCAATTTGAGTACAATAGTTGCATCGGCGCTATTGATCCTTTGAATCTTCTGTTGTTCGAAAAAGCAATGACAAGAAAATCGATAAGCATTTGAAGCCCGCCCTCTGGCTGAAACTACTCACGTTGATATCATCGATGCACTGTTGGAGATCGTTGTTGGTAAGCGTGAACTCGGAGGGGAGAGCCTGAACATGCTAAGAAACGTATGAAAGTGAGGTTTGGATTCGCTCTAGTAACTGGGAATTATTCACCTGTTTCATCCGACTAGGGTCATAGGAAGCTATCAGATTGGATAGGGTAGCAGTATCCCCGAAGAAGAGTTCCAGATCACCCTCGAGCTGATCGATGTCCCGTTGGAGGAGGGGAAGCGCAAAGGCGTAGTAGCCAATGAGGGCCGCAAGAAGAAAAAGAAGAGAGGTGGAAGTGGTGAGTTTCGCCATGGAGAGTGAGGGCGAAGTTCTGAAACTGAAGGGGCCTAAGGAACGTAACACCTGAGTTCAGTTCATACTTCATTACAAGTGAAAGACCGTTCGGATGATGGTCCAAGTCACGAAATATGTAGAGCCAGGTAGATCATCATCACGGGGTTGTCTGTAGGCCTACATCATTGTAATATTACTCTATTAGAATGACTTGTTACGCACGAGTTGGAATGGTGTGCACAGCATCATGCAGATATCATTAATATCAAGGATGGCAACCCACGTGCTTCGATGAATCTTATTTCTCCTTAGATGATTCCAGTACCAGTGCACAACCTCAGATGAGTCTTCAGCTGAGTTTCTCCAAAAGAATGTTTCCTATGGCCTTGATCAGAACCATGGGAGCATTGTTCTAAGGACTGAAGGTTATTTCAGTACCTCTGTCACCAGAAGCTACGGCAAAATGCTCAGACTGTAGAATTTCTGGCGCTTCGGCTGGTACGACGGACTCGTAGCGTTTATGATGTAGTCTCATGATGTGGCCGGGTCCATGCATTAGTGCTAATCGAATCATCAACATAAGTACGTAACAAAGAGCGAGCCGAATTTCATACCATCGAGATTGTGGAATAACGGTTACATCGGAATAAAAATACTTCCGTCGTATTTTCAGTCCATACTTCTTTCTTCATTCCTTCTGTATGTTGCAGTGAACTATGTTCGCGACTTGACTTTCGCCATCGCCACCATGGACAATAAAGCTTGAAGCTTAAAGTTCCGACCCGAGCCGACTTTTAGGTGACCCTGAGTGACGTTGTGGTAAATTAGCCTTTTCAGGTTTGGCCCGGCTTGGTGTTATACCCCCAGATGGTGCTTCAGATTCCTATGTGCGGCGTTAGAAATTCGCCCCCGAAGAATCGGTAAATGTAGTGCCACAGTGCGTGTTTCCCACATGGCCGGAGCACTTAGCTGGCGTTTAAAAGGATGACCAGGATTGATGAGAACAACCAACGGTTGACTGGAACCCCAATGACTCAGCGTCTGTGGTCTTCATTAGCTTTCCCTCGATATCAGCAAGCCACGGTCGAAACGGCCGTTGACCAAGTTAAAAAGGACTTACTTCAGGTCATTGAAAACGGACGCGACGTTGCTTCCTCCTTGGACGCTATTGGAGTTTCAACCACCATTTCACATTTAGTAGTAAGTAGCCAGCCGATACTAGTACTTGTTAAACTCGGCCGAATTCGTTCGTTAGGGCGCCTTCCGTAGGGTATGGATACTCCAACGAAGTCTTGACAAGTGCGAGAAGGATCTTAAAGCAAGTATTTTTTTCAATGAATAAAGTCGGAAATCTGACAATCGTCTTTGTTCGTATTCCAGGGCGTTTGCAATGTCTCCAACAGTGAAGCAGAAGCTTTCCTCGACATAATTAATGTCCTGGTTCCGATTATTGACAACGTGTTACAACTGGTGTGCGAGAAAAAGAATATCGTGGGGTCACTCAATGTTGTCCCCGTCATTGGTTCCATTGCCTTCGCCACCGGGAGACTCTTCACGTGGGCAACCCATGTCAACGTACAGAATCCCGTCATCAGTGCCATTAGGTTTGAAATGAAACTTGTACACGACGGCGCAATGGCAATATCAAATGCTATGGTAAAGTTGGCTCCGGTTCGTGGCTTGTTCTTCATAAATTATACATGCGGTGGCTGATTTAGCAAATGTAGCCCAGCTACAAGGAAGAAGCGACGAATACCCGGGCCCATATTGATGCCGGGTTCAAAGAGGCGATTCAACTATATTCATCAGGATAGCCATCCTACGAATAATGATTATTTTTGTCGTTTCTCGTTATTTTTAGCATCATTTCATTGTACTTTATGCACCAACCTATAGAGTAATTTATTTCCCAGATCATGCTGTTTGATAAAGCACCTCAAGTTCAAGCAAGTTCTCTCCAACATGTGTTGACAGAGATGACGGGTGCAGAGCCGGCCCAGCGCTATGCCACATTTAGCCTTTTCAAGTAAAGATCGCACACGATCGGCACCATGAAATAATGACCCAAACAGCATACCTTCGTGAAGGTAGTGTTTACAGCCATTATTTTATGTCAGGTGAGCTCGAGAGGAACGTTTTCATAGCCTCAATCGATCTAAGAATGTCGTTCTTTCGGGACTCTAGGCTCTAGCGAGGCCCACCGTACTCGACTTACGTACCCATCGTCTTCGCTAACGCCATTTAGTCTGTCCGAGTTGGTCCGAAAAGCGAGTCGCCAAGCAGGACCAAATAGCACTAGTCGGTTACTAAATCAACCAAATTGTTTAGCGCCTTTAGCGTTTTTAGCCTTGTGGAGCATTTATCATCATGAAACCTCGAAGCCTCTAGTCTTGTGTGCAAACAAACTGCCTTTCGTCCCCTATTATAATAGAATGCGAAGTTGCGGCCTCTGAAACAGTAGCCAGGAAGCATTTTGAAGGTATGTTGGCACACGACTGGTAAATGGGGACCCTGACCTCAGTTGTAAATCTATTTTTACGTTGAATCTAGGCTATTCGGCCCTGCAACAATGCGGCCGGCTCCAGTAAGGATCGGTGTATTTCTTTTTGATTGCCAGATAGGGTCAAAGACGATGAGAACCAACTACGGAACGCACAAGCCATGGGGAATTGCCGATCGTGTCTGTGAGATTGTATAAAAGGTTCACCCCGCCTGTGGTCTTCATTATTCTGGGTGCGCTCTCAGCATATCATGGTCAGGATCAGCTTTGCATCTATCTTCTTCCTCCTTGCCACCCTATCCAGCCTTTCCTTCACCTTCCCTATTCAGCCTCGAACTGTTAGCAAACTCGAGGCGGATTTGAACAGGCTCTCTGTTGACGTAGCTGAACTTGCTTCCCTCGTGGGGTCTATCGTCAATGGGCTTGATGTTGTGGCTGAAACGGTAGGTGATAGACCGATTCGAGCTCCATAGCTGTTCATGTATTTTCCAGGTAGCTTTTCTCCAAGCCCAACCTGTCAAACTCGACCTCATTGAATGCAATGACGACACCTCGGTAGCCTTTTTTTTTTAATTGTTTAATTTCGAACGCTGACCATTTGTTTTCGCCTTCGCATTACATTATAGAGCATTGCTGGCTTCTCTGCGGATGAAGCAAAAGATATCATTGAGATTGTCAAAGGCATCGTACCAAACGTCGAGGTCGCCTTGTCAGGAATTGTTGAAAAGCAGGAGTACATCAAAGAGTTTATCGTCCCTGGCCCAGTCCTCTATTTGTATCTTGAGGTCTTGGACGGGAGTATGATAACGTTGGCGAATTCTCTTATTGAACTGGTACCGGTCTGTATCTTGTCCATCGCAGACCATACGTTCTTGATACTGATTTTAAACCCTGTAGTCTGATGACTGTGACCTGGTGAAAGAAGCAACGGGCATCAAGGACCGACTCCAAGCCGCATTCAAGGGGGCGGTTGATGCATATGACCCGGGGTTGTAGCGAGGGTCACCAATTCATGAAAAGAACATGCATTTATGTCGCAAATTTCCATCCACTGTCATCCATATCATCATTAGATATGTACAGATTGACATTATTTGACACGATTACGATGAACTACGAAAATACTGTTGGATGCGAAACTTTTAATACAGATTAATATTATACTTCCTAATGACAATCCTAGTTGAGGGGCCATGATACCGCATATTTTTGACCAGATCTACTGTCAAAGACATTATCCGAAGACATTCCATAGGTACCTCCAAAACCTACAGCGAAGTATACATGGTATTGTAAAGTACATAGCACGAAGCGTCGATAAATTTAAGCACGCGTCGCAACTGTTCTATACATAACACTCATCGCTTTTTCTTCGTCGACGAGTTTGAACTCTGCCTCGTCCTTGTCGACGTGCTGGACATTTCTGGCGACTCCATCACTTCAAGAGCGCATGCATGCTAAGTAATTCCAATTTGAACACGTGGCCTTTCAGTACACCAACAGCACCTTCAGATGGACACACCAGAACGCTCTCCTCGTTTGCTTCTCACCCCCCAACACCATGTTCATTGTCCACCCTGTCTCAAAGTCGACTCTTCCTCCGCCTCAAGCCCGAGTATCTCGGACATAGAGCCAGGGAGTTCCGACGGTGACTGAGCGATGGAAGGCGAGGGAACAGGGCAATGCAACAGTTAAATTGTTCGTTTCTCATTTCACAAGACTACTTGTAGTCTATCAGTACTTGCGTTCACACTTTTGACGAATAGCGTCGAAAACATGTTGAACACACGTGTGACCTGACCGAATTGGCAACCCGGGCAGCCGAACACAGCAATGAATGACCGTCCCCTACCCTTCATACATCCCCCAATGAGATGCGAGCACAACGCTCCGGCTGGCAATAGCTTACAGCACAGGCGGCCACACTCAAATAGCGAGGTTGCAACACAATCCATCACAGGACTCCTCCCGGGCTCTCACGACTTCCAAATCAACAACTCCCAGTTTATTGACTTAAGTCAGAATGTCTACCACCCCAAGGAGGGGACATGTGAATGCCGTTTGCCGACTTTATGATCATCGTTCTAATCGCGAGCCATAGATCTTGAGTACCTTCAAAAGTATATTTCAGAAGGTGCACTTCATGATTCCCAGGCACGTTTTCCTCCACCCAGGTGCCACCCCAAAACCCGTGAAACAGTCTTGAAAACAATCACGGATTGGGTTAAGAATCCACATGCGCGACAGCCTATCATATGGTTAAACGGCCCCGCAGGAGCCGGGAAATCTGCCATTGCCCAAACGATTGCCGGGCGCTGCTCGGGCGAGCAATTAGCAGCGTCCTTTTTCTTTCTTAGAAACAGTTCTGACCGAGGTACTGCGGCGCGTTTATTCACAACGTTGGCCTGGCAGCTTGCAAAGAACATACCAGAACTACTTTCCTACATTGAATCGGCCATCAAGGCAGAACCTCTCTTTCCCTCCAAATCCCTTGATATCCACTTCGACCGTCTCATAACACAGCCATTACAAGAACTTTTACGTGACAAACCAGACTTTCGTCCACAAAAGTCCCTCGTCGTAATCGACGGTGTAGACGAATGCGTGCCTGATCGAGACCAGGTGCTCTTTCTGAGGCTCATCGGCAACGCACTCTCAAAGATACATATCCCATTATGTTTCCTGATATGTAGCCGACCTGAACCCCACATTCACGAAGCATTTGAATCAGAAGAAATAACCGGGATCACCCATCCAGTTTCATTAAACGATCAGTTCGAGCCAGATAATGACATTCGAAGATATCTGAAGGACGAATTCGCTCGTATCTGTGCGGAACACAAACTTTTCAAGTTGTCACCTGGATGGCCATCGGGCACGACGATCGACCAGCTAGTCTCGAAATCGTCTGGGCAGTTCATATATGCTTCTACTGTGGTCAAGTTTGTCGAAGACATATACGATGATCCCAGAGAACGACTTGAGATTGCGTTGAATGCCCGTCCAGTTAATTCTGTGTCGCCGTTTGCACAGTTGGACCAGCTTTATATCCAAATACTCTCGCAACAGCCAGACATCAGGCTGTTGCGAGATCTATTCACATTAATTATCGCCTTGCGTAGCCCAAAAATCAAATTCGTCTGTCGACGACTTCGAATCAGGGAGGAGCAACTCGAGCGCAAGTTACTCAGGCTACGTTCGCTTGTTCGTATTTCACACCCTGATATCACGACGTATCATCTATCCCTACATGACTTCTTTCTCGACAAGAAGCGTGCAGGGAAGTACTTTATACATCCGATTCGGGTCACTTTTGTGCAGTTACCACAAATCATGGCTTCGGCACGGGAACACTACTTAGTATTTATGCTGGTATTAATACTAACGCTTTTTTGGGTCATTTCCGCATTGCTCTATGGAGTACCGCCATATCTGCCGTGATGCCTTTGTTAATGGCACCTGCTTATTTGATTATGACGTTCTTAAGCTCTCTTGTATATTGCATAGGAAGGACTCCCCTTTGTGTGTTAAACTTGAGCCACCTATATAGCCGGCTAATGAAGGATGTCACGACTGGGACACGACGTGGAGGAAAAATGTGCTAGTTGTCAGAATCGATCATTATCCTACAGAATGTCATCTTCCCGTACTAAAAGCGAGAAAAAGACCAAAAGCTAAGCAAGCCCGAGTTGGTCATGAAAGCTGTCTCTAGTCCAACGGTATCCTGGAGAAGAATGATAGCGTACAACAGTACGTTGTTTGAATCAAGAAGAGGGAGCTGCCGTCACGTCACGAGCAATGTCCTAATGCTCCAGAGATCTGGGCGGTGGGCAGTAGCTGGGGGCTCTCAGTATGAAACAAGGGCACGACTTGCAACTCCAGGTAATATTGAGACTGCCATGTGGAGGAATCTCGTCCAAATTTGATTATAATTGGAGGACGGCGCATCGGCCGGTTTCCTCATTCGGCTGTTGACGCGGTGCAATGTCTCAGAATGTCTCGCATACGGCCGGCACCCTCATTCGGGTGTTGCCGTGGTGTAGCGTGTTTCGGACCATGCCGGTTGTGGAGTCGGTGTAGCCGTGGCGCGCCAGGGCAAGAGACCGATTTGGCCTCGGAATCAAATCATTCTCTAGATTCTCCCTAGATGATTCCAGTAACAGTGCACAACCCCAGATCTTCAGAAGAGTTTCTACGAACTCCAAAGGAATGGTTTCTATGGCCTTGATCAGAACTCGCTTCAACTGGGACTTCATTATTCTATGGACTGAACATTATTTCAGTATCTCCGTCACCATCATCAGAAGCTACGGCCAAATTTTCAGACTGTAGAATTTCTAGCGCTTCGATGTCGAATTTCAACAGAAAAATATCGGCGTTCAAGAATGGGGTTGCGGGTTGCGAGCTGGAGCCGAGAACATTGTACTGGTCGGTGGTCCGGCTACCACTACGGTTGACCCGAGCTTCCAGACGTACCCATTGAAGATGGAGCCCTGTTCGCTGAAGTAGTGATGGCTGTTGAAAAGTGACCGTGGAACCGGGGATGGCAGCAATCTATGAAATCCTGACTATCGGCAGCATTGAGTTGCGCATCATATCCATTAATTGGTGAGAGTCGAATCTATCTGCGTTCACCTAAGGATGTCGACCGGTTTAAGAGCCATCAACGTACCAGTTCTTCAACATGGCCAGTTTGTGGAGGTGGAGGCACCCGGTTGCGCTCAGTTTTTCATTTCTGTACAGCGAAGAAGCACCCACCTGTCATCAAGACGTACGTACTAACAATAATATTTGCGTTCTGAGCCATGACATAAATATATTGGGATTTAGCTTCGTGATGTGGCATCTGATTGCATGCAACCCAGACCGACTTTTCACGGCGGTAAATAGGAATATGAAGTTCAACTTTGATCTCTGGTATTCGAATTGGACTGCCGCGCGTGATGAGCGCTGCTCGGTTCCTTGAGGTGAACCTAATCGATGTCGTGCCGTGAGTCTCACCAAACATTGAAATTCTGGTCTAGTCTATGGCTTGTTCGCAACCATCTTATGCCCAAGTAAAACTGACTAGTTTGACTCCAGTTGTCCCGAACTGTTCGGCAATGATGTCATTCAGAAAAAATAAATATCTTACGGTATATACCTTATCTTTCGCTTATATTCAAAGCAACCCCCTAGTGCTGACATGAATGATGACGTGCAGTTCACATGAGACTTCCTAATAATATTAACAACATGCAGTGCATCAAAATAGCGAGGGCTTCATTCATTCAAACGGCGAGATCAATACCATGCTCAAAATCAACCGTGCATGTATCTTCTTCCTCCTCGCCACTCGTTCCTTCTACTCCCCTATTTAGCAGCGCATTGTTAACCCAGTCCAAACTGACTTGCCACGCCAGCCCGCTAATAACATTGTTAAGCTCACTTCCAATGTTGTCTTTATTGAAAATGGCACCGGAATCCCTAGACACGATCGGCAATTCCGTATGACCTGCGTTTTCCGCGGTTGGTTCTCATCGTCTTTCACCCCATCTGCCAATTAGAAAAAAACCACAGATCCATACTGGAACTAGCCACATTGTTGCAAGGCCGAACAGGCTAGATTCAACGTAAAAGAGGACATTACAACAAAGCTCGGGGCTATTTACTATCGTGTAACACACCTTCAAAATGCTACACACAAGGCTAAAGGCGCAGAACAAGTTGATCTCGTAACGTACTACTACTAGAGGCTAGCACTATCTGGTCCTGCTTGGCGACTCGGACCGACACGGAATTACTACATTATTTTGATGGCGCTAGCGAAGACGATGGATACGTATGTTGAGTGGGACATCTCCTCGCAATGCGACCCCTTCGAGTTGGACAATGGACATAGACTACCGGCAAACCACGTGGATACCCTCTTTTAATAGCTTCCATCTAATTCGGTGGAATGGATGGTCACATACCGCCTCCTGTGCAATAGTCCTGAGATGGTATAAAAGGTTCGCCCCGCCTCCTGTGGTCTTCATTGTTCTGGGTGCGCGGTTAGCATATCATGGTCAAGGTCAGCTTTGCGTCTATCTTCTTCCTCCTCTCCTCCCTCTCCAGCCTTTCCTTCACTTTCCCTATTAAGCCTCGAACTGTTAGCGAACTCGAGACGGATTTAAACAAGCTCTCTGTCGACGTAGCTGAACTCGCTTCCTCCGTAAATGCTGTTGTCAGTGTGCCTGATGTTGTAGATGTAACGGTAAGTGGTAGACCAATCTGTCGAACTCCATAAATGTTCATGCATTTCCCAGGTAGCTCTTGTCCACGTCGGACGTGTCGAAGTCGACCTCGTTAAATGCAATGCCGACACTTCGGTAGCCAGTTTTTTGATATTAATTTCAAACTCTGACCATTTGTTTTCGCCTTCGCATTACATTATAGGGCATTCCCCCCAGGAGCCTCTCGGTGGATGAAGCAAGTGCTATCATCGAGATTGCCAAAGGGATCGTACCAAACTTCGAGGCCGCCTTGTCAGCAATTGTTGAACAGAAGAACGTCGACTTGGTGCCTATCGTCCCTGGCCCACTCGCTTATTCGATTCTTGAGATCTTGGACGAAAGCACAATAAACTTGGCGAATTCTCTTATTGAACTGGTACCGGTCTGTATCTTGTCCATCGCAGGCCATACGTTCTTGACACTGATTTTAAACCTTGTAGTCTGATGACTCTGATCGGGTGAAAGAAGCGAATTGCATCAAGGACCGACTCCAAGCTGCATTCGATGCGGCGAGAGATGCATATGCCAGTGATTACTAGCAAGGGTCACCATTTCATGAAAAGAACATGCATTTGCGTCCCAGATTTCCATCCCAGGGTCGTCCACATCATCATTGAACATATATGTATGTACAGATTGACATATTTGGCACGGTTACGATGAACTACGAAAATACTCTGTTGGATGCGAAACTTTTAAGATAGATCAATACTATGCTTCCTGATGACAATCCTAGTTGAGGGTCCATAATACCGAATATTTTCGATCATATCGACTGTCAAGAGACATTACTCGAAGATATTCCATAGATACCTCCAAATCTTACAGCGAACTTGTATATTGTATTGTAAAGAAGTAGCACGAGGCGTCGATAAATTATATATACAAACAGATATAAGCACGCGTTGCAACTGTTCTATACATAACATTAACACTCATCGCGTTTTCTTCGTCGACGAGGTGTACTCTTCCTCGTCCTCGTTGACGAGCCGGCATTTTTCTGGCGACATCCAGCACAGCCACATTAACTTGGCTCGACAATCTTGACGACCGCCGACGCGTCTGCGGTGCCTCTGGCTCCTCTCCTTGATCGGACGACATAGAAGACCGTCCGCAAGTCGTGGCGGTGACGGCTTTCTTAATGGTGCAACGTGGTCTTCCTCCTCATCTTCATCATCCATTAATGCGCCCGGGAGACTCCGTTTGACCTGCTCCACCTCTCTGGTGGTTGAGTATCTCGTCTTCGTGCTCTTCTTCTCCGTAGCTGGGTGCAGGGCCGGCCCGGGTTTATGATCGCTACGCCACACTTAACCTTTTCCAGTGAGTATTTCGCGCGTTCGGATGGGCGCTGCTCAGTTCCTTGAGGTAGAACCGATGTCGGGCTATGAGTTTGGCTAAAGTTTGCGTTAAATTCTGGTCTAGTCTATCTCAGATTTGTGAAGCGGCTTGTTCGCAACCATCTTATGCCCAAACAGACCTGACTAGCTTGACTTCAATTGTCCCGAGGTATTCGGCAATAGTGTCATACCGAAGGAATAAATATCTTATGGTATGCCTATCCTTTATTTATATTAAAAGCAACCCCCTAGTACTATCAAAGGTGACAGGAATGATATTGGACGATTATGCAGTTCACATTAGTATTAACAACATACAGTACTACATTAAAATGGCGAGGGCTTGATTCATTCGAACGACAAGATCAATACCATGATCAAAATCAACCTCGCATGTATCTTCTTCCTCCTCGCCACCTTTTCCTTCTACTCCCTTATCGAGCAGCGCATTGTTAACCCAGTCCAGACTGACTTGCGCCAGCTCGCTAATAACATTGTTAAGCTCACTTCCAATATTATCTCTAGTTGTAAATCTGTTTTTACGTT
>WNGI01002314.1_pt1 | contig 16469 bp, 12 predicted proteins | sample 5400621 | NCBI WGS metagenome assembly WNGI01 (sample SAMN13153374, study PRJNA577476) | soil metagenome | isolation source: 20 cm soil or saprolite under Garry oak tree replicate 1 | place: USA:California | collected 2016-06-15 | reverse complement strand
CTCGCAAAACGAATTGTTGCCGATCGGGATTCGCTCGGTCCTTTCGGCAGTCTCGATGAGCTCCAGCGCGTTCGAGGTATTGCAAAACGCCTCGCTGCGAAGCTCGCTCCGCAGGTAACCTTTTCCCTCCTACCTCGTCATTCCCGTACAGAAAACGACGGGACGTCCGTTCCACCCAGGAGCAGACGGAAATACCGCCGGGGGGAGCCGCACATTTGACCGCACCAGCCGCCAACTCCGAACGAATCGGTGAGATCCTCGTTCGGGAGGGGCTTATTACGCGCGAACAGCTCAACCTTGCTCTCCAGGAGCAGAGGGATAGCGGCGCGCGCATAGGGTACAACCTCGTCGCTCTCGGTTTCGTAAAGGAAATCGATCTCACGAGAACGCTGGCACGACAGTATCGCATGCCCGCAGTCGACCTCACGAATTTCGAGATCGATCCGCGCATCGCTCGCCTCATCCCCGGCGAGATGGCTGTAAAGCATCTGGTCCTTCCCCTCAAGCGCGACGGTCGCACTCTCACAGTCGCGATGGCCGACCCAACGAGCACGGGCGTCCTCGACGACCTCAAGTTCATTACTCGCTGCGACATCTTCCCCGTGATCGCCGGCGAGTACACGATGCGCCACGCCATCGAGCGCTGCTACGAGTCCAACGAAGCGCAGATGGAAAACCTGCTCAAGGACATCGCCAAGTTCGGCGACACCGACATCGAGCTGGTCGAGCAGATCGAAGAGGACATGACGGCTGCTGCGCTCTCCATAGCCGTTCAGGAAGCTCCGGTCGTCAAGCTCATCAATGCGCTTCTCACCGACGCTGTCACTCGTGGAGCATCGGACATTCACTTCGAGTGCTTCGAGCACGAGCTGCGCGTCCGCTATCGCATCGACGGTGTTTTGCAGGAGATCATGAAGCCACCGCTCAAGCTGCGCTCGGCTCTGATCTCCCGCTTCAAGATCATGGCGCAGCTCAATATCTCCGAGCGGCGCGTTCCGCAGGACGGACGCATCAAGCTCAAGATCATGAATCGCGTTATCGACTATCGCGTCTCGACTCTCCCCACGTTATTCGGCGAGAAAGTCGTATTGAGAATTCTCGACAAGGGAAATCTCAACCTCGATCTCACGACGTTCGGCATCGAGCCTCGAGCCGAGCGGGAAATCATGGACGCGATCGCGAATCCGTATGGGATGTTGCTCGTCACCGGACCGACGGGCTCGGGAAAAACGACGACTCTGTACTCGGCGCTCTCGAAGGTCAACAACATCCACGTCAACATCATGACGGCGGAAGATCCGGTCGAGTACAACCTGTTCGGAATCAATCAGGTGCTGGTGCGCTCGGAGATCGGCATGACATTTCCTGCCGCACTGAGAGCATTCCTTCGACAGGATCCGAACATCATCATGGTCGGCGAAATTCGAGATCTCGAGACCGCGAGCATCGCAATGAAGGCTGCCCTCACGGGTCACCTCGTGCTGTCCACCCTCCACACCAACTCCGCCCCCGAGACTGTCACGCGTCTGATGGACATGGGAATGGAGGGATTCAACGTCGCCTCGGCAATCAACCTGATTGTCGCACAGCGGCTGGTTCCCCGAATCTGTACCAGCTGCGCACAGAAATACGTTCCCGACGACGCCGAGCTCGGCATGGCGAAGGTGCATTCGAAGATGACGCTGCGAGAGCTCGAGTTCAGCGACGTCGCACTTGCTGAGGCAAAGCCGCGGGCCACCAGGCACGCACTTCCCCACGCGCGGAACGTTACGCTCGACACGCAGATCGGTCAGCTCGCGTTCTTCAAGGGCGTCGGCTGCGACGCTTGCCAGCAAACCGGTTACAAAGGGCGGCAGGGCCTTTACGAGACGATGAACATGACTCCCCGTCTGCGAAAAATGATCATGCAGAACGCCGGCGCCTCGGAAATCGGCAAGGCCGCGATCGCCGAAGGAATGTTGACGCTTCGCATGGACGGCTGGCTCAAGGTCATCAAGGGCATCACGACTCTCGAGCAGGTGGTTCGTGAGACTGCGATTTGATGAAAATGACCTCGTTTTTGTGCTTTTGTCTCGTGGGTGGTCGTCCTAAATGGAAACGGAGATAGGTCGAATGACAGCGTCCGTACAACCCAACGTGCCTTTGAATTCTCCCGTCGCCGAGGAGCCGCCGCCGCACCCGGTGATCGGCCGCGCCCCGCCGGCGCTCGGCCTCAACCTTCGTGCGCTGCTCGAAGAGATGGTTTCGGTAAACGCATCGGACCTTCACATCGTCGCCGGCGAATACCCGAAGCTCCGGGTCGACGGCGAGATGACGAATGCCACGAGCGGACACATGCTCGGCACGAAGGACACGATGCAGCTCGCCTACTCGGTCCTCACTGAAAATCAGAAGAAGCGATTCGAGCAGGAGGACGAGCTCGATTTTTCATTCGGCATCGCCAACCTCGCGCGCTTTCGTGGTAACTGCTTCCGCCAGCGAGGCTGCGTGTCGATGGTAATTCGTCAGATTCCGTTCCACATCAAAGGATTCAGCGAGCTCGGACTTCCGCAGGCGATTGCGAAGATGGCGGAGAAACCGCGCGGCCTCGTGCTCGTCACTGGCCCCACAGGATCGGGAAAATCCACGACTCTCGCGGCGGTGATCGACAAGATCAATCGTGAGCGAAAGGGCCACATCATCACCGTCGAAGATCCAATCGAGTTCATCCACAGGCATCAGGGCTGTCTCATCAATCAGCGCGAAGTGGGAACCGACACCAAATCATTCGCGAATGCTCTCAAATACGCATTGCGAGAAGATCCCGACGTCATTCTCATCGGCGAAATGCGCGACCTCGAAACGATTCAGGCTGCGCTCACGATTGCGGAGACGGGTCACCTCGCCTTTGCAACCCTGCATACGAACTCGGCGGCAGAAGCCATCAATCGAATCATCGACGTCTTTCCTCCGCACCAGCAATCGCAGGTTCGCGCGCAACTCGCATTCGTCCTCGAGGGGATCGTCACTCAGACCCTCGTTCAGAAAGCGAGTGGACGTGGCCGCGCGATGGCGGCGGAGATTCTGGTTGTCACGCCTGCGATTCGCGCGCTGATTCGCGATGACAAAGTCCATCAGATCTACTCGCTCATGCAGGCCGGAAAGAAATGGGGAATGCAAACGCTGAACGATGCTCTTTATGCGCTCTATATGAATCGTGAGGTTACCGCCGACGAAGCACTGCGAGTAACGAGCGTGCCTGATGAATTCCTGCGAATGATCGGCAAGGAGCCGACGCACACGGACGGGCACAAAATCGCGTCGCAGAACCGCCCTGAACATGCAGGAGCCAGACGATAAATGGGGACGTTCACCTATACCGCGCGCTCATTTTCCGGAGATTTAAAGTCCGCGACGCTCGAAGCTGCGTCGCGCGATGACGTAATTGCGCAGCTCCGCCGTCAGCGGCTGAGCGTCGTCAAGATCGACGAGGCGGTACAGAAAAAGGCTCGGCGTGGTCACATCAAGATGCGCGACGTCGTGATCTTCACGCGTCAATTCTCGACGATGATCAACGCCGGCCTTCCCCTCGTACAGGCTCTGACGATTCTCGCTGAGCAGAGTCAGAACAAAACGCTGTCGGAGATTACAAGGAAAGTCGTATTCGACGTCGAGTCAGGCAACACTGTTGCCGACGCAATGGGCAAGCATCCAGCGGCGTTCAGTCCGTTGTACGTGAACATGGTCGCGGCGGGTGAGGCAGGCGGTATTCTCGATACGATCTTGATGCGCCTCGCGACGTTCATGGAAAAGAACGACGCGCTCGTCAGGAAGGTGAAGGGCGCGATGATTTATCCGACCGTCATCATGAGTGTTGCCGGAATTGCAGTGACTGTGCTGCTCATCTTCGTCATTCCGGTTTTCGAGAATCTGTTCAACTCGGCGGGACTCGCATTGCCGCTGCCCACGCGAATCGTGATGGGAGCGTCGCGTTTCCTCAAGGGGTACTGGTACATGGTTATTGCCGCGGGCGTGACGGGTTGGTTCCTGTACAAGCGGTATGTGTCCAAGCCCGAAGGACGGCTCAAGGTCGATCGGATTCTGTTGAACGTTCCGGTATTGGGAGACGTTCTCCGAAAATCCGCAGTGTCGCGATTCACGAGAACGCTCGGCACTCTCGTAAGCTCGGGCGTGAGCATTCTTGACGGACTCGAGATCACGGCCAGGACTGCGGGCAACCGCGTCGTCCAGGATGCGATCATGGAGTCACGCGCATCGATTGCCGGCGGCGATACGATCGCTCAGCCGCTCAAGAAGTCCGGTGTGTTTCCCCCGATGGTGATCTCGATGATCTCAGTCGGTGAGCAAACCGGCGGGCTCGACGAGATGCTCTCGAAGATCGCGGACTTCTACGATGACGAAGTCGATGCGGCGGTCGGCAACCTGCTGAGCTTGCTGGAGCCGATGATGATTGTATTCCTCGGCGTCGTAGTCGGCGGCATGGTCGTGAGTATGTACCTGCCGATCTTCGACATGATCAACGCAGTGCAGTAGGCGATGAAAAAGGGACACCTTTTACGGAAGGTGCCCCTTTTTCTATGAAGCGACTTACCCCGAGAAATGGAGCTCTAGCTCTTGGTGAACGTGCACTGCATAGAGCCGGTGCCGTTCGCTGCTACGACAGCGTGAGTGTCGGTCGTTAATTCGGGGGCATCATCCTTCAAAGTGATTAGCCCGCAAAGGAAACCCGAGTATGACTGAGCGCGACCGCTGAGGTTAATCAGGTTCGTGCCCTTGCAGGTGATTACCACTATGTTGTTGTTCTCCACTTCGTGCGTGACCGTTCCAAGCCCGCCGAAAATTGGATCCCCGTTGACATCCGACCCAAGCATTCCGCACAGGCTCACGTCACGTTGGACCCAGGCGGCATTGTCGGAATTGCCGGTCACACCGTAAGAGAGCCCTCGCAGTTGACTCGGCCCCGTCGGAGTGTCCGTCGTACTGCAAGCGCCTAAGAGCACTGCCACTGCAACTGCAATCGCCGCCGGTACGATTCGCATTTGAGGCCTCACTTGGAAAATGGATTTGGGGTTTTCTGGCTGCGCAAAGCTGGAGGCTGCATATCATGGCCGCAAGGTCAGCCAAACGGTCGAGTAGAAACTCCCGCCCAACCTTGACGGCGTAGTATGTTTCGGAGCACTATATATTCGGCATATATATTCAAAGCGGGTTCTAATGGCGGACCAACTGGAATCATTGACGCCGCTTTCTGCGGCGATCCTCTTTGCACTCGCTGACGGCGAGAGTCACGGCTATGCGATCATCAAGGAGATCGAAGCGCTCACCGATGGTGAGATGCGCCCGCACACCGGCAGCATGTACCTCGCCCTCCATCGGCTCCTCGAGGACGGACTCATCGTCGAATCACCGGTGAAAGGCGAAGACGCGCGGCGTCGCTACTACAAGTTGAGCGATGCAGGCAGAGAAGCCGCACGAATGGAGGCGCGACGGCTCGCCCAGCTCGTGAAAGTCGCGTCCGCAAAGAGATTGATTCCGAGGAGCGCACTGTGACGGAACTTCTCACAACGCTCTTCGTCGCGAGCCTTCGGCTTTTTCCAGCAGAATTTCGGAAAACCTACGCTGGTGAGATGGAAGAGATTTTTGTCGGCCGAATTGAATCACTCGATCCGCTCGCCGCGTGCATGATCTTAGCGACAGAAATTATCGATGTAGCCCTGTCTGCAATCCGCGTCCGCTTTGGAGACGCTGTATACTTGCGCCCGACAACGATCGGGCTCGGCACAATTGTCGTCGCGGCAATGATCACTGCCAGCGCGGTCCAGCGGAATCCCGCGGCTGCGATGCGTGCTCCACTCGACAGCATCGACTTCAACGCTCACGATCCGGCCGGGGAGTTCACTCTCGCAATCCGACACGGACGCCCGGTTGCAGCGACGATCGATCACGTTCCACTGCCGCGAAATCGCCTCATTCATTCGGGAGACAGTATTCACGTCCTCGGTCCCAGTGGTCGCGTCGTCCTCGCCTTGGCGTACTACCACGATCGAGCTCGAATCGAATGGCAGCCGCGCCCGAGGTTTTGTCACGGACACGCTGTTGATTGCACTCTTTTGCAATGAAAGCGCTATCGATCATCCTCGGCTTCGCAGTTCCATTCGCGGCGTCCGCGCAAACGCGAGGAATCGATCTCGATCAGGCACGGATCTACTTCGCCGAAGTTCGCCACCTCGGCGAAATCGATGGGGGACGGTTGTGGGGCAGACATGTCGACGGTCCGATGTTTTTTGTCGATCCGCAGACTCGACAGGTCGTCGCGAACATGCGCGATTCAGCTGGACTCTTTCATGAACAAAATGGAGTTTGGGTAGGGACCCTCTCCATGGATCAGAGCCCCGCGAACACAGCGCTCCTTTGGGCGGGGCGACGATGGTCGATGGTGATGTGGCCCGTTTCCGACAGCCGGTATGCGCGCGGCCGTCTTCTGATGCACGAATCCTTTCATCGTATTCAAGACGATCTGGGTTTGCCCGCAGGTGATCGCGCGAACAACCAGTTCGGTACCGCCGAAGGTCGCATCTGGACTCGACTCGAGTGGCGCGCGCTCGTCGAAGCGCTCGTGCGTTCCGGCGAAGAGCGAAGACAAGCCTTGACTGACGCGATGACTTTTCGCGCGCGTCGGGAGGCGCTCTCTCCAACCGCGGGTGACGACGAGCGCGTGCTCGAATTGAATGAAGGCTTAGCGGAGTACACGGGTTACGCGCTGAGCGGGTTACCGCATGCCGTGCTCTACGATCGGATCGCGGTCAATCTCGCGCAGTCGGAGCAGCAGGATAATTTTGCGCGCGCTTTCGCGTATGTATCGGGTCCCGCGTACGCCCTGCTTCTCGATGCGTCGGGCCAACCATGGCGAAACAAGTTGAATGCGACGAGCAACATCGCCCAGCTCGCAGCAAAAGCATACGGTATCAATAACGTAGATCCGGCGACGGCTGATGCGCGGAGCCCTCGCTATTCACCTGCGAGAATGATTGCCGACGAACGCGCGCGCGAAACCCGTCGCGTTGCAACGGAAACTCGACTACGCGCGAAGTTCCTCGAGGGCCCAACCCTCACCCTTCTTCCGGGCTCCACATTCAATTATTCCTTCGATCCAAACGGCGCGAGTCCGCTCCAGAATGTCGGAACGGTTTTCGAGACTTCGCGTGTTACAGACGAGTGGGGCACACTCGACGTGTCATCAGGCGGAGTGCTGATGAAGAGAGGTGCTGGGCCGATTACCGCGGTGGTGGTCGCTGCGCCGAAGACCGACACACCGCCGACGAAAGGCGACGGGTGGGAAATTCACCTCGCGCCGGGATGGACGATGCATCCCGGTGCGCGAACCGGTGACTGGATGGTTCAGCGCAACTAATCTACTGAACCGGTTTCCCCTCTACGTCGAGAATACGAATCGGTGCAATTCCCGTCGCCTTGAGCGGCGCCTCGATTGTCGCCCGATCACCGACGATCACGATGTTCAGGTGGTCCATGTCGATGTACTTCTTCGCAACTCGCACCAGATCGTCGCGCGTTACCGCATCGATTTTCGCAGCGAGGTCCCGGTAATAACTGTCTTCCAAATCCTGCGTATAGATGGTGGAAATCGCAGTGCCGATCCCATTCACCGATGAAAAGCGCGCCGGCAACGACTGAATGATCGACTGCTTCCCCTGAGTGATCTCGTCATCAGTGAACGGAACGTCACCCTGCACACTCTTCAGATGTGTCATGAAAAGCATTAGCGCGCTGTCCGATTTAGCGCTCACTATGCCGCCGCCCGCGCGAAACGCGCCGGGTCCGCGACCATATGCGAAGGATGAGTTGACGCCGTAACTGAATCCCTTCACCTCACGAATGTCATGATTGAGCCGCGATTGAAATAGACCGCCGAGAATCGCGTTCATCACTTGAAGCGCGTAGTAGTCCGGCGTGTTGCGTGCGGGGCCGGGAGTGCCAATCGCGAAAACTGATTGGGCTGCTTTGGGTTTGTCGATGAGATAAATCGTCCGCGGCTGCGGAGCGGGGGCAGAGGGATATGCGAACGTCGGACGATCGCCGCCCGGCGGCCAGCTCGAAAAAGCTTTCTCCACCTGTGCGCGCACCGCCTCCGGATTTACGTCGCCCGCTATCGTGATCACTGCGTGGCCCGGTCTGAAATACGCGTGGTGGAATGCGAGCACGTCGCCTCGCGTTATTGCCCGCACGGTCGTCTCATTGACTACTCGGCCGTAGGGATGGTCGCTGCCATAAACGATCTTCGCGAACACGTTCGATGCGATCGCGTTCGGCTGAGCTTTCGCCTCGGTGAGTGACACCAGCGTACGCGCGCGAATCCGCTCGAGCGCAGAGTCGGGGAACGCAGAATTGACGAGCATGTCGGCGAGTAGGGCGAGCGCGGGCTGGAATCGATCAGTCAGCGACGTGAAGCCGACCGTTCCCGATTCAGCACCGATATTGGCGGTAATCGAAGTGCCGAGCAGCTGTTGTGCGTCTGACAACTGGTCAGCGGTGCGTGTCGGTGTTCCCTCTGAGAGCATCTGCGCGGTGAACGACGCAACGCCGAGTTTGTCCGCGGGCTCGAATGATGTAGCTCCGCCGATGAAGCTGATCGAGAACGCAACCAGCGGAAGGTCATGCTTCTCCGTAACCACGAGCTCGGCACCGTTGGCCAGCTTCGTGTGTGTCCAGGTTGGTACTCTGAATGTCGTGGCTTTCCCGGGCGGTGGTGTAACATTGCGATCGAGAGCAGCCTGCGCGCCGAGATCGGCGGCGCACGCGAGGAATGCGACCGCGACTGCTGTGCAGCGTAGACTGCGAATGGCGGTCATTGTGCGCGCTCCATGATGTAGTGTCCGCCGTCAGCGGCGACTGCGACTTTGGTACTCTTGTCCGGTTTCGAAGCGAGCTCCGGCTTTCCCTGCGGCACGATACTCAATACGACACGCCCTGCTCCGAGATATTTGTTCGCGACGCGTTTAACATCGGTCGCGCTGACCGCTTTCAGCTTCGCGAAATCTGTGCGGTAATGGCCGGCGTCTCCGTGAAAGACGAAGCCATCGTTGAGCGTTTGTGCCTTGCCTAGATTCGATTGAAGTCGCGATACGAATCCGAACTCCAGTCCCGCTTTCGTTTTCGCCAGCTCCTCGGTTGTCGGTCCGTCGCGTTTGAGTCGGGCGATCACCGAATCGGCCGTGCTTTCCAACTCCGCGAGAGTATGACCCGGGCGTGGCGTGATGTTCACCATGAAATAACCGGAATTCTCGGCGGAATTGTTGAATGCGTTGACGTTCGCGGCCGATTGCAAATCATAGATGAGGCTTTTGTTGAGGCGAGCCGTGCGCGAACCCGAGAGAACCTGGGCGAGCGACTCGAGCGCGTAGGCGTCTTCCTTGTCGTCGCCGACCGATGGCCACGCGATGCTCAACCGCGGCACCTGTACACGATCCTCGAAGACAAGACGCTTTTCCGCCGTCAGAGTCGGCGGCACGACATTCGGACGCTTGATCGCTGTGCCGCCCTTTAGATCGCCAAAATATTTGTTGACCCATGCCTTCGCTTGCGCTGGCTCGAAGTCGCCGACGATTGTAAGTGTCGCGTTCGATGGAGCGTAGTAGAGACGGAAAAAATTCTTCACGTCCTCGACCGTCGCCTTCTGAAGGTCCGCCATGTAGCCGACTACGGGCCATGAATACGGATTGGATTGCGGATACATCGCTGCTTCGACGATTTCGAACGTCCGCCCGTATGGTTGATTGTCGATTCCCTGGCGCCGCTCGTTCTGAACGATGTCGCGCTGCGCCGCGAATTTGGCGTCGTCGAGCTTGTCGAGCAGAAATCCCATGCGATCAGCTTCGAGCCAGAGCGCGCTCTCCAGATAATTCGACGGGACGTTCTCGTAATAGTTGGTGCGATCGTTGGTCGTCGAGCCGTTGTTGTTTCCGCCGACTCCCTCGGTGAGGCGATCGTGCAATCCGTAGGGTACGTGACCCGAGCCGGTAAACATCACGTGCTCGAACATGTGGGCGAATCCTGTTCGGCCGGGCACTTCGTTCTTCGAGCCAACGTGATACCACACGTCGACGGCGACCTGTGGAATGGTGTGGTCGGGTGAGAGAATGACGTTGAGACCATTCGGTAGAGTGACGCGCTCGAATGGGATGTTGATCGAGACGGCGCCCGCCGGCTTGACCGATTGCGAGTGTGCCGCGAAAGGCGCGAGCATAACGAGAGCTGCGAGGCGAAGTGTTCTCATGGGGACAGTGTGTCTTTGGTGATCGAGGAGGTGCTGACAAAAGTCGCGTTCGGAGCAACCCGAGTCTAGTGCGCGGCCGTTGACGAAAAAGCATATTCATTTATGACTTTTTTTTCTTCAACCACCGCGGGCCTCATCCTCTTGTTCGCGGCTGCGTATTCCGCGCCTGCAGCTGCGCAGCCGACCGCCGGCGACATCGCTCGATGGACCCGCGAGGCTCGAAACGTCACGATCATCCGCGACGATTGGGGAATCGCGCACATCTATGGAAAAACCGACGCCGACGCGGTATTCGGCACGCTGTACGCACAGGCCGAGGACGATTTCAATCGCGTCGAGACTAACTACATGAACTCGATGGGTCGCCTCGCCGAAGCCGAGGGCGAGCACGCGATTTACGCGGATCTTCGAATGAAACTCTTCATCGATCCCGACTCGATGAAAGCGAAATACTCGGCGAGTCCAACATGGCTGAAGACGTTGATGAACGCCTACGCCGACGGATTGAACTACTACCTATATAAGCACCCGCAACTGAAGCCGAGGGTGATCAGGCATTTCGAGCCATGGATGGCGCTGACGTTCAGCGAGGGGTCGATTGGCGGCGATATAGAGAGAGTAAATCTCCGGCCGCTCGAGGAATTCTACGGGCACGCACCTTCGGTCACGTTAGCCGGCGAGCAGCGAGGCGAAGAACTCGGCGGATCAAACGGCTTCGCAATCGCGCCGTCGAACACAGTGAATCATCGCGCGCTTCTTCTGATCAATCCGCACACCAGCTTTTTCTTCCGCTCCGAATTACAGATGGTGAGCGACGAAGGACTCGACGCGTACGGCGCGGTCACGTGGGGACAATTTTTCGTCTATCAGGGATTCAACAATCGTGCGGGATGGATGCACACTTCGAGTGGAGTAGACGCAGTCGATGAATACCTCGAGACTGTCGTAAGGAGAGGTGATCGCTTCTACTATAGATATGGCAACGAGGAGCGGCCGTTCAGAACGGTTCGCATCACGGTCCCATACCGGACCTCGACGGGAATCGCGCAAAAGAATTTCACCGTCTACTACTCGCATCACGGCCCCGTGATTCGAAGCGAGAACGGAAAATGGGTGAGCATCCGCCTCATGCAGGAGCCAATGAAGGCGCTGATGCAATCCTACACGCGCACGAAGGCGAAGGATTACAGAAACTTCCGCAAGACAATGGAGCTGCACGCCAATTCGTCGAACAACACGATCTTCGCCGACGCTGACGGAGACATCGCGTATTTCCACGGCAATTTCATTCCGAGGCGAGACCCGCGATTCGATTGGACAGCGCCGGTCGACGGCAGCAATCCTGCGACGGAATGGCATGGACTCTTGTCGGTCGACGAGACGCCGCATCTTCTCAATCCCGCAAGCGGATGGCTTTACAACTCGAACAATGCACCGTGGTCAGCCGCCGGTCCAAGCAGTCCGAAGAAAGAGAATTATCCGGTGTACGTCGAGACCGGCGGCGAATCAGCGCGAGGGCTTCACGCCGTGCGCGTACTCCAGGACAAAAAAGATTTCACGCTCAGCTCGCTCGTTTCGGCAGCATATGACACCTACCTGACGCTTTTCGCTCAGACGATTCCGTTGTTGCTCGACGCATACGACAAATTATCGCCGGACAATCCACTGAAGTCGAAGTTGGCAGAACAAACTGCGATGCTAAGAGGGTGGGATTACAGATGGTCGGCAACGTCGGTGCCGACGTCGCTCGCTGTGTTCTGGGGTGAAGCGTTCAGCCGCCGCGATTCGGCTGGCGCAAGAAGAGCGAGGATGCTGGTCGACCAGTACATCCTTACTAGCGCGACACCGCAGCAAAGAATCGAAGCCCTCGATCGAGCGACCACCAGACTCGAGGCGGATTTCGGCAGCTGGAAAACTCCGTGGGGCGACATCAACAGATTCCAGCGAGTGAACGGTGACATTGTGCAGAAGTTCAATGATTCTCTGCCGAGTGTTCCGGTTCCGTTTCCGTCGGCGCGTTGGGGATCCCTTGCGTCGTTTGCGGCGCGCGCGTATCCGGCAACGAAGAAATGGTATGGCACGAGCGGAAACAGCTTCGTCGCAGTCGTTGAGTTTGGCGACAGCGTGCGTGCGCGAGCGATAACTGCGGGTGGTGAGAGCGGCGACCCGTCATCGCCTCATTTCAGTGATCAGGCGACGAGATACGCAACCGGGAATCTGCGCGATGTTTATTTCTATCGGTCCCAACTCAAAGGACACACCGAACGCGCGTACCATCCTGGGGAATAAAGCCTGCAGGTCTCTTGCGGATTTCGTGCGACTCGCATCGCCAGACTATCGCCTCGTCACCAAAACTTTGACCGCGTTGGTACTCGCCGATAGCCTGACACTTACAAAGGAGTGCTCTCGTATCGGAGAATAACCAACCTCATCGATTACATATGACAGGGATATCGCTTAACAGGTCGATGTATGGCGCCACCATTCTTGCGCCGTCCGACCCCTATCGGTCCAGACTCTTTCGCCTCGTCTGCAACATTGTCGCACAAGGAACCAGTCCGGTTGGCACTCGTGACGATGACTCACCGGGTAATCGAATAATTGCTGTCCCGGAATCCAGCGTGCTCGACCTCTTCAGCGCAGTCATCGACGGACACAAGACCGAGACCGAAATGCTCTCAGACGATTCAGAGACCGGAACTTTCGTAACTGGTGACGTCGTGATCAATCCGGCATTTCGTGAGGTGACGAAATCGGGCAAGCCGGTTCATCTGACGCCGCGCGAATACGATCTGCTGATTGCCCTGGCGCGACGCAGCGGAATTCCGGTGACGCGATCGCAGCTCGAGAGGGAAGTATGGAAAGCGGAGCTTCCGCCGCGGTCGCGCACACTCGATCAGCATATAGTGGAGCTCAGGAGAAAGCTGGAGGATGATCCGAAGGAGCCGAAGCACATCCTCACGACACGCAAATTCGGATTTAGGTGTATCGGAAAGTGGAGTGAGTGAGAAGCGTAACTGATGCCGCGAAGGCGCGAAGACGCGAAGGGGCGGGACGTCATTCGATGTCCCGCCCCTTCGCGTCTTCGCGCCTTCGCGGCATCAGTTACGCCGTTCTCTCCCTCTCAAAGAGAAAGCAATCTTCCCTCGAAGGGCACTTTGAATGTTCGAGACAATCGAACTCTCGCTCCACTAACTAGAACTAGTACCGCATCCCCTCCGAACCACGGATGTACCTCCGTAACTCGATCGAGATTCACGAGGAATCTCCGGTGCACTCGAATAAATCCGAATGGCTCGAGACTCTCCTCGAGCCGGCTCAGATTTCCGCGAATGAGATGGCTCGCATTTCCAATGTGAAGCCGAACGTAGTTGCCCTCAGATTCAACCCAATCGACTTCTTCTGCCTTCACCAAGCGCAGACGATTGCGATCCTTCACGACAATTCTGTCAGCCACCGAATTAACAGAAACGGCCATGCTCGCCTCCTTTATTGCTTTGATGTCGCAATCTGCAAAATGGATGGCTCAAAACACGCTCGCTTGCGATAATCTGACACAAACCCGACAACTGTAGTTGTGATGTAAATCGCATCACAGAACGCTTCATGACACGCACATCACGGCTCGTACCAAATCCGTGGTGATTGCCCATGACGACAGGCTATCCTCGCTTCAACTCCAACAGCGAGGAAGATCTTCATGAGTACCAGAAGTGTCAGACGAACGCTCACTGGAGCGCTCGCCATTGTCGCATTCACCACAGGTGCAGCGGCAGCGCAAGCGCAATCAGTGATCAACGGTCGGGTAACCGACGCGCAGGGGAATGGAATTCCCGCTGCGAGCGTCGCTCTTCCCACGCTCGGTGTGGGAATCGGCGCCAGCACCAACGCTGAAGGGAACTTCACCATCAACCTCGGTGCGAATGTCTCAGCGGGACAGAGCCTCGTCTTACAGGTTCGACGCATCGGCTTCTCCCCGCAAACGCGCGATGTGAAGATCACCGGCGGCACGCAAACCGAGAACTTCACTCTCACGCAGCAGGTTCGTCAGCTCGACGAAGTCATCGTCTCCGGCGTGTCGGAGGCGACGTCAGCACGCAACCTGACGATCTCGGTCGGTAAAGTCGGAGAGCAACAGCTCAAGGACGTGCCGCCGAAGGACGCAGTTTCGGCACTTGCCGGAAAAGTTTCCGGAGTCCGTGTGCAACAAACGCAGGGACTGCCAGGCTCGACCCCTGCAATCCGCGTTCGCACTTCGGCGATTCTTTCGGCATGCACCACTGCGGCGACAGGCGTTGTCACGTGTGCGAACAACGAACCGTTGTTCATCGTGGACGGAGTGCTGACGCAGGGCGGCCTTGCTGATCTCAACGCAAACGACATCGAGTCGATCGAAGTCGTGAAAGGCGCAGCTTCGGCGACGGCGTACGGATCGACTGGAGCGAACGGTGTAGTGAACATCACCACCAAGCGCGGCAAGGAGGGAGCAGAAGGGAAGTTCAACTTCCTCACGCGAAACGAATTCGGTCGCTCCGCAGTGGAACACTACGTCCCACTTGCCGAGCACAATCCGTATGAGCTGAATGCGGATGGAACGTTCAAGCTCACGTCGTCCAACCAGCGTATCATCAAAGCCGATCGCTATGCGGACAATCCGTACCCCGCGGGAACGTACCGAAACCAGCTGAAGACGAATCTTCGCGATGGTCAGTTCGTCACAAATTACGGGCAGATCTCGATGCGTCGCGGAAACTCCAACTTCTCGTCTTCGTTCTCGCGTGACACCGATCGCGGAATTCTGCCGTTCCTCAACGGATTCAAGCGACAGAACCTTCGGCTCAATCTGGATCAGGGAGTCAACTCGAAGACCGATATCTCGGTGGGCCTGCTCTATGGCCTTTCGACAAGTGACCAGACTCTGTCGGCACAGGGAACGACGACGTTCTTTGCGCTGCTTCAGGCGCCACCTGATGTGGATCTTACATATCCAAACGGTCCTAACGGAACGAAGTACTCGCCGGTTATTCCGGCTGACGCGGCAGGCGGTACTGCGCGCGGAAATCCATTGTACGATCTCGCTCACCGCAGCTACAACGATCGTCGCGAGCGAATCTTCGGCTCGTTCACTGCGCGTTATCGTCCGTTCACCTGGCTCAACTTCGATGGCTCGTACGGCACCGACAGGCTGAACGACAGAACATCGAACTTCTACGACCGTGGTCTGCTCAATCAGGCGAACACGGACGTCGAGACACCGGGAGTTGGATCGCTTGCGCTCGCCAGCACGAACGACCAGTCGTCCAACTCGCAGATCGGTGCGACCGCGCACTTCTCTCTCGGCGATCTGCATTCGACCACACGTGGCGCGTACCTGTACGAGGACACGCGCAACAGCTCATTCGGCTCCGGATTCAGCAAGCTGCTGGTCGCTTCGGTGCCCGATCTCCAATCGGGCGATCCGACACAGCTCTCCGTGTTGAACACGCTCTCGAACATCCAGAACGTCCGCACGATGAACGGGTCGATTACACAGAATCTGAATTACGCCGACAAGTATCTGGTGCAGCTGCTCGGGCGTCGCGATGGCTCGTCACTTTTCGGTGCCGCTAACCGCTGGAACAACTTCTATCAGATCTCGGGCGCGTGGAGAATCACGCAGGATATTCACATTCCCGGGTTCCAGGAATTGAAGATTCGCGCTGCGCGCGGAACGGCAGGACTGCGTCCCGGATTCGATTACCAGTACGAGACGTACTCGCTGGCGGGCGGTCAGCTCAGCAAGAACACCGTCGGCAACAAGCTTCTCAAGCCGGCAATTCAGACTGAGAATGAAGTTGGAGTCAACGCCAGCTTCCTCGATCGTTTCGACGTCGAGTATGTGAAGTCGGATCGTCACACGCTTGGCGCGTTTCTGCTCGTTCCCCTTTCGCTCGCGCAGTCAGGCGGGTTCACGTCGCAGTGGCAGAACGCGGCGCGAATTGGTGGACGGACAATGGAGCTGCAGCTCAACACTCGCGTCATCGAGACGCCGAAGTTCAGCTACAACTTCACGCTCACGGGTGAGAGAAGCCGTCAACGAATCGACGAGCTCAATCGCGCTCCGTTCCGCGTTGGATCCACTGCGCAGAACCAGAACATCTTCTTTTATAAGGCCGGCGAGACGATGGGCGTCATTTAC
>WNGI01016427.1_pt1 | contig 16476 bp, 11 predicted proteins | sample 5400621 | NCBI WGS metagenome assembly WNGI01 (sample SAMN13153374, study PRJNA577476) | soil metagenome | isolation source: 20 cm soil or saprolite under Garry oak tree replicate 1 | place: USA:California | collected 2016-06-15 | reverse complement strand
GTGAGCGCCGCGAGCGCGTAGAGGAGCGGAGGAATGTGTTGCCGCAGGATGTAACGGCTAAGGATGCGCACGGTTGGTCGCGCCATTATATTCGGAACCCCAAGTCTCTACAAGGGATGCGGCGTCTCGCCCAGCTAGTGGTACTCGCCCTCACGCTCGTCGTACCCCGGGTTCATGCGCAGGCTCCTGTGTACACGTTTGGCGTGCCACCACTCGTCCCGCCGCGCAATCCCGCACTGGCGCCGGGCGGCCGCTTGGGCCCACGCGTGCCGCCATCGATCCTCGCGCGGGCGTGGGCCGCAAGAATCCTCGCGCAGCGACCGCCGCTTTTTGGTACGCCGGCAACTCTCTCGCCAGCGTTGTTGCCGCCCTCCGCCGCCCCTTCGCCGCCCATCGCCGCCGCAGTTCCTTACGCAGATCTCGGGATGCAGCTGAACCTGCGGATCGAGTTAAAGGCGGACCAGTTCCGCAACCTGCGGTGCTCCTCGCAGGAGCTGCAGGCGACGCTGTCAGGGTGCAGCTCAGGATTTCCGACGATCACCCCTAATCCGCAATACGCGATTCGCACCGCGGGCGTCGTGGGGCAGCGGCTGCACGTGGATGTGGACTTCGACAGCCAGCGCGAGTTCGACGCCAACAACAACATCCACGTCTGGTACGAGGGGCTGGAGGACGAATTCCTGCGCCGGGTAGAGGTTGGCAATGTGACGTTCCTGGCGCCGGCGTCGCGCTTCATCACCGCCGCGATTCCCGCCAACAACTTCGGCGTGCAGGCCATCGCCCAGGCCGGTCCCTTGGAGCTTCGGGGCATCGTCGCGCAGCAGAAGGGCAATGTCGTGAAGGACCGGTTCTACAGCGTCGGCGACGTCACGAGCCAGCCGCTCGATCGCGAGGCGCGAGATCTCGACTACGAGTCCGGCCGGTTCTTCTTCGTCATCGACCCGGCCGCGCTCCCCGGCTTCCCCGCCGTCGACATCCTGCAGCTCGACCAGCTCCCGCGACCCGACTCGCTGACCGTCGGCGCGCTGCGCGTGTATCGCCGCCGCGCGATCGCACCCACCTCGAGTGGGAACCAGAACGTCGGTGGTGTGCGGGCGGTCGCCTGCGCGCCCGGCGTCAGGGCGGTGGATTGCAACGGCCAGCGCGAGGGTCCGTTCGAGTGGGAGATCCTGCAGGAGGGGAAAGACTATTACGTCGATCCGACCGGCACCTGGTTCGCGCTGGCCAACCGACTGGACCAGAGCGACTACCTCGCCGTCTCGTATGTCACCGCAAGCGGCACCGATTCGATCGGCACGATTCCGGTGGACGCGAGTAGCGACACCGCCAAGGTCGACACACTGCGGCTCGTGTACGACCCCAAGCCGTCGGTGAATGCAACGTCGCCCACCTTCCGATTCGAGATCCGCAGCGCATATCGGGTCGGCGGGCGCGAGATCGACCGCCCGAGCGTCGCTCTCACCTTGAGCGTGAACCAGCGCGAGCGTAGTGCCCCCCCCGGCGGCGATACGTATCTCCAGCGCCTCGGCGTCGCCCTGGCAAACGACGCGACGCAATTCGATCAATACAACCGCCTGTTCCCCCGCGCGCGCGATCCGAACCAGGGCGATCCCGTGCGCGACCTGTTCATCGTATTCCCGCACCTCGCGCCGTTCGCCGATGCGACGAAGCTGACCCCGGCAGAGCGCAACGACTCGCTGTACCGCACCCCGCGCATCTATCTCGCGAGCCAAGGACCGCCGTCCGTATTCGCGCTGCACCTCCATGCCGAGGCAACCGCCTCCGCCGACCGGTCGACGCTGTCGCTGAACAGCTTCCAGATCCGCGAGGGCAGCGAGCGGATCTACGTGGGGAACCGGCTGCTCACGCGCGAACAGGACTACACGATCGATTACACCACGGGACAGCTGCAATTCAAGAACCCCGACGCGCTGTTTCAGGGGGGGATCTCGCAGGTGCGTGCGCAGTTCGAGGAGCGCGCGGCGTTCGCGCTCGCGCCGACGACGACCTACGGGCTGGCGGCACGCTACGACCTGGGCGCGGTGGGGCAGGTGAACCTGCTCGGCATCTTCCAGAGTGAGCAGAGCACATTCACGCGGCCGCCGCTCGGTTTCGAGCCGTCATCGGGCTTCATCGGCGGGATATCGACACAGCTGCGCTTCCAGCCCGAGTGGCTGACGCGGTTCATGAACGCGCTTCCCGGCGTCAAGACGAGCGTGCCGTCGGCATTGAGCGTGAACGGCGAGCTCGCCTTCTCGAAGCCGTTGCCCAACCGCTTCGGCCAGGCCTACATCGAAGAGTTCGAAGGGGGATCGGCGCGGTCGATTATCCTCACCGACAACACATGGCACTGGGGCAGCATCCCGACGTCGGTGCGCGGCCTCGAGACGTTAGGCATCACGGGCGCCTTCGATCCCAACCAGGCGGCATTCCTCACCTGGCAGAGCCTGCCGTATCGGGCGAGCGGCGGTCAGTTCGCGCCGATTCAATATCTACCGCAACAGATCGATCCCACCCTGCGCTTCACCGGCCAGGCACAGGCGGCGGAGCCGGTGCTGTGGCTGACGCTGCAGCCGGACAGCGTGCTCGGGCTCGCCAATACCCGCCGTGACTCGCCGGATCTCGGACATCCCAATTGGACCAGGGTCCCGCAGAACGCGCCGCGGTGGCGTTCGATCACGCAAACGCTGTCGGCCACGGGCGTCGATCTCTCGCGCGTCGAGTTCCTGGAGTTCTGGGTCTGGGAGGACGCCGGGCGGACCGCTCAGACGAATGCCGCAACCGTGTTGTTCGACTTCGGCGGCATCTTCGAGGACGCCCTCGCCTTCACGCCGACGTCGTTTACAGTCAGTGCTGCCGGCGACACCACCTACGCCGGTATTCGGCGCACGGGTGCGGGGCGGCTCGACGACGAGCGGGATCCACGCACGCACACCTGGAGCGCGACGATCAACGACGAGGGCATTCTGTCCGACCGCGTGATCGACGGCATCCTCGATGCCACTCACGGGGTGGTGATCGACACGATGCCGCTCTGCTCCGCTACCGAAAATGGGCAGCTCGTGCCGTACGCCCTGGGCGACATTCGGTCACGTTGCGGCCGCCACAACAACGCGGTCGATACGGAGGACCAGGACGGCGACTTCGTGCTCGACTCGGTCGCCGGCGTGCGGACGTCGGAGAGCTTCGTGCGCTACGCATTTCCGATCGGCGATCCCCGCTACTTCGTGCGCGACGGCGGCAGAGATCCGGACGGCGCGGGCTGGCGGCTGTACCGGATCCCATTCCGCACCGACACGCTGCAGGTCGGTAACCCCAGCCTGCGGCAGGTGCAGTCGCTCCGGATCACCGTTGTCGCGCCGGCGCCTGCCGGCGCCGAGACCGCGCTCCCGTTCGCGCTGTCCCGCGTGCGGCTCATCGGCAGCTCCTGGGTGAAGCGCAACGACACGCCAATCCTTGGCATCGGTGGCGACCGTGGCACGGGCCTCGGCGAAGTCGTCGCGTCTGTCGTCGGCACCGAGAACCAGGATCTCGGCTACACGTCGCCCCCCGGAGTTACCGATGAGGCGGGCCGCCGGGATGCCGCATTTCAAATCGGGGCCACCGAAATCAATGAGCGGTCCATGCGCGTGCTGGCGAGGGGCTTGGGGCTCGGGACCAGGGCCGAAGCGTATCTGCGATTTACGACTGAAGGCGACAAGAACTTCCTCAAATACCGGACGCTACGGGTCTGGGCGCGCGGCCGCGGTGCGGGATGGGAGGACGGCGACCTCGACTTCTTCATCAAGGCCGGCAAGGATCAGGACAACTTCTACATGTATCACACGCCGGCACACACGACGTCCTGGGAGCCCGAGGTCGTCGTGCAGTTCGAGCGCTGGCTGATCCTGCGCGCGCGCATCGAGCAGGCGTGGCTCCGAGGTGATACGGCTCAGATCTATCCCGGCTGCCCAGACGCCAGTCTCCTAATCCCCGACTCCTCGTACGTCATGTGCGACGGTCCCTACATCGCGCACGTGCGCTGGCGGATCGGGACCAGCGCGGTCGTGGACCCGGCGGAGCTCTGGGTCGACGACATCCGCCTGGGCGACGTGGTGCGCGAGACCGGTGCGGCGGGCGCCATCGATATCGCCCTGGCGGCCGCTGATGTCGCCGACCTCGCCATCAGTCTCTCGCGGCGCGACGGCCAGTTTCGGCAATTGACCGACGATCCGTCGTACGTCACGGATAACAGCGCCAACATCAGCGGTACGCTGCGGGTGGACCGGTTCCTGCCCGATCGCTGGGGACTCTCAGTGCCGGTGACGTTCCAGCGAAACCTCGTCGCCAGCGACCCCTTCTATCTCAGCGGCACCGATTTGCGCGCCGATGCGCTCCAAGAGCTGCGCACGCCGCGCACCAGCGCGGGGAGCTACGCATTTTCCGCCCGCCGGATCCGCCAGGCGAGCAAAGGGCCGGCGCGCTGGTTGCTGGATCCCGTGTCGCTGTTCGGATCGTACGCGAGCGGCGACACGCGGACGTCGCTGTCGCGCGCGAACGGCTCGAGCTACGCGTTCAATCTCGACTACACGATGGCGCCGAACCCGGCGTCGATCCGGGTGGCGGGCAAGGTGCTGCGACTCAATCCCTCGCGCATCCATTTCCGCACGGGGATGGTGGGCAGCGATGCCGAGCGGTTCACTTTCCTCGTGCCGATCCAGCAAGCGGGGGACACCGCGCCCCCGGCCGTCTCGCAGACTCGGGCGTGGCAAAACTCCGGCGGCGTGCAGCTCACGCCCGTGACGGGAATGCAGGTCGGTGTCGATGCCGTTTCGACCCGCGATCTGCGCGACTACGGCGACTCGACCACCATGGGCCGCCTGATTCGCCAGCAACACGCCTCGCTGTTCGGGAACGACGTCGGTCTGGAGACGCAGCGTCTCGTCACGACGTCGCTTTCGCTGACTCCCCGCGTGAGCACCTGGATTCGGCCGCGCGCCTCGGTCGGCTCCTCGTTCGCGTTCACGCGCGACCCCAATGCCCGCCAGCCGGTACGCGCGGAAGGGGATACCGCCGGTCCGTTCCGGGTTCCGGCCGCGTTCAGCAATGCGCGCCGCCTCGAGACCGGCGCGCAGCTCGATGCGCGCCGTCTCGCGCGGGCGATCTTTGGCGACTCGTCGGCCGCAGCGAACTGGCTCGGCCACATCACCGGGCTCGACGTGACGTACAGTGCGCAGCAGGGGTCCACGTTCAGCCGCGCAACGGAGACGCCCAACGCCGGCTATGAGTTGGCGCTGGGGGGATTCGACAGCTTCAGGCAGGTCGATGGGCTGCTCGCCACGTCGGCGACGCAGACCACGAGCCTGTCCACGGGCGGGGTGGCGGTCCTGCCGCTGGGTCTGCGCGCCACTGCGACCTACCGCTTCACCCGTGGTGTCATCTGGACGTTGCGAGCCGACGAACAAGTGCCGATTCGCAGCCGCACACGGGAGTGGCCCAATGGGTCGATCACCTGGTCGTTCTCGCCCCGGCAGCTCGTCGGCCGGCTCCTGACGAACGTGAACGCCCGGGTGGGGTATCGCCGCGCAGCATCGATCAATGAACAACCGACGTTCGTCGCCGTGGGAGGACCACTGGGCAGCGTCGCCGTGAACAGTACGATCGACAAGACGTTCACCCCATCGGCTTCAGTCACCTGGGTGGGCGGCGTCTTCACGACGTTCGATTTGTCGCGGACGACGTCGGACCGGCTCAGCGCCGGCAATCTGTTTCGCAGCGTCCGCGATGCGCACAACGCCACCGTGACGTTCTCGTTCCGGCCGCCAACCAAGGGAAGCTGGCGTTCCAACATTCGGACGACGGCGGGGTATTCCGTGGCGGCCAATACGACGTGTTTGCGCCGCGCCGGACAGACGGCCTGCGTGCCGTATGTGGACAGCCGGCAGACGCAGGCTCAGCTTACCATGGACACCGACCTCCCGACCAACATGAGCGCGGGACTGCAGATGGCCTACGTTCTCAACGAGGAGCGCCAAACGAACCGCAAGATCTCGCAGTTTGTCATTACGGCATTCGTGCAGCTGTCGACCAGCGTCGGACAGTTACGATGAACTCGTGCGTCGTGCGTCGTGCGTCGTGCGTGGTGCTTGCCCTCGCTCTCGCGTGTCAGGCGCGAGCCGGCGGCGGAAGCGCGAAGGCAAGTCGCGAGTTCAATGGTCATACCGCCTTCACGTACGTGGAGCAGCAGATGGCGTTTGGCCCGCGCATCCCCAACACGCCGGGCCACGAGAAAATGGGCGACTGGTTGCTGACCACGCTGCGCGCCCGGGCCGACACCGTCGCCGTGCAAGACTTCCGCTGGACCACGCGCAAGGGCGCGAATCTGCACCTGCGCAATTTCTTCGCGCGGTTTCGCCCTCAGGCAACCGATCGGGTCCTGTTCCTCGCGCACTGGGACACTCGGCCCTTCGCGGACAAGAGCCAGAACCTGGGGCAGCAGCGCATGCCGGTGCCTGGAGCGAACGACGGCGCTTCCGGAGTCGCGGTCTTGCTCGGTCTTGCGGACGTGCTCAAAGCCGCGCCGCCCACGATCGGCGTGGATCTGCTGTTCGTCGACGGCGAGGACTACGGCGACTTCAACGATTCGACCGAGACGTTGATCGGCACGCGGTACTTTGCCAAACACCAGCCGCCCGGGTACACGACGCTCTACGCGGTCTTGTTGGACATGGTCGGGGACAAGGACCTGCAGTTCTATCAGGAGGGCTACTCGATGTCGGCCGCGCCGGAAGTCGTCCAGCGCGTCTGGCAGACAGCGGAGCGGCTCGGATATTCCAAGGTATTCATCCCCCGCGCAGGGCAGACCCTGATCGATGATCATGTGCCGCTGCAGCAGGCAGGTATCCGGGCGATCGACGTCATCGACTTTGATTTTCCCTATCATCACACCACAGAAGACACGATCGACAAGGTCAGCGCCGAAAGTCTGCAGATTGTTGGTGATGTCGCCGTTGCTTTGGTACGACAGTAAGCGATTCCGTCGGACATCTTGGGCGGCATGGATGATCGCCGTGCCGCCTTGCTGCTCGCCTGCCTGGCATTAGCCGGCGCCGGCGTCCGCCACTTCCTTTCTCCGTCGCCCAGCTCCCCGCCGGGCGATGTGCAGCTGCAATCCTCCTCGGCTCCTCGTGAGAATGCGTTGCGCGAGACGGCGAGACGCGCGGCGCTGCTCGCTCGGCCGTTATTGCCGGGCGAGCGCATCGACGTCGATCGCGCGGACGTGAGCGAGATCACACGGTTGCCGCGGGTCGGACCGGCGCTCGCGCAGCGAATCGTCGCGTGGCGCACCGAACACGGTCCATTTGGCAGTCTCAGCCGGCTCGACAGCGTGTCCGGTATCGGCCCGAAACTGCTCGATGCCATCCAGCAGTTCGTGTCGTTTTCGGGGGTTCCGGCCTCAAAACCTTGACCGGCTTGGCACCGAAACACATTTTAGGCCTTCAATTTCAATGAGTTGCATACGGCTACCGCAGCTGCAGCCCAGGATAAGCTCGGCGAAATCCTGTTGCGCGAAGGCCTGATTACCCAGGAACAGCTCAGGAAGGCCCTTCTGGAGCAGAAGAACTCCGGGATGCGCCTGGGCTACACCCTGGTCAAGCTTGGCTTTATAGAGGAAACCGAGGTCAGCAAGATGCTGGCCCGGCAGTACCGCATGCCGGCCGTCGATCTATCGCGCTTTGAGGTGGACGCCAAGATCCTGAAGCTGATCCCCCCCGACATCGCTACGAAACACACCGTCCTCCCGCTGAAGCGGGAAGGCCGGACGCTGACTGTCGCCATTGCCGATCCCAACAACGTCTCGGCCATCGAGGACATCAAGTTCATTACCCGCTGTGACGTCTTCCCGGTCATTGCCGGGGAATACACGCTCCGGAACGCGATCGAGCGCTACTACCAGCAGTCCGATGCGCAGCTCCAGACGCTGCTCAAGTCGGTCGAGGCGGCCGAGGATCTCGAGGTTGTCGAGGATGAGCAGGACGAAGACGTCAAGGCGCAGGACCTGGCCGACGACGCTCCTGTGGTCAAGCTCATCAACGGCTTGCTCACGGACGCGGTGAAGCGAGGCGCCTCGGACATCCACATCGAGCCGTTCGAGCACGAGATGCGGGTGCGCTATCGCGTCGACGGCGCCCTGCACGAAGTGATGAAGCCGCCGGTGAAAATGCGCGCCGCGCTCACATCGCGCGTGAAGATCATGGCGCAGCTCAACATCGCCGAGCGCCGGGTGCCGCAGGACGGCCGCATCAAGCTCAAGATGGGGTCGCGCGTGATCGACTTCCGCGTCTCGACGCTGCCCGTGCTGTTCGGCGAGAAGATCGTGCTGCGAATTCTCGACAAGGGCAACCTGACGCTTGACCTGAAGACGTTCGGCTTCGAGCCCAAGTCGGAGGAGAATCTCCTCAAGGCGATCCTCAATCCGTACGGGATGGTGCTGGTGACGGGGCCCACAGGCTCCGGGAAGACGACGACGCTATACTCGGCGCTGTCGCGGATCAATCAGATCGACGTGAACATCATGACCGCCGAGGACCCGGTCGAGTACAACCTGCTCGGCATCAATCAGGTCCTCGTGCGGAACGAAGTCGGGATGACGTTCGCGGCTGCGCTGAAAGCGTTCCTGCGCCAGGACCCGAACATCATCATGGTCGGCGAGATCCGCGACCTCGAGACGGGCTCGATCGCGATCAAGGCGGCGCTCACGGGCCATCTCGTGCTCTCGACGCTGCACACCAACGACGCCCCGTCGACCATCACTCGCATGGTGGACATGGGCATCGAGCCGTTCAACGTCGCGAGCGCTGTGAACCTGATCGTCGCGCAGCGCCTCGTGCGGCGTGTCTGCAAGGACTGCAAGACCGAGCACGAGTACACCGCCGAGGAGATGCATGCCTTCGGGATCGACAAGAAGGTGGGCCCGTTCTTCAAGGGCGCGGGATGTGATACCTGCGCCGGCACCGGCTACCGCGGCCGCCAGGGACTCTACGAGGTCATGGCGCTGACGAGCCCACTCCGCCGCGAGATCCTGAAGGGCGCCTCGACCGAGGAGCTGCGCGACCTCGCCGTGAAGGAAGGCATGCTGACGCTGCGCATGGACGGCATGCTGAAGGTCAAGAAGGGCGTGACTACGCTCGAAGAAGTCGTCAAAGAAACCGCAGCTGGATAAGGAGAGGGCGCATGCCAGTCAACCTTCGGGCGCTGCTCGAGGAAATGATCGAAAAAGACGCTTCCGACCTCCACCTCGTGGCGGGCGAGCGCCCCAAGATGCGCGTGGACGGCGACATCGTGAACGCCTCCAGCGAAGAAGTCATGACGCCCAAAGACACCCTGTCGCTCGCGTACTCGGTGCTCACCGAGAACCAGAAGAAGCGCTTCGAGACCGAGAACGAGCTCGATTTTTCGTTCGGCATCCAGAACCTGGCGCGTTTCCGCGGCAACGTGTTCAAGCAGCGCGGCTGCGTGTCGGTCGTCATCCGGCAGATTCCGTTCAACGTGAAGACGTTCAACGAGCTCGGCCTGGACGTTCAACGAGCTCGGCCTGCCCAACGTCGTCGCGCAGCTCGCCGACCGGCCCCGCGGGCTGGTACTGGTCACGGGTCCGACCGGGTCGGGCAAGAGCACGACGCTCGCCGCGATGATCGACAAGATCAACAAAGAGTTGAAGGGCCACATCATCACGGTGGAAGACCCGATCGAGTTCATCCACCGCCATCAGTCGTGCATCGTCAACCAGCGTGAAGTGGGGACCGACACCAACAGCTTCCAGGCGGCGCTCAAGTATGCGCTGCGCCAGGACCCCGACGTCGTGCTGGTCGGCGAAATGCGCGATCTCGAGACGATTCAGGCGGCGCTCACCATCGCGGAGACGGGGCACCTGGCGTTCGCCACGCTCCATACCAACTCCGCCGCCGAGTCGATCAACCGTATCATCGACGTCTTCCCGTCGCACCAGCAGTCGCAGGTTCGCGCCCAGCTCGCGTTCGTGCTCGAGGGCGTCCTGACGCAGACGCTGCTGCAGCGGGCCAAGGGTCGCGGCCGGGTCATGGCCGCCGAGATCATGATCTGCACTCCCGCGATTCGCGCCCTCATCCGAGACGACAAGGTCCACCAGATCGAGTCGTCGATGCAGGCGGGAAAGAAGTATGGAATGCAGACCCTGAACGATGCGCTCTATCAGCTCTACATGGGGCGAGAGGTCACCAAGGACGAGTGCTTGCGCGTGACGTCCAAGCCCAACGATTTCCTGCGGTCCATCGGCGAAACGCCCCCGGACGAGAAGGACGGTCCACCGGTCACCGGCGCGACGCCGAAAGGGGCCCCACCAAAGGTCGCCATGCGCCCGTGAGGCGTGGCGCGGAGGAATAGAGTATGCCCGTCTTCGAGTATACCGCACGCAACATGAAGGGCGATCTCGTTCGCGATAAGATCGACCTCGCGTCGCGCGACGACGTCATTGCGCACCTGCGCAAGAACCGGATGATCGTCGTGCAGGTCCGCGAAGCGAAGGGGAAGGGCGGCGGGATCGCCGACTTCTTCAAGGCGGGCGTGAAGACGCGCGACGTCGTGATCTTCACCCGGCAGTTCGCCACCATGATCAACTCCGGGCTGCCGCTGGTGCAGGCGCTCGACATCCTGTCGCAGCAGACCGAAAACAAGGTGCTCGCCGACGTGACGCGTGCCGTCGTGTACGACGTCGAGAGCGGCCACACCCTGGCCGATGCGCTGCGCAAGCACCCCAAGGCGTTCACCGATCTCTACGTGAACATGGTGGCCGCCGGTGAAGCGGGCGGTATTCTCGACACGATTCTGCTGCGCCTCGCGACGTTCCTCGAAAAGAACGACTCCATCGTGCGCAAGGTGAAGGGCGCGATGATCTACCCCGCGGTGATCTTCTCGGTCGCGGGAATCGCGATCGCGACACTGCTGATTTTCGTGATCCCGACGTTCCAAAGCATGTTCGCGTCGGTGAACCTCCTGCTGCCGCTGCCCACACGCATCGTGATCGGTGCGAGCAACGTCCTCAAGAATTACTGGTGGGCGCTCATCGCCGTCGGGGTCTTCACAGTCGTCGCCATCAACCGGTACAACAAGACGACGGCCGGCAGGCTGCAGATCGACAAACTGATGCTGAGCATGCCGGTGCTCGGCGACCTGCTGCGCAAGTCCGCCGTCTCCCGCTTCACGCGCACGCTCGGCACGCTGATTTCATCGGGCGTGTCGATTCTCGACGGACTCGAGATCACCGCGCGCACCGCCGGCAACATGGTGATCCACAACGCCGTGATGGAATCGCGCGCGTCGATTGCCGGCGGTGAAACGATCGCGGCTCCGCTCCAGAAGTCGAAGGTCTTCCCGCCCATGGTGATTTCGATGATTGCGGTGGGCGAACAGACCGGCGGACTGGACGAAATGCTCACCAAGATCGCCGACTTCTATGACGATGAGGTCGACGCCGCCGTCAGCGCGCTGCTCTCCCTGCTCGAGCCGATCATGATCGTGGTGTTGGGCGTGATCGTCGGCGGCATGGTGGTGGCGATGTACCTGCCCATTTTCGATATGGTGAACGCTGTGCAGTGAGGAGCCAGGATCTTGGAGTCGGGAGTCAGGGAAAACCCTAGATCCTGAATCCCGACTCCAAGCTCCTATCTTGCATTTTGCCACACCGCCGCTAATAATGCCCCCCCATGCGCTGGCTAGGCGTCAAATCCGAAGGGTCGGCGATTCCGACCACCCTGGGGCTCCTCCGCCTCGTCTATGTCGGGCGGATGTGCCTGGCCATCGCCATCTATATCACCACGGCCCTGAAGGTCCGAGTCGCGGCGCCCCTGGACATCCTCGTCACCTCTCTGATGCTCGTCACCGCGGCGGCCGTCACCGCCGCCTCCTACTGGCACACGCACTTCCGCCGCAGGAGGCCCGGGCCGACCTTCCTCTACCTCCAGGCGCTCTTCGACGTCTTCCTGATCACCGCCGTGGTGCACATGACGGGCGGCGGCGACAGCGATCTCGCGGGCCTCTACGTCATCCTGGTGGCGGTGACGGCGCTGCTGATGCCGCCCGCCAACGCCGGCCTCGTCACGCTGTTTGCGGGTCTCGTCTACTTCGCCGACGTCTTCTGGGGCCACTCACCCGGGGTTTCGGCCGGGATCTGGATTCAGCTTGGCGTATTTGCGCTGGTCGCGGGCGTCATCGCGTACGTCTCGAGCCGAGTCAACGTGCTGGGCCGCCGTGAAGAAGCCCTCACCGCCGAGGTCCGCCAGGTACAGCTCGAGGCTGACGACGTGCTCCGCAACATTCGCACGGGCGTCATCACCGTGGACGCAGACGGGCACCTTCTGTACGCGAACCCCGCCTCGGAAGAGATCCTGGGATTCAAGGCCCGCGAGTGGCTGGGGCGCTCCGTGATGCCGGAGTTTGCGCGCCTCGCGCCGGAATTCTGGGCTGCCGTGACGTCAACGGCGCGTCGCGGCGTCCGCCTGATGCGGGTCGAGGCCACCGTGCACCGGTCCGATCACAGCTTCCCGATCGGCGTCACCACGACGACGCTCGACGGGCCGGTCGGCGCGCGGCCCCGTGTCTCCGCGATCTTCACCGACATCTCCGACTCCAAACGGCTCCAGGAGCTGCATCTGCGCGCCGAGCGGCTCGAGGCGGTGGCGGAGCTGTCGTCGAGCCTGGCGCATGAAATCAAGAACCCGCTGGCCTCGATTCGGAGCTCGGTCGAGCAACTCGGCAAGTCAACGCGTGCCAATCCCGACGAGAAATTTCTCGCGAATCTGATCGTGCGTGAAAGCGACCGGCTCTCGCGGTTGCTCTCCGAGTTCCTGGATTTCTCGCGGGTGCGCGTGACGGAATGCCGGCCCATGGATCTGCACTCGGTCGCCGAAGCGGCCATCCGCCTGGTTCGCCAGCACCCTGACTGTGCCGCCGGTGTGAAGATCACGCTCGAGGGTGGGCCTACGCCGATGGAGGGCGATGAGGACCTGCTGCATCGCGTCGTGTCGAACCTCGTGCTCAATGCCGTGCAGGCCGCCGGCTCGCGCGCGGCGGTAAAGGTGCGGACCGGCCTCGCCGCGGCGAATGACCTGCCGGGCGGGGCCGGTATCGAGAATCCGGTGACGCTGCGGGTCAGCGATAACGGCCCCGGCATCCCTGCCGATCTCCAGGAACGGTTGTTCGAGCCCTTCGCGACCGGACGCGTCGGCGGTACGGGGCTGGGGCTCGCCATCGTGCAGCGCGCGGTGGAAGCGCATCGCGGTCTGGTGCTGGTGGACACAAAGGACGGCGGAGGAACGACGTTCACCGTCTACTTCCCGGCCGCTCGTCGCAAGGAGGAGGCCGCGTAATGGCTACCGCTCCATCGATCCTCGTCATAGACGACGAACAAGGAATCCTCGAAACCCTCCGCATTCTGCTGAAGAACGAGGGCTTCGACGTCACGACCGCGCAGGGGGGCAAGGCGGGCCTGGAGCAGCTGAAAGGCTCGGCGCCCGACATCGTGCTGACGGATCTCAAGATGCCGGGCGTCACCGGGATCGAGATCCTCTCGGCGGTTCGCGGGCAGGACCCCGAAACCCCGGTCATCCTGATGACGGCGCAGGCGTCGCTGCAGACCGCGATTCAGGCCGTGAACGAAGGCGCTTTCTACTATATACAGAAGCCCTTCTCGAACGACGACATGGTGGCGATCTGCCGCCGTGCCGCCGAACACCGGCGCCTCCGGGCGGAGAACAAGCAGCTCAAGCAGGAAATCCGCCGCCGCGAACGCTCCGGCCAGGTGAAGCCGCTCGGCAAGTCGCGTCTCTTCAGCGACGTGCTGCGGCTCGCGGAGCAGGTCGCTCCGACCGAAAGCACCGTCCTCATCCAGGGCGAGTCGGGGACCGGTAAGGAGGTCATCGCCCGTTACCTCCACGAGCTGTCGGCGCGGGCCGAAGGCCTATTCCTTTCGTTGAACTGCGGTGCCCTGCCCGAGAGCCTGCTCGAGTCGGAGCTGTTCGGCCACGTAAAGGGATCATTTACCGGCGCCGTACGTGACAAGCAGGGGCTGTTCGCCGCCGCGCGCGGCGGGACGTTCTTCCTCGACGAGATCGGCGAGATGTCGCCCGCCACCCAGGTCAAGCTGCTGCGCGTGTTGCAGGAGCGGGAAGCGATACCGGTCGGCGGCACCGAAGCCATTCCGGTCGACGTCCGGGTGGTCGCCGCCACCAACCGCAACCTGGAAGACGACATCAAGCGCGGACGCTTTCGGAGCGATCTCTACTACCGCCTCAACGTCATCCAGATCAACCTGCCGCCGCTGCGCGACCGCCGCGACGACATTCCGATCTTCGTCAACGCGTTCCTGGAGCGCATTGCGGGCGAGCGCAAAGAGCCGCCCAAGACGCTCGCGGACGACGGCCTCGAGATCATCATGGCGTACGACTGGCCCGGCAACGTGCGCGAGCTCGAGAACGCGCTGGAGCGTGCCGTCACCCTGACCAAGGGGGACGTCATCCCGCGGTCCGCGATCCCCGACCGGATCAGTGAGCGCAAGGCGGAGCCGCTGGTGGCGGAGCGCGCGCACAAGAACCCGCCGCTCGAAGTGATCGAGCAGGCGTACATCACGTGGGTGCTGCAGAGCGAAGGGGGGAACAAGACCCGCGCCGCCGAGGTCCTGGGCATCGACCCCTCTACGCTCTACCGCAAGCTCAGTCGCTACGACGGCAGCGACAAGAAACCCGACTCCGAGACGAGCGGACCCCAATAGCCATCGAGCATCCGCCGAGTGATCCCGTCGGCGCGGAGACGCTGGAGCAGCTCTCCGGCGCACCGCGCTATAACCGCTGGATGTTCGATCGCTTGCGCCGCTGGGTGGGCCGCCGGGTGCTGGAGATCGGATCCGGAATCGGCAACCTGTCGGCGTTCCTGGTGGACAGCGAACGGTTGGTGCTCACCGATACGCGGGAGGAGTACCTGGACCGGTTGCGCACGCGCTTCGCGAAGCAGCCCAACATTGCGGTGGCGCGCCTCTATCTGCCGAACGAGCTCGGCGCGCTCGCCGGGCAGAAGTTCGATACGATCATTTGTCTCAACGTCCTCGAGCACGTGGACGATGACATCGCTGCGCTCCAGGCGATTCGGCGGCTGCTGGCGCCGGCAGGCCGCCTGATCCTGCTCGTACCTGCACTCCCCGCGCTGTATGGGACCATGGATAAGGCCCTCGGCCACCACCGGCGCTATCAGCGCGGGCCGCTGACATCATTGCTCGACGCGACGGGCTTCAACGTGGCGCACGTCGAATACTTCAATCTGGCCGGCGTCCCCGGCTGGTGGTTTGCCGGGAGAGTGCTGCGGCGGCGGATGATTCCGGCGGCCTCGCTCAAGCTCTATGACGCGCTGGTCCCGCTGTTTCGGCTCGAACGCTTCCTGCCGTGGCGTGTGGGGCAGTCGCTGATCGCGATCGGAGCAGCGGCCTGATGGTGATCGAGCGCCGTTCACCCAACCTGTTGCTCTCGGTGATCGTGCCGGCCTATAACGAGGCGGCGACGGTCGAGAGCGCCTTGCGCCGCATCCGTCAAGTTGCGCTGAGGCTTGAAGTTATCGTGGTCAATGATGCGTCGACTGACGGGACGCGCGAGATCCTCGACGGGCTTGCCGACACTGGTCTGGTGGACCACGTGATCCATCACGACAAGAACCGCGGGAAGGGAGCGGCGATCCGCAGCGGCATCGCCGTCGCCACCGGCGACGTGGTCGTAGTGCAGGACGCCGACCTCGAGTACGACCCGGCGGACCTCCCGAACCTGCTCCTCCCAATCCGGTCCCGCCAGGCGGACGCCGTGTATGGATCCCGGTTTCAGAGCGGTCCGCGCCGCGTGCTCTACTTCTGGCACTACGTGGGCAATCGTTTTCTGACGCTGTTGTCGAACATGTTCACCAATCTGAACCTGACCGACCTCGAGACTTGCTACAAGCTCGTCCGCACCGACTTGCTCAAGCGGCTGCCGCTCTCGTCCAATCGGTTCGGCTTCGAGGTCGAAATCACGGCGCGGCTGGCGCAGGCCCGCGCACGGATCTGGGAAATCCCGATCTCCTACAACGGCCGCACCTATGCGGAGGGAAAGAAGATCACGTGGCGCGATGGGTTCGCGGCACTATTCCACATTCTCCGGTACAACGTGTTCGTCCCGCGTAACGTGAACGCGTGGCGCTTACCAGCGAAGTAAAGACCGGTCTCGTCACCGCGGCCGCGACGCTGGCCGTCGGTATTCTCACCCTGAATCAGGCGCTGGTCGGAGTCTTCTACGACGACGGTCTCTACGCAGGGCTGGCAACCGCGCTGGGAAGCGGTCATGGATACGTTCATCCCAATCTCCCCGGCATGCCCGCGGCGGTGCACTACCCACCGCTCTACCCGTTCCTGCTGGCGCCGCTCTTCGGCGCGCTCCCCGTAAAAACCGC
>WNGI01006392.1_pt1 | contig 16478 bp, 12 predicted proteins | sample 5400621 | NCBI WGS metagenome assembly WNGI01 (sample SAMN13153374, study PRJNA577476) | soil metagenome | isolation source: 20 cm soil or saprolite under Garry oak tree replicate 1 | place: USA:California | collected 2016-06-15 | reverse complement strand
GGTTACAACGCAGAGAAACAGTGTGACGTTGATGAGCAGGATAAATATTCTTGAGACAATCAACTCTTTGACGAAGAGGAGCAGCATGGCTTGCAGGATGAGTGTGACTAAGCACGCTCGAAAAGCGGCCCGGAACCCGGTATATTCCTGGAATAGATTCGTAACTGACGCCAGCTTGTAGTGGTTGGCGGCCAGCACCCAGACACACTCCGTAAACAGCAGCAGGTCCAGGTAATATTGCGGAGTGATGTTATGAACACCCGGGAGCCACACGTTTCCGAATCGCAAATAGGCCGCTGCCCCAAAGGCGATCAAGGGAAATGAGTAGACGAGAATACCCAACAGAGAACCGTAATAGGATATTCTTGAAATCACGGATATTACGATGCTCGTCCCTGCGAGTGGGTTGCGGTGGAAATCCCAGTGGAATCCCGAAAAGCGGGGGATCTGCTACGAGGTAAATTCACTTTTCTTTGTTTCCAATTGTCAACCGACGGACAGGGAAAACTACCGGCTCATGGATGGCCGCTACCAGTCCCCGGGTTTATTGTCTTCGCCGCAGAACGCAATTTGGGCCAGACCCGGATTTCAATCGTGCTGGAAACATTTGAACGGGGCCCTTTATTCAACTCGGCAAAATTCCAGCGCTCGTATTGCATCGAAGCTGCAACCTCTAACTGAGGGCGCAGCATCCAACCGACGCTGGCGGAAACGTCGTGCAGATTGCCGCCCCCCAGCAAGCTTGGATTCGTCACCATTCGCCGATAGGTCAGCGTTCCCTTGTTCCGGGCGGAGAACCAATAAGTCGTCGAAGCCTGTCCTCCATTGCCTCCGCGGCCAACCCAACTTCCCATGATCTGGCCATAATTGCGGTAGCCATTGGGATAGTGAAAATTGACATAAAAAAGATTGTTAGGCGTGTAGCCCGGAATGTTCGTATAGATGCCTTCACATCTGAGATCCAAATTCTTGATGCGGGGCAAATGCGATAAATAAATCCCAGCACTCAGGCCCGACTCGGTCGGGTAAAGCAAAGGCAATGGCTGCGCTTCTGCCAGCCAGTCCGCATAGACCTGAACCGAGTTTCGAAGGCCAGGAAGACGATAAGAGGCACTCATAGTGGGGCGCCGGCCTCCTGGATCTACCGGTTGCAGATTGCCCCGTTGCGAGAACGTGTGCAAAAACGTTCGTAGCGTTAATGGCCGGCCATGTCCTGCGAACACCGTGGTGATGGAGAATCCCAGTTCCAAATTCGATGTCGGTTTGAAAGCGATATTCGCGCCCCAGAGATAAGGCTGCGGATCCACGTTCTGAATCCCGTCACCGTAGAGCACGAAATCAGGGCCCAGGCGCAGGTATCGCGTTCCCCCCATTCGCCCCAAAAAAACGGACACCTCTAGTGGCCCCAGAAGACCAAGCACGCTAGGCAATCGCAGCGGGCTTATTCGCTCAACCCGCAACATCGGCATGGCTTCGGCATTGTTGGAGAACAAGATGCTCGTGCTTCGATTGACGCCCCACCACAGACTCTGCTGTCCGAAGGTGAATTGCCAATCAGCCAGATTGAGCCCCGCATACGCTTCCACTAACCGCAGGTGCGAAGTCTGTCCAAAAGTGGGAACAGAATTGAGTGGCAGTTGATCGGAGCTGGCGATGTCCAGCACTTGCGCCGGAGTGTACTCCTGACTGGAGGAACCGTATTGATATTCGCCGCGGATGTAAATCGTAAACGGGCCCGCCGCCGCATGGCCCGCCAAGCCCGTTATGTTGTTGGAGCCGCGCCCGTAGGGACGGCCGAAGTCGTTCGAGATAGTCTGGGCAAAGTGGAAAGAATCCCGCAACGGAGGACCACTGATATTGGTGTACCGGCTATAAACCGATTCGAGCTCTGCGTTGATATTCGGGGTGTCTCCCTTTCTGAGTTGTGTCTCAGGGCCGAATTCAGCATCCAGATCGCGAAGCAGCGACATGATGTATGGGTCGGGAGAGTAGGGATCGTCCTCCAAGCGCTGATGGACCTCAGACAGAACCCGGGCGCACTCCAGTCTTGACCAAGGCCGAATAGAGACGGTTCGGTCGCCAGCATAGCCCAACGCGATAAGTCGGTCGAAAGCCGGATAGACCCAGCTGTCGACCGGAACGTAAGAGGAACCCATGTGTCGCGGGTCGCGCCCGACGTCACTCTCTTCGCCCTTGCTGAACGTGCCCCATTTGGCGATATCAGCAGAACTATAGCGAGAGTGGGAGCGGAAGACTTGGCGACCCGTATACCATCCTACGGCGCTACCTACTAGCACATCGGATGCGAAATGCTTCTGGCCCGCAAACCGGGCAGCGCTCACTCCGCCCGCCGCGCCATAGACGAGCAATTGTGTGAGGGGACCTGGGTATTCATGAGCAATCACGCTGGCTATCGCCCAGCTGATCGACGCATGCTCCGAAGGAAAAGAGTTACCGCCTTTAAAAAAGCGTCCCCGGCCATCGCCCACCCCAGGACGATCTCGTCCTGTTGCGTATTTCAGGATTTCGGTATCGATCCATGCATCGATGGCGGCTTCTCCAGCAAGCAGTCCCGCTTCGCGCTGATCCTCGTTCTTGGCGACGTGTCCCCACAGAAACAGCCCGGCCCCAGCGCCAACAAAGAGTGCGAGACCAGCATTCGAGGCTGTCGTCGCACGTGAGGCTGTGCTCCTGCTCGTGGGCGCGTGTTCTTCGATCGCCGTGTCGCTCGCCAGCAAGCCCGCGCCTACAAAAGCCAGGGGGACCGTCCACCGCCACTCGTCCTTAGTCATGTGGAACGGGGTTGACCAGAAACTCTTTTGATCTTGGAAAAGATTGCGTGGAAGCGATTTCAGCCGAACCGGACCCATCAGGTCGGGATACGCTACGCCCTTTGTGGGAACCGGCGGGGGATCGTTCCCGTTTGTGGGGGTCTGTGCGCATGCGATCAAACTACAGCCCGCTAAGACCGCCGCAGGAAGCCAGGATGTCACAGCGCCTTTCTTTCTCCACCCTGCCCGTTCCGATGTGGGCACAACAATTCCAGCAATCTTCACTCCGCGGCTCCTGGTTACCGGCAAACCAGATTCTGTTATTTGAACATCTACTATTTGCAGTTGGGTAGAATTCCTGAATTCGTTCGAAGTAGCATAAGAGACTGGATCATAATTTGAAGCAAATAAAGCGCCTGCAGGTTGTATGAAGCGCTCTGTTTGCTTTGGGATACGCATTCTTGGAATTGATGAATCCTGATAGAATTACTTTCTGCATGATGTCATGGTCGCTAAGATGGCAACACTTAAGAATGCTAGGGTTCAGCCCGAACCGGTTGCCGACCCCATAATTGCTGTCCGGCCCGGAATTGAGAGTGAAGTCTCGGTGCTCGATATTCTGGCTCTACTGGCTGGCCAGAAGCGCTTCATCCTGCGCTTTGTTGTAAGCGCCGCAGTGCTGTCAACCGCGGTGGCCTTCCTACTCCCCGTCCGTTATGAGGCAAGTATTGTGATGATGCCTCCTCAGCAGAATTCGTCCGTGGGCTCCGCATTGTTGGGTCAACTTGGAAACACGGGATCGCTGGGATCGCTGGCGCCGCTGGCGTCGCTGGCGGGTGGGACTCTCGGGATCAAGAATCCTGCCGATATGTATGTGTCGTTGCTGACTAGCCGAACCGTGGAAGATGGGTTGATCCAGCGTTTCAACCTGATGGCCGAATACGATGAAAAGCGCATGTCCGATGCGCGAAAGGTACTCGAGTCGCGGACCACCGCTGTTGCCGGAACGAAGGACGGCCTGATCCGTCTTTCAGTCGAGGATCGCGATCCGCGACGGGCTGCCGAGCTGGCAAACGGCTATGTTGAAGAATTTCGGAAACTATCGGTCTCACTGGCAATCACCGAAGCTGCACGCCGGCGTTTGTTCTTTGAACAGCAGTTACAGCAAGCCAAGGACAGTCTGAGCATAGCCGAAGAGGCGATGAGATCGACTCAGCAATCCACCGGGGTTTTGCAAATCGATAGCCAGGCACGTTCATTGATCGAATCCGCCGCCGTTTTGCGCGGCCAGGTGGTCGCCAAGCAGGTCCAAATTCAAAGCATGCGTTCTTTTGCTGCGGAAGACAATCCTCGCCTCGTCCTTGCAAAGCAAGAGCTCGCCGCTCTCCAGGCGCAGCTCGAACGGTTAGCGGGATCTCAGCACGACGCCGGCTCGGACATCATCCTGTCCAAGGGCAGAGTGACCGGATCTGGACTGGAATACGTGCGCCGATTGCGCGATCTCAAGTACAACGAGACAGTGTTTGAGCTCCTGGCAAAGCAGTTTGAAATTGCCAAACTCGATGAGGCGCGTGAGGGATCGATAGTTCAGGTGGTGGATACGGCGGTCCCTCCTGATAAGCGCTCATCTCCACACCGGCTTCTGATTGTAGTTTCAGTTACGATTCTTGCTCTCTTCTTGGTTGGCTTTTGGATCGTGCTGCGGCAACGATGGGCGCTTGCCTCCGATCTGCCGGAAAATCGGCAACGACTGGAAGCGATTAGGGAAAGTTGGAAGGGAACCCCGGACGGCATTTAACCGGGATCGTCGTTCCCGCTATCCTGCACCGATCAAGGGTGACGATTGTGTCTTCCGCATCTGTAGGCCAGGTATTTCAGCCCCGTGCGAAATATTGCGTCGGGAATGAGCCACGGCGCACGCCTTACTAGGTAGCGAATTTCAGACGCAGCAAATTGGCGCCCTTCTCCTGACAACTTGCCGAAATCGCGCACAAGCCAGGGCTCGCTTCCGTGAAGCTGCCCAATCGTGTAGTAACGTTTGAACTCGTCAACGTAACTGTAAGCGTGGGAGTGGAGCGCCAACGCATCGGCGACATAAGCTATCCGCCATCCACTCTGCAGCAATCGCGCCGCCACTACTGTATCTTCTCCGAAGTTCGACTCTCTCGGAAAGCCGCCGACCTTTTCCAAAGCAATCTTGCGATATGCTCCAAAGGAATTCGAAAAGAAAATCGCCTTGAAGCCCAATGCATCCGCGTTTTCCAAAGAGCGGGTTGCGGAAACCGGCGGGTAATTGAATAGCCGCGCGTGCGCTTCAATCGGTTTCGCCCCCAGTCGAGGCAACTGCCGTCCGTAGGCCGCTCCTACAGATGGGTCGTCGAAGGCCGCTACCAATCGCGCCAAGGCATTCGCGTCCGCCAGGATCGCGTCTTGCGTGAGATAGATGATGACGTCGGCGTCTCCGGCCAGTTCCGCTGCCTGCTGTCGTGTTCCACCGTGCCGAAACTCCGCGCGCGAAATACCGACCACCCTGCAGCCGTTCTTTCTGGCCAACTCCACCGTGTTGTCCGTGGAAGCAGAATCGAGGACGATCACCTCAGACGGCCGCAGCGTCTGCACCTCTAGACTTGCCCAGAATTCGCTCCAGAGGCGGCTTGCATTCAGGGTAGGAATACAAACGATAACCTTCACTTGCTCACAAACCACTTTCCGATATCCTTCGCATCGACGACCCTTTTGCTCATGATCAATCTTCTCTTTTCAAGCATCTTCGGAAGCAGCCGACACAAGTCCGGAACGGCGGCGAGAGTTCGGGTCTCGAAGACCGCGATGTAGCCCAACATAGCTATCTGCCGAGCAATAATGAAAGGACAATCACGCCACAAACTCCACCCGAAGTCGTTCTTGACGATACAGAACAATTGGTTTTTCCAACTCCATCGCAAGATACTAAGGGGAAGTCGCCTGTGATGCTTGATGAATTCGACTGGCCGTCGATAACCATTCTTGCCATCACGATGCCGGTACCATCCAGAAGTTGTGAGCCGTCGGCAGAAGGTTCTGGCTTCACCATTTTCCCGGTTGCAGCCCCTACCCGCGGGTCGGCAAACACGCTGGTTAACGACCGCAAATAGCCAGGCGTCAAGATCGTGTCGGGATTGAGGGGAACTACGATGTCGGCGGCGGACTGCAAAATGAATCGATTGTGTGCACCCGCAAAGCCCAGATTTGTTCCATTGTCTTCGTACTTAAATCTAGGGTTTTCACCGAACACGGACAATAGCGCGTCTTTGATTGAATCGCGGGAACCATTTTCGGTTACAGTGACCGTATAACAGTCCAGGTCCTGTGCTAATACAGAAGTAATGCAGTCACATATTACACTCCACGGATGATCGTATCTGACGACGTTAACCGCCACGGTGTGCATGAATTACTTAGTTTACTCGGAGCGAGTTCGAGAACCGGTACACACGCGAGCCCGATAACTCCAGCGACTGATTCGGCAGGAAATTACAACTGTTCGCAGCAATGCAGAACAGAAACAGATTACCGTATTCATAGCCATATGTTTGAAAACAGACATTCAACCAGTATGGGGCGATCAGAAGCCAGCGACTTTTCTTCGGAAGAGATCGAAGCGCGACAACTGTCAGCAGAATATTGAACGCGAGGCAATGGATAATCCCATAGGCTGCGATTTGATTCATGAAAAACATATGATAATTGTCGATGTCCAAGTGTTCGAGAGACGCATTCAACTCATGAACTCCGAGGCCGACAAAACTGAAGTTTCTCCAATGAGTGAAAAACGCTCTCCAGAGATCAAGTCGGGTGGCAGAACCATCTTCCGGGCTGCTGAAATCGAATGCAAAAGCAAGAAAGCTTCCTACCACCAACGCGGTTACGATGACAATGATGAAGGCCCATCGCTTCATCTTCCTCTCTTTTGTCAAAAAGTAGTCCAGCGATAGCAACAACACTGCCGAGAGAATTCCCTGCCTGGAAAAGAGCGATAGAACTAAGATGGAAAAGATTGCCTTCTCCACGATAGTCACGGAATCTCCGGCTCGGCGTCGAAAGTAAAGAAACGCTCCAAAAACAGCCACGACATACATGGCCATGATATTTTTCGTCAGGAATATCGGGGCCAGCGGTTCTGCGATCTCGTAAAGGCGAGTGCTGGTTACCCCCTCCGGCTGTAGTAGTAAGAGCAGCATCTCCCATGTCGATGTGTGGGCATGGATGTAAGCCCCTACGACAACCAGGAGCCAGATTACTCCGAACCGCTTCATCCATTTTGCGCAGGTGGCAGAATCGAATACGGGTTGGAGAAAAAGAAATAACAATACTGTTGAGAGATTAATCAGAAGTTTTGTCGGTTCCAGAAACTCTGGTCGATCAGCAGCTACCTCTCTGAAGATCGCCGTGAAACTGCTCACGATCGCCAGAGCGCTCACACCAACTTTCATCAAGGTTGCGTTCGAGGCCGCCGATTGTGGAAGCAAGACAAGACCTAACCCCAAGAGGAGAATCTGAGGAACCATGTAGAGAATGTGACTTGCTGCACTGAAGGGATATAGAAAGAGTGTGCAAAGGAACAGCGCCTGCAGTTCTTTGAGAGTGGTTTGAGCGTTAGGGAATGTCATTGAGGAAACGGCTCACTTTTGCCGAGGTCCAGCGCCACTATGGCATGTTCTCGCCCACGCCGAAATCCGCGTCCCTCAAGACTACCCAGACGGCGTCGGCTTCTTCTACGCAGTCGATTATAATGCATTAGCCTTTTAGGCTTGCCAGCCGAATCTGATATCTAGACCGACAAGATCCTGACGCAGGTGACTGTCGAGACCGTCCGAGGATGAGGATGAGTGGAAGCACCCAGCTTTCTACAACCCCCGGCAACCGGACATGCTGAGTCAAGAAGCCGGGAAAACCGGAAACAACGCAGCTTCAACGGCTGTCGATCCCGTTCCGCTGGGCACCAAGATTATTCGCAGCGTATTGTTTGGCGGCTTGCGGTACGTCTTAACAGCGCCGATTCCGTTTGTCATGACGCCCCTCATACTTCACAAACTTGGAGTCGCGGGCTACGGCACATGGGCAGTCTTCCTTGCCATCAATGGGCTGACATCGCTGGCGGATCTGGGTTTGGTGGGTACATTGAGCAAGTTTGTCGCCGAGTCCCATGCGCGCCGCGATTTTCACGGACTGACCAGACTGTTGAATTCCGGACTAACTCTATTTCTTCTGTTGGATTGTGTTATCGCCGCCGCCCTATGGTATGCGGCGCCTCTACTTGCAGGCAGGTTGTTTCATGGCAGTACGGCAGCAACTACCGAACTGATTTTCCTGTTGCGTTGTTTTGTCGCAGTTATTGCCGCCAATATTGTGACTCAATTGTTCGCTTCCATAACTACCGGTTTGCAACGACTTGATTTGACTAACATCGTCAGTACAGCGAACACGGTGCTCAGTGCTTTGCTGGGCGGCTTTCTGCTGCTTCGGGGATGGGGTCTGCGCGGACTGGTATACGGTTATATCGGCTCAGGATTCATAACAGTCGCCATCTATCTCATCATGGTTCGAAGGCTATTGCCCCAGGTGGCGCTGAACCCAATGCGGTTCGACCGAACCGAGGCCAGGAAGATGTTCGGCTACAGCCTACGTCTATACGTCACACAGGCGGCGGTGATGGTTCACAACCAAGTCGAGAAGGTCTTTCTGGCCATGCTGGTCGGCGTGGCTTCCGTGGGGTGGTATGACATCGCGAGCGATATTGCGTTGAAGGTACGCGGATTCATTGGAATCATCCTAAGCCCGGTCCTGCCGGCCGCGTCGGAATTGAATGCCTTGGCTGACGAGTCGAGAGTGAGGGAACTCTATTACCGTACCCATAAATATCTGGCGCTCTTCGGAGTGCCGGCGGTGTGCTACGTCATTTCGATTTCGAACCGTTTCGTGGAACTGTGGCTTGGACCCAGCATGATTGTGATTGCCATTCCCTTGAGCGTCCTGCTGGCAGTGAACTACGTCAATCTGGCCACCGGCCCCGGATTTCTGATTTTCGCGGGAAGCGGATACATGAAACCCGGCATCCAATCCGCGCTTCTAGGACTTGTCGTCAATGTAGTTCTGAGCCTGGTGCTGATATACAAGTTCGGTTTCGCAGGGGCAGTGGTGGGAACTTCTACGGCATTGATCGTTGCCGCCGTTTACTTTGTGGCGACGTTTCACCGGCGCACCAGGTATTCGATTTCCCGCGTACTCCAAGATAGTTATTTGAAGCCGATTTTGTGCTCGGTTGCGATACTTGTTGGTCTGCTGGCGATCCGTTCGACGAAGGATATGGGCTGGTTCGGGCTCGCTGGGATGGGAATTATCTTTGGGGCGTTTTATGTGATCACGATTCTGTTCAGCCATTTCTTCGACGATTATGACTGGAACAAAATTGAGACTTTCATGCCGGCGGTGGGACGCGCACGAAAGATACTCGGGATCGCTTAGCCCTGTTCCAGTAGACAGGCCCTAGTCGGCGGCATGAACGTGACGTAGCGTGTTGCCATTCTGTCCGGAGGAGAAGAGATTGGGTCTGAAGATCTCAGTGGCAATGTGCACTTTTAACGGAGAGCGGTTTCTCGCCGCTCAACTTGAGAGCATAGCTGCCCAAGATAGGGCTCCAGACGAACTTGTGATTTGCGATGATGCTTCGTCCGATCGGTCTGTCGAAATTGTAAGAGAGTTTGCCGCGCGCGCACCGTTCCTCACTCGTATCGAGCTTAATAATAAAAATCTGGGGTCGACCAAGAACTTTGAAAAAGCAATTACGTTATGCCAAGGTCCCATTGTCGCCTTGGCAGATCAGGATGACGTATGGTATGGGCGCAAGTTGTCCCGAATCGAGGAGACTTTCTTACAGCCAAACCAGCCAGTAGCAGCTTTCAGCGATGCCGATCTGATTGACGAAGAATCGCATAGTCTGGGGATGGGTCTTTGGAAATCATTTTTGTTTGATCTTCGAGAACAACGTCAGTTTCATGACGGCCGAGCATTAGATGTGCTGGTGAAACGTCCCGTAGTGACCGGCGCGACGATGGCTTTCAGAAAGGAATTCGTTGATTTCGTCTTTCCCGTTCCGCCGGAAACGGTTCATGACTGTTGGATATCCTTTTTGCTGGCGGCTTGTGGCCAGTTGGAGCCAATCTCGGAACCGCTCATGCAATATCGCCGTTACAGGGGGCAACAGATTGGTCCTGGACCCGGCCCCTCAACGCCGCTGGAGCGGATGAGACAAGCCAGGAGCACTGGCCCGAGTTTTTATCTTGAAGAGATCGCACGATTCCGGCAACTCCAGGAAAGGCTGGAGCGTGGCAGCGGGAATTTCCCGAATGCAAAGTTAGCGCAAAGCGAGATTAAGGCTAAGATTGCTCACCTTGAGCGTCGAGTCCAACTGCCGCGTTCAAGAGTTGCGAGGATTCCGAGTGTTCTCAGGGAAGCTTTCAAGGGCGGCTACAGGCGTTATTCAGCGGGTTGGAAGAGTGTCGCGAAGGATCTAGTAGTTGCCAAGTAAGGTTCAGCCTCTTCCAGCACACAGCTGGCAACCGGGACTTCAGTTGCACCGGATCACGGTCTAGGGGATCACGGTAGACAAGACCACGCCGGTCACCGCCAGTTGTGAAATAATCTGCGACCAGTCGCGGAGTCCACGAACGAAAGCTCCACTCGGGAGTTTATAGGGGACCACAATCTGATCCCCGGGATACAGCCGGAGCCGATCGAATCTTGTTCCTACCAAAATTCCATTAACATTGTTAGCCGCGACCACGACGCCATTGGCGCGCAGCACAAAGGCGTGCCCCAGATCGGACTGAGGTTTTCCCTTGCCGGCCATTTCCAGATATGCTCCCGCAGTGTTTCGAGGTTGGAAAATAAACGAACCGGGATTGTAAACGTTGCCGACCACCGAAACCGTTGAGGGAACACGGGGGATAGTCAGCCGGTCGTTATCCTCCATTGCTATGTCTGGGAAATCGGTGAGCTCGTGATCAACGGGCTTCACCGGCAGCGCAACGCGTCCGCTGGCTCGCGCGTTGTGCAATTGCGCGATGATTGCTTGTTGCGCAGCCAGCAGTTGTGGCAACTCTCCGGACTGGGTGGAAGCAGCGAGCGACACTGCCGACTGCCGGACCTGTACTTCCATTGTTCGGGCAAGTTCGTCCAGGCTTTTCTGTTCCTTTATTCGTGCCGATTCCCGGGTCAATAGCGCACCGTAAACATAGGAATTCGGAGAGAGACCGCCCGCGCGCTGTAGCACGGACCGCAGGGTCTCATTCGTTTCCAGCTTATAGACACCCGGACGCATCACTTCGCCTTCTACAATCACGTACTGAGAGCGGCTTGCCTGCGGCACGCTGATATCTCGTTGAGAGAAAATCGTAATGATATCGCCCGGCTGCAACTCGAGATTACTGGCTTCGTCGTGTTCAAGGATCGCCTTCCGTGGGCTCATCCAGATAAGCTTCGAGGAGAGGTCGACGGGGTTCACCCGCTGGATGATCGCGTAGTCCCAGTTGATTTCAGGCGAATACCGCCGCACGTCCTCGGCGACATTTCTGGCCATGCTGGGAGTACCCATATTGTCCTCAGGGGCTTGAGGGCGCTGTTGGATGTCCAACGACTTTTGCTCGCCCGCTTTCAACGACGCAGTGCCAGGAGAGGCTTGAGAAGCAGTACCCACATTCGACGGATGGGTGGTATCGACGCCCTCTAGTAAGGTATTGTTGCCGAATGAGTCCACTATCTGTTCTTGACTGTTGCCCGGGCGGCTGATCTGTGGCCGCTCTCCATAAACCGGATATTCAGTGGCACGCCCATTAACGATAGTCGCGCGATCCCTCCAGTAGCGGCGCGTAAGCAACGCTGCTGAATTGGGAATCAGGTCACGGACCCGCATGCCTGGCTTCCAGGAATAACGGCCGGGGTTTGAAACATGGCCGCGCAAGGTTACGGTATCCTCGAAGCGGGGAATAATGGAAAATACGCGAACTATGTCGCCATCCTTGAGAGCAAGGGCCCGAGACTGAGCGTCCAAGGGGAACTCCAGAGTCTTGCGCGATTGATCAGCGAAACGATCAATCGTGATCTTGCTGCTGTCGGCAACGTTGGTCAGGTCGCCGGCCATTTCGAGTAAGTCATTTAGAGTGGAGTTATCCTTCATTTCGTAGATGGCCGGCATATTCACAGAACCTGCGATAGCAGCCTGGGGTCCCACGTGAGGAATGAACAGCACGTCGCCGGGCTGAAGCCGCACATCCTTGGACTTGTCACCTTTAAGCAACAGGTCATAGAAATCGAAATCTGTGATAGTGGCTCCCTCGCGCCGGACCTGGATATGCCGCAGCGATCCCTGCGGAGCCGGTCCACCCGAAGCGAAGATTGCATTTACCAGAGTACTGAGCGAACTGATGGTATAGGTTCCGGGATAGCGAGCATCACCAACAACGACCACCTGAATCGACCGAAGCCGCCCCATACTCGTCGTAAGGTTGAAGTTCTTAAATACCTTCGAAATCTCACGCTTTAGCCTTTGCTCCAGGTCGCCATAGTGGATGCCGGCAACCGAAATTTCTCCGACTTGCGGGATATAGATTTGGCCGGAACGGTCCACGGTTACCCGCAGGTCGGCTTCAACTTGACCCCAAATCCTCACCTGAAGTTCGTCGCCCGGACCGATAATGTAGTCATCCGAAACCTGCAAGCGATCGATTGGAGCAAATGTGCTTGGCGGCTGGTTGAATAACGCCTGGCCAAACAAGGGCAAGACCCGGCCAACCGAGTCCGCGACCATCTGTTGGAACTCGGTTTCAGGACGAACCGCCGCATTTCGTTGCGGAAGCTGTGAGGGATTGGGGGGAGGCGGACTCTGAACGTTTTGGTCCAAGTTCAATTCTGGGAGTGCTCTCAGCACCGGTGGACTTACACTCGGAGATGAAACGTCGAGTCCCCGAGCACTGCCCGCTCTTTGAGCCTGTGCGGCGATGCATTCGGGGCTACTGGCCCGCGAGGCATCCGAGCAATCTTCGGTTGTGCTCTGAGACGAAGAGTCGCTGGGGGTTTGCGAAAAACCCACCCCAACAAGAAAAATTATTAGTGACGCGATCAAACGCGATTTTGGCATCATGGATCGACAACCCTGTCGTTCTGGGTAACGTGGGTCCAGGCGTGACGGAAGTAGTGAGATGCAGAGCATATATTGGCGGTTGCCACTTTCAGCCGTCATCGTGTCTGCGATTGCAACTCTCTCACATGCTGTAGGACATGTCACTTGCTGCGCTGTAAGTGATTAGAACTCACGCGATCACGATTTTTTCAGACCATGGGTCTTGAATGTCACTGGAGCCGCGCTCTTCCTGCGCAAGAGGAGCTACCGGCTCTGCAGCTGCAAGCGAAATTTCGGACTCTTCGTGGTTCATTCCCGGAGGAGAGATGCTTCGGGAATCGATGGGCAGCAGATGCACATTCTGAGCAGCCCACTTTGCCGCCAGGCCGTTCAAGGGACTCTTCGTGTTGTATTCCTGATACGAAACCATCCGCCCGAGGCGGACAATGAGGTCGTCGAGACGTTCCGAAGCAGCCCAGAAGTCTCCCGTGCATACCATAGACTCGTCGAAATTGGGATGAAAAACGGGCGTTAGCATTCGGCACTGAGGTGCCCGCCGCGGGTACCCCAGCGAGAGATTAACTTCCAGCACATGCTGATCGCGTTCCAAGATTTCCCCCGAAGGCGACACGAACAACCCACGGATGTTGTAGGTGAAACGGTACACCTCAGGCGGGATGCCGGCTTTTCCCGTGATCTGGATCAGCGGCCAGTTGTGCAAGCGATTCTCCAGCATCTGTTCGTCCAGCAGTAGTCGTCGGATACGAGGAGAGGGCATATCAGTCTTGTAACTGCCGCGAAGCTAAGATATCACGCCCGTTTTCTTCCAGCGTGCAATGCGATTGACCTGATACTGGATATAAATCGTACTGAAGAAGAAGGTCATGACGCCGCTCATCTGGAGACCCATCTTCTCCGTCCAATTATAGTATTCCTCCATGGCGGCCTTGATGCTGAAGATACCCACAAGATAGACGATCACTCCTGCAAGAATAAAAAGCCCACCCAGTGGGGCCAGAGAATTATTGGTCAGCATCACCAGGACTCCAGCAACGATGCCGGCTGGGTACATGGCGACCAGCACCAGCGGTTTATTGTTATTGATCAACTTGCGGGCCCAGTTGGCGAGCACCAGCGCCCAGATCATATTGAATAATTGGCGCGTCACGATGTCGAGGATCAAGACGATGATCCAGTGCAGATTAGGGGCGAGGGGAACGAGTTGCGGCGCAGGCTCGACTCCCGCCGCCGCCCCTGAAGACGTAATCGCGGTAGCAGGAATGTTCCCTAGGATCCGCGAAACCGGAGCCCAATCGGTCATACCCTCGCTTTGAGCGAAATCCTCTGGCGTGATATTTCCCGACTGCACGTAACGCTGCAATTCAGCCAGAGTGTAGGGGCCGAACTTCTGGTCCCCTCGCTGCACGAAGTACTGCATAAGGTTTCTCCCTAGGAACTGAATTGGATTCCGTTACTGTCGCGATCGATGGTACAGATGTCAATGATTGCCCACAGCCAACTCATCGGACTCCCGAAACCCAGCGTCAGAACCGTAATTGCCAGCTGGGCGAGGGCCTTCTTGTGATAACCCGCGTACCAGTTATGCGCTCCGAAAGGACCAAGTAACGCGCCAAGAATCATGAAGCCCATTCGATTTTTTGGTTCGCCCGGCGTTGCCGGCTGTTCGGATGTTGTACCGATAGCCGAGGCGTCGTCATAAGAAGAAAAAATCGATGGGACGACGCGATAAGCTATTTTTTGTAGCTCCTCGGTTGTCATCCCGGGAGCGGGTGGCGGCGGTGCTGGAGCCAGGAGGGGAGGAGCGGGGATGGCCGACAGGGCGGGAGCGGGGGCGGCCGCCATACCAGCGTTCATCAAGTCAGGAGTTGAAATACTTAATTTCGGTTCTTCGGGAGGCGCGCACTTACATCCGAACACCGTACATCCATTGTTCTCTTCGTAACAGTCCTTGTGATGGGGTGTTTCACAACCACTACATGCGTTCGACTCCTCGGATTCGGAAATCGGTCCCCCACAATATGGGCATAGAGTAGCGGTCATGCTCGGTGCCTCTCCTTGTAGCGGAACGAATAGCGCCCGAACTGCAATAGATCGCCGTCCTGTAGTACTCGTGCCTGGATCGCATGCCCGGCGAAGAAGACATTGCCGGTCGCTCGAATCTGTACGCGAGAGCCGTTGATCTCAATGACCGCATGCTCCGGAAGAATATTCGGATCCTTGAATAAGTAAATGTCAGACTCCTGCCGGCTCCCAATGGCGGTTCGATTTTTGTAGAGAATGAATTGCTTTCCCGCCAGCGGGCCAGCAGTCACATATAGCCACCGGTCTTTCAGAGCGCTTTCCACCAGGCCCATGCCCACGCCGGTGGCGACGCCGACCAGTGCGAACCCGACCGACCGACTGGCCGCGCCACCATGCGTCATCATGGCAATCGGGTTGAACACAATTCCGCCAATGCCGGCTCCAATGATCCCGCCGAGTACTCCGTACTTTCCCTTTTTTGAAGATTGGCCCACGATTCCATACACCAGTCCGCCCGCGGCCCCGAAGACCATCCATGCAAGTCCACGGGCAATCCAGAAAGCAGGATTTCCTTCCGTGCGCGCGCCCGCCTCGAAGCAAAATTGGATTCCGATCGCATAAATGATATTCGCGAGGAATGAGAACACCAACCCAAGCACGATACCCAGTGGGAGCGAGAGAATGCCGCGCAGCACCGCCTTTCGTACCGAGCGTTCGACCGTGCTCTCCGCGATCGCGAAGCCAAATGACATGAGAGCGATGATCAAGGGAACCATCAGGAGGTCGCCCCAGCCTCGGGCTTGGGCTCCATCCACAAAACCCGGTTCCGCGATAGCCCATCCCGCCAGTGCTCCCAGAATTCCCGCAATCCCCAGGTAGAACCAGCCCTGCAACAAAATACTCCCTCGCTCCTCGGGCAGCGCAGGGCCCTGCTCAGCCGCTTCAGTGACCGTTCCGTAAGATCGAACGCCGCCGGCCGCCGAAATCACAGGCGCAACCTGGGGTTCGGGAACGGCAACGTTCGCCAAGTCCTCGAGTGTGATTTTGATGCCGTCTCTATCGCTACCGCTGGTCATGCTCCCCCTTCCCAGTATCGGTCGATTGCGCTTTCGAAGACGGTTTGGAGGAGGATGTCCCCTGACCGTTCTGCAGCGAAGGTCGATCCGGTTCTGCTTGCGGAAGAGCCAACGGTTGACCGGTGAGCGGATCGACTGGCACTGGGACAACCATAATCCGGGGAAAAAAATACCAGCCGATCATGAACCCGAGAAGCAATACCGATAGGTAAGACAGGATCGTGGTCGTCAACTGTGTTAACGAAACTGTTTCGGAGTTGTCTGCTTGAGGCACCCATGGTTGTCCGGCGCCAGCCTCTTCTTCTTCCGCGTCCAGGACCGGTTCAGGCCGGCCGCCAACCTCTGCGCCCTCGCCACCCTGCCGGTCGATGATCTGGATTTGAGTAAGTCGTTCAATGCGGCCGCTCACCCAACCGAAGCAGCCTTCTTCAT
>WNGI01007143.1_pt1 | contig 16480 bp, 12 predicted proteins | sample 5400621 | NCBI WGS metagenome assembly WNGI01 (sample SAMN13153374, study PRJNA577476) | soil metagenome | isolation source: 20 cm soil or saprolite under Garry oak tree replicate 1 | place: USA:California | collected 2016-06-15 | reverse complement strand
TGCGATGGCACCTGGATCGCGCACGGAAGCGGTGACGCCGATGCGGAAGTTGTGGACACGCATGATCGCCTGCGCGTTCCTCCCGACGACCCTCGTTATACGCTGCGCCGAGTGTGGCTAAGCAAAGAAGAGGAACAGGGTTATTACTACGGCTTCGCCAATGAGGGCCTTTGGCCGCTCTGCCATATCGCACATACCCGCCCCATTTTTCGCGCCGACGATTGGCAACACTATCAGGAGGTTAATCGCAAATTTACCGAGGCTGTATTGGAGGAAATCGAAGACACGCCCGGGCCCGTAATCCTGGTCCAGGATTATCACTTTGCGCTGCTGCCCCGCATGATCAAAGAGAAGCGGCCCGACGCTCGGGTCGCTATCTTCTGGCATATTCCATGGCCAAATCCCGAAGCCTTTGGCATCTGCCCCTGGCAGCGGGAACTGGTCGATGGGTTGCTGGGCGCGGATCTTATCGGATTTCACGTTCAGTCACACTGCAATAACTTCCTCCAGACGGTGGACCGTACGGTGGAATCGCGCGTGGACTGGGAGCACTTTTCCGTGCTGCGCCAGGACCACCGCACCATCGTCCGTCCTTTCCCCATCAGCGTCGATCTGACGGATGACGAACCGCCGCCGGAAGACAACCAGGGATTCACATATTCAGAGCGTGCAGCCTTGATGCGGGGTCTGGGGATAGAAACAACGTTCTTCGGGATCGGCGTGGATCGCGTGGACTACACCAAGGGAATCCTGGAGCGTTTCCTTGCGGTCGAGCGCTTCCTGGAGAAGAACCCCACCTACCAGGGGAAATTCACATTCGTACAAATCGGGGCTCCCAGCCGGACGCATATCAAGCGCTATCACGACCTCCTGGCAGAGGTGGAAGTAGAAGCCGACCGGATCAATTGGCGTTTCCAGAGGGATAAGTGGAAACCGATCGTGTTTCTGAAGCGGCAGCACAGCCACAAGGAAATCCTGCCTTACTATCGTGCGGCCGATCTTTGTCTGGTGACGTCGCTGCACGACGGCATGAACCTGGTGGCCAAGGAGTTTCTGGCGGCGCGCCGGGACGAACGTGGCGTCCTGATCCTGAGTCAGTTTACGGGCGCCGCGCGCGAACTGCGGGACGCGTTGCTAGTGAACCCCTACGACATCGAGCAGACGGCCGAAGCCATCCGGGTTGCCCTGGAGATGGAACCGGAAGAAAAACAATTGCGTGTACAGCGTATGCGCCGGGTCATTAAGGAACACAACATTTACCGCTGGGCGGGAAATCTAATAACGGAACTGAGTGAAGTCCGGCTGGATGCGGCGGAAGATGCGCACGAGAGGCGCGTGAGCGTGTCTATTGCGTAGTCCACACCCGCGGTAAGGAAGAGGAAGAGGTGCTGAAACCAGATACGCAACTTCAAGTCGAGCAGTTTCTAAAAGCGGTGGCGCAAGCGCCGCGATCACTGTTGCTGCTCGACTATGACGGAACGCTGGCTCCATTTCGTCAGGAACGCAATCAGGCATTTCCTTATTCTGGAATTGCGGAGGTCTTGCAGGAGATCATCCACGGCGGACACACGCGCGTGGTCATCATCTCGGGCCGGGACACGAGCGAGACGATTCCTCTTCTCGGCATTCAGCCAGCCCCCGAAGTCTGGGGTCTCCATGGCATGCAGCGGCGGAAGCCGGACGGCCGAGTGGAAATGCTAAGGCTTGAAGAAGGTTATCTCGCAGGCTTGTCGGATGCCGACCGTTGGCTGGGCTACCAGCAACTCCGGCACACAGCGGAGTTCAAGACCGGAAGCATCGCCGTGCATTGGCGGGGGTTGAGCGAGTGGGAAGTGGAAGAGTTAAGAGGCCGCGTGCTGCTGGGATGGAAACCGATCGCCGAACACGCCGGCCTGGAGCTATTAGATTTCGACGGAGGCATAGAACTGCGTCCGCCTGAAGCGGACAAAGGCGACGTAGTTCGACTGTTGTTGGGTGAAATGGGACCAGGAACGCCGGCCGCTTATCTGGGAGACGATGCCACTGACGAGCATGCCTTCCAGGCAATCCGAGGACACGGTTTGAGCGTTTTGGTACGACCGCGGTGGCGCCATACTGCTGCGCAATCGTGGATCAAGCCGCCGGAGGAACTGCTGGACTTTTTAAACAGATGGCTGGACGCCAGCCGAGAGCGTAACGCTCTGGGAGGCGAAACAGCGATGGTGGTGAGTCAATGACGGCCGCAACGGCAACCACAATTGTTCAACGGACACCGGCGAAGCCCTTCTACTTCAATACCTCGGCGCATCTGTTGCGCATCACCAAGTACACGGCGAATAGCCTCGACGAATTGCTCAATGCGCTGCGCGTGTGCCCGGAAGATTCCGTATTCCAGCACACCTTCCGTACCTTGCAGGAACATCACTTCATCCGGGAAGGCTTTTCCAACGACTTCGCCCACTGGACGCTTGCACAATGCAACGAACCTGGATTGGCGGAAGCGCTCGCCAGTGTGGATGTGCGGGAATTCACTTCGGTGGCGACTTTGCGAGAGCGATTCATCCAGATTCTGGAGAATTACCTGAAAGGCGCTCCCAACGTGGCCGCGCACGCCGCGGACGAAACGTTCTATTTTTGCGCTTCTGACATCGTCGTGCTGCCGACCAGCTTTGAAGGCGGGACGATGCAGGAGTTCACAGAAGGGTTACGGCGCGTGAGCGTGCACTCCATTCATCACCATTTCATCGAGGCGCGCTTGCGGATCAAACTCATGTCGAACGATTTTTCACAGTGGTTACACGAGGACGTGGGGTTAACCGAGGCCGCGCGCAAGCTCAACCGGATCGACATCTATACGGCGACGCTGGAAGATGTCCGACAGCAGATTGTGCGGATCGTCGAAAGAGCGCTGACGTAAAGAGATTTTGTAGTGCTCGTGTCCCGCGGTCCGGCGTGGGACATCTCGCCCCCGATCGAAACAAAACACCAAACAGCCGCTGGAAGGGCGGTCTACGGAAGAGATTTATGAAGCCATTGAAACAGGAAACCGAGTCTACCAGCTCAACATCTCCGGAATCTTCTTCGGGCAACATTCTATCTATGCGACCGGAGCGCCGAGCCAAGCCCCGCACATGGGAGACACCTCCAGTGCCAGCGCCTGCGCCGCATCTCGACGATTATCGGAGCATCGTCGGCGAAGCCGTTGTCGAAGAGCTACGCTTTCTGGCTCGCGGGCTCGCGGGCAAGACTCTGAAGATGGTGAATTCCACGGCGGTTGGCGGAGGGGTTGCCGAGATGCTGAACCGGCTGGTGCCGCTCCTGGCCGAACTGGACGTCACCACCCATTGGGACGTCATCACCGGCGGCAATGATTTCTTCGAGGTGACAAAGGCTTTTCACAATGCTCTGCACGGCAGCGAGTATGAACTCACGCGGCATGCCCAGGAAATTTTCCTGATGTACAACGAGCAGAACCGGCAGCGCATGCAGTTCAACGAGGAGGTCGTGGTAATCCACGACCCGCAGCCGGCAGCGCTGATCGGCGGGCGGAAAGACAAGGAGGCGCGCTGGGTGTGGCGCTGTCATATCGATCTATCGAATCCTCACCCGCAGGTATGGGGTTTCCTGCGACCGTTCATTGAACAGTATGATGCGGCAATTTTTTCGTCGCAGTCATTTGCCCGTCAGTTGCCAAACCCGCAATATCTTTTTTATCCGTGCATCGATCCTCTATCGGAAAAAAACAAAGAATTGGACGACAGCTTCGTTCAAAAAGTGTGTGATGAATTCGGCATCGACCGCTCGCGACCGATCGTTACCCAGGTTTCTCGCTTCGATCGCCTCAAGGATCCGGTAGGAGTGGTGCAGGCTTTCAAACTCGCGAGAAAGTACGTGGATTGCCAGCTGGTGCTGGCCGGCGGCGGAGCGAGCGACGACCCGGAGGGAGCGGTCGTTCTCGAGGAAGTCAAGGAAGCAGTTGGCTTGGTTTGGACTTACGGTGACCGAAGCGCTGTGGAAGGGCAAGCCCACCATCGGAGGCGCCGTGGGCGCAATTCCGAATCAGATCATACACAAGCTCACCGGCGTGCTGGTGCATTCCGTCGAGGGATGCGCGTACCAGATTCGCTACCTGTTGACGCATCCGGAATTCGCCGCTCAGCTAGGCCGAAACGGGCGCGAGCACGTGAAGGAAAATTTCCTCATGACGACCAACGTCCGGCGTTGGCTGTTGCTTTTGCAGATTCTGCTACGCGGAGGGAAAGCCTGAAAAGGCGATGCGCGGCAGCAATATTAAGGGCGTCCAGAGTGGCGATACTGGACGCCCGATACCTCAGAAGTACGTCAAAAGACGCGCTGAAGCAAAGTTAGTGGAAGATAGCTAAGCACACAAGATTCCCGCCGTTACCCGCCCGCTGTTACGAATGGTGCGCGCTCTACACCGTGCGATTCGACAAGCCGATAGCCGCGCGACGTGGATTTAATAGGCGGCACAGCCTCCGACGTCGGACAATCGGCCTGTGTTAGACTCGCTTTTTCCGGCCTATGCACCGTCGTCAGTGGTTGCTCAGTTTCTTTTTTCTGCCTCTGATCGTATCGATCAGCCCAGCACAAACACAGAAAAAGCCGCAACCGAAGGCCCGGCCCAATGTCATCCTGATTACTCTCGATACCACGCGTGCCGACCGCATGGGATTCCTGGGATCGGATCGTGGCTTGACTCCGAACCTCGATGCATTAGCCAAGCAGGCGACGTAATTGCCCACGCCGGGGAATGGCTCAAGCATCGCCACTCAAGATCGCGGCCCTTCTTTCTGTGGGTGCACGTGTATGACCCACACGATCCTTATGACGCGCCGGAGCCCTACAAGTCAAGATTCTCCGATCCCTACGACGGTGAAATTGCCTACTCAGATGCCACGCTCGGAAAGTTGTTCGCAGTCTTGCAGAAGGCGAGTCTCTACGACGGATGCTTGATAGCTGTCATGGCTGACCACGGTGAGGCGTTCGGTGAGCACGGCGAGCGGTCGCACGGAATATTTCTTTACGATGAAACCATCCGCGTGCCGCTGATAATTAAACTGCCCGGGAATGCCGGGGCTGTCAAAGCGGAGCAACGGGTTGATGCCCCAGTCGGACTGGTGGATGTGGCTTCCACAATTCTGCAAGCTGCCGGCCTGCGGGTTCCTGAACAGATTCAGGGCACCTCGCTGTTGTCCTTGATTCGCCCCGGCAAAACTGATCGTTCTGCCATCGATCGCCCAGTCTATTCGGAAAATGACTACCCGAACCGTGCCTTTCAGTGGAGCTCCTTGCGCTCGCTGCGCAGCGGCAAATATCTGTACGTGGAAGCTCCGAAGCGCGAACTGTATGCTCAGAATTCGGATCCCAGAGCGAGTCAGAACATTGCTGAATCCGCGTCTGCCATTGCGGATACGCTGAACGCACAGCTCGAAACGTTCCGCAAAGATACGGCCTCTGGTTCTGCGGCTGGACCTACCAATCTTGGTTCCAAGCAAGCTGCGAAGCTGAGTGCGCTGGGCTATGTTGCAAGCGACGTCCGCGCCAATCCGGAGGGAAGAATCGGCGGAATCGACCCGAAAGATCGCATCGGGATCGCCAACTCATTTCATGACGGCCTCCTTGATATCGAAGAAGGCCGCTTCGATGATGCGGTCACCCAACTGGAGCGTGTGGTTCAGAGCGAGCCTTCTTCTGAGCTGGCTTACCATGGCCTCGCTGCTGCTCTCATCAAGCTTCGGCAATTCGACAAGGCTTTGCCTGTCCTGCTGAAGGCGGTTGAACTGGCACCGGACTCGGGCATTCTTCAGTACCGCCTCGGCGTGGTCCTGTACGAGACCGGCAACGTCAAGGATTCCGTTGCACATTTCGAACTGGCCGTGCGAGCAACACCTGATTGGGTTGACGCGCGCTATTCTCTCGCGACCGTCTACCTTCGCACTGAACGGCCAGCTGAAGCTCTGCGGGAGGTTGACCGCGCGCTGGAAATTGATCCGACCTACTATCGCGCCAACCTGATGCGAGGAATACTCCTCGTGGAAGACAATCCCTTAGAGGCGCTCAAGAGTCTTCGGAAGGCTGCCGCCGGACAGCCGGACGCCAGCGAGCCGCACCAGTACATGGCGCTAGCCTACGAGAAGCTAGGCAATACAGAAAAGGCAGCGGCGCAGCGCAGCATTGTAAAACACCAAAACCCCCAGTAAATTCTGTCAAGAGGAACTGAGCAGTCAGGGGGCGTTTCGCAGGCCTGTCCCCTCAAGATTTTTCAGGTCTGCCGCTTTGTGGTTCGTTCGCACCGGAAACGCAAAGTTACATCGGCCAGCATAACCTTGGTTCGCAAGTTGAATCCCCCGCTTTCTTGTAGTTCAGCATACCTAAGAGTTTTCCCACTTGACAAACAAATCGGTACCGCACATTATGCTTCCCTCGTAGTCTGGATACCTTGCCAGATAAGGCTTTCACTGGTTTCATCACCGACTGGTTGCTAACTTCCAGGAGAAGACCACCATGAAAAGAATGTTGCTGATACTCACCCTAGTATTGGTCGGCAGCCTTACTGCGAATGCCGCCCCCGCCGCCCCCATACAATTCAATTTCACCTTTGACGGCTTCTGCGACGCGATGGAAACGACGCAGTACTCGCCGGGGGCGAATATCGCGAACATATTTCTAACCGGCACCCATGACTTGTCTCCGTGTGGTATCCCCAGCAACTTTGTGGGCGGTTTCAAACACGATGTGGCGACCGCTGGCAAGATCCCGCCTTTCCTTTCTCCGGTCTTGGATCTTTCCGATCCCATCCTCGGAACACTCTATGCCCTTCCGTATTCTCTGCAGTACCTTGTCCACAAGCGTCCTTGTCTGTGGGCGAACTACTTTAGCGACGGATCAGGCAACTTTCTAAATAATTTTGGGAGTTGCACCCGCTTTGCAGGAGCAAGAGTCGAGGGCAAACGCGCTGGAAAGCCGACCTCGCGCCGCTAGATCGACAACCTTCTTGTTTTTCCTAAGCCACGCTGCAAAACCGCCAGCGTGGCTTGTTTATTAGTTACCGAGGAGCAGCTGTGTGTTTCACTATTTCCTGAGCTGGGTCGTCGGCGCATCGCTTATCGTTTGCCTTCTTGTACCCCAGACCAGGGCGCAGGACGAGCATGCCTCGCAGTCCGCGACTGTCCAATCCAGCGGAAACCCTTTCGAGCTGTTCCAACATTTTTCCGCGACGATGAACGGCGGGTTGGGTCGAGACCATGATCGAAAAATCTTTCGCTCTGGAAAACTGATGCGACTGGATTTCGTAGATCACTACCGCATTACAGATATGGAGGAACCAGCGACCTGGGGTGTATTCCCCGATCGTTGCGCCAAGTTTCCTATGCCAGACGCCGGCACTTGGCCGTTCTTTGGCCTGCGAGATTACCGGGTCGAACGGTCGCCTGTGCAGGATACCGAGGAGGCAGAAACCGTCGATGGCCATGCCTGCAAGGTCGCGTTTCTGACCTTCGTCCGGACGAAGAATGCTCCATCCACGATCAAGATGAAAGTTTGGGAAGCAGAAGACTTGAAGAATTTTCCCGTTAAAATCGAAGTAAATAACGTCGAGAGAGGACGCCAGTACTCGATTACCTACACGAACGTGAGTCTGAAGCCACCGGACACCAAGCTGTTCGAGCACCCAACGAGATGCGATTCAGTCTCCAAGTCGCAACCGAAACCGAAGAAGACCGGGCGGCCGGGTCATTGATGACTATGATCTGCCGGAATTTGCCGCCTTCGTGTCAATTGGTAGTCCCAGAATCGGATTTATGCTCCGGAGGAGCGACACCCGCGTCTTGCAGCGCGCTGTCGAACACGGCTCGCAAGTCCTGAATGGGAAGTGCTCCATCTACCTTCCGACCATTCACGAACATTTCCGGGGTCGCGCTCACGCCGAGTTTCTCTCCCTCCTTCTGCGAGGCGCGCACTTCCTTGTCGTCCTGAGCCTTGACGCAGGCCTCTAACTTCGTTGCGTCTAAATTGTGTTTCTTGCCGTACAGGGCAGCAAGCTTATCGAGCGCGGCATTTTGCGCGCCGGCACCCTTCGCGGTGGTGATTTCTTTTTGATTACCGTGCACGTAGTCAGCAAAATCCCAGTAGGCATCGACGTTCTGCGCCACCAGGCAGTTCGCGTTCACCGCGGCATGAACGGCCCAGGGATGAATGTCCTGGAGAGGATAGTCCTTATAGATAAAAAGAATGCGGTCGCCGTACTCTTTCAACAGAGTGGGGAAAAGAGTTGCGTGCATGCGCGCGCAGAATGGGCATTCGAAATCGTCGTAGTTCACGGCGACAACTTTCGCGTCTTTTGCGCCGCGCGTCGGACGGCCGCTGACGTCGATATTCTTCATCACTTCGGCATAAGGATCCTTGTTGAGATCGACGTGGATCACACGCAGCAGCGTCTTACGGTCCTTTGCAATCAGAAACTCTACTTCCTGCTTGTTTTGGGGATCGTCAAACTTGATCGTCACAGCGTCGTAGCCGGGAACTTCGCTTGGTCGGAGCGTGCCCATATTGACCTTCACCGCGGGCGGAACTGAGAACATCACACGCACCTTCCGCTCGAGCGCCCGCATGACATCCTCTGAATCGGAGGAACTGGACTGAGCCAGACACCCTAGACAGGCTAATAGAGCAACTAGAAAAACGCGCCGCGCAAAAGTGATTAGAACTCGCTTGCCATTATCCATTCCGTCCTCTTCTTGCATCAGTCTAAGAGAAGTCTCACCGCGACACTTTGCGATGAAACATTCTGCTGAGTCATAGCCGCATTGCGCGGAGGGGGGCTCCTCACCCTCGCGACGACGCGACCAAGTTCAGTATAGACGGCGAACCACACTGCCCAGGTATTCGGATCGTCATTTTCGAAAACGCCAGGGGCGTCATTTATGAAACTGCGACCGTGCTAATATTCTCAATCACGTTTCTCCCTGGGGGATAAGGATTCAATGCGTTATCGTATCGGACTAAACTTCCTGTGGCTTTTTCTCTTCTCCGTCACTCTGGCACACGCCCAAAACCCGTTCGACGCTTTCCAGCAGTTTTCCGCGACTGTTAGCGGGGGCCCGCAGAAATGGGACAAGATGAAGGTTTATCGCTCCGGCGACCAGATGCGCGGCGACTACGTTTATGAAAATGAGATCCGGATCAGCAGCCTGCGTGACCGAAAAGGCTGGTACATCCGGCCCAGGGAGTGGGTCACCAAACCCAAGGAATGCGGGCGCATGGCCCTGCTGGATATTTCCTCGTATCCTTTTTTTGCTTACAGCGGAATCGACTACAATGCGGAGCGTTCTCCGACAACAGAGATAGAGAAGGAAACGATCGACGGCCATTCCTGCCAGGTCCGGGATTACAAGGTCACCTCGAAGGAAGGGCTGCCACCGATCAAAGTGAAGCTATGGGAAGCGGAGGACTTAAATGGTTTTCCGATAAAGATACAGATTGAGCCTCCCGGCAAAGCCAAGTTTATCCTCACCTATTCGGACGTGAACGTGGGGCCGCCCGATCCCAAGGTGTTCCAGCTCCCGGCGCTGTGCCGCGCTGGTGTTAAAGGAAAAAAGAAGCCGGCCGGAACCGCTCCGAAAAGTCCCAGCAAGACCGCACCTAATCCAAAATGAGAGGAGCGGCTTAAGTCTTTTGAATGGCACTCGCAGCTCCGCGCCTCCAAGCGCTCTCCAGGCGTTGGAGGTTGCCGACTATTCGCGCTCTTGACGCCCTTCTCGTGCAGATGGTGTGGCACCTTACATTGATCGGCACTTCCCCTTTTGTACCGCCCGTTCGCACATAAGATGCAAACTAATGCATCTCTCCTCGCACTACATCGAAGCTATTTATCACTTGCCGACAATCTCCACCAAAAATTCAAAAACGCATCTTGACAACAGAACAACCTTGTTCCATGATGCATCTCGCACGCACGGGTTTCCCCGAACCCAAACCCAGTAACAGCATCCCCGTTAGCACGACTTCAACTTCAGGTGAATGCCCTCCGAGCAAGAAGGGGGAAATCTCTGGATGTTGTTCGTCCTGAACAAGCGGTCGCTTCTAACGGAAAACAGCGTTTCATGCAATTACTTCCAGGAGGAAACAAATGAAGAAGTTCGCAATCTGTTGTGCAGTACTGGTCGTGGCCGCCATGTTCGTTCCGGGCGCCCAGGCCGCCAGCACCAAGTGCTATCACCTGACCAACTTCTGCGACGGCGTTCAGGCCACCCAGATTTTTGTGGGAGGAATACAAAACCAAGAAGTCGTCGGCCTATGGGACTGGCTCTGTTTTGCTAACGGCGATGGCACCCTGTTGGTAGGCGGCCCAAACAAGTTCGGTTCCCAGCCCGTTTATCCGTATCACGGCGGAAGCAGCATCTACGGGTTCGCGGCCAACTTTACGTTCAAGCCTCTCGTGCATGCGTTCGATCTTTACGGAACGTATGACGGCCAGACCACGCAGGCTTTCCAGACAAATCAGCCCTTCACCACCACCAAAGGGGCCTGCAACCCGCTGGGACCCCGCAACCCGGGCACCCGCTCTACGATTCGCTAACTTCAATTTTTATTGTCTCTGTATTTCCACTCCCTGCCGAACGGCAGGGAGGTTTTTTTGCCAGACTATTTCAACGCTACTCAATTGCGTATCGGATTGCTCAGGAGAACTTTTCGTGTGCTAGACTTCCTTGCATCTGTCATGCGGGGCTTCGTAAGGGTTCTCCTGGTCATATTGCTGGCGCACTTCGCAAGTGCTGCCCTATCGAAAACGGTCAATAATAGGCCCCACACAAAAGCAAAACCTTTCAATATCATCCTGATCACGCTGGACACGACCCGTGCCGACCGTATGGGCTTTCTGGGGTCGAAGCGCGGATTGACGCCCAGCTTGGACGCCTTGGCCCAGCAAAGTGTGATCTTCACTAGAGCCTACGCCCAGGTACCCCTGACGACTCCTTCCCACGCAGCCCTGCTGACCGGAACCTACCCGCAGTTCAGTCATTTGGAAGACCTGGGGATGCCACTGGGGAAGGAGCTACCCTATCTGCCCGACCTGCTTCACCAACATGGCTATCACACGGCGGCTTTCATTGGAGCCAGCGTGCTCGATGCGAAGGCCGGGATGGCATCCGGCTTCGACCGTGGATTTGACCTTTACGATGCCGATTTTCATGATCCCCGGCCCGGAGAGGATCGTTACCACGGCATGGAACGCCGCGCGGGAGATGTCGCCGACCGCGCACTTCGTTGGTTAAGCAAACAGCGGCAGGGGTCCTTCTTCCTGTGGCTGCACTTTTACGACCCTCACGACCCCTATGACCCGCCCTCTCCATTCAAAGAACGCTATGCTGAAGCGCCCTACGATGGCGAGATCGCCTATGTGGACTCAGTGGTTGGCAGCTTTGTCGAGACGCTCCGCCAGCGCGGACTGTATCAGAATTCCCTGCTCGCTATCACTGCCGACCATGGCGAAGCATTTGGCGAGCACGGTGAAGAACGCCACGGCATGTTTTTGTACGATGAGACCGTCCACGTGCCACTGTTGTTGAAACTCCCGGGCCAGAAGTTTGGAGGCAAGCGGGTAGACCCGCGGGTTGCGCTGGTGGACATCGCTCCTTCGTTGCTGCAGGCCGCCGGCATAGTCGTACCGGCCCAGATACAGGGGCAGTCGCTTTTTCCATTGCTGGAAGATACGCAGTCCGTCGCGGATGAAAAAGAGAAGGTCGCGGATCGCGCTATCTTTTCCGCGTCAAGTTATGCTCGCCGCATCTTCGGTGCCAGCGAACTGCGCTCCTGGCGATCTGGAAAGTACCTATACGTGCAGGCCCCGAGGCGGGAGTTGTATGACGTCCCAGCGGATCCCGCAGCCAGTAAGAATCTGGCTCCTTCCGCCAAGGCCGTTGCGGACACGTTGGATACCCAGCTTTCCGGTTTCCTGCAGAAAACCACCAGTGCCCAGACCAAAGACGCAAAATTAGATCCGGTCGTGGTGGAGAAACTGAGGGCGCTCGGCTACCTCGCTTCCGAGAGCAGCACCCCCCGGAACGGCGAGAAAGCCGGCACAATCGATCCCAAGGACAAGGTGGAGGTGGCTAACAAGTACCACCGGGCCTTAGTCAAGGGTGAAGAAGGCCACTACAAGGAGGAGATAGCCGATCTCCGCGACATCGTGGCCCATGAGCCTGATGTTCCCGGAGCTTACTTCAACCTGGGCAGTGCGCTGATTAGTCAAGGCGAATATCAGGAGGCGTTGCCGTTCTTACATAAGGCAGCCGATAGCTTTCCAGATTCCGCTGCGCCGCACTACCAACTTGGGCTCGCGCTGAGCTTCTTGGGCCAATGGGATGCAGCGCTTCGAGAGATGCAGGCGGCTGTGGTCTGTCTGCCGAATTCTGCCAATCTCCATTACCTGGTAGCGAGCCTGCACACTCAGTTGCAACAAATGCCGGAGGCGATCAAGGAATATGAGAAAGCCATCGAACTTGATCCCAATAATTTCGACGCTTATCTCGGATACGGTCGGCTGCTTTTTTTACAGGGACGCAGTAGTGCGGCTCTTCCTAAGTTGATCCTAGCCGCAAAGTTGAATCCGGATTCGATGGACGCCCACATGGCCTTGGCCAACGTGTACACCGAACTGAGGCAAACCGAAAAGGCGGAACGTGAACTAGCTGCGTACCAGCGTTTGTTAAGGGCAGCTATTCCGAAGTAAGGCGCTGCGGAGCAACTCTCCACGTATCCATCTTGCTTGTACGCCATTGCCCGCTAACGAGTCTTCCCGCTCCGATAAGGCTGCGTTAAGCCACGAGGATTTCGAGATCTACTCGACTACCAGCAGAGTCTCAGCGAACGGCCACTCGTCGTCCACCCACTGCTGCTCGCAGCGAAAACTCGCGGCCATCGCCAGTTGCAGCAGTTCCGGACGGGAGTACTTGTGGCTGCTCTCGGTCCAGATGGTTTCGCCTTCGTGGAAAGTAACGGTGAGACCGGCACGGGAGATGCTTACATTCTGATTTCTGGTCGAGCGCAAGTGCATCTCGATGCTACGCGTTTCCGGGTTGAAGCTCGCCTGATGGCTGAATTGCGGGAGCACGAAGTTTCCGCCGAGTTCCCGATTGATTCGAGCCAGAAGGTTCAGATTGAAGGCGGCCGTTACGCCCAAGCTGTCATCATAGGCGTCCAGCATCTGCGGGATGGGTTTGATGAGGTCGGTGCCGAGCAGCAACGCATCCCCGGATTGCAGAATGCGGCGTACCGCGCGCAGAAACTTGACATCCGCGGGTCGGTCGAAATTCCCGATCGTGCTCCCAAGGAACAGGACCAGTAATTGTTCGCCAGGACGGCGACTGTCCGCCACTTCGACGAGGCCGTCCAGATACTCGCGCTCGAAACCGACAATGCTGATGTGATCGATGTCGCCCAATTCGCGCTCGACCATGGTCAGGGCAGTGTGCGAAATCTCGATAGGGCAGTACCGGGTTTGCTGGCGGCTGTCGAGCGCTTCGAGAAGGTAGCGGGTCTTTTTGCCGCTGCCACTGCCCAACTCGGCGACTACCACCGGCGTTGTAACACGCGATACCATCTCACTGGCATTCTCTCGCAACAAGCGCTGGTCGGCCCGCGTCAGGCCATACTCCGGAAGTGCGCTGATTACTTCGAAAAGTGCCGAACCAACCTCGTCATAAAGATATTTGGACGGCAACTCTTTTTGATCCGGCCGCAGTAGCCCCTCGCGGACTTCAGCAGCAAATTCAAAGGCGGGATCGGCAGCGGCAGTTTGTCTTAAGATCATTCGGTCCTCAAGCGAGCGGGTTGCTCACACATCGGAATCCGGCATAGACATATTGATAATGCGGCTGGAACCAGTTGCGGAACGAAGGCCGCAACATGCAGGCGGCAGTGCGCATCGAAGCGCCCTTGATCACATAGTGTTTACCATCGAAAAAGTCCGCCGAATATCCAGGGTAAAAAGGAAAGGGCTCAAATCCGGCAAAGGGCGCGAACACGGTAGACGTCCACTCCCAGCCGTTGCCCAACATGTCCTCAACGCCGAATGGATATTGTCTGCCCTGGCCGTCGGGCGATCCATATGCCGCACGTTGCCACTGGTCTTCCGTTGGCAAGCTCTTCCCTGCCCAGCGCGCGTAGGCGCTGGCCTCGGCATGGCTCACGTACGCCGGCCAGTCGGGCGGCAACGGAATCTCGTTGAACATTCCCTTCCAAAACCATTCTCGACCGTTATCGTCTTGGCGCCAGAACGCAGGGTGTGAAATACCGTTTGTTTCTTTCCATTGCCAGTCTGCGTCACTCCACAATGTGCGGTTGGCGTACCCGCCGCTATTTATGAAGTCCAGATATTCCGAATTCCTTATTTTGTAGCGATCGATAGCAAAGGCCGGGATATCGACCCAGTGCCGTTCGTACTCGTTGTCCCAACCAAAAGTGTCACCATTGCGCTCAAGCCCCAGCATAGCCGGACCCTGCGGAACTTCAATCATCGTAGAGATATCAGGGACAAGAGTAAGGCGAGGCGGGATGGGACGCGGGTTCTTTCGGTTGTAGGGCAATCGGTGCAGCATATAGGCCAGCGTTTCCGCGTGCATCAAGCGATGCTCAATGGCGACGTTCAGCAACAGCGCGGAAGAGAATTCGGCGCTGGCCCGATGGGGGCCATTGCGAAGGGACCCCAATCCTTCGTCCAATTCGTCGCGCGTCCTCTGAACGTACTGGCGAACCTTGCCGAGCGAAGGCCAGTCGGAAGGCTGGTCGGTGGGGAGACCTCCACCAACCGGATCGATGCCGAAGGCGAATAACCGATCGAGATCTGGATCGGAATTCGCGAGAGACAGCAATCTTCCATTCAGCAGGTTCAGATCGAAGGCTTCGAGGTGGCCGATGTAGAAGATAATCCTGTGCCGCTCGGGGATGGGGCGATCGTAAAGAGAATCGGGTCGGACGAGATCAAACAGTTCGTCGGTACGGCGTCGCGCCTCGCTCAGACGGGGCAGCAATTCGCGTGACACGTGCAATTCAGCCTTGGTCGCAAGCATGGCGTAACCTTTCTCGGCCGGCAGCTACCTTCCGGGAAACATTTTGGGCCTTCGACTTTGGATGCATGCCCGCGGCACTAGGCTCTTCTTTTGTCGCGAGTGCGTTGCCCCCATGGGGGACAAATTACCCGATTTCCCCGATCCCCAAAAAATACAATCTGTGGACAAATCACCCGTCTGTTCGAATTCAATTCAGCAGGACGTTGCAAGTCTAACGCGCAGACTCGGACCGCGGGAACCCATTTGTGCCGGCGAATCGAGGCTGCGCTGCTGCACATCTTTTGGAGACGCGATGCAATGAACAGCAATTTCCAGATTCTGGCTGGGGAATTTCCTAATCGCGATTGTACTGGTGAGCAGATCGACTGGACAGCGACGGCGGGGCTACCCTAAACGGCCAAGAAGGGCCTTCTGCCCAGCGACGCGGTCGACAAACTGAAGAGGGTTGAAAAACTGTCCAAGCAACTGCGCGGGCAGATCCGGCCGTAAGCCTGCAGCACTGAGCGGGCGTTGAATCAAAAGATAATTTTCACTCCGAACTCCACTTGCCGGGGTGAACCCACGCCGTAGTTGCCCGAGCCCGGAAGGATTCGGTCGAGTCTCGACGTGCAGAAGGCATTTGAATTGCCACAAGTACCCGGTGAACTGGCGCTATTCAGCGAACTGCCCGGAGAGCCATCGAGCACGCCATTCAACTGGCGACCCGCCCCTCCGAAATTCGCAAAGTTAAACACATTGAACAGAGCAACATTTGGTTCGAGACGGACTCGCTCGCCGACGCGAAATGGCCAGTTCAAACGCACATCGATAGTCTTGAGCCAGGTCGTCTGCGCGACATTGCCCGGCAACGCGGGACAACCGGGCTGGCTTGGGCCGGCGCAAACGAACGGGTAGAGCGCGCCGAGCTTGGAAAGTTGGTCAGAGGTTAGCAGAGCTGGCGTTGTCCCGTTCTGACTAACCAAAGCATTTCCTGCCGAGGTCAGCCTGCCGGCGTAGTTGCTGTTGTAGAAAGCAATTGCCTTGCCGAGATCACTACCAGAGTATCCACCAAGGCCGCCGACCCCCGTTCCCGGCAGAAGATCTCCCACCGTGCCGTCGCCGGTTGCGTCAGTGCGAAAGATTTCGCCCGCGACGCCGCCGCCGTCAAGTTGGGGAAGACGAGCGCTAAGTTCAAGCGGCGAAGCCAGCTGCGTAATGATGGAAAGCCGCGGCCCGTGCGGCAAGTCCAGAGTCGGAGCAAACGTAAACATGTTACGGCGGTCCAGGCCCGAAGGGCCGAAGTGCCCGACGTGAGGATTGATGTAGTCCTCAGCCCGGCTAAGGAGTGAGAAATCGCCGCCACTGCCATCTGCAGCCGCCACATTGCTCTGGTACTTGGAATAGGTATACGAGACCGCCAGGTCCCAGTGCCG
>WNGI01007132.1_pt1 | contig 16482 bp, 22 predicted proteins | sample 5400621 | NCBI WGS metagenome assembly WNGI01 (sample SAMN13153374, study PRJNA577476) | soil metagenome | isolation source: 20 cm soil or saprolite under Garry oak tree replicate 1 | place: USA:California | collected 2016-06-15 | reverse complement strand
TTATTCCCAGCAAAAGAGCCGCCAGTTCAAACCAGCGGCTCGCAACCTTCGAAAAACTACCTTGAGAATCTATCCTCCAACAAACTTCGGTGGCCTCTTCTCGATAAAGGCTGCGACACCTTCTTTGAAATCTTTTGTCAGCCCGGCCTGAATCTGCGTCTTTCTTTCGAGTTCCAGTTGTCCACCATAATCATTCGTCGCGCTCGCTTCCAATAACTCCTTAATTCGGCCGATGGCCACAGTCGGAGCCTGCGCCAGTTTTTCAGCCATTGCCAGGGCCCGGGGCAGCAACTCCCCGTCAGGAACCACCGCATTAATCATCCCCATTTCCAGCGCGCGCCCAGCGGTCACCACTTCTCCTGTCATCATCAGTTCGGTGGCGCGTTTCCAACCCACCAGGCGCGGCAAGATGAAGGTGCCACCACAATCGGGAACGAGTCCTATCTTGATGAAAGCCTGGTTGAACCGCGCGCTCTCACTAGCTACCACGAGGTCACAAGCGAGAGCCAGGTTACACCCGCCGCCTGACGCTGCGCCGTTAACCGCGGCGATGAACGGCACCGGCGTGCGACGAATAAGAAGTATGCACTCGTTGAGCAAGCTTAAGGGTTCATCGAAAAACGCCTCCACTTTTCCTTCTTGCTCGGCCATTCGCTGCATCTCGCGCAGATCGCCTCCGGCACAAAACGCTCGACCCGCTCCAGTTAAGACTATCGCGCGCGCGCCGCGTTCACGAACTTCACTAATGGCCGCTTGAAACTCCTGACCAACTTCCGTCGTTAAGGCATTCAACGAGTTCGGGCGGTTTAGCGTGATAATGCCGACCGCTCCGCGCATTTCAACTTGAACAGTTTCGTAACTCATCGTTGTAATTTGGGCACACGCCTCGGACCAACAAAGCGGGCATCCAGGTCGTATCCCGATTTCGTTTTCGCAGTGAACGGCTACTCTAGCTCGGCTTCAGCTTGACTCGGATAACCTTATGTTCTGGGCTGTGCTGCTCGGCTTGCACTGAAACAATCACCGCAGAGAACGGGCCTGCCCGTCGAAGGCTTGAAGGGCACAGAGTCGGTCTTCCCACACTGATCGCAGGTAATCTCAAATCTCTGGCGTTCGCCACCAGCGCCTTTTGGTCCGCCAAAGTTGGAGCGGCGTGCGTCCCGGCAGGGCTTGCAGCGTTTCGGATGAGTCAGGTTGCGTTCCTGATAGTATTCCTGCTCGCGTTCGGTGAAAGGAAAAGTGTTTCCACACTCTGCGCAAGTGATCTCGATGTCTGGCATGTGGCTGTCTCCATGAGTGGGACTGAGGTCTCGCCACTCTCTCTTCGGGGCGCAAGCAAATCATTGTTCCGTTTCTAATGGCTGTTAACCCCTGGAGGATTGGCAAGAGCAGTGACGCTCGAGCCTTTCGCCTACGGTGCTCGCGTTCCGATACGGTTTAAGTGGGGCGAGTTTACTCCACCAGAATGCTTGGTACAACGCTTTATTTGGACCGGGGTGTTCTGGAGCGTGGAAAGACCTTGAAAGGCTTCGGACAGAGTCTCTTAAGCGAAACTCCTCACCGGATAACTTCACTTGCAGACACGCTTAGGTACCTGCCTGTAACTCGCTCACGTGCGCGCGAACCGTCGCGCCGAGCGTATCAAGATTGTAGCCACCCTCCAGGCAGGAAACTACGCGCCCCTTACACGCGTCCTTCGCCCACTCCTTAACTGTGCGAGTCAGTGAAACAAAATCTTCGTCCTCGAGTAGCAACTGACCGAGCGGATCACCCTGGTGTGAATCGAAGCCAGCGGAAACGATTATCAGATCCGGTTTGAACTTTCCGCTTATCTCGGCGAGCGCTGCATCAAACATTCTTTTCTGCTCCAGTGCCGGCGTGAGCGCGCGCAGTGGGACATTCAACGTGGAGCCAACGCCTCGGCCAACTCCGCTTTCGCCTCGGGCACCCGTGCCTGGATACCACGGATACTGGTGGGTTGAAAAAAAGAATACCGTCGGGTCGTCGTAAAAGATCCCCTGCGTTCCATTTCCGTGGTGCACGTCCCAGTCAACAATAGCGACGCGCTCGATCTCGGGATAGTGATTCTGAGCGTAACGAGCAGCTACCGCCACGTTGTTAAAGAGACAGAATCCCATGGCGCGCTCTGCGGTCGCGTGATGACCGGGCGGACGGACCGGCACGAATGCATTTGTCGCTTCACCACGCATTATCAGATCAACCGCCTCGCACGCTGCACCGGCTCCATGTAAAGCGGCATCCATTGATTTCATTGAAACAACTGTGTCGGCGTCGAGGTAGCCGGTCCCTTCGCTTACTACCCGGTTGATCTGCTTGTAAAGCTGCGGAGTGTGACATGCCTGCACGTCCCCTCGGGGAGCTTCCCTCGCCTGCACTTCTAATAACCGTGGCCAGAGCTCCGCGTCCTCCCGGAGGGTTTTCATCACCACACTGTAACGCGATGGCGATTCCGGATGATGTGGACCGGTATCGTGCTCCTTGAATACTGGATGATGAATGATTGCTGTAGCCATCCTTCAATCGTAAATGGTTAATGGTGAATCGTAAATAGATGAGACTTTCAACGAATGGGCAGGATCGCTGGTGACTCGCCTATTCTGGAGGTGTCTTGATCTAAACAGGTCCATGTCTCGCGAGACTTAAAAGCGTACGGGCAATTTGCGTTAGTCCTTTAAGGGAAGTGCCGGAATTCCCCCTTTTTTGGGCTTTCTGGACTACTGTTCGGCAGGAGCGACCTTCCTTCCATCGGAATAGGGATTGCTCTGACACCGTGTGGGAGTTTTTGTTAGTGCGCCACATCTTTCAGAAATCTAGTTGTCTAAATATCAGGAGGTAGCAGATGGCATACGATGATGAGCAGGCGAGGAAAAGCAGGGTCGTTGTAGAAACACCGACAGCCAGACGTGAGGTCACCCACACGGAAGCCGTACGCAATGATCGGGCGGGCGTTTCAGGAGCTACTGTTGGGGTGATCGTTGTGGTGGCAATTGCGCTAATAACCATTGTTGTCTTGTTTCTCATGAATGGACAGAACCCGGATACCGTGAATGCTAACCTTGCTGAGCAGCAGCCCGCGCAGCAGCCGGTCATTGTTCAGCAGCCCGCGCAGCAACAGCCGCCGGTGATTATTCAACAACCGGCACCTGTTACGAATCAACCTCCAGTGATTCTCAACCAACCGGCCCCAAGCGGCGGTTCAGCGCTGGGTAACACTTCGAATGATGGCGCGGTACAGACCGCTATCGACAAGAAGATCAACGACGATCCAGCGCTTTCAAGTCTGGGAATCACCGCTACAGTTCTTGATGGCAAGGTGACATTGACGGGCACAGTCAAAAGCGAAGCGCTCAAGTCGCAGGTTGATAGAACGATCAGAGCAATTAAGGGAGTCAAGCAGGTTGACAACCAGATTGTCGTAATGAGTTAAAGCCAAAAGTGATGAGGAATGAGTGATGAAGTGGTGTGATAAGCCGTAAAGAAATCATCCTTTCACTTGTTACCAGCAACAAAAGCGTCGCGGTCGAGGGATCGCGGCGCTTTCCCTTGGGGTTAACTCATCGCCTTCGATACTCATGGTTTACTCATCACTCATACTCATGACTCATCACTCGTATCAGTAGCCCTCGGTATGCTGACGCAGCCACTCATTCAACTCTTCTTCGGTGGGTTCCCGCCCAAGATCCTCCCACAATCGTTGGTGAAGATACTTGTGCTCGCTCTGGGCAATGTCTTCAAGCTTAGCGTTCTCATCTTTGTTGTCTTCGTCCTCAGTACTCATAACCAGGACCTCGCCGGTAGCAACGGAAGTTTCTATTGTCAGATTGGCATCCTCGCCAGTGACTATCAAGCGTCTACGATCCTTCGCCGCATAAAAACTGATATCTTTGATGCGACACTCCAGTGGTGGCAGTATCAGTCGCGATAGCTTATCAGAAGTCGCCCCATTGCCGAGCAGGACATCGATATCAGCCTTGATCTGCTGCTTGGTTTCACCATCCATTTCCAACTCAGTTACAGCCACCGGGTGAGGGAGCAAACCCATTTCCCCGTCCAGGAAAATCGTCCAAACAAATCCCATGTCCAGCAAAATATACAAGGCCTCCTCAAAAACCAAATAGCCGAGGACGGTCGCTCCAATCACGTGAGCGATAACGTGGTCCTGGTGAATAGTCGTTTCCTTTGGCTGCCAAATGTCCGTCAAGCTTCACTCTCCACGCCATCGGCGACTACGCCACTGGCTAACAAAGAATCATAGGGCCTCTCTTCATGGGATCCGACCATGCCCCAGGTGAGTCGATCACGGGGACAATGACACCCTGGGTGTAGGAAGAAGATTGCTTGCAAGTCTGGCGGGAGGGGACGATTGCTGATCTAATCGAGGTAGTGTTGGCTCAGTTGGGCTTGCAATGCCTCGGGGACTGATTTCCAACTCGCGTTGCTCAGTTTTTGAAAATCCGTGGTTAGCATGCGCAAGGGACGCCAATGTGCAAGCCTCTCTTCGTATAGCCAACGATAAATGGGGCCATTGCCGCGCCGGCTGTAAAAAACCCGATCGACTTTCGTATCGTCCTCTTCAACCACCCGACCGCCCGTCAGGCTTGTACTGGGGGAACTAACGTATACCCGCAGTCCACTCATCGTTATGGTCATGATTTGTTCCGCCGCCGTGGCCGCGATGCACTTCTTCTTTTTCACTCTGTGTGAATTGCACCAGCCCGCGCTTTACTTCTTCGAGCGCAATGCTTGTGTTCCGGCGCCTTCTCTTATCGGCCTCGACGCGCGGCTTGGAGCCGTGCAGCAGTTGTTTCGTTCTTAAACCCGCCACGATAATCAGCCGAAACCGGGAATCTATCCCCGGCCAGGTCCCCTCATTCGCAACTCCCGTTAAGCCGTTCCCGTTCAATTTTTCCATAGTAATCATTGGTTGTTTCTTCCCAAGCCTTCGCTTTGTGAATGCTTCTTCAAGCACGCGCTCTACTCAAACCATAAAGACTTCATCATCAGAAAGAGTGCAGGCCGTGTTCGCTACCTTCCGTCGCCGTTCCTCATGAATTGCTCAAGTTGCTTACAATCGAGCGGACGGCCGCGGCTCAACTTCATAAGGGGATCTGCTACTAACCAGAAGCAGGCTTTGCCTTCATCCGTGGTAGTAAGGTTTTTAAGCGCCGCAACGTCCAACACGACTGGCCTGAAGCATTCCATTCCCGTGTCACGCGAACGCGCCAGCATCGCTTCGCCGCTACTGTGAAATACCGGAACGCGCAAACTGCCCTGATCATCGAGCGCAAACCAATCGCCGTTGGCGCGTCGCATCGCAAACAAAGTCTTCATTGAGATGGCCTCTATCAGGTCTACTAAGGATCATGCGCCCGTCAAAGTTATATGCAGATCATCATCAGTGTCATGGCGCACGAAAACTGACAACACCAGGAACGCCGCAACGCAGGCCAGGACGGCCAGGCCAATGGCCCACCACAGGTAGCCTGCACCGCCGTGCACATTTTCAAGGGTAACGAAGAGGTAAAACTGCCAGATAGCGATCGCGGCGCAGCGAAGCTGATTGCCCGTTAGCTTGCCCTACTCATGTCGGCCCTGTGACCATTCTTTGAACATCGCCTGATGTTTCCGGCGCGCACTTGAGCGACGAACCGAGGGTGGAGCAATACTGGGATCGACGTTGCCACACACAGGCACCCGATCGTCAGACTGTGGCTCTACTTTCCAGGCATTGATAATAGCCCAGTGCAACGGATCCGGAGACTCAAGCGAAAGCGCTGCGCCAAGGTCGTCATTCTCTGCCACTGATTGATTAAGAATCCCGGTCATCTTCAAATCTCCATCAGATGCCCGCGCCCTGTCCAACGGTTTTGATGAGTCCGTATTAAGCGAAGGCTAGTCGTGGTTTTCCAATCCTTGGACCATGTTCAGCAAAGTTTTCGATTGCGTCTGCCTCATTGTCGTAAACATCAAAGACTGGCAGAAGCCTTGTCACCGTCAGTAACTGACGAAGCGACTCTGTGAGACCTACCAGCTTGATTTGGCCATCGTGGTTCTTTACCGAGACCTGGCTCGCAACCAGCTCACCCAGCCCACAAGAGTCGATAAACGTAACGCCGGCCAGGTTCAAGAGAATCAGTATTTTCTTTTCCAGTACCAGGCAGCGTATCGAGCGGTGCAGCGCTACCGTGTTCCCGCCAACTCTCAACCTGCCTTTCAAGTCAAGAATCGTCACCTCTCCTACCCGGCGCTCATTGATATAAAGGTTTATCACTGCTCGACGTTACGGCAACGGAGCCTATATGTCAAATGCAGTATATATTGCAGATGGACAATATTGACTGTATGTGGTAAGTAGTGTTGTGCGCGTGGAAACACTTATGATTAAGATTCGGATAGACCAGTTACTGGCAGAGCACGGGCGAACGTTCTATTGGTTGGCAAAGGAAACCGGAATTAGCCACACCACGCTTTGGCGTTTGAAGAAGGGCAAGGCACTTGGCATCAACTTCGAGACGCTGGAGAAGATGTGCCAGGCACTCAAGTGCCAGCCAGGTGACGTCCTGGCGCTGGCGCTCGCGAAGAAAAACGGCAGGAGCACAGCCCCTGGCCACCGCGCTGGAAAGAAGCAAAAATGAATACCAATACAGCGAAGCCATTAACGTGTAGATTCATCGATGGTGAAGCCGACGTTCGTTTAGAACTGAGTAACGAGGCTGAGCACGCGCTCAGGCGCGTGGAGATTCTGACAGTCTTCCTGAAGGACCTGGAAACTCCGGGTGGCGGCCCTTCACAAGCCCATATTAGATTTGACACAGTTAGTTCCATTCGGCCAAAAGAGAATGTGATCCTCTCTCACAAAACCTGGGTTAATGGGAAGATTGCCGGCGCCGGCGCCGATCTGCTGGCGCGCCTGAAAGTGATAGCGGGCGAGGCTAAACCCTATGTCCTGGATATTTCGTGGGAGGATCCGGAAGGTAAGACGCGTTTTCAACGGATACCGGTGGGACACTAAGTCCATGAAAACTCGGCGCGTAGATATTGTAATCCGGCATCTGAACTCTCTGAGAAAAGAACGTAATGATAGTTTGTGAATTCTGTTTGCAGTACAAGCAAGATGGCGAATGTGGACTTGGCCTCAAAATTCCAAAGAGCATGTCGTGTCGTGAGTTTGGTCCGACTCTGGAAAAATTCTGCTCTGACGCCAAAGACTTTGTGGATCCAAAACAGATTGTGCAAATGGCTGTTTATTTTGGAATCAAGGGTCCGGAACTCAAGAAGGTTAAGCAGATGGCTGCAAAAGAAGAGAGTATCCGGGCTGCAGTTGCCTGAACTTCTAACGTCTCCGCCAATCGTCCGCTACGTACTTAGGCCACGCTGGGAGATTCCTGGTTCTTAAACAATTCATACAGTTGAGAGAAATCTGGCAGGCTTGGGCGCCCTGGGACTTTCCGCAAGTCTCTCATCTGGGCACTTGCGACTGGACACAGATGGAAACGGTCGAGCCGAAGCCCGACCGTTTCTACTAACTAAAAACTACCGTGGCGACGAAAGCGGTTCTAGTTGCCGTTGAGGCCGTCGTAGTAACCATTCTCGTAGCCCGCTCGGTAGTAGCGTTGATACAGTCCGCGGTCGCCGAGCTTGGAGCTGTAGTCGGTGGTGGCTTTCTGATAGGCGCTCTTGTTGCGAAAGTCGGAACGGCCGTTGTTGCGATCGTTGCGGCCCTCCTTGATGCCTTCGTTGTAGCCTGCGTTCAGAGCTGTCTGGCGAAGGTCGAAAGAACCGCCATAGTTATCATAACGATCCCAGTTGCGGCCACGGCGATTGTTGTTGGAGTTCCAGTCGCGGTTATCATTCCGGTTCCAATCGCGGTTGCGATTGCTATCGTAGCTGGTGTCTTGCGGATTGAGACCATCGTTGTATCCAGTCTGATATGCTTCACGAAAGTAGCGGCGATACAGTTCCCGGTCACCCAGACGTGAGCTGTAGTCCTTCGTGGCTTTGCGGTAGGCGCTTTGGTTGCCGTAGTCGGAGCTTCTGCCCCTCTGCCGGGCCGCAGTGCCGTCCCTAAAGCCTTCGTTGTAGCCTGCGTTCAGCGCGGTTTGACGAAGGTCGAAAGAGCCGCCGTAGTTACCGTAATTGTCCCAGTTCCGTCCACGCCGATTTCGATTACGGTCGTTGCGGTCATCCTGCCCGTACGGATAATTCCGACTCTGCGCCTGCACTTTGGGGCTCAGAGTGATGCCCACAATAAGCAGAAACGACCATACGACTATCGCTGCTGCAATTCTGATTTGTGTACTGTTTGCTTTCATAATTACTCCTTTGTTACTCAATAGAGCAACTGTTATACCTTGTGATGCCGTGGTTAACCCTATTCTGGTGGAGCAATCTTGAAAAGAGGGGACTGTCGAATTACCTGTGCGTTAACGCATACCGGAAAGTCATAGTATTCAATCACGACCTCCCCTGGTATTTTTGACTCAAGACCATTCAGCTTCGAATGAGGACAGGGCTTCTGCTTTTCTTTCCTCGCAACGCAGTGAAGGTACCGCTGCCGGCATTTATGACTTAGCCAGTAAGCAACTTCATGCGGTCGCTATGAAATCATCAAGGATGAAAGCAACAGTCTTTGAGTGTTGAAGCGGCTGAATGCATTAACTATCCTTCGAACATTACTGCTTACTAGTAGCAACTCAACTCAATCTCCATAAGCCTCATTCAGCTTCCGAAAGTGATAACCCATGGCCGCCAATCTCATCGACTGGGGAAACTGCTCATGATGCCTTCGGACGGTGAGTGCGAGGAAGCGCCAGAATTCCTTGCGCTCGGGATCCAGCACGCCCAATTTCAGTACCACGCGAATGAATGCCGCCATTCCGCTGAGGATCTTCACGCGAACCGGTTCGGGAAATTCCTGGGTTGTTCGTTTAAGTGAAGCGAGCGCTCGTTGATAGTATTCGCTGGGCTTATAGATTGTGCGCATGATTGATTTATATCCTTCCACCAGGCGCGTGGCATCCATCTTCGGCACAAAGTTTAGCGCGCAATTTGTGTTGTTTCCCGAACTCTCACCCAGCAAACGTCCTTCCTTCTCCAGCCGGCGCCATAATTGAGTATCTGGTAAAGCAGTAAGCAAACCAAACATTGCCAGCGGTATTGCGCTCTCGCGGATGAAGTCAATCTGTCGCTCGAAGATGTCCTCCGGATCGTTGTCAAACCCGACGATGAAGCCGGCCATCACTTCCATCCCGTAGCTCTGAATCTTCTTAACTGACTGCAGTAGGTCGCCGCGGTTTTGCGATTTCTGAGCCTCCTTGAGGCTCTCTTCAACCGGGGTTTCAATGCCAAGAAAAACACGTCGGAAACCGGCGCGCTGCATTTCGCTGAGGAGCTCCTCATCGTCAGCCAGATTTACGCTGGCTTCGGTTAGCAGCGAAAAGGGATGGCCGTTCCTCTCCTGCCACTCCGTCAACTCTGGCAGAAGTCGCCTGACATTCTTTTTGTTACCTATGAAATTATCATCAACTATGAAAACGGTGCCGCGCCACCCGAGGCGCAACAACGCGTCAAACTCGGCCAACATCTGTTGATTGCTCTTGGTGCGGGGCACGCGCCCGTAGATTTCGATGATGTCGCAGAATTCACAGTTGAAAGGACAGCCGCGCGAGTACTGCACCGACATCGCGCTGTAACGCTTCATGTCGGCGAGGGAGAAATCAGCCACGGGCGTCATTGCCAACGGCGGTCTTTCAGCAGCGCGATACGTTCGCTTTGCCTCGCCGCGCTCCAGGTCTTCAATAAACAGCGGCAGCGTTGCCTCAGCTTCGCCGAGAAAAATGTGATCGACCGCCGGCAAATCTTCAATCGTGGTGGTGACGTATGGTCCCCCAAGGACTACGCGCTTACCAAGCTGCTTACATCGTCTGACGACCTCATGCACAGATTCTTTCTGCACCAGCATGCCGGTAACAAAAACAATGTCAGCCCATTCGATGGCCGAAGACTTCAGGGAGCGCACGTTCAAATCAACCAAACGTCGCTCCCAGGATTTTGGCAACAGTGCCGAGACGGTCAATAGCCCGAGCGGCGGAAAAGCGCACCGCTTGTGCTCGAACGGCAGCGCATGACGAAAACTCCAATACGTGTCGGGAAACTCCGGGTTGACCAGTAGAACCTTCATCGCGTGCTCCTTCCGATAGAACGACCGGGAATCGAGGGGACCGAAATCATAAGGACCCAACAAGGAATTTGGAGTCAATCGTAATACCGGATTAAGAATTCGCAGGTAATAGTTACGTAAGAATCGTCTGCGATCCCAGGCATGACCTCAGAACACAGAAATATCATAGTTTTCCCGCAGAGAGAAGCTGGATCAATTGTTGCTCACCGGCAAAATAATAGTTGAAGTTTAGCCTGGGTTTGTTTCACGACTCAGGGCCGTTGGTAACCGTTTAAACACCACAGCCCGACGAACTAATCATCGCCATTGCCAGTCTGGCCGAAGTTGAAACCAACCACGAGAGCCGCTCGGGATTTATTAGTGAGGCATCCGGCGCAATGTAGATCCTGGGAAAGTGTTCCAGGGAACATTTTCTGATCCATACTGTTAGGCAAAAACGGAGGCGCGAAACAGACTTGATGGTCAACTCCGTTTCGCGCCCTTCACGCATCACAACTTGTAGGTTGCGGCCTCTACGTCGCTTCACATTCCGCAGCGATTAGTATCTGCGATGCCGCTTGCGGATCTTGTAGGTATAGAGCGCTCCGCCGCCAGCGCCAACTAACGAACCGATGGCTGCTCCCTTTTTTCCGCCAGCGATGCCACCGATAGCCGCGCCTCCCAGCGCCGTTCCCGCCACCGTCAGTTTATCGCGATGTTTTTGCCAAAAACTGCGATGACGCCGGACACGATAACGCCGCGTTTGCGCGGCGGCCGCCGAGTGCGCCGCTGCAACCGAGCTTATCGGCCCCACCGTAAAGACGAGCGTCAACAGAATCAAAACGAGTGCTACAAACCGCTTCATTTTCTGTACCGCCAAGGACGTATTCATAGTTTCTCCCTTCAAACCATTTGCTGCTTACCCGTGGGGCAAGACGTGTGCCCTTCCGGCTGAAAGCCTTAATTCGCTGATATGGGGACTAAAAATGGGGTTTCCGGTCAAGAATATACCTGCGGGAACTTCTGGGGCGTACTCTTAAAGAGCATTAACGTACGGGAGTATTCCAGCGCTGTTGCTCGGCTGTTCCGTAAGTTACCGTCTGCGTCTCGCAGGCTCTCAGGTTGTTACGCATTACAGGACCGTGAGCGGTAGCGACCGGATGCGGCCACTCAAGCTTCAACGGCTGTGCATTACAGAACGTGAGCGGCCGGAGCTGGAATTTAACCTGGGCAACCAGTTTTCGATCACTGGGACCGCAGAGTTGAGCGCCGGCATCCGGTCGCTACCGCTCACGGTTCTTTATTGAGTTCTCTCTATGAACGCGAACCCTCGTCCGCGATCTTTCCATGCAACGCGGTTCACGATTTACTCTTCACAAATTTGAGCGCCACGCCATTCATGCAGTAGCGCAGGCCGGTTGGCGGTGGACCATCATTGAACACGTGTCCCAGATGCGAATCGCACCGCGCACATAAAACTTCGGTACGAGTCTCCGCTAAGCTGTTGTCTACTTCCTCACGCACATTTTCCCTGGCGATCGGCTTGTAGAAACTGGGCCACCCAGTGCCCGAATCAAACTTGGCCTTAGAACTAAACACCGGTAGCTCGCAGGCAACGCATTCAAAAATCCCTTGCTCGTGGATTTCATTCAGCGGACTTGAGAAGGGCGCTTCGGTTCCCTTCTGCTGCGTTACGTCATACTGCTCCGGCGTGAGGATGTGTTTCCACTCTTCGTTTGTCTTAATCACTTTTTTGATTCCTCTAGATTTCACCGAGCTGCCAGCTTTGCCACGAATAGTACTGGACTCTTGCAGGAAGCCAGCACACACCGACGGAAATCCCGAGAACGCTGCAAATGCTCCCAATGCGATTGAAGATGAAAGAAAGTAACGTCGATTCATGATTGCTCCCTTACTCGCCTAACAGTTTAGTCGAGGTAATTACGTTACAACCTGGTCGATTGGATTTTAACGGTGATCGGAAAACCCCGCCAGAGGGGATAGACAGGAGCTGCTGAAGCTTTACCGATTAGGATTCGCGGCCTTTACTGATATCACGCCCAAGAATGTTGGTGGTGCGCTCGGTAACACTTGCAGGCGCTGCGCGAGCCACGGATTCTCTTTCGTCTAATTCCAGCGCGGGTTTCAAAGCCTCAAACTGCCTCGGAGGATCCGGCCTGATCAGAAGCCCGGCTAGAATGTGGCCCACGCCCGAAAGCGCGGGCATCAACCCCACGAGCCAGAGGACGCGCACGACTGGTTCTATTTCAAAAGGCACCCTGGCAACGAAATCCGGCGGGAGTTTCAACACCAACGCGCCAGTCAGAAAGTAGAGAAAGATCGCCAATCCGATGCCGCTGAAGAGCGAAATTGCACCGGTAACCAGGTGCTTTTCTCGCCGCTGCGACGCTGTCTTCCTGCCCTTCCGTGCGAGCCACCAGGGTTTGTGAGGAGTGGGATCATCCGAGCTGCGAACGATCTCCTTGTTCATTTCGTCCATCGCGCGTGAGATATCGTCTGTGACCTGCTCCACCTTCAGGCTCTTCATCATCTCCTTAATCTTTGGCAATGGGCCGCGATCGCTACGGGCGATCGCCTCGCTCAGGGTGACTGCCTTGCCAATCACCTTGAGATTGGCCCCGCACGACCGGCAATATTGCAGGCCCGAGGAAGATTCAGTGCCGCACTGGGGACAATACATGGCGTTGCTGTAGTCTCCGCGAAGGTTATCTTGCCGTTTGAGGCGTTAGTAAAGCCAGTTGAACTACGTCACCGAAGCGTCCTTTGTTCGAGGGTTTTTTGAACAGCCTTTACTCCGGAAAGTCTCTAACGCTCAGATCGTAGGCATGAACAAAGAACAAAGCCCCCGGCGAAATATTCCACCGGAGGCTCTTATCAGTCGCAGTCATTGCGAGCTACGGGTTAGTAGCGCGAGCCGCCATTGCGACCACCGCCGCGATCTTCGCGGGGCTTGGCTTCGTTGACGTTCAGCGCCCGTCCGCCCAGCTCCTTACCATTGAGCTGCTGGATAGCAGCAGCGCCTTCTTCCTTCGTTGACATCTCAACGAAGCCGAAGCCGCGTGAGCGACCTGTTTCGCGATCCTCAATCAAAGATACGCTTTCGACTGTGCCCGCTTGCGCGAACAGTGTCTGCAGCTCCTCGCTCGAAGTTTGGAACGCGAGATTACCGACATAAAGTTTCATAGTCATAGATTCTTACCTTTTCCCCCTTTGGGGAGTTTACAGAAGCCGCATGCGAACATGGTGCTTCCCAATTTGCTAAGGACGTTGGGACTTACATATCCATGCCGCCGGGCAGTGACCGTGGCTTGTCATCTTCCTGTAGCTCAGAAATGAGGGCTTCCGTTGTTAGCATTAAGCCCGCAATTGATGCGGCGTTTTGCAACGCGCAACGCGTGACTTTCGCGGGATCGATAATCCCGGCAGCCACGAGGTCCTCAAAAGTTTCAGTGGCGGCGTTGTAACCGAAGTTAGGATCTTTGCTAGCCCGAACTTTCTCGACAATCACCGCGCCTTCTTTGCCGGCGTTCTGTACGATCTGACGCAACGGCTCTTCAAGCGCGCGCCTGATGATGTTGACGCCGATCTGCTCGTCTTCATCACCGATCGGTTCGCCGTCTTCATTTGTTTCAAATGCTTTGAACTTGTCTAAAGCTTTGGCGGCGCGAATTAAGGCCACGCCTCCACCGGCCACGATGCCTTCTTCAACAGCCGCGCGGGTCGCGTTCATCGCGTCTTCAACGCGCGCCTTTTTCTCTTTAAGTTCAGTTTCAGTGGCTGCGCCAACGCGAATCACTGCCACTCCGCCGACAAGTTTTGCGAGACGCTCTTGCAGTTTCTCGCGGTCATAATCGGATGAGGTGTCATCAATTTGCGTTCGCAGCGTCTTTACTCTGGCGCGCAAGGCGTCCGTGTCGCCGGCGCCATCGATGATGGTCGTGTTCTCTTTGTTGATCGTCACCTTCCGGGCGCGTCCCAGGTCTTCGATTTTGACGCTCTCGAGTTTGATGCCGAGGTCCTCACTGATCACTTTGCCGCTCGTCAGGATCGCAATGTCCTCGAGCAACGCCTTGCGACGATCGCCGAAGCCGGGAGCTTTGACGGCCGCCACGTTGATCGTGGCGCGCAGTTTGTTAACCACGAGGGTTGCTAAGGCTTCCCCTTCAACGTCTTCCGCGACGATCAGAATCGGTTTGCCCAACTTAGCGACCTGCTCAAGGATCGGCAGCAAGTCTCTCATCGAAGTAATCTTCTTTTCGCTCAGCAAAATCACCGGATTCTCGAGCACGGCTTCCATTGTTTCGGGATTGGTGATGAAGTAAGGCGACAGATAGCCACGATCAAACTGCATCCCTTCGACAAATTCCAAATCCGTCTCCATCGTCTTCGCGTCTTCAACGGTAATCACTCCGTCTTTGCCGACTTTCGCCATCGCTTCGGCAATCAAATCGCCGATCGCTGCGTCGCCGTTGGCCGAAATCGTGCCAACCTGCGCAATCATCTCGCCCGCGACCGGCTTCGACAGGCCTGCGCCAGCACGGTGGCGGTGGTGGTGCCATCGCCGGCGACGTCGCTGGTCCGGGAGGCTACTTCGCGCACCATCTGCGCGCCCATGTTCTCCATCGAATCTTTAAGCTCAATCTCTTTGGCCACGGTAACACCGTCTTTGGTGATGGTCGGGCTGCCATACGCCTTACCGAGAACGACGTTGCGTCCTTTTGGACCGAGTGTGATCTTCACTGCGTTGGCGAGTTGATTAATGCCTCGCAGAATCGCCGCCCGTCCCTCTTCGCCATGTGTAATTTGCTTTGCCATAATTCTTATTTTTTCTCCTGTAACGCAAACTGTTAGTTTACGGATCTTTGGAATGCAAACCCGCTGGTCTTGAGTGCCAGCCTCGGTTCCTGTCGCAAACTAACAGTTTGCGATACACGGGAACCTACTTGCTCTTTTTGCCGGCAGCCGCACCCGCGCGCGTGATAATCCCAAGAATCTCGTCCTCGCGCATGATTAATAACTCTTCACCGTCGATCTTGATTTCTGAACTTGTGTACTTGCCAAACAGAATACGGTCGCCAGCTTTAACATCCAGCGGTTGGCGCGTTCCGTCTTCTTTGTACTTGCCTGATCCGGCGGCAATCACTTCGCCTTCCTGCGGTTTCTCTTTGGCACTGTCGGGGATAATGATGCCGCCGCGCACCTGTTCGCCTTCGTCAATGCGTTTCACGATCACGCGGTCATGTAATGGTGTGATATTCGTCGTCATAATCTGATTATCTTCCTTATGGGCGTTCTGAGTTCGACCTTATGGTCATGGTTTGCCTTATGGTCATGGTTTGCCTTATGTCCTGGCTTCGCCACTGGTCAGGAGCCTGGTTGCGTAACGTATGACGCCCTGGCTTTTTTAGTTAGTAGTTGAGCTGTGGATATCAGGTGATCTGGAACATCCCAGAGGAGCTGAGAGCGGAGTAAGCTGGACTCGGTTCGACACTCACCTTACGCTAACATCCGCTATATGTCAAATGCAGGATATATTTTGCATGGAGAATAGTTGAGGGTTGAACCTTGAGATATTATTGCCCGGCCCTGTTCGTGCGGAGGCCTTCAGCTTTTCTGGTTGCCTTTGTCTTTCGGCCCAAGCTGCGCCGCACATCGCGGGCGATTATCACTACCCGAAGCGGTCGCGAAGGGGTTAAGGGAACCAACACTATTCGCCCACTCTTCGGAACTTCTTTCCCCGGAGCATAGTCAACTCAACATCGAGCCTCGCATTCGCTTTCTAGCGCACGCGATTCTATGACCGGGAGGTTAGCAACAAACCCCGTTCAGTTCCATGTAACATTGATCGGTGACCAGGAATCATACTGGCGCGTCGCAGAATGAAAACCCGTTCCACTGATCGCGCCTTCGAACCGTCTCTGGAGCGAAAGCTCTCCGGCGCCGGCGCCAAATGAAGTGGTATCCAGCCCTGTGTACGTCCCGTTGTCGGGTTCAAACACGTTGCGATTTACGCTTCCCGCCGGCCCGCCTCCCGAAGCATTTATGCCCGTGCCGCCGCCGGCCACATAGGTAATGGTGAAGTTACTGTTGCGGGTAACGGTTGCTCCGGCAGTAGGCGATGTGAACACCACTCGTGACGGAACTACCAGGTCAAGGGAAGTTGGTACGGCGCTGCGTGTGTAAACGAAATGATAGTTGCCGCCGACGGGAACTATTGGCACGCGTTCAGCATAACCAAAGAGCAAGCCATTCAGAGGCAGCGGGACGCCGTTGCAACTCAC
>WNGI01005796.1_pt1 | contig 16485 bp, 16 predicted proteins | sample 5400621 | NCBI WGS metagenome assembly WNGI01 (sample SAMN13153374, study PRJNA577476) | soil metagenome | isolation source: 20 cm soil or saprolite under Garry oak tree replicate 1 | place: USA:California | collected 2016-06-15 | reverse complement strand
CGTAGCCCGAGCCCGACCTCGGCGGTGAATGGCGTGCGCGCGGCCACGACGTCCGGTTGTACGCGCCGCGCTCCCAAGCCGGCGCGGAGCACGGCGCCGTGTCCCAGCGCCGCGATGAGGTTGGCGCCCCCCCAGTAACTCGAGCCGTCCCCCGCAGGGTCGGTGGCGTGTCGCCAGCCCGCGCGCAGCGTGCCGCGCAGATCGGAGCCGAGCGAGGCGGTGACCGTCGCCTCCTGCGCCACGAAATCATTGTGGTCCGAGTCGCCCGCACCATCCACTTTCGTCGCGATCTCCGGCCGGAGTGCCGCGCGCACGGCGCGTGCGAGATCACGCACCGTGCGGTCCTCGGGGGCGACCGCGCGCGCCCGCGCGGTATACACCTCCGCGAGGGCGGGTTCACCCTTCCAGTAGAGCGTCTGTGCCAGCCCCACCAGAAGCTCCGGCTCGTCGGGATGCCGGTCCAAAGCCTTGCGCCACAGACCCTCGGCCCGGTCCAGGTCGCCGCCCCACGCGATGGCGCGCGCCCGCCCCGCGAGCGCGTCCGCGCGATCCGGGAATCGCAGCAGCACCGAGTCATACAGCGCTTCGGACGCGGCCGTCCGGCCCGCCCAGGCGAACACCTGCGCGTGCGTCACCATGATGTCGGGATCGCGGGGGTCGATGCGACGCAGCTTCGTGAGGCGCGCCAGCGAGCGGACCAGCTTGCCGTCCCAGCTGTCGAGGATGGCAAGCCGGTACATGGCTCGCTCGTTGGTCGAGTCGGCGGCGAGGACGCGCTCGTAGCTCGCGCGAGCGGCAGCGTAATCCCCTTGCTGAAACGCCTGGTCCGCCGCCGGCAGCTGCGCGGCCAGCGGGCGGACCAGTAACGCGAGAGTCACCGCCAGGGCGAGGTGGCGCGTCACCAAGACCCCCACACGTCGCGCATCGCCTCGTACGCGGGCTTCAAGCGCTCGTGCCACGTGGGTACCTCCCAGGTCGGCCAGACGTAGGTCTGCTCGGGCCCGAGTCGCGCCACGACTCCACCATGGGACCGGCCGAGCGCCGCCACGTCGAACCGAAACCCATCGGTCACGGCGGTCTCAAACGTCCCATTCCGGCGGTAGCGCACCATGACGCGGTGCGAGGACGGATCGGTGACATTCAAGAGCCCCCAGGCGATCCGGACCTCCACGAGCCCGGCTGCGCGGTCCACGTACCAGTCCGCCAGGCTCGACTCCGACGACCGACCCTGGCGCAGCCGCCCGCGGTTTACGCCTCGCGCCGGGTAGGTCCGGCCGCTCCGCGCGATGCGCCAGCGGTTGGTGGTGACGAACAGCGAGTCGAACGCCCCGTCGCGTCGGACCTTGTCGACGCCAGCCGCTTCGTTATACAAGCGATCAAGACCGGTCGGCCCCATCCCGTTCCGCGGCCCCAGGAACGGATTGTACCATGGCGCCACCATGAGCTGCGCGTCGCCCGTGTCGTTCAGGACGAGCGCGAACTCGCATCCTACGCCGCTCGACCCGATGCCCCCCGGCAGCCGAAACTGTCCGCGATCCCGCCGGTACGTGTCGATCCCGACCACGTAGCGGGCCGAGTCGAAGCTCGGTCGACCGGCGAGCGCCACATACAGATAGGACGGGTCGGCCCCGACGCGCAATACGAGTGAGTCGCCGCGGGCGAGCAGCGGGAGCGCCCGCCACACGGCTGGGTCGCCCCCGGGCTGGGGCGTCGCGTCGGCCGACGCACCCCCGTACTCACCCATGAGCCCGTAGTGCTGCTCCGCGTCCTCGATGTTGTGCCACAGACGACTCCGCTCGCCCGGGACCTCCAGGTCGACCGTCACCCACGTGTGCTTGAACCATTCGTCGAGCCAGGCGAACAGCACTCCTCCTGCCGCACCCGCCGCCCGGACCTCTCGTGTGAGCCGGGCGTCGATCTCGGCCATGGCGCGCTCGTCGTGTCCGCCGTGGCCCATCCCGTCGCTCTGCAAATGCGACACGCCGCGCGAGGAGGGAACGCCGTATTCGGCGATCAGGAGCGGTCGTCCTGCGTGATGCTGCTTCAGGGAGCGGAGGTAGCCGGAGTAGCGGGACCGCCCCTCGGCTGCCCCTGCCGCGCCATACGCCGAGTCGAGGTCGATGAAGTCGGGATAGTAGGGGTACGCGTGATACGACGCGAAGTAGCCCGCCAGGTTCGCTGGGGTGGCGCGCACCAGCATCGCGTCCAGCGACTCGCGGTCGTTGTCGTATTCCTTGAGCCGCGGGTTGGGAGGGAACCCGTAGCGGCGGCGCAGCAGCTGCTCCTCCTCGGGGGTGGGCTCCGTCGGATGAGGGAGCGGGTCGAGCGTGGGCCAGTTGGTGTACGCGATCGGCCGCAGGGCATGATAGGTATCCCACTCGTAGGTGAGCAGGTAATCGCACTGCTCAGCCATCCACGCATCGGCCGGTGTGCCCCGATCCAGCGCGAGAAACCGACCGGCGAACGCCGTGCGGCCGCGCCGCCGCCCGTTGTAGGCCCGGATCGAAAACGGCTCCCACTCCCTGCCGATGATGAACCCTAGAACGTGATCCGACACGTCGCTGTCGTAGCGGCCGAAGGCGTGCCCCGGCCGGGCCGCGATGAGCGCGTGCCCATGCACCAGATCGACTACGCGCTGCATCTCAGCACGGAACCCCGCCTTCCAGTCCGTGGCATCGTAGTCGTCGCCCGGGGGCAGCTCGGCCCACACCCCGTGCAGGAGCCACAGGGCGCGATCGGGGTGGGCGTCGTTCCATACCTTGAGCGATCGGTAGAAGACGGGTGGGAGAATCGTGTACACGCGGATGGCGTTGGCCCGGGACGCGGCAATCAGCTCGAGCCAGCGGCCGTACGTCGAATCGTCGGTGGGAAAATCCGAGGGGAAGTGCCCTGGAAGCGCCACGCCGAGATTGATGCCCTTCACGTAGAATGGTTGCCACCCACTCTGGGTGCGGACCTCGAAGCCGTCCGCCACGGTCCGCGCCGCCACATCAGGGTCGACCGGCCGCACCACGGGACGCCCAGCGAGCCCACTGTCGATTCCCAACGCCAGGAGCTGGAGCTCGGCGTCCTCATACCGTGGGACGAGGCGCAGCGTGCGACGCCACGCGTCGGCCGCCGCAACCCGCTGGCCCAGGCGTGCGCGGGCCAGGCCGAGCCCATACCACGCCTCGGCGTCACTCGCGTCACTCGCCAGGGCTCGAACGAAGCGCTCGGCAGCGCCGCGCGGCTGGCTCTGCCGCAGGAGGACGAACCCGAGCCCGACCTGTGCGGCGTGACCCCCCGGGCAGAGCGAATCGGCGGTTGCGAAGTGTGCCGCCGCCTGGGCGATGGCCTCGCGCCGGTAGGCCTGCCAACCCGCGGTGGTCTCGCCGTCCGCGGCCGCAGCGTGCGGACACGGCGCGGGGAGGAGAGCCTGCGAGCCGAGCACCACGAGCAGCATGAGCGTCACAGGGAGTGGCACAACATAACAAAACACCCGCCCCCCACGGTCCGGCGGCACCACGTCCTAGTGAAACGTCACGCCCAACGCCAGCTGGAGCAGTGTTTCCTGCACGTTCGGGAAGAAAAATCCGCGGTGTCGCAGGTTGCCCAGGCTCCCGAACACGACGTTGCCTGGAGCGCCATGGTCGTCTCAGTGGAACGTCACACCCAGGCCGAGGTCGACGACGTTCTGCTTCCAGCCGGTGAAGACGGGCCCGACGCCCGCCTGATTGACGTCGCCCACGCCGCCCCAGAAGTAGTTGACCACGGGTGTGAGCGACACGTTGCGGCCTACGCGGATGTCATAGCCCGCTCCCGTCGTGAATCCCCAGCCCGTGCCGTCGTATGAAGGGTTGGAGTCGATGGTGTAGCTCGAGAACCCGAGCCCGCCGGTGAAAAACAGTCCACCGCGGGTCGAAGGGTAGAAGTACAGGGAGGCGGTGACGTTGCCCATCGACTCGGTGGCGACGCCATCGTCATGCGCCCAAGCGTTCACCGCGCCGCCGATCAGCAAATTGCGACTGGGAGTCCCGCCGAGCTTCAAGAATGCGGTGACGCCCCCGGTTCGAGACACTGGGTTGCAGCGGTCGCAGGAAACGTCGGCCGAGCCGTAGCCCAGCCCGAAACCGATCCAGAAGCCGTCGCGGCGCTGCGGGTACTGCGCCCGGGCCGCGGATGCGGCGCAGGAGAGGGCGGCGAGCAAAATGACGACACGTGCCGGGGTGTGCATGGAGCCTGCCTGGCCGGTGACGGCCCCGGGTCAGGCGACTTCCATGCCGGGCGGGGCGAGCACGCGGGCGAGGAGGGAGTGTCCTCGCCCGCGGTCAGCCGACCGTCCTGCTGCTCAGTGGAACGTGATGCCCAACCCGAAATCGTAGACGTTGTGCTTGTAGTGACTATCGATCGTCGTACCGTTCGACTTCAGATCCCCGTCGCTGCCGAAGTAGAAGTTGAACACGGGCGTGAGAGAGATGTTCTTGCCCACGCGTATGTCGTAGCCTAACCCCGTCAGGAAGCCGAAGCCGGTTGCCGTCGCTGACCCGCCATTATCGACACTGATCCGGAAATCGGCAAAGCCGACTCCGCCCTTGAGGAAGAACCCGGTCTCCGGGGCGGGATAGAAGTACGCCGCGGCCGAGACGTTCCCGAGTGTGAAGGTGGCGCCACTTTCGCTTTTCGTCCAAGCATTCACTTCGCCACCGAGTAGCACCTTCTTGCTCAGGGCGCCGCCCAGCTTGAGGAACCCGGTGGGGCCGCTTTCGCGGCTCGCGGCCGCCGGAATGGTGTCGCTTTTCACGTCGGCCGAGCCGTAGCCGAACCCGAACCCTATCCAAAACCCCTCGCGCTTCTGGGGGTGTTGCGCCAGCGCGCTCCCAGCGGCGCACAGGGCGAAGAGACCAGCCATCCCGAGACTGTGAACGATCCCACGCATACGGACCTCCAGGGGGGGGAGCAGAAGTGCTCCAAAGTGGGACTAGGGTCCGGAAAGGCAATGGATTCCGGGCCCTGCCCCGCCCGAAGTGGCTAACCCGACCGGGGTGGTGGTACGACCAGAGTGCGTAGCTTGCACAATTTCTCCGACGGCATATAGTATGCTGTGGGTATGGGATGACTGAGTGATGTTGCATTCGTGCATCCGATGCACGATTCCGTTGACACCCCGTGCCACAGGGGCTAGTTTTTCCATCATGAAACTCATCACAACCATCGTTCGGCCCGAACGCCTGCCCGAAGTCAAGGCGGCGCTGTTCCAGGCCGGCATCACGGGGATCAGCCTCAGTCGCGTGAGCGGCCACGGGGGCGAGCAGGAGATCGTGAGCCAGTACCGCGGCACCACGGTCGTCATGGAGTTCCACGAGAAGGTCAAGATCGAGATGGTGTGCTCGGAGCCATTCGTGGAGCCGTGCATCAAGGCCATCTTGGCGTCGGCCCGCACCGGCGAGGTCGGTGACGGCAAGATCTTCGTCCAGGCCATCGAGCGCGTGGTCCGCATCCGGACGGGCGAGAACGACAACGCGGCACTCACCGCCGTGAACGCGGACGCCGTTCAGCGCGCGGCGCTGGAGAGCGCGCATGCGGGTGCGGTCGCCGGCGAGAAGGAGTCATGAACCCCATATCGGCGGGCGACACAGCCTGGGTCCTCACGTCCACCGCGCTGGTCATGGTGATGACCGTGGGCCTGGCGTTTTTCTATGGCGGCCTGGTGCGACCCAAGAACGCTCTCAACACGATGATGATGAGCGTGGTCGCGCTGGGCGTGGTCAGCGTGCAGTGGGTGCTGGTCGGCTACTCCATCGCGTTCGGGCACGGCACGCCCTGGTGGGGCGGGCTCGCCTGGCTGGGCTTCAAGGGTGTGGGCCTGGAGGCCGATGCCGCATACGGCGCCACGATTCCGCTGCAGGCACACGCGATGTTCCAGCTGATGTTCGCGATCATCACTCCCGCGCTGATTTCCGGCGCGATCGTGGAGCGCATGCGCTTCCGCGCATACGTGGTGTTCCTCGTCCTCTGGGCGACGTTCGTGTACGACCCACTCGCCCACTGGGTGTGGGGGTCGGGCGGCTGGCTGGCAAAGCTCGGCGCCCTCGACTTTGCCGGCGGGACGGTAGTGCACATCAGCGCCGGCGTGTCCGCGCTCGTGGCCGCCCGCATGCTCGGGCCCCGGAAAGACTTCAAGCGCGCGGCGATCGTGCCTCACAACGTCCCGCTCGTGCTGCTCGGCGCGGGGCTCCTGTGGTTCGGCTGGTTCGGATTCAACGCCGGCTCGGCGCTCGCCGCGAACGGGCTCGCCGCCCTCGCGTTCACGAATACGAACACCGCGGCCGCGACCGCAATGGTCGCGTGGGTGTGCCTCGACCTGCTGCGCACCGGGAAGGCGACGGCCGTCGGCGCCGCCACCGGGCTCGTAGTCGGACTGGTCGGCATCACGCCGGCGGCGGGCTACATCACCGTGCAGGCCTCACTGGCCGTGGGCGCTCTGGCGGCGCTCGTGAGCTACACCGCCATCCAGATCCGCGCGAAGACGACGCTCGATGACTCGTTGGACGTGTTCTCCTGCCACGGGCTCGCGGGAGTGGCTGGGGCGCTCCTCACGGGTGTGTTCGCCACCAAACTGGCGAACCCGGCGGGCGGTGACGGCTGGCTGGCCGGCAACTTCGCCCAAATGGGCGTGCAGCTCGTGGCGATCCTCGCTGCCGTGGTGATCGCCGCGGCCGGCACGGCCGTCATTCTGGCGCTCGTCCAGGCCACGCTCGGCGCCAAGGCCGGCGTCCGCGAGCAACTCTCCGGGCTCGACTTGAGCGAGCATGGCGAGGAAGCGTACTTCGGCGAACAGGGAGCCACACCATCGCCGGGCGTGTCGCTCGGCCAAGGGGTGATCGTGTCGGCCGCTCCTCCCGAGCCGACGAAGGCGGCGGCCCTGGCGGGCTAGCCCTGGCGTCGCTTCGCGGAACGATTCGCGCCCGACCGGCGTCCACGAGCCGGCCGGGCGCGGTTTTTTGGGGTTGTACGCACCGTCGTCCGTGGCGCTAACGCCACAATATCGCGAACCGTGCGACATCGGCTGGCCAGCCCGCTTTTTGCAAGAAGGGCCGGCATCGCTCGTAGGCCTCCCACACTGTCCCTTGAGGTGGCATGACCGGTCGACTACTCGATACCGGGCTGAAGGTGTTCGCGACCTGCCCACCGTCGTTCACGGCGTCCCCCGACACCTACCTGCGGGACGTGCTGGCGGTGGCCCGATGGAGCGAGGCGGCCGGGTGCGAAGGCATCCTGATCTATACGGACAACGGGCTCGTAGACCCGTGGCTGACCGCACAGGAGATGATCACGCACACGGAGCGCCTCTGCCCCCTCGTCGCGGTACAACCCATCTACATGCATCCCTACGCGGTGGCGAAGATGGTCGCTTCACTGGGCTTTCTGCACGGGCGGCGCATCTACTTGAACATGGTGGCGGGAGGCTTCAAGAACGACCTCGAGTCGCTGAACGACCCGACGCCCCACGACGAGCGCTATACCCGCCTGGTGGAGTACACCAAGCTCATCATGGATCTGCTCAGGGGGCCGGGGCCGGTGACCCTCGACGGGCGGTACTACAAGGTCACGAACGTCAAGATGACACCGCCGCTCAAGCCGGATCTCGTGCCCGGCGTGTTCGTATCGGGCTCGTCGGACGCAGGGCTCGCCGCGGCCCGCGAGCTGGGCGCGCTCGCCGTCCGCTACCCCAAACCCGTGGCGGAGTACGAAGCGACTCCACCGCCGGACGCCGCCGCGTTGGGGATCCGGATCGGGATCATCGCGCGCGAGGAAGCGGGCGACGCGTGGACCGCGGCCCGGGCACGCTTCCCCGAAGACCGGCAAGGTCAGCTCACGCATCAGCTCGCGATGAAGGTATCCGATTCCGCGTGGCACCATCAGCTGTCCAAGCTCGGTGAGACCGCCGCCGGCGAGGACCAGCCGTACTGGATGGTGCCGTTCGAGAACTACAAGACCTTCTGTCCTTACTTGGTGGGAAGCTACGACCGCGTGGCCGACGAGATCGCGCGCTACGTCGGGGTGGGCTACCGGACCATCATCCTTGACGTGCCAGCGAGCCCGGAAGAACTGGAGCACATCGGCGTCGTGTGCGAGCGCGCAGCGGAGCGGGTGGCGTCGTGAGCGTGCTGCTGCAACACTGGGTTACCGCGCAGGCCGAGCGGCGTCCGGGAGCGGGTGCTTTGGTATTCAAAGGAGAGCGCCTCACCTACGAGGCCCTCGAGCTGGCGAGCAACCGGTTGGCGCACCTCCTCAAGCAAGCGGGCTGCGCACGCGGCGACCGGGTATGTCTCCTGACCCCCAAGTCTCCGGCGGCGGTCGTCGCCATCCTTGGCGTCCTCAAGGCCGACGCCGTATACGTGCCGCTCGATCCAGCGAGCCCGGCCCCGCGGCTCGAGAAGATGATCACCTCGTGCGACAACCGCTGGATCCTGGCGAGCGGGCCCGTCGGGCCGACACTGGAGGCGTTGTTCGCGTCTCCGGGCTTCGCCGACGCCCACTCGATCGGCTGGCTCGGCGCCGACGAGCCGCCGGCCGCCATCACGGCGCAATTTTCCTGGGCGGATCTCAACGCGTACCCCGCGACGCTCCCTCCCAGCGCCAACGGTCCGCAGGATCCGGCGCACATCCTGTTCACGTCGGGATCGACCGGAATGCCCAAGGGCGTGGTCATTACACATGCCAACGTGCGTGCCTTCATCGAGTGGGCGGTCTCCTACTTTGGAATCACGCCGACCGACCGGATCTCGGGACACCCGCCGCTGCACTTCGACCTCTCCACTTTCGACATGTTCGGGACGTTCGCGGCAGGCGCCGAGCTGCACCTCGTGCCGCCGGAGCTGAACCCGCTGCCGCACAAGCTGGCCGAGCTGATCCGCAGCGCCGGGTTGACCCAGTGGTTCTCGGTGCCATCGGTGCTCAACTACATGGCCAAGTTCGACGTGGTGAAAGACGGCGACTTCCCGAGCCTCCGGCGCGTGCTGTGGTGTGGTGAGGTCTTCCCCACGCCCCCTCTCATGTACTGGATGCAGCGGCTGCCGCACGCGGCCTTCACCAATCTGTACGGCCCCACGGAGGCGACGATTGCGAGCAGCTACTATACCGCTCCGTCATGCCCCGTGAGCGAGGACGAACTGATCCCGATCGGGCAGGCCTGCGGCGGCGAAGAGCTGCTCGTCCTGGACGAGGCGCTCGCGCCCGTGCCGCCCGGGGAGGTCGGGGATCTCTACATCCGGGGCGCGGGGCTCAGCCCGGGATACTGGCGCGACCCGGCGAAAACACGGGCTGCGTTTCTGCCATATCCCGGTGGCACCGACCCACAAGATCGGATCTACCGCACCGGTGACCTTGCAACCCTAGGCCCGGACGGCCTGGTCCGGTTTCTAGGGCGGGCGGACTCGCAGATCAAGACCCGTGGGTATCGGGTCGAGCTGGGAGAGATCGAAGCGGCCCTCCACGCGCTTGGCACGCTGCGGGAATGCGCCGTGGTCGGCGTGCCGAGCCAGGACTTCGACGGGGTGGCCATCGGCTGCGCGTTTGCGCCGCTCGCAGGAGGCGACGTGACACCGGCGCGCTTGCGCGAGGCCCTGGCGCGCGCGTTGCCCCCCTACATGCTCCCGTCGCGCTGGCTCGAGTTTCCGGAGCTCCCCAAGACGACAAACGGGAAGATCGATCGTCGCAGACTCAAGGAGCTGTTCGCTCCCGAGACGGTCGCCGCCCAATGACCTGCCCTCGCGCACCCTGAGCCGTCCCGCTCGACAACTGACTGCTCCAAGTCGGTGCGGGCGCTCCACGCGCACCGACGCAGCTTAGTGCGCGTCGTGTTGCGCCAAGGCAACACTCACGGTGGATCGGGCATGCGCGGCCCTCCTGCGGCGGGGGGGCTGCGTGGCCCGAACTCTGCGTAGAGGGAAGCGCACCGGTGCTTCGCTCGAGCGGGAAGGAAAATTGGTATAGCTATGAAGCTCTTGCCGTTGGACTGCCCCGAGCTGATCGAGCTCGCGGCCAACTGGCTGAGCCACGAGGACAACTACAAGTGGCTGGACTTCGGCAACGGCGTTCACAGCCCGACGCCGATTTCGCTGAAGGTGATGACGCAGCGCGACCTGCACGTGCTGCGCGCGTTCACGCCCAATGGCAGCGACCTGCCGATCGGCGTCGTGGGCCTGTCGAACGTGGATCGGCGCTTCAAGACGGCGGCCTCGATGTGGGCCGTGCTCGGGCGTAAGCGCTACGGCGGCTACGCGCCCCGCGCGGCGTCCAAGCTGCTGACGCTCGGATTCACGGAGCTGGGGCTCGAATCGGTCGGTGCCTGGACCGTGGAGATCAACGTGGCTGCCCGTCGCGGGTTGGAGCAGCTCGGCTTTCAGTACGTCGGGCGCCAGCGGCGCTGCCACTGGATCGACGGCCAGCCGTACGACCGCCTGCTGTACGACCTCCTCGCCACCGAGCATCGGGAGCTACCGGATGCGTGACGGCGGAGACCTCGAGGCGCGAATCGCTCAACTGTTCGCGGACCGCCTGCAGATCGACTTGCCGGCGGCGGACGTCGATTTGTTCGCCGCGGGCATCGTGGACTCCCTCATGTTCGTCAAGCTACTCGCCGCGCTCGAAGAGCACTTCTCCATCCGCGTGTCGTTCGAAGAGCTGGAGATCGACGACTTCCGGACGTTGCGACAGATCGCGAGCTTCGTCGCCACGAAGCAGACCCCACCCGCCAAGGCACGCCGCGTGGGCGCCACCGGCTCGCACCCCGCGCCGTAACCACAGCGTTCAAGACTTCGGGGCCGTCGCTCCTCCTTCACCGAGCAGCGTTTTGACCAGCGCCACCAGGGTGGCGGCCTCGAACGGTTTCGTGACGAAGCGGTCGGCCCCCAGGGCCACCGCGTGCCCCCCCACATCGATCGCTCCCGCGCTCTTTACCCCGGACATCGCGACGATCTTCACCGCCGGCCACTCGTGGCGCAGGCGGCCGATCGTCTGCATCGGCCGCGTGCCGCTCGTAGGCGCGGATCCCGGCGTCGCCGTCCGCCGCCTGGCGGACCTCGTGGCCGACGCGCTCCAGATGTTTGGTCAGGGCTTGCCGGAGCGTCACGTCGTCGTCGATGATCAGGATTCGGGCCACGCTTCACCTCATCGCGCACGGGCGGTCTTCGTTCGCTGCACAATGTAACGGGGCGGGTGCTCCGAGGCACATTTGGAGGCGGCGGGCCGACGCCGCAGGGCACGTGCGGGTGTTATTCCCCGTCGATCCCGCGGGCGATCAGCGGGTCCGTGCCGGCAAGAAGTACGAGCCGAAGGGGCGCGGAGGCCGCGAAGCCTTCATCGCCGCCGACACGACCGGCCACGGAACAGTGTTCGCCGCGGTTGCCGAGACGCCGTTCCGGTTCGACCAGTTTGAGAAGAATGGGCACTGGGATTACGGCGCGCTCGATGAGCCGGCTGTGCAGACCGATCCCGAAGCGGGCCTGATAGGGTGGGTCTCGGGTTACGGTTCGGCGGACCGTTCTTCGGTCCGGGGCGGTGGCACCGCTAGAGCGAGCGGGAAGCGCTAGAAGTCGAAGGGGGGAGGGTCCGTGGCCCTCTCCCCTGCTGTTTATCGAGAGGCGCCGGTCGGAATCGAACCGACGAATAGAGGTTTTGCAGACCTCTGCCTTACCACTTGGCTACGGCGCCGGATTGCGGGATAAGTTCGCCATCGACAGCGCCTTTCTCAACCCCGCGCGGGCAGCCCGTCGCGCCGCACGGTCATCCGTCGCGGCTCCGAGGCGGTTCGCCGCGCGCCCGGCGCAGTTGGTCGCAAGGTCCTAGGCCCGCGGCGCGCCCGCGCGTAACGTTGAGGGCCGTTTCAGTCCCCCGGAGGACTCGCATGCTCCATCGTGCGCTCGCGAGCGCGTTGCTCCTCCTGGCCGGCGTCTGCTCCGCCCAAACCTCCGCGTCACCACCACCGTGCCAGACACCCGAAGCGCGCCAGTTCGACTTCTGGGTCGGCACATGGAACCTGGCCGGTCGCACGCGCGCGCAGCCGGGATCGACCCAGTGGCAGGAAACGCGCTCCACCAACACCATCACGTCCATAATGGACGGCTGCGTCACGCGGGAAGAGTTCGAGAATGTCGCGCCGCAGCGTTGGACGGGGATGAGCGTTTCGGTCTGGAGCCCGCGGTCACACGCGTGGCAACAGACCTGGGTCGACAGCCAGGGCAGCTACATCGCCCTGACCGGTGGATTTCACGATGGGCGGATGATCCTCACCACGGCGCCGCGCGCGCTTCCCACCGGCGACACGGTCGCGAACCGCATGGTGTTCCATGACATCGCGCGAGACAGCCTGGTCTGGGACTGGGAAACGACGCGTGACGCGGGCCGTACGTGGGCTCTGATGTGGTCCATTGTCTATCGCCGCCGGAAATAGGCGGCCATCTTTTGGCGCGATGACTCGGCGCAACCGTGGGTGGCTGATTCTCGGCGTGTGGACCGCGTACGGTCTGCTCGGTACCATGCAAGAGCATATCAGCTACGCGATGTCCCGAGGCACGCCGCTCCCGTGGTCCACGTCGCTCCTGCTCCAGATGCCACAGGCGTACGCGTGGGCACTCGCGACGCCGGCGATCCTCTGGCTCGGGCGGCGATTTCCGTTCGAGCGGGGACGCTGGCTCACCAGCGTCCCCATCCATCTCGTAACGTGTCTGGTCCTCGTCTTCGTCGTCGACCTGATCTTCGCGTTCCAGGTCACCCACTTTATGCCTCAGCCCGCCAACGCGAAGCCGGTACTCGCGCGGGCCGCGCAGTTCTTCATCGTGTGGATCCTGTCCGACGGCCTGCTCTACTGGACGATCCTGAGCGTCAGCTACGCCGCGGAGCACCACCGCCGCCTCCGCGAGCGGGAGTTGACCGCCGCGCAGCTCGAGACGCAACTGGTGCAGGCCGACCTGCAGGCGCTCAAGATGCAGCTGCATCCCCATTTCCTGTTCAACGCGCTGCACACGATCGGTTCCCTGGTGCGCACCGGGGACCGCGACAACGCCGTGCGCGTCGTGGCGAGCCTGGGTGACCTGCTGCGACGCGTGCTCGACAGCGCCGCACAGCAGGAAGTGCCCCTCAAGCAGGAGCTCGACTTCATCCGTTCGTACTTGGACATCGAGCAGATCCGGTTCCGGGATCGCCTCAAAATCGCCATCAACGCGGACCCGGACATCCTCGATGCCAAGGTCCCCCACCTCATCCTCCAGCCGCTGGTAGAGAACGCCATCCGCCATGGGATCGCGCCGCACGCGTCGGCGGGATATCTCATGGTGGGCGCCCGGCGCGTGGACGATCAGCTGCAGCTGGTGGTGCGGGACGATGGGCCGGGTCTCTGTAACGGCAAAGACGGCACGGACCCAGCGCGCTTGGGGATCGGGTTGGCGAACACGCGGGCCCGGCTGACTCGGCTGTACGGCGCCGACGGCGAGCTCGAGGTCGGAAACGCCCCGGACGGCGGGCTCGAGGCACGCATTGCGCTGCCGTTCCGGCTGGCGCACGCGGAGTGGCAGGGGGAGACGTGACGCCGCGCATCCGGGCCCTCGTGGTGGACGACGAACCGGCTGCGCGCGCCGCGATCCGCGCGCTGCTCGCCGACGACACGGACATCCACATCGTCGGCGAATGCGCCGACGGCCGCACGGCGCTCGACGCCATTCGGGGCCAGGCGCCCGACCTGCTCTTCCTCGACATCCAAATGCCCGAAATGGACGGCTTCACCCTGTTGCGCCGTCTCGACCCGGCCGAGATCCCCGTCGTGCTGTTCGTCACCGCGTACGATCAATACGCCCTGCGGGCATTCGAAGTCCACGCGCTCGACTACCTCCTCAAGCCGTTCGACGACGAGCGGTTCCGCGAAGCGGTCGCCCATGCCAAGCAACAAGTCCGCCAGGGCAAGCTCGGCGCCTTGAGTGAGCAGCTCGCCGCACTGCTCGAGGGCGTGGGGCGGCCGCCGGCGGCCACGAGCAATGGCCGGTACCTGAAGCGCCTCGCGATCAAGGCGGGCGGTCGCGTGACCATTCTGGGTGTCAAGGACATCGACTGGATCGAGGCCGAGGGCGATTACGTGAAGATCCACGCAGGCCGCGCCTGGCACCTGCTGCGCGAGACCATGAAGCATCTCGAAACCCAGTTCGATCCGGCGCGGTTCGTGCGCATCCACCGGTCCACCATCGTGAACGTCGAGCGGATCAAGGAGCTACAGCCGTATTTCCGTGGCGAGTACGTGGTCATCCTGCAGGACGGGACCAGCCTGAAGCTGTCCCGCGGCTACAAGGAGCATCTCGAAGCGGCGCTTGGCCGGAGTTTCTAGCCGGTTCGTCGCCCGGGCAGCGCCATTCGTCGCACAAGCGTTTCCCCCCGTCCGCCCCTCCGATAACGTCTAGCGTACGTCAATGCTCGGGCTGTTCCTGGTTCTCGCGTGCGGCAGTAATCCACTCGCGCAGCTCGACCTCCGCGAGGAGCGGACCGCTTTGCTCGCCACCGATAGCGCGTTCTCGGTCCAAGCCTCGCAGGCCCTGCTGCCGGCGTTCCGCGACATGCTGGACGAGGACGTGATCTTCCTGGACCCGGGAGAACGGATCCTCTTCGGCAAGGCCGCCGCGCTCGCGATGCTCGCCTCGGACGGCGCCTCGGCGACCTCCACGCAGCAATGGCGGGCCGTACGCGTCGACGTCTCAGCCGACGGCGGCACCGGCTACACCTACGGGTTCGGCAGCGTGACGGGACCGTTCGGCGCGGGCGGCGCGCCCCGCACGCTGCCCGCGAAATACATCGCCTACTGGCGGAAGAACCCGACCGGCGCCTGGCGCGTGACCGCCTATGTCCGCGTGCTCCAGGGCATCACGGCGCCGGCCGACCCACCGCCGGGCTTCGAGTCGCCCGGGGCGCCGCAGAACCGCCGCTTCTCGAACCAGGACCCGGGTCGGGCGCGGCGAGCGGTCATGGACGCCGACCGGGCGTTCGCGGCGCGCGCGGTGCACGACGATGTCCCGACGGCCTTCGGGGCCTTTGCCGCGTCCGACGGCGCGATCCTCTCGGGTCAACCGGGGATCATCTACGGGCCGGATGCGATTCGGCGGCAGCTGGAGGCGAATTTCCCGGCGGAGGGACGGATCGTCTGGCAGCCGGTGGCCGGCGATGTCGCCACCGGAGGCGACTTGGGCTTCACCGTCGGCGAGGCGGACCTACACACGCTGGCTCCCGACGGCATGCCGCGCACGAGTTACAGCAAGTACCTCACTGTTTGGAGACGCGCGGCTGTGGGCGAGTGGCGCTATGTGATCGACGGCGGGAACGATCGACCTCAGCCGTGAAGGTGTGCAGTTGATCGTGGTTGAAGTGTGACGGCCACTTCACCCGATCGGCCAGCCCGGCGAGCAGTCAGCGCCGGGTTTGGCATTGGGGGTGTCGCCGCTTGACGGTCACACCGCAGGGACGTTACAGAAGAAGGCATGACAGCGGTCGCGGTCGCCATTCAGGGGGAGGCAGGGTCGTTCAGCCACGCGGCGGCGCTCCAGGCGCTCGGGGCCGACATCCGGCTCGTTCCCTGTCCCAGTTTCGAGGAGCTGTTCCGGGCGGTCGAGCAGAGGGACGCGGCGCGGGGAGCGGTCCCCATCGAAAACTCGCTCGCCGGCTCGGTGCACGAGAACTACGATCTCCTGGGCACGCACACGCTCCACGTCGTGGCGGAAACGCAGGTCCGCGTGCGCCACTGCCTCATCGCCCGCCCGGGCACCGAGCGGGCCGCCATACGGCGGGTAGCCTCGCATCCAGTCGCCCTGGCGCAGTGCCGCAGGTTCTTCGCCACGCACCCTGACGTCGCGCCGGTCCCGGCCTACGACACCGCCGGCAGCGTACGCGACCTCATGGCGGGTCGAGTCGCCGCCGACGCCGCGATCGCGTCGTCCCTCGCCGCCGAGCTGTACGGGGCCGTGATCCTCGAGCAGGACCTCGAGGATCACGCCGAGAACTACACGCGATTCCTGATGGTGGCGCGCGACCCCGCGCCACCCGAGCTCGCCCGCAAGACGTCGCTCGTCTTCACACTCCCCAACGCCCCCGGTTCCCTCCACCGAGCGCTGGGCGTGTTCGCCGCGCGCGGGCTGGACCTGACGAAGATCGAATCGCGGCCCCTGGCGGGGCGACCCTGGGAGTACGCGTTCTACCTGGACGTAGTGGGCGATCCGCGAGCGGGCGTGGGCGAAGCGCTCGCCGAGCTGCGGGGACTCGCGCGCGAGCTGCGGATTCTCGGTGCCTATCCCGGGAGCGACATCCCCGTCGCCAAGGGTTAATTTCCGCCATGCCCCGCGAGCTGCGCAGCCGTACCATCACCGACGGAGTCCAGCGCTCCCCCAACCGCGCCATGCTCCGCGCGGTGGGCTTCGGCGACCGGGATTTCGGCAAGCCGATCGTCGGCGTCGCCAACGCCTATTCGACCATCAC
>WNGI01003591.1_pt1 | contig 16489 bp, 16 predicted proteins | sample 5400621 | NCBI WGS metagenome assembly WNGI01 (sample SAMN13153374, study PRJNA577476) | soil metagenome | isolation source: 20 cm soil or saprolite under Garry oak tree replicate 1 | place: USA:California | collected 2016-06-15 | reverse complement strand
CCCCGCGTTCGTGACGATCGCGAGCCGCCCCTCCATTGGGACGGGACAGCGGGGATATACGACTGATTTGGGTCGCCCGGCAAGCATTATTTCTGAAATTCAGAAATTAATTGAGGCCCCCGGGGCTGGGAAAAAAGCGCGTCCGGGCGGGCCGACCGAGCCCCGTCGGCGTGCAGGGCGGACCGGCGCAACCGGTGTCTATCCAGGGCCGGGCGAAAAAAAGCGCAGGCACCGCCACCGCGCAAGCGGGACAACCTCTTCCGACGCCCGGACATCGATTACCGCGCGCTCCCTGCCGCAGTGATCGCCGTCATTCGGCTGGTGCGCCGACCGCCGCCGAAGGCAGGCGATTTGGAATGTGCAGAAACAGCGCGCAGACGATCGAGGCGATCAGACCGAGCAAGGCGAGGCCATAAAGTCCGCCCGCGTAGCTGCCGGTGAGATCTTTCATGACCCCGACATACCAAGGGCCGAAGAAGCCTCCAAGATTGCCGATCGAGTTGATCCAGGCAATGCCGGCAGCGAGCCCGGCGCCGCTGAGAAACATCGGTGGCATCGCGAAAAACGGGCCCTTGGAGCCGTAAAAACCCATCGCGGCGATCGACATGCCCACCAGCGCCCACCAGGTCCCCATCGTCATGCCGGCGATGACCAGGCCTATGGTCGAGAACACGCAACCGATGAACAGATTCCAGCGCCGCTCGTTCATGCGATCGGAGATGCGGCCCCACACCACCATGGCGATGGCGCCGCAAGTATAGGGAATCATGGTGAGCCAGCCGACCGTCATGTTGCTGTAGTTACCCAGCGACTTGATCATTTGCGGAACGAAAATCAGCATGCCGAGGCTGGCGGTGACGATGCCGACATAGTTCAGCGCCAAGAGCAGCACCTTGGGATTGTAGAGCGCCTGCCACAGCGTGAATGTGCGCACCCTCTCGGTGGCGCGACGTTCGGCGGCAATCGTGTTAACGAGCCAGTCGCGTTCCTCCGCGGTGAGGAATTTTGCTTGCGCAGGCCGATCCGTGAGCACGAAAAACGTGATCACCCCGATCACCACGGTCGGGATCGCCTCGGCGATGTACATGATCTGCCAACCGCGCAGACCGAACAGGCCATCGAGGCCAAGAAGCGCGGTCGATATCGGCGCGCCGATCGCCACCGCGACCGGCAGACCTACCAGAAAGCCCGAGACGATGCGGGCGTGATGATAGCTCGGAAACCAGTAGGTGAAGTAAAGAATGATGCCGGGAAAGAATCCGGCCTCGGCGACGCCGAGCAGGAAACGCACGATCCCGAAGCTCGTCGAACCCGTCACCGCAGCGGTCAGGCCCGCCAGGATTCCCCACGTGATCATGATCCGGGCAATCCATATCCTGGCGCCTACCTTTTCCAGGATCACGTTGCTCGGCACCTCGAAGAGAAAATAGGCCCAGTAGAACATGCCGACGGCGAAGCCGAAGGTGCCGGCCGACATGCCGAGGTCGCCGCGCATGGTGAGCCCGGCGAAGCTGACATTGATCCGATCGATATAGGCGAGCACGTAGGACAAAACCGCAAACGGCAGCAGGCGCAGATAGACCTTGCGCATGGTCGATCGTTCGAGCGTGCGGTCCATTGTTTCCCTCCCCCAGGACTTCATGGCCAACCGGGCTTTTTGCCGACGTCTTGGCGCGGTCACGGTAACACAGCGCCCCGCCGGTGTCTCAGTGTGAAATGGACGGAAGGGTGCCGTTGCTGCATTGCATGAATCCGGCTGGGTGCGATGCGAACGGACGTGCCGAAGCAACCAATCAGTGTCCACTGTGACGACGGGTGAACCGACACGGGGGGCGGTGCTTCACCTCGTGCGGCTGTTGGCGCCGCAACTCGATTGCGAGAACCCGAAGCGGGCCAGCATGGTTGGCACTGCGAGCCATAGCCGACACGGCAGGTTAGCGTTAGGCTACAGCTTCGTCATCGATTATCGCTTCATTATTGCAAGGCGCGGCCAGACATGACTGGGAATGAGGACATCGCGAAAGAACTCAAGACCCGCCTTTCCGAACTGACGGCTCGCCTTGCGGAGATTGAAAGCGAACTGCGCAAACCACTGTCTGCTGATTCCGAGGAGCGGGCAACTGACCTCGAAAATCAGGATGCGCTCGAAGGCATCAAGAATTCTGAAATCAAGGAAGTGCTTCAGATTCAGGGGGCGCTAAGGCGCATCGCCGAAGGTAGCTACGGGATCTGCGCGCAGTGCGGAGCCGAAATTGACCCCAAGCGCCTGAAGGCGCTGCCGATTGCGACCAGATGTATTTCATGCGCTGCGTGAATTGAGGCTGACGTTTCGACCATTGCAGCGAAATTACTGCCGCCCGGCGCCAAACTGCACCTGGAAACGGTGATGCCTGATCTTTCTGGCGCATTACCTTGGACGGCCCTCGGTCGTACGGTGCCACCATCGCTGCGGGCTCGCGCTGACGAGGGATTGAGTGAAACGTTACGTCCGTTGTTGGCTGATACTGTTGCAAAAGTCGAAAATCGAACGACGCAGAAAATCTCGCAAAAGCCGATGTTTAGACGTTTCTACGGCTGCAATGCTCGCTAGGGCCGACACGAAGGTCCGTGGTCGTTATTGCGCAAAACGATGTGGTCCCTCACGTCGCCGCGTGCGGACCGCATCAGCGGTCGTGAAAAATTTTATTCGTCAGCCAGAAAAGACGTTTCAACAGTATCTGCACGAAACGGACATGCCGAAGTATCTTGGCGATGTCCGTTGTTGTGCGCTTTGAGAGCAGGATATCGCCTACGGCCCTAATGAAGTCCGCGCGGAAAAGTAACTTCCTGCCAGTTCTTGACTCTGAACGTCCACCGTATAGGTTTTTAGTTGGTTTTTAATAAAAAATTAACTTTAACGGGACAGCAGTGTCGGTGATTGATCAAGAATATTACAACGAGGTACCATCCGGTGGCTTAGCGGAGCAACTTCTCTTGGCCGCCAGGGATCGCATATTTCGAGATTTTGTCTCTCGCATGCATCCCTCCCCGCGAGATGAGATCCTCGACGTTGGCGTCTCAGACGTGATCAACGACAGCGCAAACGTACTAGAGCGAAGCTACCAACATCAGGAAAAGATCACGGCGTGCGGATTGGGCGCAGGTATCGAATTCAAAGTCGCCTATCCCCTTTGCCGCTATGTTCAGATTGAACCTAATACTCGACTGCCCTTTGGTGACAATTCGTTTGATATTGCTACCTCGAATGCCGTTCTCGAACACGTTGGCAGCTACGAAAACCAGATGCTATTTGTCAAAGAGCTTTGTCGAGTTGCGAACAGAGTGTTCGTAACCGTGCCCAATAGGTTTTTTCCAATTGAGCACCATACGGCTTTGCCATTTGCTCATTATCAGAACGGTACTTTTAGGATCGCATGCGAGATCGCCGGGAAATCAAAATGGTCGCGGGAAGAAAACCTGATTCTGATGACGCGAAAAAGGCTGTGGCAACTTGCTTCGCCGATCACCAAGAGCGCGGCAGTTGGCTACACCGGATTGCTGCTCGGCCCGTTTTCTTCCAACCTGTATCTTGCATTCCGCTAATGTCTAGCGCTCCAAGCATAAGGTGATGGCACCGAATACTCTGAAAGCGGGTTGCGCGTTCCTGTGTCTTGCTTTGCTCGCCAGTAATTTGTGGTCGATGTTGCGGTGGAGCGAGGCTCGTGGCGTCTACGACGACGTTTGCTACTTGCGGCAGGCCCACCTCTTCCAAAGGTTCGGACTTGGAGGGTTCGACACGGATGCTTCCCGCGACGACGATGGTTATTTGAAATCGAAGCTGAAGGAGATCGGCTATCCGACCTGGAGCGATGTAGGGACAGCGCCCTGCCACGCTCCGATGAAATTGACAGGAAGATCAGTAATCCAATATCCGCCGGGCATCGGGTTTGTGTTGGCGCTATTCCCGCAGGGTCATCAAGTCGTTCCAATGTACATGCTGGCGACGATTGCCGTATTCGGCTTCGCACTGCTTGCCATTTTTCTCGCGCGCAAAGCGGCTTCGATTTTGGTCGCAGCGGCCTTTGGCTGCCTTGCGGTCTATATGATGATCAATCCGGCGAAGGCGAGCTATTCGATGGCACCGACAATGGTCGTCTGTGCGCTTGCGGGGTTTCTCACGGCACAATGGCTTGCCGGACCGCAAAATAGCGCGAGAATCGGACTGATCGTACCGCTCGGCTTCCTGCTCGGGCTTTCCGTCGATTTCAGGGTGGCAAACCTCTTGCTGGCGTCGGGATATTTCCTGTTTTTGCTCGTCTCGTTATTCGCGTCACGCAAACCACTGCAGGTTCTGCAGGGCACATTGTTCACGATGGCGTTAATCGTTGGCATGGCACCGACGCTCGTTTCGAACACGATTAATGCTGGCAGTCCATTTGCCTCGACCTACGGAGACACCAATCCGGACGTAAGGCCGCTCAATCTTTCATTCCCGGCTATCTCGGATTATCTCGCTGACGGCCTGCAGGTCATGTTGTTTGCAGTCGCAATCGCAAGCACGATCTACCTGCTGCGCCGAGGAAAGGGCTTCAAACGCGTCGCGCTGGTGACGACCGCAAATCTCGTAGTCAACTACGCTTTTTTCCTCACCTATTCGGTGGCTACGCCGTACTACACAATCCCGATTGCCATGCTTTCATTGTGGAGTCTGTTATTTGCCTTCCTGATGCAAGAAATGGGTGTTGACACTCAAGATGGCACTGGCGGCATTGCTGTTGGCGAAGTTGGCAGTGCGGTCCGAATGTCGCTTTTTGGCACATTTCGGACATGGCGCGATGTCTGCCGTGAGTCCGTTACTTGCGCTGAAGCGGAGATCCCTTGCCGATATAAATTGCTTCACCTCGCCAGCGCCATCCACCGTTCGGTTGCGCCGATCGCTACCGCCCACAGGCCGTCCGCGGGCTGTCCGCGGTGCAGAGCCTTTCCGACTTCGCAGATCGCCAAGAATGCGCTGGATCGCGCCTCTTCGACTTCCAACCGCTGTTCGTGGTCTCCTTGAACGAGGCCGACGATTCCGTTCAGTATCGGCAACGCTATTTGCGCTGGCTCGCGCTCGGCTGCCTTCAAGGCTTCCATTACTTTTGCCGCTTTCTCGCAATCGCTCATGGTGTCGGCTTACCAGTTAATCAAGCCAGAGGCGATGGGTTCCTGGCTCGAGTCTCCTGCGGATGCTAACGCCGCGCCGTTCGGCTGCGCCGCCGACAGTGGCCCGCCGGATTTCCAGGACGCTATTGCCATGTGATCCCATATACTTTCATCATACGGCCATTCTTTGGACAAGACTGCTCACGGATAGTCGACCGCCAGCTTCGGATGACATTGGATGGAAAAGGGAAGCGCCAATGAACTCCACACCCACTCCGAAAGCAATTGAACCCCGCGATGGCCTAATCGCGCGCGCCGATGAAGGACTCGCCCACGCCTACGAACAGATCAGGCGCGCGGATGAGGAGCTCGCGCATGTGTCTGAACAGCTTGCAAAAATGGAGCGCGATGACGCGCGCCCACCTTCGGCTGGACCTGGCCCGCAATCACCGCCTGAAAGGCTGGCGGCTGGCCCTGGCCCGCAATCACCGCCAAGAAGGCCGGCGCTCTGGGTCCTTGTCGGCTTGCCGCTGGCGGCGTGCATCGGTGTCGCTGCCCTGGTTTTGCAGTCGTCCTATGGCGGCGGGGCCAAGCTGGTTGTCGCCCGTTGGGCGCCGCAGCTCGTTTCAACCCCATCATTGCCGCCGGAAAATCCGCCGTTTCCCGCGCAGCCGGCTGCATCTACCGTTCAAGTGGCCGCGGCGGAGGCAGCAGCACCGCAAGCAACGCCCTTGGCTCAGACCGCACCGCAAGACGCCGCGCCGACAGCTACCGCGGCGCTTCCCGATCACGCGCAGTTGCTGCAAACGATGGCGCGCGGTCTCGCGAATGTGGAGCGAAACATCGAACAGCTCAAGGCGAACCAGCAACAAATAGCCAGCGACAATTCAAAAGCCATTGAGGAGCTCAAGGCGAGCCAGGAAGAGATAAAACGCGTGCTCGCGAGGGTTTCCGCGCAGAACCTGCCCAAGACGTCACCGCCTCCGATGCAGCCGACCCCGACCTTGCGCAAGCCCGAGCGGACGCTTCCGTCGCCGCACGCGAGAGCGCGGCCTCGAATTCCAAGAGAGTGGATCTACGAGGAATGGTAGCCGTCGATGCGGCGATCATCGAAGTCTTGTCCTGCAACAACGCCTCGATGCGATACAGAATGCAGGTCGGCTGTCGGGGTTAGACCGAAACAACGTATAGCGGCCAAGATCGCCGCTTGTGGCATGAAGCTGAAGGTCTGGTTGGCCAGCGTTGTCGCCAACATGCAGAAACGTAGGCAACTACAAAACCTGCGCTGAGTGCACGGAGGCCGGACTGACAACCGCTTGGAGAGCCAGTGAAATCCCATGGTATTGCAGCAGCCTGGCGTTAAAGTGATCAAGATCCGCGCCAACAATTGAGGCCGCCCTCAATTGACGGCCTCGTTCATTTGAATGACCGCTTCTGGTACGCGCTGTGTAAGAACGCTGTTTTTACAAGGCCAAGACCCTTAACGAACATTGCGTGCCCGCGGCAACCAGCTGCTTGCCAATGATCCTTTGGTCCGCAATGGTCTTCTGGCCGTCCGCTGATGGCAATCAAGCGATGAACTGCTGCCAGTCGAACACCTGTTGACTGCATGGTCATCGAGATAGCGAACGGACGCGACGAACGAGTAGCCTCTTCCCTGGATGTTTGCGATACATCGGTTGCGGAATTGGCCATCCTTGAGTGCCTTGCGAATAGCGCACACGTGCACCCGGAGGGCAGCCTCCTCCACGATGACGTCCGGCCAAACACTATTGATTAGTTCTTTCTTTCCGATGACCCGGCCGGGACGCTCGGCGAGGTAGATCAAAATGTCCAGCGCCCGGCTGCCGAGGGGAAGTACTTCGTTGCCGCGTCGCAGGACCCGTTCCCGGCTTGAAAGTTCAAAAGGACCGAACCTGAGTTTTTTATGGAAACTACCAAACATGGTCCGGTTCTCGACAGGAGATTTCATTTCGTGACACTCGCAAACAGTTTTTTGATGAGGCTCCCTGCGTGCCAGGATTTAAGGACAGTTTGAGCCAAGAAAAAGGGTTGGTTTCGGCCAAAGAGCCGGTGAAACTCGGCCAATATTTAAGTGATCAGGCGGATACCGCAGTCTCGCCGGACATCTTCCTGAACTTATGCGGCGCCGCCTTGGTCCAGCGGCGGAATGCCTGCCTGAAATTGGCAACGTCGCTAAAGCCCAGTGACTCGGAAATGTGTTCGACCGTCAGGTCCGTTTCACGCAGATATCTAATTGCCATTTCCATGCGCAATTCATCGACCAAGTTGCGGAAAGATGTTTTTTCTTCGCGCAGCTTTCTTCGAAGCGTGCGAGCGCTCATGTTCAGATTGCTTGCAACGTCGCTGAAACTTAACGGTCGCAGCAAATTGGCCAGAAGGAGTTGCCGAACTTTGCCAGCCAGCCCAAGGCGAAGCTGAAGATCCTCGATCAGGCGATCGCATAGCTCGACCACGGTCAAATAAGTTATTTCGTTTCCGAGCTTCGGCGTGCGATCGAGCCAGGCCGCGTCAAACCGAAGCTGATTCTCGGATTGGCTGAACAACACCGGGCATTCAAACATCTCCGAATACTTTGGCGCGCCGTCCGGCGCACCATAAGTAACGTGGAGCTCCCGCCCGGCAAACGAGGGTCCCATGAAGTCGCGGTGAAGCGATAGGATAATGCCGAGCTGCATTTCAACGAGAAACCTGTAAAGGGAGGCATCAATGCGTGGATGCGCCATCGGAGTAAATGTCCAGATCCCGAAGCCGCCCGCCTCCTTAAAGTCAATTTCGGCAAGTGGTGTCGCGAGCTGATGGTACTCCACTGCGAATTGCATAGTTCGGCGATAATTCGTGCTACTGAGCATGGCGAAACCATACATCCCATAGTCGGTGAAGTGGAATCGCAGGCCAGTGCCATAGGCAAAATGGGGATTGTGACAAAGCTTATTGGCGTTGCGGTAACATTCGATGATTTGATTGAGCGAGACGCGCGTGGCGGGCGAAGACGTTGCATTTCTGGATATACGCACGCCAGCAAGTGCGTCCTCCACCGAGATTCCCTCCGCCGCCAGCGCGTCGATAACCACCGCGAGCTTCACGACCTGATAAACTTTATCTTCCGGGCCCGTCCTGAGGCGCGCCAATTCGTTGAACCGTAAGCTCATGCGTCCGCCTCGCATTCGTGGCAAGCACAAATTCGTCCGCACCAGTTTTCATGCAGGATACGCTCCTTCGAAGGATCGGGCTTGTAGGCGACTGAGGTGGTTTGTACGCGACTGCGCAAGAAATCGGTCCGCCGGCAATGTCCGCTTCTGGGCACGAAACGAACCTCCCGCGATGTCTGCTATTTGGTCGCTAACGGCGGTAAACCGGACACGCCGGTAGTGCCGGAAACCAGATGCGAGCCAGAGATCAGTGCCCGGCCAGCGAGGCGAGGCATTCGATCTCGATCAGCATCGCCGGATTCGGCAGCGCCTTGACCACGCAGGTGGTGCGGGCGGGGTAGGGCGCGGGTCCGAACGCCGAGGCATACAACGCGTTCATCGGCGCCACGTCGGAGACGCGCGTCAACAGCACGTTGACCTTGACCAGATCGCGAAAGCTCGCGCCGGCCTCGTCGAGCACGCGCTTGATGTTGCGGACGACAAAGCCGAACTGCGCCTCGAAATCGTCCGGAAGCTTGCCGTTCTCGTCAAAGCCGGGGATGCCCGAGACGAACAGCAGGTCCCCGGTCCGCGCCGCAAACGACAGCGGCGGTGTCGTCATGCCGGCCGGCGCGGCAAAGTGTTTGATGGCAGCCATGGGTCACCTCTTGATCTGAGGCGGGAAAGTGTAGCGCAAGGGCGGGCGGGGCGTGAAGAGGCGGGTTGGCCGACTAACTTAGTCTGCGGCCTCGACGCGCATGGACAGGAGCCGTAGTCCCTCCTTCGCGGTGGTTCCGGAAAGCCCCTCCCCGATTGCGCCCGGCGTGTTCTTGAATACGATGTCGGGGAAAATAGATGCGGTTGGAGGTTGGCCATGCCCCTGAATACTGACAAGATCGACGACTCGGCGCTCGCACTGCTCTATTTGACCCTGCACGACGACTGCAGGGCCTGGAAGGGCTTGGATTGGGATGTGCTCGGCCGTCTGCACGACAAAGGCATGATCCACGACCCGGTGGGCAAGGTGAAATCGGTGGTCTTCACGCAGGAGGGGCTTCAGCGCGCAAAGACGCTGTTTGAGGAAATGTTCAAAAAGTAGTTGGCAGCCGCAGGGGCGTCTTTCAGCCGGTCGCTTTTAACGCCCGAAAAATATAGCGGTTGGTGCTGAAAAAATACCGGCCGGCTTGGTTCAGCCGGGCGAACTCGTCATACCACTCCTTCGGGTCTTGCGGAGGAAGCTCGTTCTTGCGGCCCACGAAATCCCGGATCAGGCCGGAGAGACCCTTGCTGTAGGTGTCGTCGTGCCATTGCAGATTGAGGATCGGGAACACGGTCGCGCCATCCACGCGAAAACCGGCGCGGACAAACCGGTTCGAAAGCGACCGGGGCAAGCGGGGATGCGCGCAATGCGATTCCCACGACTTCATCACCGCAGCCATCCGCTCCGGCTTTTCGGAATGCCAGACGACCGCGTCCCAGTCCGTTGCCACGATTACGGCCCGGCCGCCTGGCTTCAGGACACGGAACGCCTCGGCAAGAACGCGATCGACGTCGGGCACGTATTCGGCGACCTGGGTGCAGACAACGACGTCGAATGACGCATCGGGCTGCGCGATCTGCGTTGCATCGCCAACCGCATAGGAAAGCCATTTCGGCGGATTTCGCGTTTTGCAAAGCGCGATCAGGTCGCTCGAAATATCGATGCCGGTGACAGCCCCGTCGCTGCCAACGGCGGCGGCGATGCTTTCGCACAGAAAGCCCGGGCCGCAGCCGATATCCAGCACCCGCTCGCCTGGCGAAAGCGCGAGCTGCTTCATGGTCTCCGCCCGCTGTGCCACCACATCCGGGGTGAGGTAGACCCTCGCCAAATGTCGCGCGGCGTCTTCGGTGAAGGTGAGTCCGCTCATGGTTGCCTCAGATGGATGGATGCCCGCGTCAAGCACGGGCATGATGGTAACTCCGCTTCATCCTTGAGGAGCATCGCCAACGGGTCGCGCGAATGCGCGCCCGATGACAGGCTCCGCGATGCGTCTCGAAGGATGCAGGACGGCCACATGGTTCGAGACGCGCAGCTGTGCTGCGCTCCTCACCTTGAGGCTCACCTCACAACACCCGATTACTCTCCTTCACCTTCTCCGCATCGAGATACACGTTGCTGCCCATCTCCCTGAATTTTTGCGACATCTGCGCCATGCCGTCCTCGATCACGCCCGACATCGCCATCCCCACAGCCGCCGGATCGTTCAGCGTCGCGGCGTAGTCGCGGACGTCCTGCGTGATCTTCATCGAGCAGAACTTTGGGCCGCACATCGAGCAGAAATGCGCCACCTTGTGGGCTTCCTTCGGCAGCGTCTCGTCGTGGAAGCTTTTTGCCGTGTCCGGATCGAGCCCGAGGTTGAACTGGTCGATCCAGCGGAAGTCGAACCGCGCGCGCGACAGCGCGTCGTCGCGCAGCTGCGCGGCGGGGTGGCCCTTGGCCAGATCGCTGGCATGCGCCGCGATCTTGTAGGTGATGACGCCGGTCTTGACGTCGTTGCGGTCGGGCAGCCCAAGATGCTCCTTCGGCGTCACATAACACAGCATCGCGCAGCCGAACCAGCCGATCATGGCGGCGCCGATGCCCGAGGTGATGTGGTCGTAGCCCGGCGCGATGTCGGTGGTCAGCGGCCCCAGCGTATAGAACGGCGCCTCGCCGCACTCCTGAAGCTGCTTGTCCACGTTGATCTTGATCTTGTGCATCGGGATGTGGCCGGGGCCTTCGATCATCACCTGGCAGCCTTTGTCCCACGCGATCTTCGTCAATTCGCCGAGCGTCTCCAGTTCGGCGAATTGCGCGCGGTCGTTGGCGTCGGCGATCGAGCCGGGACGCAGGCCGTCGCCGAGCGAGAACGATACGTCATATTTGCGCATCAGGTCGCAGATCTCGTCGAATCTTGTGTAGAGGAAACTCTCCTTGTGATGCGCCAGGCACCACTTCGCCATGATCGAGCCACCTCGAGAGACGATGCCGGTGACGCGGTTGGCGGTCAGGTGGATGTAGGGCAGCCGCACGCCGGCGTGGATGGTGAAGTAATCGACGCCCTGTTCGCACTGCTCGATCAGCGTGTCCTTGTAGACCTCCCAGTCGAGTTTTACGGGATCGCCGTTGACCTTCTCCAGCGCCTGGTAGATCGGAACGGTCCCGATCGGGATCGGCGCGTTGCGAAGAATCCATTCGCGGGTGGTGTGGATGTTGCGCCCGGTCGAAAGGTCCATCACGGTGTCGGCGCCCCAGCGGATCGCCCACACCATCTTGTCGACTTCTTCCTCCACCGACGACGTCACCGCGGAGTTGCCGATATTGGCGTTGATCTTGGTGAGAAAATTGCGGCCGATGATCATCGGCTCGAGCTCGCCATGGTTGATGTTGCTGGGAATGATCGCGCGTCCCCGCGCGATCTCGGAGCGCACGAATTCCGGCGTGATGAAGGCGGGGATGTTGGCGCCAAAACTTTCGCCGTCGGCGAGCGCGGCTTCCGCGCGTTCGTGCTGAACTTTGCGGCCGAGATTTTCGCGCATCGCGACGTAGATCATCTCCTTGGTGATGATGCCGGCGCGGGCGAATTCGAGCTGCGTGATCATGGGAGGCTTTTGCTCCCCTCCCCCTTGCGGGGAGGGGTTGGGGGTGGGGGTAGCCCCACGCACCACTGCCCGTGTGGACCCCCCACCCTGACCTCGAGAGCGAGCTTCGCTCGCCTCGGACCCCGCAAGGTGGGAGGGAACGGAGGCAGCGTCCAGGCCGCGCAGCGGCTTGTGAAAGGCATCGAACGCCTTCGCCGCGTGATCGGCGGAGACGTTGCCGTTATCGACCGGCTTGACGGCGCGGCCTTCGTACGCTTCGACGCCGCCGCGTTCGAGCACCCAGGCGGTGCGGTTGCGCGGTAGACCCTTGTTGACGTCGATGGTCACGGCCGGATCGGTGTAGGGACCGGAGGTGTCATACACCGAAAGATTCGGCTCGCCGGCGCCTTCGCTCAGCATGATCTCGCGCAAAGGGACGCGGACATCCGGCGCCTCATCCGGCGTGACGAAGATCTTGCGCGAGGAGGGCAGCGGACCCGTGGTGACGGCGGGCTTGAGTTCGGCGGATGAGACGGGTTTGTTCATGGTGTTGCTCCCTTCCGGAGATCAGGTTCTTTCAGTGCAGAAGTCCAAACAGGCAAAACAGCAGGCCAGCCACGATCCAGAACGCGGCGGCGATCGTTATGAAATGAGGCCGCTTCAGCATGGCGCGGCCGCTCTGCATCACATATTCCGGCGCGCACAGCCGCACCGCGCCGCCGATCGCGGTGAGCCAACCCAACAGCGTGATCAGCACGCGCCAGTCCGCGGTCCAGACATTGTGCGTCAGCACGATGGCGAGGCCGACAGGCATGATCAGAAGGCCGCTGAGAAATAACAGCGCCCGGCTCGCCAAAAACTCGTCCGCCATCTCGCGAAACGCCCGCTGATTGGTAAGCACGGCGAGCCCGATCACGAGCATCACCGGGCCGATCAGCCGTGCGATGAAGATGGATGTCGACATCGGCCATCCCTTTCATGCCGCCTGCGCGAACGTCGTTGGCCAGGCGCGCACCCGCGCGTCGAAATCGTCATCCCCGCGTGAGCGCAAGGCGGGCATACCTGGAGGTGCGAGCTCTTGCGAGCTTCGAAGGATGACAGAGCCGGGCCGTCGCCCTTCGAGGGCCGCTGAAGAAGCGGCCACCTCAGGGTGACGGGTCGTAGGGTATGCGATGACGCTGCCGGCAGCTCCTTCCGTCATTGCGAGGAGCCAACGGGTCCCGCCTTCGGCGGGCCCGATGATAAACTCCGCGACCAAGCAATCCATTCGTGCCAGCACGCGCGGATACATGGATTGCTTCGCGGAGCCTGTCATCGGGCGGCGCTTTGCGCCGACCCGTTGGCTCGCAATGACGGGTGAGAGCTTCATCACGCGGCCTCCGCGTTCAGTCCGAGCCAGGCGCGCACCCGCACGTCGGGGTCGGCGTTCTGGGTGACGTCGCTGACCACCGCGATCGAATCGGCGCCGGCTGAGAAAATCTCGCGCGCCTGTTCGAGCTTGATGCCGCCGATCGCGACCAGCGGGATGTTGCCGACGCGTTTCTTCCATTCGGTGATTTTTGCGATGCCCTGCGGCGCGAACCGCATCGATTTCAGCGTGGTCGGAAAAATCGGACCGAGCGCGATGTAGTCGGGCTTGGCGCGCAACGCGGTTTCGAGCTCGGCGTCGTCATGGGTGGAGAGCCCAAGCGTCAGGCCGGCGTCGCGGATCGCGGCAAGATCGGCGCCGGCAAGGTCTTCCTGGCCGAGATGCAGGTGTCTGGCGCCCGCAACCACGGCCGCGCGCCAGTAATCATTGACCACGAGTTTTGTCGGCGTGCCTTTTGTCACTTCGAGCGCATCGCTGACGATCTGCAGCGACTGGGCGTCATCGAGGTTTTTGGCACGCAACTGGATCGTGCCAACGCCAAGCTTCGTCAGCCGCGCGACCCAGGCGACGCTGTCGACGACAGGATAAAACCGATCAGGATACGCGTTGCGATCAGGATACGCGTTGCGATCAGGATACGCGTGGCGATCAGGATACGGCATGCCAGAACGGTGTCCCAACCACTGGAGTTGAAGGGGATGCAAAATCGCGGGCTTCCATCAGCCCGGCCTCATAGGCCGCGCGTCCGGCCTCGACGCCCAGGCGAAACGCTTTTGCCATCGCGACGGGGTCGGCGGCTTTGGCGATCGCGGTGTTCAATAGCACGGCGTCGTAGCCGAGTTCGAGCGCTTCTGCCGCGTGCGAGGGCGCGCCGAGGCCGGCATCGACCACCAGCGCGATCCCGGGCAGGCGCTCGCGCAAAAGTTTCAGGCTATCGCGGTTGGTGATGCCCCTGGCGCTGCCGATCGGCGCCGCCCACGGCATCACCACCTTGCACCCCGTTTCGACCAGCCGCATCGCGACGCTCAGATCTTCGGTGCAATAGGGGAACACCTCAAACCCGTCCTTGATCAGGATGTCGGCGGCTTCGACCAGGCCGACCACGTCCGGCTGCAGCGTGTCGTTGTCGGCGATCACCTCGAGCTTGATCCAGGACGTGGCGAAAAGTTCGCGCGCGAGCTTTGCCGTGGTCACGGCCTCGCGCACGCTGCGGCAGCCGGCGGTGTTTGGCAGCACGGTGACGTCAAGCTCGCGGATCAGCGACCAGAACGCGTCGCCGGTCTTGCCCCCGGCGGCCTCGCGCCGCAGCGACACCGTGACGATCTCGGCGCCCGAGGCACGGATCGCCCCTTGCATGATCGCGGGCGAGCGATACAGCGCGCTGCCGACCAGGAGGCGGGAGGTGAAGGATTTGCCGTAGAAGTTCAGCATGGCGTCAGTGTCCTGTCCTGCCGCAAGCCGCGGCCCGTCATCCTGAGGTGCGCGCTCTTGCGCGCCTCGAAGGATGACATCGGTGTGCACGCGGCCATCCTTCGAGGCTCGCCGAAGGCGGCTCGCACCTCAGGATGACGGCAGAATTTGTGGTGGCAAGTCTCGCTCATCCCATCACCCTCCCTGCCGCGGCGTGATGATCTCGATCTCGTCGCCGTTGTTCAGTTGGGTCTGCGACCACCGGCTCTTCGGCAGCACGTCGTAATTGAGCGCGATCGCAAAATGCGTGCCCTCATATTCGAGTTCGCCCAACAGCGCCTCGACGCTCTTTGAAGCGATCTCGCGCTGCTCGCCGTTGACGGTCACGCGCATTGCATTACCTCGTTGTCGATCACGCCGCGCTCAACGTAGCCCAGCGTCAGCTCGGCCAGTGCCGGCGCCAGCAGGAAACCATGACGATAAAGCCCGTTCACCGCGATCCTCTCCTTGTCAATCGCGATGCGTGGCAGATTGTCGGGAAATGCCGGCCGCAAGGCCGAGCCGAATTCGACAATGCGCGCCTCGGCGAAGGCCGGATGCACGGCATAGGCGGCGCCCAATAACTCCAGGGCGGAGCGGACGCTGACGCCGCTATCCTCGGTCTCGATCGAGGTCGCGCCCAGCATGAAGCGGTTGCCGCCGCGCGGGATCACATAAAGCGGCCAGCGCGGATGGATCAGGCGCACCGGCCGCGACAATTCTACCTCGTCGGTCTCGATCAGGATGATCTCGCCCTTGACGCCGCGCAGGTCGTTTTGCCTGTCGCGCGCGAAAACGCCACGGCAATCGATCACGACGCCGTCGAGATCATGGTTTGTCGGATCGCTGTTGAATTTGATTGTGCCGCCGGCGGCGGCAAAACGCGCGTGCAATTCCGGCAGCACCCGGCGCGGCTCGACATGGCCTTCATCGGCATAGAACAGGCCATCGCGGAAGCGGCCCTCGAGCGATGGCTCGATCTCGTCCAGCGCGCTCGCATCAAGCCGCTTGTGGCCAGTCGTGAGGCGGGCAAAGCGCTCGAAGTCGGCGCGGTCGCGCGGATGCGCCACAACCAGCGAGCCGTTGAACGGCGTGTCCGGAACATGCTCGCGCCAAAGCTCGAGCGAGCGGATGCCGAGCCGGCTGATCAGGGGTTCCGAGGTCTCGGCCTCGCACCAGGGTGCGAGCATGCCACCGGCCCAGTAGCTGGTCGACTGTGTCATCCCCTGGTCGCTGCGCTCATGCAGCGTAACCGCATGGCCGGCCTGCGCAAACAACAGCGCCTGCCACGCTCCGGCAATGCCTGCGCCGATGACGGAAACAGGGGAATCCCCCCGTGAAGATAGTGTACCCTGGTACATCCCTGTCCCTTCGCCGGCATGACCCGGATCAGGTTCAAAGGGTCACCGCGGTCTCTTAGGCCCTGCATCGGAACAGAGTCTCGAGCGTGCGGTCTCTCAGCTCCTCGTCGGAACTCCCCTCGGAACAGGGCTAATGTAGGCCGATGCGGCGGGGTGTCAACGCGGCCGTCCGGGAACCGCACTGAATGTGTACCCGGAATTCGACCGTGTCCCGCACGCGGTGCTCCGCAGAACCGGGACCTATGGCGACGAAGTTCTCGATGGACCCGGATCAGCAGCGCACCACGCCGCATCCGGGGCACGCTTCCTACCGATTGGGAAGCTGATGTGCGTTGGCGTCAACCGCGCTCATCGCCGCCGCTTTCGGCGGCGCGCCGGCGAGAACCGTTTCAACATGCACGATGCGTTGGAGCCGCTGGCGCTTTGCCGCGTAA
>WNGI01002306.1_pt1 | contig 16489 bp, 15 predicted proteins | sample 5400621 | NCBI WGS metagenome assembly WNGI01 (sample SAMN13153374, study PRJNA577476) | soil metagenome | isolation source: 20 cm soil or saprolite under Garry oak tree replicate 1 | place: USA:California | collected 2016-06-15 | reverse complement strand
GGCACGATGGTCTGGAGCTCTGGGTCCGCGCGCTCGCTGTCGTCAGTGGTGGGGACGAAGGGCGGACGCTCGTTGTTGCTGGACGGGAGGTAGGACAGCAGGCGCCGCACGCCCGCGGCGCATTCATCCTCCGAGCGCGGCAGGAAGTGAGCCACGCCTGACGTGGCGTTGTGCACGTCACCGCCGCCGAGCTCGTCGAAGGACACCGCCTCGCCGGTGACCACGCGGATCACCTCGGGTCCGGTGATGAACATGTAGCCCTGTCCCGCGACGATGAAGATGAAGTCTGTGATCGCCGGCGAGTACACAGCGCCGCCCGTGCACGGGCCGGCGATGATGCTGATCTGCGGGATCACGCCGGACGAGCGAACGTTGCGGTAGAAGATGTCCGCGTAGCCGGCGAGCGCGACCACACCTTCCTGGATGCGCGCGCCACCCGAGTCGTTGATGCCGATGATCGGCACGCGGTTGCGCAGCGCGAGCTCCTGGACCTTGATGATCTTCTCGGCGGTGACCTCGCCCAGAGAGCCGCCGAACACCGTGGCGTCATAGGCATAAACCGCAACCGCGCGGCCGTCTATGTCGCCGAACCCGGCGACGACACCGTCCCCGGCGATGCGCCGGTCTTCCATGCCGAAACCGTGCGAGCGATGCGTGGCGAACACGTCGAGCTCGACGAACGAGCCGTCGTCGACGAGCATCTCCACGCGCTCGCGCGCGGTTGCCCTGCCGGCGGCGCGCCGCTTATTTGCCGCCTCCGTCTCCGCGTGCAGCGCCTGGTAGCGCCGCTTGCGGTACTGATTGATCTTCTGTTCCGAGACGCTGGCCGTCGCGCGCTCGGGCGCTTCGACGCCTTGCAGGTCGGGAAGCGTCCGGCGCACGGGGGTGAGTGATTTCGGCTTCCTGGCTGCCATAACTCGAATATGGTAGGCGCGCGTGCAAAGGTTCCGGTTGGCGGCCGCCGATCTGTTCTCGCGGCCCGCTTTCTACTGGGCCCTGGCCGCGGTATTCGCGCTGCGGGTCGCCGTGCTCTCGATTATCAACCACCAACGCCCCGATGCCGAGGGCATGTGGGAGGGCGCGCGCGCATACCTGACCAATCCGGCGCACATGTACGACGCAGCGGCGCAGTACCTCGCGGCAAGCCACGTCATCGCTCCGCCCGGCACGATCTACGCGTTCGTCAGCCCGCCACCGGTGGCTCTGCTGGCAATCCCGCTCGCGCTGCTGCCGAAAGACGTGGGGGTGCAGCTCTGGACGGCCATCGACGCGGCGGCGCTGCTGGCCGGTCTTTTCATCCTCTATCGCATCGCGTGCAAACCGAGCAATCTCGCCGCACCCGTCTTCTGGGTCGTCGCGATGTACTTCCCGCCCGTGTTTGCCGACATCAGCGCCGGCCAGCGCGGTGGCGTCGCGCTACTCGGCGCGATGGCATCCATCTGGTTCGAATCGCGACGGCCGTGGATCGCAGGAGCGCTCGGCGGTCTCGCCTCGGCGCTGAAGTACTACCCCGCGGCCATGATCATCGGCCCGCGGCCGGAGCACCGCATCCGCTACGCGATCGCGCTCGGCGCCGCGCTGATCGTGGTCACGGCCGTGAGCTTCATCCCGCTGGGCTTCGGCGGCGCAGCCTTCTACTACCAGCACGTCCTGCTCGCCTCGCTTGGCTCGCACAACGCCGATTGCGGATACGACTCGGTGCGCACGCTGTTCGATCGGGTGGTCGGCGGCGAGCCATACCTCCTGCCGAACCCGAGCGGTGGTGTCGTCAGCGTGTCGCTTCCGTGGCACATGCCCGGCCTCGCCGCGGCGCTGTCCTACGCGAGCTCGGCAGCATTCGCGGGCGCGGCCGTGTGGGCCGCCTGGCGCAGCAAGTGGAACGCGCCTTACGGCATGGCGCTCGGCTTCTCGCTCGGGGCGCTTATCCCCAACGAGGTGTGGCCGTACCAGTGGCTGCCGCTGCTTCCGCTCCTTCTGCTCGTCGCCGTGCGCGCGATCGAGCAGCATCGCGTTACGACGCTCGTGCTGATGGGCGTGTTCCTGCTCGGGTTCTACCGGCCGCCGTGCGATCTGCCGTTTCCCAATGTCTGGACGCTCGCGGCGATCGCGATCTTCGTTCTGGGCGTATGGGAAAATCGACTTTTCCGCGCGGCTTGATCAGATAGGAGTCGGGGAATGGCGCTGAACTCTCAGGTCAGCTTCACGTGGGTCGGGCACGGCACCTGGAGGTCACGCAGCGCCAAAGGCAAAGAGCTCCTCATCGACCCCTGGGTCATGAACAACCCGGGCGCGCCGGCCAACATGAAGACGGTCGACAAATGCGACCTCATGCTCATCACGCACGGTCACTTCGACCACATCGGCGATGCGCTGGAGATCGCCAGGGCGACCAAGCCGAAGATCGTCACCAACTACGAGATCAGCGAGTGGATGGCCTCCAAGGGCATCGATCGCGACTCGCTGATCGGCGCCAGCACGGGCGGCACTGTCGACGTGGACGGGATCAAGGTCACGTTCGTGCACGCGGAGCATTCATGCGGCATCACCGACGGCGACCAGCTCGTGTATGGCGGCCTCGCGGCCGGGCTCGTGATCGAATTCGAGAACGGCTACACGATCTACTTCGCCGGCGACACGGACGTGTTCGGCGACATGGCCATCATCGCCGAGCTCAACAAGCTCGACGCCGCGTTTCTGCCCATCGGCGATTTCTACACGATGGGCCCGGAGCGCGCAGCCAAGGCAGTCAAGCTCCTGGGAGTGAAGACGATCGTGCCGATGCACTTCGGCACGTTCCCGGCGCTCCACGGCCGGCCCAGCCAGCTGCAGGAGCTGGTGGGGAAGGAGTACCACGTGCTGGACATCAAGCCTGGAGACACGATCTAAACAGTCGAGTCCACTCCGTTTGTATACAAACGGCGCGAATTCAGGCGGAATAAGGTGCGTTTGTATACAAAGCGCAGTTTCGGCCGTCATGATCTAGCCCGAAATGCGCGACCCGGTAGGCGCTCCGGCCAGCTGGCTGGCGCGTGCCATCCGGGACGGCCGGCTTTCTTCGGAGGAGGTCGTCCGGGCGCACCTCGAGCACATCGGCGCCGTCAACCCGCGCCTCAACGCGATCGTCTGGGTCACCAACGAGAGCGCCATCCGCCAGGCCAAGGCCGCCGACCGACATCTTGCCAAGCGCGGCTTCGAGCCGCCGCCGCTGCACGGTGTCCCGTTTACGGCCAAGGACATCTTCGACACCGCGGGCGTCGCCACCACGGCCGGCCTGCGCAAGCTGAAGAACAACGTTCCCGACAAGGACGCGACGGTCATCGCGCGCATGCGCTCGGCGGGCGCGATCCTGCTGGGCAAGTCCAACTGCCCGCCCGGCGGGACCGGCGGCGAGAGCTGGAATCCGCTGCACGGCGGCACGCGCAACCCCTACGACCTCACTCGCTCGCCCGGCGCCAGCAGCAGCGGCGAGGCGGCCATCATCGCCGCCGCGGGCTCGCCGCTCGGCATCGGCAGCGACTCCGGTGGCAGCATCCGGCTGCCCGCGCACTACTGCGGGATCGCGGCGCTGAAGCCGACCACCGGCTGGGTCCCGAGCACCGGCGCGTACGGGTTGGTCGGCGGCCTGATGGACCCGCGCAGCCAGGTGGGGCCGATGGCGCGCTTCGTGAACGACCTTGCGCTCGTGCTGCCGATCCTGGTCGGACCCGACGGCATCGATTCGGCAGTCATCCCGATGCCTCCGCGCCGCCGCCGGCCCAAGCTGCACGGCTTGAAGGTCGCCTGGTACGCCGACGACGGCATGGTGTCCCCAAGCAAGCCGACAGTGGCGGCGCTCCAGGCGGCGGTGCACGCGCTTGCGGGCGCCGGCTGCCGCGTCACCGAGGCGAGGCCGCAGGGCCTGGTCGAGGCCCGGGAGGTGACCCGCGGCTACTGGGGCCGCGTGCGCATGACCCACGAGCGGCTCATCAACGCGTGGGATCAATTCCGCACGCAGCTGCTTTCGTTCATGCAGTCCTACGACCTGATCATCACGCCGGTCGCCGCGGACGCGGCGCCGCTCTACAGGGCGAAGATCCCCATCGACGACCAGTACAGCTTTACCGTGCCGTACAGCCTGGGCGGCAATCCGGCGGTGGTCGTGCGCGCAGGCACGTCGCCCGAGGGTCTGCCCATCGGCGTGCAGGTCGTGGCGCGCAACTGGCGCGACTACGCGGCGCTGGCCGCAGCCGGGTGGATCGAAAAGCAGTTGGGCGGCTGGCAGCCTGCTAGCTTGGGGGCGTGACCTTTCGGTACTCGCGCTGGGACGGCTCCCAGCGCGTGGACGATCTCGACGCCGGGGACCTGCTGGACTCGCTGTCCGACGACCTGATGAACTACGGCGACCTGAACGCGGCGCTACAGCGCCTGCTGCGATGGGGCTCGCCGAACATGCAGGGCCTGGAGCAGCTCCTCAAGCAGCTCCGTGAGGCGCGCGAGCGCGAGCTCGGCCGCTACAACCTCGACTCCACAGTCGACCAGCTGCGCCAGGAGGTGCAGGACGTCATCGACACCGAGCGCGAGGGCATCGAGCGGCGCCAGAACGAAGCCGCCACGCCCGAGGCACGCAAGCTCATGGAGCGCATCGCCAAGCAGCGCACGGACCAGCTCGACCGCATGCCTGAAGAGCTGGGCGGGCGCGTGAAGGCGCTGCGTGACTACGAGTTCGTGGACGACGAGGCGCGCCAGAAGTTCGACGCGCTGATGCAGCGGCTGCAGAAGCAGATGCTCGACCAGATGTTCCAGGGCCTGAAGGGCTCGATCGAGCAGATGCAGGGCCAGGACCTGTCGCGCGTTCGCGACATGGTTCGCTCTCTCAACAAGATGCTCGAGGACCGCATGGAAGGCCGGACGCCCGACTTCAACGGCTTCATGGAGAAGTTCGGCGACATGTTCCCGCCCGGCATAAACAGCCTCGACGAGCTGCTCGAGCATCTACAGCGGCAGATGGCGCAGATGCAATCGCTGCTGCAGAGCCTGAGCCCCGAGGCGCGCGAGGAGCTGCGCCAGATGATGGACGCGCTCCTGCAGGACGATTCGTTGCGCCTGGAGCTGGCCCGCCTGTCGGGCTTCATGCAGGCGATGATGCCGCCCTCGGAGCTGACGGAGCGCTATCCGTTCTTCGGCGAGGACCCGCTCAGCATGGGCGAGGCGATGGGGCTCATGGAGCGCCTGCAGCAGATGGACCGGCTCGAGTCGCAGCTCGAGCGCGGCAGCTTCCGTCCGGACGACGTCGACCGCTCGCTGGCGCAGGAGCTGCTGGGCCCGGACGCGCGCCAGGCTTTGGACCAGCTGCGGCGCGTGACCGACATGCTCGAGAAGGCTGGCTACGTGGAGCGTCGCGGTCGCCGCCTGGAGCTGACGCCGCGCGGCATGCGACGCATCGGCCAGTCGGCGCTGAAGGACATCTTCGACCAGCTCAAGAAGACGCGGATGGGCCAGCACCAGCTGTACCGCGGCGGCATCGGCAACGACGCGTCAGACGAGCTCAAGGAGTACGAGTACGGCGACCCGTTCCTGATGGACCTCAAGGAGACGCTGTTCAATTCGCTGGTGCGCGAGGGTCCGCAGGTGCCGGTGCGCATCGGGGCCAAGGACTTCGTCGTCCACCGCACCGAGCACGTGACGCAGGCGTCGACCGTCCTGATGATCGACATGAGCCGCTCGATGTTCCTGCGCGGGTGCTTCCTGGCCGCCAAGAAGGTGGCGATCGCGCTCGATTCGCTCATCCGCAGCCAGTACCCGCGCGACTCCCTGTACGTCGTCGGCTTCTCGAACTACGCCGTCGAGCTCAAGCCGCAGACGCTGCCGCAGCTCGCGCTCAACGATTACGTATATGGCACCAACATGCAGCACGGCTTCCAGCTCGCGCGTTCGCTGCTGGCGAAGCACCGCGGCAACCGGCAGATCATCATGATCACGGACGGCGAGCCGACCGCCCATCTCGAGGACAACGGGCGCGCCTACTTCGCCTACCCGCCCACTTACAAGACCATCCAGCAGACGCTGCGCGAGGTTCGACGCTGCACGCGCGACCGGATCGTGATCAACACGTTCATGCTCGAGCGCGGGCCGTACCTGACCGAGTTCATCAACCAGATGACGCGCATCAACAAGGGAAGGGCGTTTTTCGTCTCGCCCGAGCACCTGGGCGAATACATCCTGGTCGACTACGTGAGCGGCCGGCAGCGGCGCCGGGCCAGCTCCCGCCGGGCCCGTATCGCGTAGGCCTCGCTCCGGGCCTGTTCGCGCGCCAGGCGCGGCACGGTGCTGACTAACTGATTGCTTATCCTGAAGACCAAGCATGGCCATCACTGACAAAGTCGCCACGGAGAGGCGCAATCTCGGCCCGGCCGCCCTGTATGAGCACGCGATCCGCCGCGACGAGGCGGCGATCGTCTCGACCGGCGCGCTCACCGCCGAGACCGGCAAGCACACAGGCCGGTCGCCCAAGGACAAGTTCTTCGTCAAGGAGCCGACGAGCCAGGACGCGATCTGGTGGCATCCCGGCAACCAGCCCATCGGCAGCGATCGCTTCGACGCCCTGCTGCGCCGCATGCAGGAGTTCGTCGACGCGCATGAGGTCTACACGCAGGACGTGTTCGCTTGCGCCGACCCCCGGTACCGATTGCGCGTGCGCGTGGTTTCGGAGATGGCGTGGCACAGCCTGTTTGCGCGCAACCTGTTCATCCGGCCGAACGCCGACGAGCTCATGGGCTTCGAACCCGACTTCACCGTCATCTCGCTGCCCTCGTTCAAGGCCGACCCTGCGCGCGACGGTACGCACAGCGAGACGTTCATCCTGGTCAATCTCGGACGGCGGATCGTCCTCGTCGGCGGCACGGGTTACGCCGGCGAGATCAAGAAGTCGATCTTCACCGCGCTGAACTATCTGCTCCCCGCGCAGAGCGTCTTCCCGATGCACTGCTCGGCCAACACCGACATCGACGGCTCCGACGTGGCGCTGTTCTTCGGTCTGAGCGGCACAGGCAAGACGACGCTGTCAGCGGATCCGTCGCGCCGCCTCATCGGAGACGACGAGCACGGCTGGTCCGACCGCGGGGTCTTCAACTTCGAAGGCGGGTGCTACGCGAAGACGATTCGCATCCGCAAGGACTCGGAGCCCGAGATCTACGCGGCCACGGAAAGCTTCGGCACAATCCTGGAGAACGTGGTGTTCGATCCGCGCACGCGCGTGCCGGACTATGACTCGGACGAGAAGACGGAGAACACGCGAGCGGCGTACCCGGTCGACCTGATCCCCAACGCGATTCTCACCGGGGTGGGGAGCCACCCGCACAACGTGATGTTCCTTTCCGCCGACGCATACGGCGTCCTTCCGCCGGTCGCGCGGCTGGACGAAGACCAGATCCGCCACTACTTCCTTGCCGGCTACACGGCCAAGGTCGCGGGCACCGAGCGTGGCGTGACCGAGCCGGAGCCCATCTTCAGCACCTGCTTCGCCGCCCCGTTCCTGGTGCTGCCGCCCGAGCGGTACGCGGACATGCTCATCGAGCGTGTGAAGCGCCACCACGTCGACGTGTGGATGCTGAACACGGGCTGGGTCGGCGGGCCGTACGGCGTGGGCGAAAGGATGTCGATCGCGCACACCCGCGCGATCGTAAGCGCCGTTCTGAACGGCGACCTTCGCGGCGTGAACACGCACGTCGACCCGATCTTCGGGCTGCACATCCCCAACCGCGTTCCCGGCGTGCCGCGCGAGGTGCTCGACACGCGCGACAGCTGGCCTGACCCCGACGACTACGACCGGTCGGCGGCCAAGCTGCGCGGCATGTTCGAGGAGAACATCAGCAACATCGGCAAGAGCGCGTCCAGCGCGGGCTAGACGGCAGTGCGCGTCGCGATCGTCGGCAGCCGGCACTTTGCCGACCCCGACCGCGTCAGCGATTACGTGAAAAACCTTCCTTCCGGCTCGTCGATCATCACCGGCAGCGCGAGCGGTGTGGACGCTGCGGCGACCAAGGCCGCGCGAACGCGGGGGCTGCCCGTGCGGGTGATGCCCGCGTCGTTCGACGAGGTGGCGGACGCGTCGAAGTCAGCCGCGCGCAACCAGCGGCTGGTCGACGCGTGCGATGTGCTGGTGGCGTTCTGGGATGGCAGCTCGAAGGGCACGCGCTCCACGGTCGAGCGCGCGCTCGACGCCGGCAAAGAAGTCCACGTGTTCGTGGCTACCTAAGATGGAGTCGATGACCGTGGCGGTGGCGATCCACACCCGACTCTTCGCCCGGCTGCGCGAGCAGGCCGGCATCGATGCGGAGACCGTCCAGGTGCCCGAGCGCTCGACGGTGGAGGACGTGTACGCCGCGCTGCGGCGCGCGCACCCTGCGCTCGAATCCAACCTCGATGCCGTGCGACCGGCGATCAACCAGGAGTTCTCCGACTGGGACGCAGTGGTCGGCCAGGGCGACGAGGTCGCGTTCATCCCGCCCGTGAGCGGCGGCGCCAACACCGTCCCAGGGGTCCCCGCAAACTCACGCCGGAGGCTCTGAGTTTGCGGGGTCAAGTGGGGGTGATGTTTGAGGTCACGACCGAACCGCTGGACGCCAGGCGCGCAGAGAGCGCAGTCACGCACGCCCGAGCCGGCGCGATCAGCACTTTCACCGGCATCGTCCGCGACACATCTCGCGGCCGGACGGTGACGCATCTCGAGTACGAGGCGTTCGCCGAGATGGCCACTGCGCAGATGCGCAAGATCGCCGACGAGATCGCGGATCGCTGGCCCGAGACGCGCGTGGCGATGGCCCATCGCACGGGGCGTCTGGAGATCGGCGAGGCATCGGTGGTGGTCTCGGTATCCGCGCCGCACCGCGCGGCGGCGATCGCCGCGTGCCAGTGGGGCATCGACCGGCTCAAGGAGTCGGTGCCGATCTGGAAGAAGGAGCACGCCGCGGACGGGACTTACTGGATCGAGGGTGACGAGGCCGTCAAAGCATCGAGCTGAGGCTCTCGCCCGTGATCCCAAGAGCCCTCCATGCGTGTGCGGTGTTGCCGTCATCGGTGTGGGGTCGTCGGAGCGCGGTCGTGAATGCTGCGACATCGGTGACCAACCAGGCCAGGCGGTAGAAGTCCAGGGCTGATCGATCGATCGCGTGCCCGGTCGTCTCGGTGTATGCCTGCAGGCCCGCGTCGGTTCCGTCGTCGAGCATCCACAGATCCCGCTCTGGTGGCGCCAGGGCGACGGTGTCCCAGTCGATCAGGCACAAGCCGTCCTCAGTTCGGATCAGGTTGCCTCCATGAGGCTCGCCGTGGGTGATCACGAACTCTCTGGTGGCGACCTCGCCGGCAAGCCGGTCGTACCTCTCGAGGGATGTCGTGACGAGATCGCGGTTTGCTGCGAGCCATTCTCGAGCGCGCTCTGAGTAGGGACCGCCGTTCCATGGACTGTCGACATCTCTCATTGCGTTGCCGAGGTCGGCCCGGCCAGGGACGTCGAGGCTTCGCCGCGGGGCCACGTCCCGCACGACCGTTGTCGCGTTGTGCAGCTGTGCCCAGAGCTCGCACAGCTCCAGCCGGTCGCGCCGGCCGAACTCTTCGCCGAAGATCCCGGTTCGGCCGGCGACGTATGGAAAGAGCGCCGCGCTGAATCTTCCATCGAGCCGCGTCACCACCGCGCCGTCGGCGGCTGGAATCGGGGCCACCACGAAGTCAAGGCCTGAGGCACGCAGCATGCGCGCGGTTCCGAATGCAGCCTCCATGCCGGCAAAGGCGGAATCGTGGTCGGCGCCCAGCCATGGTTTGGTGCCGAGATCGTCCACCGTCAGAAAGCGGTAACCCACGCCGGCGCTGCGAAGGAGCCAGTGATGGCTGCCGCCGCCGACCGCTTCGTAGCTCATCGATTCCACATCGATGCGCCAGCGATCAGCGACCGCGATGCTCAATGCGGCCTCGTCAAGGCCTTCGGGCGGTGCCTTCACATCTTCCAGATAACATGCGCCGGTGCGCCCGCGCTCTGACTTCTGGAAGTTCTTCACCGGGCAGACCATCTCGGTGCTCGGGAGCGCTTTCTCAGGGTTCGCGCTGCCGCTGCTGGTCTTTCAGCTCACTCATTCGCCGATCAGCCTCGCGATCACGACCTTCACGTTTGCGCTGCCTCACCTGCTGTTTGGGCTGTTCATCGGCGCGTGGGTCGACCGGGTCGACCGCAAGCGGCTGATGATCACTGTCGACGTCCTGCTTGCGCTGGTGATGCTCACCATCCCCGCGCTGGCGTGGTTCCACATGCTGAACGTGTACTGGGTCTACGCCGTCCAGTTCGCGGCCTCGTCCCTGGGATTGATCTTCGAGCAGGCGGAGTTCACCGCCATCCCGAGCCTGGTCGGACAGCACGACCTCGTCACCGCCAACGGACGCATCAACGCGAGCTACCAGACGTCAGAGGTACTCGGGCCGACCATCGCCGGCGCGATCGCGAGCGTCATCTCGGTGCCGGCACTGCTGGTCGTCGATTCCATCTCTTATGCCTTCTCGGCCGGCGCCCTGGCATCGATCAGGGCCGGCTTCAACACCGCTGATCCGAAGACCCGGCCGGCGACCAGGATCCTCGCTGACATCGGAGAAGGGCTCCGCTACGTGGTCACCCACCCCGTGCTGCGCAACGTCTCGCTGCTGATGATGCTGTTCAACCTGGTCAACGTCACGATCTACGCCCAGGGCGTGCTCTATGCGAAAGAACGCCTGCATGCGAGCAACTTCGAACTGGGCCTCTTCTTCGCCGCCGGCAGCGTCGGGGCGGTGATCTTCTCGCTGGGGGCGGGATGGCTCCGCAAGCGCTATTCGTTCAGCGTCGTCGTCATCGGCTGCCTGTCACTCGGCGGACTGTGCACGATGGTCTTTGCGGCCATCCCGTGGTTCTGGCTCGCCCTGCCGCTCGTGCTTCTGCGCGAAGGGCTCCTGAGCCTGCTCAACATCAACACCTTCAGCCTGCGCCAGGCGATCGTCCCGAACCGCATGCTCGGCCGAGTGCTGAGCGTGGCGGGCCTGCTCGCCTTCTCAGCAATGCCGCTCGGCTCGCTGGCCGGCGGCTACCTGATCCAGCTCACGCACAACGTGGCGCTGGTGTTTGCCGGTGTTGGCGCGCTGATGTTCGTCATCCCGCTGGTCTTTGCCTTCACCGCGCTCGGCCGGGCGGATCAGTACCTACCGAAGCAAGACGCAGCAGCAAGCACCGCCGCCCCCTCCTAGCCTTCCCACACGGTGGGGAGGGACGGTCAGTCCCTGACCCGGGCGATCGACAACCCATCGCGGATCGGCACGACGACGCCTTCGAGGCGCCGATCATTCGCCACGAGCTCGTTGTAGCGGCGCACGTTGCGCGCCTGCTGGTTCTTCGGCTGCACGACCTCGCCCTGACGAAGCGCGTTGTCCGCCAGCAGCAGCGCCCCACCGTCCATGTGCTCGAGGCAAAGGCCGAAGACTGTACGCACGACATCCTCGGACGGGAACGAGTTCAGCAGATCGATGAAGCATACGTCGAACCGCGCGTCGAGCTTTTCGAGGCCCTTGACCGCGTCCTCCTCCAGGACCAGCGCCCGGTCGCCCAGGCCGGCATCGGAGAAGTTGCTGCGCGCCCGCCGTGCCCGTTCCTTGTCCATCTCGTACGTCGTGAGCGTGCCGCCGTCGGTGCCGCGCAGGAGCCAGATGCCGCTGTAGCCGGTGGCGGTGCCGAGCTCGAGCACGCGCTTAGCGCCAGCGATCCGCACCAGCAGGCTCAGCAGCGCGCCCTCCTGCTCGTCCACGATCGGGATGCCTTCGCGATGGGCCTCCTCCTCCATGCGCGCGAGCACCTTGTCCCGCGGCAGCACGAGGCTGTCCATGTATTCCTGAAGGGCGTCGGTGACCTCGACAGTTCTCATCCGATCACGGTCTCCGGGGCCAGCACCTCGAGCACGCGCTCAACCTCCTCGTACGTGTTGTAGAAGTGGGGCGACAGCCGCACGAAGTCGCGATGGATGCGAGCGACGATGTGAGCTGCGTTGAGGTCGCGAAGCACCTCTTGCGCGGACGCCCCCGGCTTGCGAAAGGACACGATACCTGACGCTTCCGCGCGCGATCGGGGCCAGGGTTCGATGATCTCGTGGCCGCGTTCTGCCAGTCCCTTCGCCAGTCGCTCGGCAAGGTTCAGCACGCGTTCCTGGATCACGTCGACGCCCACCTCGAGCAGCAGGTCGAGAGCGGCGCCGAACGCGGCGGTATCCAGCAATGAGACGACCGACTCCTCGAAACGGCGCGCGGTCGGGCGCAGCGTGAGGTCGTAGTCGAAGTAGCGTTCGTGGCCCGCGACCGAGCCGGAGCCAACGACCGCCGGCCACACTCGCTCCAGAAGCTCGGGAGAGAAATAGGCGAAGCCGACTCCCGGCGGACCCATCAGCCACTTGCCCGCTCCGGCCGCGCAGCAGTCGATGGACATGCCATCGACGTCGACGCGCAACGCGCCGGCGCTCTGCATCACGTCGACCGCGAACACGATTCCCCGCCGCCTGCATTCGGCGCCGATGGTCGCGATGTCCACGCGGAATCCGTTCCAGAACTCCACATGCGAAAGCGCGACCACGCGTGTGCGCGCGTCGGCGAGCGCCAGCACGGCCTCGGGCGTGATCCGTCCGTCAACAGGCTTCGCGCGCCGAAACTCGACCCCACGGCGCTCGAGCGCCATCCACGGGTAGATGTTTGCCGGGTACTCGCCGTCCGCGCCGACGACATTGTCTCCGGCCGACCAGTCCAGCCCCTGCGCAAGCAGGGACAGGCCGTGCGAGGTGCTACGCGTCAAGGTGATCGAATCCGGCGAGGCGTTGATGAGCCTGCCGACCAGCTCGCGCACGTGGTCGGCCTGGTCCTGCGACTGGTGATCGCGATACGGCCGATTGAGAATGGCCTCGACCAGCTGTTCGATGGCCGCGCGACCACGCTCGGACATTGGCGACACGCCCGCGTGGTTCATGTGGATGTAGTGCTCGGTCAGCGGGATGAGGTTGCGCGCCTCACGTGGATCCATCAGACCGCTTCGTCCAGGAACCGCACGACCAGCGGCTGCAGCACGGTGATGTAGTCGTGCATCAGGTCCACGGCCGAGGTCATCACGCGCTCGTCGAGCACGGTGGCGGGAAGCGTCTCATACAGCCTCGACCACCCGCGGTCCCACGGCTCGAGCTCCGCGCGCCGCAGCGCCGCCTTCACCTCGACCATATGCTCGCGGAAGAAATCAAAGGCTCGCACGTTCTGCTGCGCGGTGCCCTCGAAATGGAGTCCCACCTCCAGCCGGCCGTCGCCGGTGTGGTGCCACGCCTCGAAATGCAGCTCGGGATGACCGTAGTGGAGCTTCAGCAGGCGGCTGTGACCGCGCATCAGCGCAAAGCCGCGAAGGTCGGCCGGCAGCCGGGCCCTCAGCCCCTTGCGCACGCCAGCGAAGAAGTCGGCAGGGGCAAGTGCTGCAGCGCGTGCCAATGACCAAATTATCGGGGACGGAGTTCATGGCACCCTCCCCGCCTCGGGGGGAGGGGCTGGGGAGGGGCCGCCGTACTATTGCCGGCAGTGGCGTACATCCCCACCGTCACCGAGAATGAAGGCGGCAACCGCGAGCGCAGCTTCGACATTTACTCCCGGCTGCTGAAGGACCGAATCATCCTGATCGGCCGGCCCATGGACGACGTGGTCGCCAACCTGGTCGTGGCGCAGCTCATCTACCTTTCCGCCGACGACCCGGACAAGGAGATCCAGATCTACGTCAACTCGCCAGGCGGCTCCGTGACGGCCGGATTCGCGATCTACGACACCATGCAGTACGTGCGATCGACGATCTCGACGGTCTGCATCGGCCGCGCCGCGAGCTTCGGCACCGTGATCCTGATGGCCGGCGCCAAGGGCCGCCGCTTCTCGCTGCCGAGCTCGACGATCCACATGCACCAGCCGCTCATCGGCGGCCGCGGCCTTCAGGGCCAGGCCAGCGACCTGGACATCCACGCGCGCGAGATCGTGCGCATCAAAGGCGTGCTCAACGAGCTCATCGCCAAGCACACCGGCCAGCCGATCGAACGCGTCGAGCGCGACACCGATCGCGACTTCTTCCTGACGCCGTCCGAGGCGGTCGACTACGGCCTGATCGACGGGATCATCGAGACGACGCCGGTTGCGGTGCTGGCCGGAGCGGCGCAGCCCGCAAAGACTGCCTGAGCAGCTGGCGGCCGATCACCACCAGCCCGACCGCCACGGGCAGCGGCGCGGGCGCAAGCGCGGCGATCAGCGCGCCGGCTGAGAGGATCACCCAGTCCCAGGCATCGGCCCTCTGCCACATCACCAGGGCGAGCGACACGAGCACTAGGTCCGCCGGCAGCGCGTGCGGCGAGGCCAGCACGCCGCCGGCGATCAGGATCGAAGCAGCGACGGCCGGTTCGTCACGTCTCCTCGCGGCGAGCAACACGACCACCGCCGCGAGGGCGAGCGAGATGATCACGACTCCGTAGGTTTGGGCGGCGCGAGGCAGGTACACGGCCATGTGCGCGAGGTCTACCTCGCGCGCGATGACCTGAACCGTGCTCGCGGCGGGCGCGATGAAGTGCGCTATCCAACCTGGATCCAGGGGCAGGTAGGACACAGTCAGCACCACGCCGGCGACCGCCCAGCCGGCGAGGACGCGCCACCGGCGGCCGGCGATGAGCGCCAGCCCGAGCGGCAGGACCAGCTGAGGTTTCACGAGCGTCAGGCCGAGCGCGAGCCCGGCGAGAAACGGTCGCGACCACAGGGCGATCGCCGCGCCGAGGCCCAGCGCGACGATGCCGTCCAGTTGCGCATTCAGCAGCATGAGCGCCGTCGGCACGGCGGCGAACCCGGGCAGTGCCGCGCTGACGGGCCGCGGCCTGGACGCCAGCCAGAGACCCAGGCCCAGGCAGGCGAGCCCGAAAAGGATCCACAGCCTGCCCCCCAGCTCGGTCCCGAGCAGCTCGAACGGCACTGCGATGAGCGCCACATACGCAGGAGCCAGGAACGGAAGGATGCCCTTGATGCCGGGAGTCGCCAGGACCGCCCCACCGGTCACGTCGAGCTGGACCTTCCGCTGCACGTCCAGGTCGTAGAGGTGGGTCGGATCGGTCAGCGCCAGCTTCGCCCCGGTGGCGAACGCGGGCCAGTCGGAGTTGATGACGTCGCGACCTGGCTCGGTGATCGGGTAGAGCACGAATCCCAGCGCGACGGCGGTCAGCGCGACCATGCCGCGCCAGCGCCACGATCCCTTGCGGAAGGGGACCACGCTAGGCCGCAGGCTCGACGCGCAGCGCTCTCGTCACGGGGACGATGAGTCCGCCCTGCACGAACAGCGAAAGAAGGACGACGCCGTAGGCGACCACTGACACGCGTGAGTCGACGCCGGGCGTGGCCGCGACCGAGAGCGCCAACGCAACGGCCAGCGCGCCGCGAAGCCCGGCCCACCAGGTGAGATGCCGCCAGGGCCACGGAATGGGTGGCGGGCGGCTGGCCGCGATCGCAAGCAGGCTGTACACGGGTAGTGCCCGCGTCACCAGCATGATCACGAAGGTCGCGATGACCAGACCGGCAACCGGCACCAGCTGCCACGCGGGCAGTGCGGCTCCAACCAGGATGAACAGCATCGCGTTCAGGACGAAGGCCAGCAGGTTCCAGAACCCGAGCAGCTGGGGGCCGTGCAGCCGGCCGAGGCGGGCGCCGTATCGCGCCACCACTATGCCCGCTACAACCACTGCCACGATGCCCGAAGCGTGAAAGATGTCCGCCAGCAGGTAGCTGCCGTACGCGATCACCAGGGTCGCGAGGATCTCGAGCGGCGCGTCCTCTGCGAACCGCAGCAGCGCCAGTCCCGCAAAGCCGACCGCCAGCCCGATCGCGACTCCAACGACCGTGAGCTCGAGGAAGCGGAGGCCGGCGTCGACGGCCGAAGGCGAGCCACTCACGATCGTGCCAAGCACGGCGCTGAAGGCGGCGACCCCGGTGCCGTCGTTGAGCAGGCTCTCGCCTTCGAGGAGTGCGCTCAGCCCGCCCGGTGCTTTGATGCGGCGAAGCAGGGTGATTACGGCGATGGGGTCGGTGGCCGCGAGGATGGCGCCCAGCAGCATGCCGTCCGCCCATGAGAAACCTACAAGCCAGTGGGTGAGCGTGCCGATGAGCACGACGGTGAGCGCAACGCCGATCGTGACCAGCAACCCGACGGGAAGGATGCGGCGCTGCAGCTCGGCGAGGTCCAGAGTGAGCGCGGCCTCGAAGACGAGACCCGGGACGAACGCCACAAGCAGGATGTCGCCGCCGATGTGAGGGAGCGGTGTCCCGGGCAGGAGTCCCACGAACACACCGGCGAGCGCCAGCACGACCGGGTACGGCACGAACCGCGCCCTCCTGGAAACGAGACCGAGGACCGTGGCGATTCCCCCGACGAGGATGAGCAGCAGGAGGAATCGCTGCTGGGCGGTCATCG
>WNGI01003155.1_pt1 | contig 16491 bp, 26 predicted proteins | sample 5400621 | NCBI WGS metagenome assembly WNGI01 (sample SAMN13153374, study PRJNA577476) | soil metagenome | isolation source: 20 cm soil or saprolite under Garry oak tree replicate 1 | place: USA:California | collected 2016-06-15 | reverse complement strand
AGACATCAAAGCCAAGGTCCGCGATTGATCGCGCAACCCTTGTTTCGGTTTGTGGCGTCACCACCGCAACGGCGTAAGACATCGCGATTCGCCCTTGCCCTAGAGAATCCTAGTTTCGGGCAGAAACCTACGCGATTCCAATAGGATGACGCAAGAGCCTATTTTAAGTCATTGAAAACATGATACTTTCTAGCCCTTGTATATTCAACTTCCTTCTTCGCTATACCTAGATGCGATCAACTCCGCGCCGGGAAACAATTTTTTGGTCTCATGAATGAAGGCAATCACCTTGGATTCGCACTCGCCCTTTGTTGCTACAATGGTCGCCAATTCGTCCGGCGAAATAAACACTACATCCTGACCATACACTTCTCTGACGCGCTTGGTGCTGCCCTTAGCTGATCCTATCGCTATCTTGAAACCGGTCATAGGACAGCAACCCATCATATAAGAATCATCAACGATCTCTGATTTTTCCATCGTCTTGATTGCAATTTCAAAACCACGAATCGTTGCTTCGCCGTGTTCCTCGATATCTTCCGGCGAGCCCGTGATACTGATATCATCAAAGATACAAATCTGTTCGTAAAGATTCTGATAAAGCACGGGATCAACACGATTCAATGACAACATCATCCATCGGCCCTCAAACTTGGCTTTTACGTCATTGACGCGTTGCCACATCTTCTCAACAACGCGATCAGCCCTTTTGATATTCATCAAATCACGGCTCACATTTTTCTCCTGTAATGGGAGATACAAGATTTATTCCAACGCTCGATCCGATAATTCTGTATTTCTACATCATCGGTAGCAGAGAAGACAATCTTTCCATTGTACGCCAGCAAATGACATACTTCCCTATTGTCATCGACGTGATGCCATTCATGCCAAAGTCTTGGCGGATTGAACGACAGTGCCCAACTCCCGATGTGCCTGATTTCAGAGCCGCAAAATTGGCACGGTAACGCTGGCTTCATGTCGACCTTCATGTCGGCTCACGCTTCTTCTCTTGCTCTCTTCCGGTAAGCTGTTCAAATGAATTAGCCAACTCATCTAACGCAATCAAGACCGATCTTGTCGGATCTATATCATAATCGGCATTCCTGTTTTTAAGAATAGCAATCGTATGCCTGATTATCCTCGCCGTAACATCTGCATCCAAAATCATTATTCCTTCTCCCTTTGTTTCTTCGATTCCATGATTTTTTTTTCGATCATACCAAACACTTCATCCAACTCAACATAGAAACGTTCGATACGATCTATTTCATCCTGCGTAAGATCAATCTCGTGTTCAGCAAAAAATCCTTTTTCAGAAACACGATAAAACGGATATTTTTCGTCAACATTCACAAACCGTTTCATGGCAGCAACCTATTTCCCTTTTCCGCCATTTCCCAAATAGCAGCCGCGTGACATCGTGCTTGAATACGAATAATAGCGTATTCTTTATCAATGTATTTCATACCAAGCTTATTTCCAACCTCAAGACTCCATTGCTTGATAAAGTTATCGACGTATTCAGAAATGAATGTCTCCCGATCTCTCATCATGGCAACACGTCCAGCAATACCCCGATAACAAAATAAGCAGCAAAGTACACCACGACAAGAAACACCGCAACGACAATCACAGTGTCAATCCAATTCCAGCGCTTGAGATTCATTTCACCACCATCCATTATGACCAAAAAGAAATGTCCCGACCAAAAGACTGACAATAAAAACGACAAGATACCACTCGTCATCCTTCATCGTCCTAAACCCGATCACACAAGGAGTAAACGTCACAACTAAAAACACGACAATAAAAACAGCAGTCGTCATCTTACCCGCCTCCTGCTATCATCCAAAAATTTGAGCCAATAATAAAAGACTAGCAACAAAAACACTAGCAATAAAAGCACCAATAAAAAACCATTTGACATCCATCATTGCGCCGCCCTCTTGATTGCCTGATATTGTGCCACCGTCAAATAACCACGTTGAGTCCAAAAATCATGAACACTATCCATGAATTCATAAAACGAACTTCGCGGTGAAGTATTGGCATAGGCGCTCTCGAACAACCGGTTGATCTCATCACCATCAGTATGCTGAGCGTCATTTTTTGCTGAATTTACATTACCCCAATCCGCCGCTCTGCGAGCCCCGCCTTGGCCCCTCTCTTGTCCCCTCTCTTGGCTCTTACGCTTTGACGGTGGAGTCATATAGGACTGATCAGATATCCGAAACGACATCAGAAACTCATGCCAATTCATATTCGATTCAGCCAGCAAAGCATTTGCCTTGCGGATCGCCACCAAGGCTTCGCCGTCATGGCTTGATGCCGTCATGCCCAGCATTTTGATCAGCGTGGCTTTGGTCTTTTGGTCCATTGGAATCCCCTGTGAAATTTCAGAATTTGGCCTAGGTTACCTCTTACCTCTTTATTTCGACCAATCGCTTCCACACCTTTTTAGCACCGACATGCCACACCTTGGTACCGCCCCTACGGTTACCTATCCCTCTCTACCTATAACACACACATACACATATTAAGAGGTAAGAGGTAACTTAGGACGAGTAACCAAACAATTTCAAGAATTTAGCAAGGTTACCTCTTTTTTTCTCATGAGGTAACCAATGAGGTAACCGGTAACTAGTTGAGTTACCTCTTGGTTACCTCTTCTAAGAGTTTTATTAGATGTTTCTTTTGACGTGTATTCCATTCCGATCTCCCTTTAAGGATGTTCTTTTCAGTACGTTCAAATGACGTTGGAATCTTGATAATTCCAGCTTCGATTGCCGCCGCACGTACTGATCTATATTCGCCGGCTTCATAGGCTTTGAGAATTTGCGGATAGTCACGGGCGATACGGCGAAGTAAACGCTGAGAATTATTAGAGCCTTGGCCTTTGATTTTATGACGGCCTACGGCCGCATTTTCTTTGCTAGGTCTTCCCCGCTTACGATATTTCGCCTGTGTTCTACCAAGTTCACTTCGCATCATTAGTTCTAATTTTTCATCACCCGCAAATTTAGCAACAAGTGAGATGATTTCATCCCATTTATGTCCCGTTACATCTTTGCAATAATCGTCAGGGGTATTGTATGGTGGGTCTGGCCATACTGACCAAGGCTTCGGTGTCTTAGTAAATATTTCTCGTAAATGTTTAGTAAGATAAGGTGCTGTTTGATGATTAATATCCTTTACGCGGTTTTGAAGTACAGCAGATATTCGCTCAGCCCATTTAGAACTACCAACAGGGTAATCACTATATGGGCCAAGCATTGCCTTGAATTCAATCATTGAAGAATCTCTGGTGCAATAGTATCCAAAGCATCTAACAATCGCTCTAACTTCGTCGCATCATCGATGTCTTGAACCTTACCAGTATAATTACATCGGCGTTTTGCCGCGCTTTGTAACTTCACAACTTTTTCTATATAAAGTTGTCTCTGCGCACCATAGCTAATTCTTGGATTCTGTTTACGTCCCCATACCGATACAAGTTGATGTGCTTTTGCGCCAAACTTACCTTGCAAATTTTCAAGGTTTTTATCAAGATCACGAAAACCAGCCGTTTCCTCCTTTTGGCGTTTAGTACGATAGTCCTTACGGTCATCATCGGTTAATCCAAAACCCCCTTTGATGAAGTTTTCGATAATTTCAGGATCAGTAAGGTTACCGATGTTGTATTTGATTTTAATGATGGCAAGACTTTCTTCATGATCTCCATCGGCTTTTTTGCCATGGAAATCTGAATATCCGGAAATAGTTCCATTTTTAGTATAAACTGAAGAAGTGGATTCTGGTTCATCTGCATCCTCTTCATCTATAACTTCATAATTAGATTCTTTGGATATTCCACCTTGTTTTTCAATCATAATGCTAACAAGTGTGCGCATAAGCTCATCACATGGAGCGATGATATCAGCAGTTCTATTTTTCCAGATTGTCATCACGCGCGATAATGCTTGCCACGCTAGCGGGCCGTGCCGCATTGGCGAACCATATAGCAAAATTTTTGATGACGGAACATCTAGACCAACAATCCCCATCATCTTAACAATTAGGACATCCACCTTACCATCAATATAGGCCTGAATGGTTTTAAGAGCATCATTATCCGGACTCCCATCTTCTTTAACGGTAGTTGCAATTTCAATTGAGAAGTTATCGGGATCAAGTTTACGATCGATAAGAACTTGGCGCATTGCATCTCGCAAGGCGATAGCGTGTTGATTGCGAGTTTCTGGTTTACCAACATCATAACCAGTCAATGCAAGCATTTGTGTCTTATTATCAGCACGCCGCCGATGAAGTAGACGACTAATACCTGCTTCAGCCATCTTTGCTATGCATTCATCGCTTTCAATAACTTTACGTAATCGGCCACCTTTCAAAGCCGCCTTTGAAATATCTTTGAGTTGACCGATTGGTTCATTAGTTTCTTCATCATAAACAGCAACGTCTACCCAAATCATGCTAGCTTGAGCAAGGGCTGGTGGAGGATCATTCCAAGCCTGACTCCATGATACGTGATTTATACCGTGGATATTTTTAACATATCTAGAATCACCCTCTAGAGTTTGCTTGAACCACTTCAACTCGCCATCTTCATACCGCCGCCGAAGAAGTTGTGTTGAAGTCTTGAACCAATCTCCATATTCAGCTTCGAAGAGATCGCCCATGCCCGGAATTGGGGTACCGGTATACATCACGATATAACCACCGGCATCTTGAATTCGTTTAATGAGTTTCCCCCATTTTTTGTCTTTCCGCATTAAATGGCATTCGTCTATTTGTATAGGAACACGGCATCCATATTGATCGGCCATCTCCTTGACACCATCAATAAACGCCTCTTCATTCAAGAAGATTAATTCAATTGTGGTTACAAGCAAACGGACCTTACTTTTCTTTGGTAAATCCTTAGGTATTTCTGGCTTCCACCAAAAATTAGATTTGAAACTTTCCACGCGATGCATAAGAAAAGAAACGCTACGTTCAATCCCGTAACGTTTATACATATCAGCAACTTTAGCCGGGTCTTTAATCTGATTGGCTAGAATTATCCATGGCACAATTACGACAGACGGAGGAGCGCCTAATTCACATAACTCAAGAGCGGAGCAGCGAATAATACTAGATTTTCCATAACGTGGAGGATGAGTGTTTGAACAACCCGTTTCGCCTTCTTGATGAAGGGATACGACACTTAAAATAGCGTCGTAAATCTTGGGGCGTTCATTATTTGGAAGCAATTTGACATACTTAAGCGTAGTCATAAATGACCCTTTCTCTTGTTGCACAATGGATGCACCGCTTGCAGGTTCCTAAGAACCGTTCGGCCACCATTGGTGTAGGCGAGAATATGGTCCACTTCGAAACTATTATCAAGAGGCCTGTCACATATAGCGCATAAACCTTTTTGGTCGCGATAAATTCTATATCTCATTCTATTAGAGCGTAGTGTTCGTGTATCACCATATTTTTTAATCATGGAAAATCTTGTTCAAAACCTTGGTTTCAATTTTTCTCTTTCTGCATTAATTTTGATTTTCACAACAGCAGGGTGTTCACACCACTCGGTCGGTATCGTACTTGTAACACTCCTGACATCACTCGACATGCGCGCCAAATCACCAGAATTGCCAAACCCCGGCGTGCTCAAGGCATCGGATGTATTCTTCCAATGGTCCTCACCACTTTCATTAAACTCAATCCCGACATAGAAGCGTAGACCTTTATTGTTTCTGAATTTATGCCGATCGATCCCAATCTTGGCGTGAGACAATGCCTTCAATGCCCGACCGATTTGATCTGGAGAAACCGTCCTTTCATCACCGCGATGTTCGCGCCACCATGACATGAACGCAGCATTGAAGTCTGGTGCTGACATGCGAACGTCTGGATTGAAAGTGACGCACTCTTCAACAAATCCAGCGACGAAATTGGAATCCAAGCGCACATCATGTAACGCTTCCAATCCTTCCGCCGTATCTCTGAAATGTCCACGGTTGATTGCCCGTTCGGCACCGACCAACGCCCAATTCAAGATACCGCTCTTCTCTTCCGCCAACACAAAGTCCTGCGGCTCTTGGTATTTTCTCCGACGCGCCTCTGCCGCCGCCCCTATTTCGTTATCGGCATCGAAGATATTACTGACTCGCATCATGATCATGCGGTTGATCATTGCCTTGGTCGATTCCTTGAACTTCGGCTCATGATTGGTTGCCCATATTGCCGGCGCGGTAAACGACATCGAAATGGCATTCTTGCCCTTCGGGTTGACTTCATAGAAATCACCGCCAAGAATCAATTTGGCCTTGGAACTGATATGCCAAGCACTTTGGTCGAACGCCTCGTGAAGAACCCATGGAGACCGTCGAATAAAAGACTGCATGCCATGATTTCCCGTTAGGTCAGAAATCGGAGTTGTGATAGGCTCATCCGTAATCAACCCACTCATGACGTCAATCAACGATGACTTACCAGAATTGCTATCACCAATTAGTATTAATGCCCTTCGAAGAGCTTTACTCTTATTGTCAATTAACGACGCCCCAAGGAAGTCTTGCAACAACACGATATTATTATTGCAATCTTCCTTGCTACGGTCACCAAACGTATCTGCAAGCATCCGTTCCCACCAAACACATTTGGCTTTCGGATCGTAGTTGATATTGAGAGTCCACGTGCAATAGTGTTCTTTTTTGATAGGTTCGACCTTTAACGTATACGGGTCAATCAAGGTACCATGTACTGGGATCTTGCCATGTCGATCGAAAGGGTTGCGCTGTAGTTTGCGAACATTTGGTGACCGCAAGATATATTTGCGCGCTTCGGCGCAGATCCGATTGGTCGACTTGTTGGTGGATTTCAATCCACGAATAATTTCCTCGATCTGGCCGTCGAGCCATGCTTCGATATTCATCACAAGTGACCATAGCCCATCCTCGAATTTCCAGAGATTTTCGTTGCCCTTGCTATCGACAAAGATTCGTAAGTCGTTGCCAAGTTCTTCCATATTGATAAAGAACGCTTCCGCCACGGTAATATGGAACGGTCGTTTCTTGTCCTTTACCTCAGTCTTGGTTTCGGTCGGGGATGCCGGGCCGGCCGTCGATTGCGGCCGCTCGCGATGGTCCTTGCCACCGTCATGATCCCTGCCGTTAGTATGCGCTTTAACCTTATTAGGGCGATCACCAGCGCGTTCTCGCTTCTTCAGCCATGTCTCGCACATCTTCCTGATGTTGCGTTCCTCAGCCTTCCAATTCCATCGTAGCCCATAGTCGCCAGCGGCGTTACGTGTCGCGTCCATCAGTAGCGCTACAATATTACCGACGTCCTCACCGCCCTCTAGTAGTGAAGCACTTACAGATACTTGCGTGGCGTGGATTGCGTTATCACCACCGCCCATGTACATCATTTCGCCGAGACGCTTTTCAACATCGATCGGTGGCGCATATCCCATCGTGCGACCAATGCGCTCAAAGGGATTTTCATCGGATTGCTGAACGGTCTTGGCTTGCGGTCGAACCTTGCGTAAAATCACGGGCGACGCTTCGGCTAACCACTCTTCGATATCATCCAGTTCATAAGTAGCCAGTTCAGCCTTGCCGTTGCCGCCGTTCTTCCAGACAACCATTACCTCATGATTTTGATTTTCATTCTTGGTATTGAACGTGCCGGGAAGGCGCATGACGGCACTAGGCTGCGTCACCTTGATATCACCACCGACAAGATCGCAGAGCAACTTTAAAGCCGCTTCGATGCGTTCGATATCGTCAGAGCTGACGTTTGGACCGAGCGCTTCCCGAAATTTCCAATAGGCATGCACACCGTTTCCGGAATCGACCAGTAATGAAGGCGGCAGTCGCAGTGCCTTCAATTTCCGAATCACGTCCTCTTTGGCGTCGGTGATATCCTTAGAGTCAATGTCAATATGCAAAACGGGTATTTCTGCTATTGACTCTTTGGCATGATGGTGCTTGGCGCTCAACATTGTCGAAACGCATACATACGTTCCCCAACCGGGTTTATCATTCTTGACGACAAACTTTGTCAACGCGTCAGGATTGTCTGATGTGATTTGAGGGCCGGCGCCACCGGCAGAATTACGCAGGACGCAAAGATTGATCTGACCTTCGGTATCAGCAAAGATGGTGTTGATAAAAGACAGGAATGATTCGACGTTTGAATGTTTTGACAACGCCTTTCCTCCCGTGCTTGAAAAAACCTCTCGGCTGCTTCACCGAGAGGGGCACTCATAGACCTCGATACTATCGTCAATATCGGTTAAAATCTTGTTTTCTTCTTTGCCGCTACAGCCTTCTTGGTCGCCGTCGCTGTTGCCGCAGGCTTCTTCGGCGCAATCTGCCTTGGCGATGCAGTCTGCTGTTTCTGCAATACGTCACCATCCGGCTCATCGATAACCCCGACCTCAGTTTCCGTCGCGTCATCGATATCGGCCACCGTTGCCCAACCGACGACATCAAGCACGGGAACCTTGATGCGACCGTACTGCTTATTCGAGTGCATATAAGAGTCAGTGTTCAACTCAACGATCGGATAAATTCCGGGATTGGTCCGGATTTGCTTGCCGTAGGTCTTGCACAGGATTCCGATTGCATTGATGCCACCACGCGAAGCTGTCGTGAAGGTATACAGCCCGTTTTCCTCACCCTTTGTTCCCAATTCGCGCATCACCACTTGATTGGTGTATTGCCACGGATCGCGAGGCCTTCCAGTGCTCTCATCAACTTCCCACGCGGTGTCATCCAGATCGCCAAGTTCCCTTCTCTTTGGCGGTTGAAAGCCCTCAACAATAGGCCCCATGTGGGAGTCGGTCGGCGCATTGTTTTCCCACCGTTGCCAGCCGACAAGAAGCGACTCCATATCGACAATCATTCGCGTACCCTCTTCGAAGAGAGTCGATTCAGGACCGAAGCAATAATCACCCTTGGTAAACTTCAGCAGCTTGCCAATGATGTTGCGTTGCGCCGCTTGCGCGCCATACGCTTCATAGAAGTTGAATGCGGGTTCGTTAACAGGAAGATTTTCGTCGCCGTTTCCGCTGCTATCGCTGCTATCGCTTACGCTTTTTCCGATATCCTTTGTCATGTTTTGCTTTCCGTTCTTTGTTTCGTTTTCAAAAACCCTGAATGAATCAGGGAATGGCGATAGTGCACCGTCCGCATTTCGGCGCAAGAGATTCGTTATAAATAAATGGAGATTCAGCCAGTCACTAGATTTAGCGGCTAAGTGACTTTAACGCACTAACGGTAGCGCGCTCCCATTCCTTGTCAGAAATGTCGGTAAGAATTAGCCGCAGCCAAGTCCAACTCAACATGTCTTCCGGACCAATGCCGGCTTGACCGTTTTGCCGGGTAACCAATTCAATAGCTTTTTCCTTCGTCATTATTTAGCCCTTTCACACCACCAGTATGGTATCATTAGAGTACCCAAATCTAGCGAAGCACGTTGCAATATTTTTGCTGCGATCTTTCCGCTTGCCAATAAGCAACTTCCTTGTGCTGGTACGCTGCCGGGCTTCATTGTACCGGCATCAATAAACCTGACCTTGGGCGAAACGAACAGAATGGCATTAGATTTTGGCACAAATTCTTGCCACCATGGCGCGGATGTTCGATCCGGTACCAAAGCAATGCCATTACCGTGTTTGAAAAATTTATCAAGCCACGGCACTAAACCGTTTCGTTCCTTAAATGGTGGATTCATCCAAACAAAACCAGTCCATTGACGAGTTAAGCTATTTTTATTCAGGTAGCGTTTAGCTGGTATCCACGGCACGATTGATGGGCCGGGACTAGCGACATCTAAATCAAATTCAACGTTTAGTGCTTCAAAAATATAAGCAGGTGTATACCACTCATCTGTTTCACCAACGGCTTGCAACCGAAATGACATTACAAAGCCCTTAGATGATGCAGATAATGACCAGAACAATCAGCGCCGCCGGGTTCGATTTCTATCGTCTCGCCATTAGCGTGATTATAAGTACGAAGCACATATTGATTTTTATACCAGCCCTGTCGACCCAAGATATTTGTTAGCGTAACAAGATAGGCTCGTGTTGCATTGTCATCATTTATATAAGTTCTACGTCCATCAGTATTCCACGAATCATCTTCAGGCTTGTATCCAAGAATTACCAAGGTATCTTCAAGCATTTTTATCTCATATATTGCTTGATCGCCGACTCCGCCTCACGCTTGTCTTCCGTATCGACGGCCACTGTCATCCTGTCAGTCGGGTCACCAACGGTTTCAAATGGCGTAAGGTCTAAACCAATTTTCCTCGCCGCTTCGCGCAACGCCATCATGTCATATGATTCCCTGCCCTTGACGTTGGACCATGTAACCACACCCGGGATCTTGCGCACGCCTTTTTCACGCAATCGGTTTTTGATATCCTCCTGAATACTACGAATTTCGATCTCAGCGCCCTCCTTGACTTCTTTCATCTCATTCAAGTTGCGACACAGATCAATGATTTCAGCCTTGAACTGACTATCAACCGGCGCATCATAGTTAGGCAGGTTAGCACGGGCAATTCCACACGGTTTGAGGAAAGCACAATACTGGCACTCCTTGCCGCCGGCTATCCATCCCTCCGGCTTCAACTCCGTCGGGGCTTTGGCCGTCTTGATCTCCGTCGCCCTGATCTTGGCGCGCTGGTAGATAGCGGGATTGAACTTGACCACGAACTCGGTAATGCTGTCGTGGAAAGATGCATCGATATATGATATCAAAGCAAATTCAGGTTTATATTTGGTACACTCACGAATGAGACCAATCTGACATTGCACTTGATAGATATTTTCGGCCTTGGCTTCTGCTAACGGAACCCTTGGATCAATCGATTTGCCTTCCACGACGAAGCATTTGCCGACACCGATATCAGCAACACCGTGCGCCATCAAAGCATTACGCGGCTGATTAATGACAAGCCCGTCGGGAGTGGCGCTCAGATAGCCCTTGAATAGACTTTTCTGATCCTTACCGGCCATGATCAGATTCCTGCCGAACCGCTTGCGCAGCGCCGGTACCCATAAATTCTTTTCAATCAAGATGCCGCGCACTCGCGCGCCCCAACCGTCCTTATAATCGGCGTCTGGTTTATAGCGCTTGATGTTGTCGCGGTTTACCTTATTAGCCCTGAATTTGGGACCGGTGTGAACTTCTTTGTTTTTTTCATAGAACGCCTTGCGAGCGCAGCCACCGATTTCAGAAGCGCCAATGGTTTGGCTGCGGTCGTAATCAAATTTAGTAATGATGGTGACGGCAAAATCGTTAATTGCTTCTTTGATCATTCTTTTTCCTTCCTCTGTGCAAGCATCCGTGCAAGCATGTAGTCTATTGCCAGAGAAGACCCCGGTGGATGATAGCCACCGTACTGATCAATCACGCCGCCTTTTTCGTTAACTGGGTCTTTGTCATCGGACAGATCATATTCCGAATCTTCCGACCAGCCGCATTCAGGACACCCCCATGGTCCATAGATAACGCCAACACCGACATCAACAGAATCTTGATGGCATTCGCTATCGATACCTTGCTTTTCGCAATTTGGACATTTCATTTTCACGCCCTTTCTTTGTTTTTAAAACATGAAGTGAATCATCAAGGTCATAGCTATTATGTAGGCGCAAAGAAATAAGCAGCCAAGGACAGCGGCACTGATATCAACAACATCTTGCCTAGAACATTTCATTAATCCTCCTTGACATTATGTATCCAATCAAGAACGCAGCCAAGAATAAAGAAGCGTAAATAATATCACCGTGCTTAAGGATTGCTGCGATCATTCAAGCGCTATCCCATGCTTCCGCACAACCTTGGCCAACTTAGATTCAACCCTGTGATCAAGTCTGTCGCCGTCAAGCAAGAAAAGATCAGCCATCATTTGCAAATAGATGCGGATATAAGTGATCTGCTCGCGCGCCGTTGAAGCCATCACGTCGTAACCGCTGTTCCAGCGCGTCTCAACCGTTGTTGCTAATCCGCCGGCACGGCTGCATAACACTAATGACAGAAATCGTTCATCCCTGAATAAACTATTCGTATTCACAGTACCCGCCAAAATAGTATGCAATTCCATCTTGCTGCCATCGATATCAAAGCATTTGGCAATCAATTCCAGATAGATTCTGATATCGGCAATCTCGTCGCGGATTTCTTCGCCAAGATCAACGCCATCACGCCAGCGCTTCTTGATCATGTTGGCCAGTTCTCCAACTTCGCCGCATAGCGCGATAGCGAGGAAGCGCTCGTCTTCCTTACCAAAAGTCGGAAATAAATGTGCCGTCATCTTCCTGTGCAGATCGAACATGTCCATATCTTATCTTTCCACTTCCTGTTTCCATCCAAGGCTTCTGGCATATTTAAACAAGGCTGATAAAACTACCGGCTCTAAGTGAATCTTAAAGTAAACCCCATAAACTTCCTGATCGCGCAAGTCCAGCGTGATATAATAGCCGTCGAATTCGGCATATACTCCGTCGCCAAGATATGCTGTCTTTTTGTCATCCATTACTAAACTCCTGTGAGAATCTTCCTGATCATCTGAAACGCGCTCAGATCTTCTCCCGGCAACGCGTCATCAAACGGTGCAAGTCCGTGCTGGATTCGCAATCTGATAATAGCACTGTCGATATAGCCGAGAATAGTAATTCTTGAGTGCGCATCAGCCTTGATCAGCCAATCGGCGCGTTCGACATACTCGACAAGATCACCAGCGGAATCAATCGTCAAATTCTTGATCGTCTTCATCAAGCGCTCTAACTGCGCACCATGTTGGGAAATCATCTCAGCGCGCATTTCACGTTTCCAAGCCTTATAGATTGACAATTGTTGCGCCTCGTCCTTCTCTTCCCGTTTGCGCGCCTCCATTGCCGCACGTCGATCGGCTCTTTCGAGTTTACGCCTAACCGTAGGGACGATCTGTCTCTCGCCAAAGACGTCGAAGAAATTGGAAGTGACTGTCATTGAATCGCCTCATCCAAGCGCCCAATTCCATCATTTGTCCATTCCAGATCTTCTCGCCTAGTTCCTTTTGAATGATTGTCTCCTTTATAGCGGACAAATACGCAGAAATCATTGAATGAAGTTATAATTCCTTCTTCTAATTTGAAATGACTGTGACCGTTCTCATCAATCCATTCGTAGTAATGATAGACCACCGATCGCCCGATATCTTTTGTTGTTGGATTGATCATTGCTTTGCCCTTTAATTTTTATTTTTATCAATCGAAACCACGTTGCTGACATTACCCCTCTCAACGAACTTGATCCAAGTGTCCAATTCCTTTTCGGTATTAAAGAAAACACTGTTGATGCAATTACGACAATCGCAGGACAATTCGCTGATATGAAATACATTGGATATTACCGGTGTTTCCTTATTGACTGGTCGCATTCGCACAAAAAGATACTCGCAGTTGAGGACATCGATAATTTGTCCAATCAGGTAATGTTCGCCCTTGTCGATTAAAATCCATTTATTTCTAAGTGATTGCATTCTATTTGTCCTTGTGGCCGTGAAGCGAATCCTGCCCAATATTATTCTTTAGCAAGCCCCATCGTGAGATGTAGGATAGCGCCTGATCGATCGTGAACGCCACGGCGTGACGATGTCCTAGAGTCAACAACCGATACTGGATACCCATTTGCTCGTCACTGAGTTTGCCCTTTCCGGACTTTAATTCCAGCCAAGCGGTTTGTCCTTTTTCGAATGCAAAAACCAGATCGGTCATGCCGCGCTTGACGCCGGTCGCTTTCAGTGTTCTAGCCGTGCGCCCGTACCGGAAGCCACCGTTAGGAATTGCCGCCATGATGACAGCCGGCCGCAAGCGCCACTCAAGTTCTTTTACAAGCTTGGTTTGAAAAGATTCTTCTGGGCGCTTGCGTGGTTTTGGTTTTCGAATCAGGAATCGTGACATTTGGATTGCTCTTTGAACGCGGTACTCTCAAAGCGGATCGGCTCGCTCACTCACTTCAGTACTCTCACGAGATTCGGCTCGCTCTTTTTTCACGGCACTCTCTTCGTCCTCGGCTCGCTCCATCTTTTCGGTACCCTCTTCGTCCTCGGCTCGCTCCTGTCAGACGGTACTCTCCCGGTCAACGGCTCGCTCATTATTCTCGGTACTCTCTTCAGACCCGGCTCGCTCTTGTCTTGCGGTACTCTCCGGAAGCTCGGCTCGCTCTGCCTACGCGGTACTCTCCAATCGTTCGGCTCGCTCGCGGCTAAACGGTACTCTCTAAGCTCCAGACACTAGGCCAGCCGCTATCCGGTCCGCCAGTGTCATCGATAACTACTCGCCAATCTTTTGCCATTCACTCATCCCTCTCGAACGTCACGGCTCGTTCGCTGTTGTCGGTACTCTCCAATCCATCGACTCGCTCGCGACTGACGATACTTCTCGACACCTACGGCTCGCTCACCGCGTTCGGTACTCTCAATGAAAGCGGCTCGCTCTCTGTTCACGGTACTCTCGCCACGATCGGCTCGCTCTTATCCTTCGATACTTTCTGAGCTTGCGGCTTTATATAATTGGGCGCTTTTCTGGCTCGTTCCAAAGCAGCACCAAAGGTCCATGGCAATGATACTCCTACATAGCTGTATACATGCTTACAGAAATCGGCACGTTCTGGACCACTGGCGGTATTGCTGTCACCGCCAGACTCTTTCCATAGAATGCCATGTGCGGCCATATACAGTCCGTACAGACATTTTCCCTTACAATCATAGTAGTCATATTTCCCCTTTGCTGGCATGGTTTCAAGCCATGCAATCAGACTTTCATTCGTGCACGGATTGACGGTTTTGTATTCTCGTTTCGGATCATAAAGCATTCGCATTTATCCTTTTAATTGCATTCTCGCGGCACACGGCTCGCTCTCCAATTTCGGTACTCTCATGAGATTCGGCTCGCTCAGATCACTCGGCACTCTCTACGGTCTCGGCTCGCTCTTCGCGCGCGGTACTCTCGTCCGGACCGGCTCGCTCAGATCACTCGGCACTCTCTACGGTCTCGGCTCGCTCCACACTGTCGGTACTCTCACGACACACGGCTAATTTTTTAACCCTGTTTATTTTAACTCTGGCCGTCGGCTCTCGCCCTCCTTCCAAATTTTGCCCTTGATCTTGGCCGCATCTTCAGCCTTTGTACTATTAAAGAGCCGTTCCTTGGCCTTTGGAGTCAACTCAATGCTTCCCGCAGTTTTACCGGTGCGAAACTGCGGCTGCACTTCACGTCGCAATTCGCGGCGACGATTAGCACGTCTTTTTGCCTTGATGTGATCAAGTCCGACGCTGATGACGTAAAGAAGGATGTCCTTCTTTCCGCTGTGTACTTTTTCTGTTGCCAACTCAATATTGTTGTCAACACTGTCAAGGATTTTATGGACGTCTTCGAGCATTTTACTTCGCTTTCTGTCCTGCTAGGACTCTGTGGATATTTAAACGCTCACTGTTAGCGGTACTCTCTTGAAGCCCGGCTCGCTCGTTGTTCGCGGTACTCTCTCTCTAGTCGGCTCGCTCCTAACCTCTCGGTACTCTCCCCATGCGCGGCTCGCTCCCTATTTTCGGTACTATCTGAACACACGGCTCGCTCCCCTATCCGGTACACTCGCTTTTCGGCTCGCTCTCGTTCATCGGCACTCTCTAACCGCCCGGCTCGCTCTCGTTCATCGGCACTCTCTGAACGCCCGGCTCGCTCTCTGTCTACAGTACTCTCACTTTCAACGGCTCGCTCATGTACGGCGGCACTCTCCGACATCGCGGCTCGCTCAACTGTTTCGGCACTCTCCGCGCTCCCGGCTCGCTCTCATCCTACGGTACTCTCTCGGTTCACGGCTCGCTCTGCATCTTCGGGTACACTCGATGAACGCGGCTCGCTTCTACTGCACGGTACTCTCTTGCTGCCCGGCTCGCTCGGGGTATCGTTACTTTCTTTTTCCTCGACTCACTCTGCTCCTGCGATACTTTCATGGTGCGCGGTTTGCTCTCGATTGACGGTACTCTCCGTCTTTCCGGCTCGCTCTCTACAAGCGGTACTCTCCGCCTTTCCGGCTCGCTCGCTACAAACGGTACTCTCCTGTGCCACGGCTCGCTCCTACTACCGGCACTCTCTTGGGTTGCGGCTCGCTCTTCGTCGGCGGTACTCTCATGGGACACGGCTCGCTCGTTTCGCACGGTTTAATAACTCGGGGGTTGCGGCTCGCTCGATGAAAACGGTACTCTCTGTTTTTGCGGCTCGCTCCGCGCCTCCGGTACTCTCAGGACATTCGGCTCGCTCGCCTATCACGGTACGATCAGTGTATTCGGCTCGCTCGCGGATGACGGTACTCTCCATTATCACGGCTCGCTCCCCTCGTACGGTACTCTTCTGACTCGCGGCTCGCTCCCGGCTTACGGTACTCTCGCGTCGCTGCGGCTCGCTCAAGATGTTCGGTACTCTCTGCCGCGTCGGCTCGC
>WNGI01002304.1_pt1 | contig 16491 bp, 17 predicted proteins | sample 5400621 | NCBI WGS metagenome assembly WNGI01 (sample SAMN13153374, study PRJNA577476) | soil metagenome | isolation source: 20 cm soil or saprolite under Garry oak tree replicate 1 | place: USA:California | collected 2016-06-15 | reverse complement strand
AAATGCCGAATGATCCGGCACAATTCTCCCATGACTCCGCTTTTGTCGGAAGTCGATGGGGAAATCTTGAATTGCACGAGGCAACAGTCCTGTCTTAAAGGATTAGGTCCTTGGCAGTGAAACGGGCAACTCGGTCGAGACGCACGAGGGCGAGTTCAAAGAGTGGTAAAGGCGAAGGACGGTCCGGCCAAAAATCGCTGCAACTGATTACTATAGCGGCTGCGATAACTGGCTGGTTGCGAAATACGACGGACTCCCTTCGGACCGATCCATTTCGCAACTAACGGCGCCGAGATTTACGCCTTACAATCCGGCGCCGCTCCCATTACATTTGCCCTCGCCGCAATCGCCGTTTGCAATTCCAAAAAAGCAGCCAGTTTTTCATCCGTGCGCACAACAAAACGCTTTCCGTCATCGCGATGTGCGTCTGCGACCCAGATCGTTCGCCCGTTGGAATCAATCAGCTACCAGAGATTAGAGGTTTGCTGATGTCTTTCTTTGGCGGAGAATTACACGGAGGGCTTTCCATATGCAAGGCGAGCCGTTCGTCTTAACAATTGCGCAAGCGCTATCCTATATTGCAGGTGACGGAAGGTCTTTCTGGAAGCTCATTGGTCTCCTGTTTCTAGTCATTGCGTTTCTTATCGCGTTGTGGCTGATTTGGGTAGGACTGCGAAGGATTATCGAGAAGATTGCGGCGGCGTTTCGCAGAAAATGATATTCACTCTTACGCAGTCCGTCCCCGCAAGGATGGCCGCGGCTTCGAGCTGATCAGTGACGCGCTCCATTTCGGGCCGGCCGTGGGGCCGGTTAAGGGAACAACAGAAGTGGCGGTAACAACACGGCGAACGGACTTGCCGAGTTTTCGTTTGTTCCCCATCTTAGCTGCCAGTCACCTCCCGCGTCCGCGGAATATCGACGAGGCGTATCTCATCTGCTCATACGAGCCGAAGCTCGGCAACTCCCCGAATCCATATCCGTACATAAGGCTGAACTTGGATGGTCCAACCACCGGATCCCGCTAGCGGATGGGCGGCAGCCGGATTACCCTAACTGGCCAAAAGCAGTGGCTGAGCGACTCCGAGCATTTCTAGCGGCCTCGTACGCTGGCAAAATTTTCAGATCGACCGCGCAGCTTTGGTTTGAGATAACCGTTCGCCATGAGCACAGATGAACCTTTTAGGACTGACTATGAGCTTTTGAAAGGAGTCGATTATATTTTTGTGTCCCTCGACCGGAATCTGTCTGGCGAAGAATGCCACGAACTTGCCGAGAAGTATTTTGAGACTCATAAAGGGATGACTTTGCCCGGACAGGTGTTGCGTATTGATTTGCGCCCGGCGTTTCGGAAACCGCTAGCTGATGTCATGCCCAAATTCCGCGCTGTTTCTATCGGCTATACTTTCACGCCACAGCGATGAGCATCGGCACGTATGGCGAGCCGGATGCAGTGAGCAAAGCAATCGACTACGCAGAGCATCGCAGCCGCTCACATCGCGCCGTGATTCCGGTTTACGATGCAGCGGGCAACGTGATCGAGACCCACGAGCACGCGGGCGAGTTCAAGGAGCGATGAGATTGGCTTTCATTACGCCATGATTGGTGAGAGCATTCAGCACCGCCTGATGCTCATCGCAATTGTCGTAGCCGTCTTAGTCTGTCTTTTGTTGTGGTTGACCGGTCGAGCGATAGCACGGGCAATCGCTTTGATCTCATTCGTTTTGGGTATCTGCGTTCTTAGCTTTGTCTGCGGTCCCTCTTTGGGTGGATCAGACAACTGGAGCGCAGTTCTGGCCGTTGCCACTTTGCTGGCAGTAGTCGCCGCACTGTTCCTAGACGATATTCGAGCCCTTCTCCATCGACCGAAGATTGAGTTGCGCGTCGAACCCGGTTTGGTGGACTTTGGACCTGACTTCGACGCACCTATCGACGCCCGATGGATTCGTGGCAGTATTACAAACATCGGTGATCGCGGGTTGCAACGATGCCGTCTGAAATTACTTAGGATTAAAGGCCCGAATCTCCCGCCAAACGCAAATAGGGTTCAAAATGGTTTTCTCCAATGGCAAGGTGGCATTCGCGACTCGATGAGGCTTAATCGAGGCGAGCGCTGGATTTTTGATATCGGCAGTCGAAGGGATATTCAAAACGCTCCGATGCGCCCTTTCACCCACTTCGTCACGCGAGGTCCCTCCATTAGCTGTAACCTCCAAGCGCCGGCAATATATACGTTCACACTCGGCATCTACGGGGACAACATCCCCTCAACGGAACGACGTATCCGCGTTAGCGTCGGACAAGCCGCAGGCGACATTCGGTTTCCCGGCTAATTTCGTCGCTGTTTGGAGCCACAGCTTGTTCCAGCGCAAGAAACGCCGCCAACATTCACTGTCTGCCAATCAAAAATGTTGTCATTTTCTCGTTGCCCTGTTTGACGGTATCGGGAGAATTCGGATGGTAAAAGAGGCTGACAGCCAGGCTACCGTCGCGACTTTTCGAGCGAACTGAAACTTTTAAAAGATATTTGAGAGCTTCGGCCACAACCTGCTGGCGAAAACCGAGTTCAATGGTTACAATATCTGCCATGAATTCAAAACTCAGCTTCGCGAGGAATGTTCTTCTGATGTCGGTTTTCGGGTGCGCAATGTTCATTAGCACGGTTGCGCATGGAGGTGCTGGTTACCTCCGGTCTAATCACCACTTCCCGCCTGGTCGCCTCACCATCGACAGAGCGCCGAACTTCGGCTGGAATCTCGGTTTCCATCTTCAGATCGATGGCAAGCCTGTGACAAGCATCGCACAGGGTCACAGCTACAGCACTTGGCTGTCAGCAGGGCCTCATGTGTTGACTGTCCTGAAGGTGCCGGCTTCAGGTTATACCGAGCCAACTTCGACAACAGTGAACATCCAGCCCGGCGCCGAACATCTGTACGTTGCCATGTGGGATTCAAATCTAGTTTATCTTCAGCCAGCAGGATTCTGGCTGACGCCCGGCGCGTACTGGCAAAATCACGGTGATGGTGCCCCATAGCAGCGTTACTGACCGTTTAAGACGGTTCGCGGCTTAGGTCTTTGCCCCGCTAATCGCGAACATTTGGAATGCGTCGTGTTTTATTTTGCAGCGTGCTCACGCTCTGTTTTTGCCTATTGGAAAACGGATGCTCGAAAGGAATCACTCGTGCGACAGCGGCGACAGTGTTTTTCGCAACTGGCAACGTCGTTTTCGGCAACGCCGAACGAAATGATTTCCAACCGGTCACGTCCAAAAGCAAAATTCACGCGGGCGACACAGTGCGCACATCAAACGGCGCCTCAATCAATCTAGCGCTAATACCGGGCGCATTCGTCCAATTATCCGGAAATTCCGAGATCAAAATACAAGACCTCAGACTAACGAAAGACGGCAACGAGACCGCTGGCGGCGTGCTTGATCGGCGTGCATCCGTACGATTGAACCGTGGAAGGATTGTTAGTTTATTCAGCCACAGTGATACAAGCGCATCAGAGTTTAGTGTCACAACAGGCCAGGTAACGCTCAACCCCGATTCCGATTGCCTGTTCGCTGTTTGGACTAACGGCACAACGAGCAGAGTAACGTGCGGACGAGGCGAATTAAACGCGTCCACCGACGCGCAACCGCCGGTGGAAATTGCTGCGGGCTATTTCTCTCAATGGCCAACAGCGTCCAAGGAGCCGAACGCTGCGACTGCCGATGCGAGCGCGCAGATGGACATCAAAACGGCGCTGGACGTCGAACCGGAGTTGCTGAATCAAGCGGCCGGTTGGCAAAACCGCCGCGTGTTTTAAGCAATCTTGTTCGCCGCCGGATTCGCCGGGGCGCGGTTTTTGACCGCTGAATTTCGGATTCGCCCCCGATTCGAGACGCTAAAATTGCAAGCACGCGTGTGCTTTACCGAAATTGTTTGCAGTCGCGCCCGGAATTTTGGATGATCGCCGTACATGACGCAGTCAGCTCTCGATTTAGTCATCGCAGCGCTGGAGAGGATTCGAGAAAAGAGCGATCACGAGCCACGCGCATCGAGAACTGCGCTGGCGCGATTGCAAGCTGCTGATCTCGTAACCGTTTCCGTTGTTACGACCGCGGCTCTGAGTGACTGCCTGTCGCCCACAGCGCGACATCTACAGGCGGCGGGAAATAAAGCGGATTTACTGGCCGCGGTTCGCGAACGCGTCGGCGCTTGCACGAGATGTGCGCATCTCGCCTGCTCGCGGACGCAAACAGTGTTCGGCGTCGGAAATCCAAACGCCGATTTAATGTTCATCGGTGAAGCGCCCGGCGCAGATGAGGATCAGCAAGGCGAACCGTTCGTCGGACGCGCCGGACAATTACTGACGAGAATTTTGAAGGCGATGAACTTCGCGCGCGAAGACGTTTACATTGCCAATATCCTGAAGTGCCGCCCGGATGTGCCGGCAGGCAGCTTTGGGAATCGCCCGCCGACGCCGGCAGAGATGCAAACGTGTCGACCTTATCTTGTGGAACAGATCGAAATCATTCAGCCAACTGTGTTGGTCGCGCTCGGCGCGGTCGCGGTCGAGGGGTTGCTCGGGACGCGAGCGACAATGCGCGAATTGCGTGGTCGCTGGCATATTTACAACAGCATTCCGCTCATGATCACATATCATCCCGCATACTTGCTCCGAAACCAGGCGCCTTCCGAAAAAAGGAAAGTTTGGGAAGACATGCTTCAAGTGTTGGAGCGGCTGGATCGACCAATCAGCGAACGACAGCGAAATTACTTTCTGTAATGGCTTCGCCGTGTGAGCGCGGCGATGAATACGTTGCCCAGAGGGCAACGGCTACAGTTTGGCCCGGTCGAATACCGCATCCATTTTCCGGCGCGATACAATGGTCAATGCTAGCGATAAAATCATTGTGCGTACCTCAGCGCGAGGGACTTTCACTGTGCGCTGCAAGGCCGCAGGACCGGACGCCTCCAAAAGGGAAAGTGTGCGCGCGCCGATTAACGCCGGCAGCACCGTCGCACCACGGACTCGGCGATTTTTGATCGCGCGCGAATATTCCATTCCAGATGCAAGGCCTGCCTTTGCCTTCTCTAGCCATGTTCGATAGATCGGCTGGAAGCGCTCCGGTTCGGAGAAAATCTCTGACGGACTCAGATGCACTGCGCTTAATTCGTGTTCGGGAAAATAACATCTGCCAGCGCGGAGATCGGAACCGGCGTCGCGCAGCACGTTGATCAATTGAAGCGCCATACCGTAAGATTTTCCGAGAGCCAGCATCTCGTCTTCGCTCCGGTTCGCGAACTGGCGAACATGCCGAAAACAGAGTTGTGTCCAAAACTCACCGACACAACCGGCAACTAGATAGGTGTATTCATCGAGGTCGGCAGCGGTGCCAAGCGCTCGGATTTTGTTAGGATCATCGAAGCGTCGCAGGTCCAACATCTGCCCACGCGTAATTTTTTCGAGCACAAATCGAATGTCGTTGCGGTCTGCGTGCTCCATTGCTTCCAGGCAACCCAGGCAATCAGGTAGTGATTCGAGGAGCCGTCGTTCGCTCGCGTTCTCCTGAAGCGAAACAAACGACGCGATCACCTCCGCGACGACGTCACGGGACGCTGTGCCTTGAATGCCATTGGAAAGCAGCTTCACGGTTTCCATTCGCACGCTCCCCGAGATTTGTGCTGTGTCAGCAACGGTGTCGGTTGTTCGCGCGAGCAGATATGCCAGCGCGATCGGCTCGCGTAATTGCACCGGTAAACATCGGATCGACAGGTAAAACGAGCGCGAAACAGAGCGCAGGAGGGTCGTCTGCAAATACGAGCGCGCGTTCATGCTCACTCTTGTTGGTGCGGATTTTGGATTCGCCAGCAAGTCACAATTCTTTATCCCCCCACCTCAGTCCTCTACCCTCGTCAAGGGGAGAGGCGGATCAGCTAGTGTTCGGCGCATACTCGCATAGCTGATGCGCCTAAATCGCGAATAGCTCATCGCCCAATATTCCTGATCTCAATCCGATTAGTGGCCGAGTTACCCAGTCCGAGCTGGCTGGCAACATCGATGTAGGCTGCCACTGGCCCAACAGGACGGAGGCTCCCGCGCTTTCGCCATTCTTCCAATCGCTTCAGCGCGATGGCGTCCAGAGCCACCGGGTCCTTGCTCGCATACAGCGTGGCATGATGCACTGCGTAATTCGGCTGCGCTTGCGGCCCGCCGGCATATTGCGCGATGAGCCCGTCCATTAAATTGAACACGACCTTTTTTGAGATGAGCGGGTGGGCATAAATTTCCGCGAGACTTTCCGCGCCGAACCGGGAGCCCTGCGCGAACCGGCGCCAGTTGTCGATGTTCGGGATTGTCATATTGTAAATGCAACCCGCGATGCCGTTGGTTTCACTCACGCTCATCACAGGGACGTTGATGACTTTGTCGACCTCGCTGGAGACGATCTTCGAAAAATGACTCACATTGCTCGTAGCTTCGGCATCGGCAACAATCGGCATTTTCCCTCCGTCGGGGACATAGTCGAAGTCGCCCCACACGAGTTTCCCGACCAAAGGAGCAGATAGCATTGCTTTCGCGTCATACCCGTTGTGAGGCGCGATCGCCTTTACCTGGTATCCATCAACCGCTGACCGATATCCGGCCTCTTTGATTCCGCCGAGGGATCGGTCCCAAACGACGATACTACTGCGTGGATGGCCTGTCGCCGCGAGGCCATCCACGATCGCGTTTACGATGTCATGGTGCGTTGTGAAAAGCTCGCCACCCGCCGCCGAGATCTTGATACCGACGCGGTCACTGGGAGAGACCAGCGAAGCCCACGCCTTGGTCACGTCAGACTGCCCGGTCACAGCGAGCACAAGTCGGCTCACCATTTCGTGCACGATGTGCGGGTTTGTCTTGTACTGCTTGATTGAATCAGGATTGTGCACCGCGTACACAATCGAGGGCGTTGGCGCGGGTTGCTGGCCTTGCGCCAGCCCGGAAGAGATGGCGCAACACAAAACGAGAGCTACGTTTCGAATCAGCATGACAGAGTCGACGGCAGACGGATTTTATGAGTAACGGCGCGAATCACAACACTTCAGCAACGCCTACAGATTTTGTAGGGCGTTTCTGTGAAACGCCGGTCCAAGAAACGGCGTCTGACACAGACGCCCTACAATTCCAGTACGAAAAGCTTAGCCCCATTCAGCATATCTACGTGCACATCCCCTTCTGTGCGCGCATCTGTCCGTATTGCGCCTTTTACAAAGATTTGCTCGATCGCTCGCAGACCTCGCGATTTTGTGAGGCGCTCGTGCGGGAGCTGGTAGGGCGCGACCGCCGGGCGCGCCGCCTTCGTCCATCGACGATCTATTTTGGTGGCGGCACACCGACCGTCCTTAACATTGCGCAACTGGAATTGTTGCGATGCGGATTTCACGAAAAGCTCGACCTATCGGAACTGGTTGAGTGGACCGTGGAAGCCAATCCGGGAAGCGTTTCCGCGAGAAAAGCAGCCGTGCTCAAAAAATTCGGTGTGAACCGGATCAGTCTCGGCGTGCAATCGTGGGACGGCCAATTGCTGGAACTGCTCGGACGCGAGCACAATGCGCAGCAGGCGGAAGAATCGTTTCGGATTCTGCGTACCGCTGGGTTTACCAATATCAATATCGATCTGATGTTCGGTTTGCCGGGGCAAACGGCAAGCCAGTGGCGCGCGAGCTTGGAGAAGACCGTCGCGCTCCAACCCGAACACATTTCGACTTACTGCCTGACGTACGAGGAGGACACGGAATTCTTTCTTCGCCACGCGAAGGGCGAACTTCGGCATGATGAACATGTGGAGGCCGAGTTCTTTGAAATGACCATGGCCATCCTGGAAAATGCGGGCTACGAACAATATGAAATTTCGAACTACGCGCGGCCCGGTTTCGAATCAGTTCACAACCGCGCCTACTGGCTGGGCGAAGATTATCTCGGTTTCGGCCCGAGTGCGGTTTCAACTATCGGAATGCGGCGTTGGCAGAATCTGTGTGATTATCGTGCGTACAGCGATCGCGTTCTTTCGGACCAATCACCCTGCGCAACAATTGAAAATCTGACGGACGAAATGAAACGCACCGAGCGAATCGCGCTCGCGCTGCGTACGCGGGACGGAATTTCGGCTTCGGAGCTGAAAGATTCCGCACAAATTGATGAGTTCATCACGCTTAAGTTGCTTCGAAAATCGACCGACAGTTTCCTGCTGACTCGGAAAGGCAAGGCGTTAGCCGATTCCGTCGCCGAAGCATTTGTGTAGGTGTACCTCGGGGGAGCGGTCGTCGCGGCGAGCTGGCGATCGCGGCCCTCGCGATCGCGAACTTTTTGTCCGTCGCACTTCGCCTACACAGCAATCGCAGCAGTCGGCCACGTTGCCGAGATCTTCACGCCACGCGGCGTCCACACCCAGAGTTTTGGTCTAGATAAAATGGGGAACCGCTGCTGCGATTCTCGATTACCATGAAAATACAATCCGAATCCATTTGCTCCAGGTTAACAACACGACCGGCAGCTCCAATACGGCCACTGGAGTGACCGCGCTTTTCAACCACACCGAAGGTGCGGGCAACACGGCCGTCGGTGGTAGCGCACTCTTTAGCAACATCACCGGCATTAGCAACACCGCTGTGGGAACACGGCCATTGGTTATGGCGCACTCGGCGGAAATACCACTGGCAACTTCAACATGGCGAATGGTTCTCACGCACTCATCAGCAACACTACTGGTGGCCAAAACACAGCCACCGGAGCATTCGCGCTTGAGAACAACGCTACCGGCAGCTTCAACACCGCCAACAGGTCATTTGGCCTCGCTGAGAAGACGACTGCAACGCCGCTGCGCAAGCGGTTGCGAAGAATCCGTAAATTGCGATGCGTTATAGCGGTGCTTGTGCCAAGCACCGGGGAACGATTGCCACGCGCTCGCGAGAGCGAACACCCCTACAACATCAACTAATAGACGTCGTCGTCTGACGTATAGCCGGAATCGCCGCGAATCGAACGCAAACGGGCACGGCTGCCCCATTCGGACTCAGGACGAATGATCTGGCCGACGGTGATTTTGACCAGCCACGGGGCCGCGGCCAACGCGCCGATGGTCAATAATGTGATCGCCGTTGCCTGACGCACTGGAGGCTTGATTTTGTCTGCAATCAAGATTCCCAAACCCAATCCGATTGCCGTCCGGGTAAGGACGAGCAACGGCGCAACTGGAAGGTCTTCAGAGCTTTTTGAAATGGATATGAGGGAAAACATCGCCTACCATATACGTGGCGTTTAGGAAAAAGAAACGGCAATTTTTCGCGACGCGATCTCCTGCACCGACATGCCTGATTCGATGTACGCCCTTATCCTCGCCGGCGGCAGCGGCGAACGGTTTTGGCCGTTGAGTAGGCGGGCGCGCCCCAAACAGCTGCTAAGCCTCGTCTCAAACAAACCTTTGCTGGAAGAAACTCTGGCGCGCCTCGAAGGGCTCATCCCGCCCGAACGCATTCTGATTCTCACGAACGCAGAACAGGAAAGCGCAGTTCGAAAATTACTCAGGAATTTTCCAAAGGAGAACATTGTGGCCGAGCCGGCCAAACGCGACACGGCCGCGGCGATCGCGCTCGGCACCGGCTGGGTGGCAGTGCGCAATCACGCGGCTATCATGGCTGTCGTGCCAGCCGATCACGTCATTACAAATCGGGCGGCCTTTCAGGAAACACTGACCCTTGCTGCGGATGCGGCCGACGAGACAAGCGAGCTTGTCATTATCGGCATCAAACCGACATGGGCGTGTCCCGGATTCGGGTACATCGAGCACGGCAAGCCGGTGCGTTTGCGCAAGCGCCCGGACAACGAAGCAATTCATCGTGTCGTGCGCTTTCGTGAAAAACCAAATCCCGATCTGGCGGAGTCGTTTCTACGCAGGGGAAACTTCCGGTGGAACGCGGGTATGTTCGTCTGGTCCGTGCCCACGATGCTTCGCGAATTTAACCGCCACGCGCCGGAGCTCTCTGATTTTCTTTCACAACTGCGCGCGCCGGGAAATTTTGAGTCAGCCTTGCGTGAGCGCTTTAGCAAACTGCCGCGCATCTCGTTCGATTACGCGATCATGGAAAAAGCCGACCGCGTTCTTGTTGTGGAGGCCGGATTTGATTGGGACGACATCGGAAGCTGGCACGCGGTCGCGAATTATTTTGAAAAGGACAAACGCGGGAATGCCGCGAACCGCGCAATCACGGCGATCGATTCCAGCAACAACATCGTTTTCGAGGAAAATGGAACAACGATCGCGTTACTCGGCGTGCATGATCTGATCGTCGTCCGTACGCCAGATGCCCTTTTGGTTTGTCATCGGCACGAAGCGGAACGGATTAAAGACTTTATCGGCAAACTTCCGCCGGAACTGCAATGACAATTGAACGCCGCGCGCCCGGCGGTCGCGCCGTACCAAAAAAATGAATCGGATCCTAGCTCTCGATTTTGGCCGGGCGCGTATCGGGCTTGCCATCTCCGACGAGCTGCAGTTGCTGGCACATCCGCTAGAGACTATTCCAGCCAAGGAACGACCAGAATTGCGGGTTGCAAAAGTCGTCCGCGATAAAAATGTCGATCATGTCGTGGCGGGCATCCCGCGTCACATGAATGGGCAGATCGGGACCGCTGCAACTGAGGTTCTCGATTTTGTGGAGAAGCTACGCGCGATTCTCCCCTGCCCTGTCGTCACCTGGGACGAGCGGCTCACGACAGTCGCAGCCCACCGCGCATTGCGTGACGCGGGTAAGAAAACTCGGCACACCCGCGGTTACGTGGATCAGGTGGCGGCGCAAATGATTTTGCAAAGCTATCTGGATCGCCGCGCGCACGAGAAGTCGGCAGGCGGATGGTGACTGGTGATTGATGACGCCGTCATTCTGACCGAAGCGAAGCTGCAACGCAGCGGACGAGGATCGCTATGTGGCGAAGATTGAAATTAACCGTCGCTTACGACGGCGCGCCTTTCGCGGGCTGGCAGAGCCAATCTCATCACAACACGGTGCAGGATCACCTCGAACGCGTGTTTGAGCGCGTCACTGGCGGAGTTGTCCGCGTTCACGGCGCCGGACGAACGGACGCCGGCGTTCACGCCCTCGCACAATGCGCGCACGTTGATGTCTTGAAACTTTTGCCCGCTGAGCGTTGGATCAAAACGCTCAATGCGCTACTGCCTGTCACCGTTCGGGTGCTTCGCTGCCGATATGTGTCGAAGGATTTTCACGCGTGTTTTTCGGCAAAAGGAAAAATTTATCGCTACAGAATCTGGGCCGCGCCCGTTTTGCCTCCGTTCGAGTATCGCCGTGCCTGGCATGTCGCACAGCCACTCGATCTGAAAATTTTGAAATCAGCAGCAAAACATTTCGTCGGCACTCATGACTTCGCGGCTTTCGCCGCCAATCGCGGGAAGTCCACCAGTCGGACCGATTCGTCCCACGGCGAACCCGAACCGAGTACGGTCCGCACAATTAATTCTGTACGTCTCCACCAAAAAGGTCCGTGCGTCATAATGGAGTTTGATGGGGAGGGTTTCCTCTACAAGATGGTCCGGCTGATGGCGGGTGCACTGGTAAAATGCGGGCTCGGCAAAATGCGCGTCGGAGAAATCACTTCGCGACTGCGCGCCGGAAAAATCGGCTCTGCCCGTTTCGCCGCGCCCCCTGAAGGATTGTACCTCGTCCGCGTGCGCTACTGACGAATCAACCCGTCAACGCGACGAGTCGCGTGCGACTGAGCACCTATTTTTTCCAACCGTTGCCGTTCCCGTCTGGCGCGACAGCGGGCGCCATTTCAGGCGTGAGATCGACATCCTCCGGCGTATCTTCCCAGCCGACATCCATCAAAGATTTTTCGTGATGCTCTCTCGCGAGGAGCATGTAGAGCGACGGAACGATGAACAGCGTGAAGATTGTCCCGATGGTCATCCCGCCGACGAGAACGAGACCGATTGAGTTTCTCGCAGCCGCGCCGGCACCGGTGACCAGAGTCAGCGGGAAGTGGCCAGCAACAGTGGCAGCGCTCGTCATCATGATAGGTCGCAACCGAATCCGGGCGGCTTGCGCCACCGCAGTCAGTTTATCCATGCCTTTGCGTTGCATTTCGTTTGCGAATTGCACAATGAGAATGCCATTTCGCGAGACGAGTCCGACAAGGGTCACGAGGCCGACCTGCGAATAAATGTTTAGCGATGTCGTCCACCCATTCGTGAAGAAAGTGCCAAACGGCATCTTCAAAAACATAAAGATCACCGCGCCGAAAAGCGCCAGCGGCACGGACCCCAACAATACGATAAACGGATCGCGAAAACTGTTGAATTGCGCTGCCAGGACCAAAAAGATCAAAACGATCGACAACACGAATACCGGGACAAACTTGTCGCCTTCTGTCCGCAACTGGCGCGACTCGCCCGTGTAATCGATCACGTAACCCTTGGGTAGAACCTTGCGGGCTTCATCTTCGAGGAATTTTAGAGCGGAATCGATCGAGCGGGCCGGAACACCGCTGATGGCAACAGCGTTGAGTTGCTGCATCCGATTAAGCGAACGTGCTACGGTCTTGTGCTTGATCGTCGCCACCGTACTCAGCGGGATCAATTTGTTGTTAGGTCCGGTGACATAAATGTTTTCCAACTGCTGCGGATTCAGGCGATCGACGCGTTTGATCTGCGGAATCACCTTGTAACTGCGGCCTGCGATGTTGAATCGGTTGACATAATTCCCGCCAATGGCTGCCGTGAGATCGGCGCCAACTTGCTGCATATCCAGCCCGAGTGCAGCCACCTTGTCGTGATCGAAATCGATCTCGGCCTGAGGCTGGTCGATTTTGGTATCGATGTCGCCAAACCGAAACACGTGCGCCTGCATCGCTTTGCCGAATATTTGCTGCGCGAATTCGAGGATTCGCTCTTGATCCGCCGTGGAAGCGATGACGAAACTCACCGGGAAATTATCGCTGCCCGGCAGCGGCGAGGGCATTATCGGAAACATCTGGATACCAGGAATCGCCCCAAGCTTTTGCTGAACCGGTGGGAGATAGGCTGCCGTCGGTGTTTTACGGACACCCCACGGTTTTAGCACCATCCCGCCAAAGCCGTTATCGGGGAACGTGATCTGAAATGTAAAACGTGTATCCGGAACATCCTGGAAGATTTTTCCTGCCGCGTCGGCATACCGGATTGTGTCGTCGATGGTCGCGTTGGCCGGAGCAGTCACGATTCCAAAGATCACGCCTTGATCTTCCATCGGCGCTAATTCCTTGGAGGCAACCTTCGGAATCATGACGAACATAAACAAAGCAAGCGCCGACACTCCCGCCCACACCAGATACACGGCCGGACGCGCGTTGAGAGTTCGATCGAGATGACTGCCATACCAATCACGAAAACGATCAAAGGTCCGATTGACCCATCCGCTAAATCCGTGATCGACGTGCTCGGAGCGCAGCAAGTGCGCGGACATCATCGGCGAAAGTGTGAGCGCAACCACTCCCGAAATGAAGACGGCGCCAGCGAGGGTCAAAGCGAACTCGCGAAAGAGCGCGCCGGTCAGGCCGCCCTGAAACGCGATGGGCGTGTAAACCGTGGCGAGCGTGAGAGTCATCGCGATGATCGGGCCCACAAGTTCACGCGCACCCTTGATCGCCGCGTTCATGCGCGACATGCCTTCGCGCATGTGGCGTTCGACGTTCTCGACAACGACAATCGCGTCATCCACCACCAATCCGACCGACAACACGATCGCGAGCAGCGTTAGCAGGTTCAGCGAAAAGCCGAAGACCTGCATGAGAAACGCTGCGCCGATGAGCGAAATGGGGATCGCCACCACGGGCACAATGACGGATCGCAACGAACCGAGAAACAAAAAGATGACCAGCATCACGATGAGCAACGTGTCGATCAGCGTCTTTACGACCTCGTGGATCGCATCGCTGATGTAAGCGGTCGAGTCGTAAGCAATCTCAGCCGTCAAACCCGTGGGCAGTTCGCGCTTGATCTGCTCCATTTCCGTGCGCACACGCTTGATCACGTCAACCGAATTCGCATTCGGCAAAACGTAGATGCCCATGAACACGGCCTTTTGCCCGGAGAACCGGACTTCCGCGTTGTAGTCTTCCGCACCCAGAACGACGTCCGCGATGTCTCCCAGCCTAACGAGAGTTCCTTTGTCCTGACGCACCACAAGTTTTTTGAAATCATCCGCAGTGTGCAGGTCGGTGTTCGCAGTGAGATTTACCTGAAGCAATGAACCTTTGGTGCTCCCAACGGCCGAGAGATAATTGTTTCTCGATAGTGCGCTGCGTACCTGCGCGGGCGAGATATTAAGCGCCGCCATCCGGTCGGGCTTCATCCAGATTCGCATCGCAAAATAGCGGCCACCCAGGATGTCGGCCTTCTGCACACCACCAACGGCCGTCAGCCGGGGTTGCACCAGTCGCACGAGGTAATCGGTGACTTCGTTCGGCTGCAGAATGTCCGAGGTAAAGCTCAAATACGCTGCGGCCCGCTGCGTATCAGCTGATTGAATTTCGATTACGGGAATTTCAGATTCCGGAGGCAGATCGCGCCGGATCGCATCAACCTTGGAGCTGATGTCCGACAACGCCTTGTTGGCATCGTAGTTCAGTTTCAGCCGGACGGTGATCTGCGATTGCCCCTGCTTACTCTGCGATTGGATGTAATCGATGCCATCGGCCGCAGCGATCGCGCGTTCGAGAGGCGTTGTGATAAAACCACGAACCAGTTCCGCGTCTGCGCCGATGTAAACAGTGGTGATGGAAATCGACGCGATGTCGCTGCGCGGATACTGCCGGACATTCAGACCGCCGAGACCGGCGAACTGCGGGAAAAATATCGGCAATATGGCTTTGGATCCGGCGATAAGAATCACAAAGCTGACCACCATCGCCAGCACCGGGCGCTTGATGAAAAGATCGGTGAACGATTTCATCTACAAATTCGGAATTCCATATTTGCGCTTCGGATTTTCGGTTTAAGTATCTGGCGGTTTCGGATTCAGCTCTGGTTTCGGCGCAAGATCGTTATTCACCGCCACTGCCATTCCGTTGCGCAGTTTAAAAACGCCTGTACTCACGACGGTTTGGCCCGATTTCAATCCTTGCGTGACCGCAACGAAATCGCCACGCGCATCGCCAATCCGCACAAATTGCTGCCGAAGCACCTGTGATTCCTTACCAGTCTTCGGATCCTTCTGTTTCTCAATCACGAAAACCGAATCGCCATAAGGCGCATAAGACACAGCCGATCCGGGAATCACGATTGTCTTTTTGGTTTCAGGCAAGGCGACTTCCACCTTTGCGAACATGCCGGGATGCAGCGCGTGATCGGGATTTTCCAATGTGGCCTGCAACGGCACGTTGCGCGTGACCGGATCCACCATGGAATTGATCGCGGTCAATTTCCCTTTGAACTGGCGGTCAGGGTACGCGTCGGCACGCACCGTTACCTCCAGATCTTTCGCCAACTTCGAGAGATATTGTTCCGGCAACGCAAAATCGACGTACACGGGATCAAGCGCCGTGAGCCCGACAACCTGCTGGCCTGCGTTAATCATTTGGCCGACGTTCACCTGGCGAATACCAAGCTGTCCATCGAACGGCGCGATAAGCGACTTTTTCGCGATGTTCGACCGCATCTGATCCACTACTGCGTTCAGCCGCCGGAATTTTGATTGGGCAGAGTCGAGCTCGGCGCTTGAAACGACTTTCTTTATGGCAAGATCGCGGGCTCGTTCGAGGTCCGTCCGCGCCAGCTGCGCTTCAGCTTCTGCAGATCGCAAAAGCGCTTCCTCTTGCGACGCATCGAGTTTCATGAGCGCCTCGCCCTTTTTCGCCTCCGCACCGTTTTGGAAATTGATTTCGCTCACAATGCCGGCCAGCTCCGCGGAAACGACCGCACCTTGCACAGCGCTAACCGATCCCACCGCTGTCAGACGCGGAGCCCAATCTTCCTCTTTCACCGATGCGCTGCTGACGGTAGTGGGCGGCATCGTTTGCGGCATGCTCATCATTTTTCCGATTTGCAGCACTTTGATTCCAAAGACAAAAACGCCTATCGCCACCAGCAGGGCTATTGCGATAACGATTCCTTTGCGCCGCCGCTTTGGCGGGGACTGCATCGGACGGTTTGAAACTGCTCTCGCTACATCATGCATAAGCGAGTTCTGGCTCCGGTTTAAACAGCAAGCTCCACAGCCTGCGCGTCACTTGTAATTGTCGATCCCGCCGCTCCATCGCCGTCATTTCCTGTGGACGCAATACATCGAGCATCAACATCCCGCGTGCGACCGCGAAAATTAATTCTGCCATTTCCATCGGCGAAAGACTGCGCGACGTGTTTTGAGCCTCCGGCGCCTTGCTGATCAGTTCGGTAACGCCGGCCATCGCGGTTTGCAAAACGTCGCGCACCAAATCGGCGAGACGCGGGTTTCGTGACGCTTCCGCATA
>WNGI01006261.1_pt1 | contig 16494 bp, 14 predicted proteins | sample 5400621 | NCBI WGS metagenome assembly WNGI01 (sample SAMN13153374, study PRJNA577476) | soil metagenome | isolation source: 20 cm soil or saprolite under Garry oak tree replicate 1 | place: USA:California | collected 2016-06-15 | reverse complement strand
CCGCCTCAAGTGCCACGCCCTCGAGGGCGGCCGCCAGCACCTGGACGGCGGGGCGATGTTCGGCGTCGTCCCCAAGCCGCTGTGGGAAAAGCGCATCGCGCCCGACGCCCGCAACCGCATCCCCCTGGCGCTGCGCTGCGTGCTGGTCGAGCACGACGCCGGGCCCGTGCTCATCGACACCGGCCTCGGCAACAAAGAGGACGCCAAGTTCCGAGACATCTATGGCGTCCAGAATACGGGGCGAAACGGCCTCACCCAGCTCGAGGACGCGCTCGCGGCGCTGGGGTTTGCGCCCGGCGACGTGCGCTGGGTGATCGACACGCACCTGCACTTCGACCACGCGGGCGGCAACACCTTTCGCGACGAGGCGGGTGCCGTCCGGGCCAGCTTCCCCGCGGCAACCTACGTCGTGCAGCAGCGCGAGCTGGACTTCGCCCGGCACACCAACGAGCGCACCGCGGCGAGCTACCTGCGGCACAATTTCGAGCCCATCCCCTTCCGGCTGATCGACGGCGAGACTGAGGTGTTGCCCGGGATCCACTCCCTCCCCACGCCGGGCCACGTGCCCTACCATCAGTCCGTGCTGGTCGAGAGCGCAGGGGAGCGGGCGTGCTTTCTGGCCGACCTCGTGCCCACGTCCGCCCACCTGCCGCTGCCCTGGATCATGGGGTACGACCTGGAGCCGCTGGTGACGCTGGAGAGCAAGCGGCGGCTGTATGCGCGGGCCGAGGCCGAGGGGTGGCTGCTGTGGTTCGAGCACGACCCGGAAGTGGTCGCCGGGCGGCTGGGGCGGGACGGCAAAGGCTTCGGCCTTGTGGACGCCGTTCGCGTCGGCTAATTTCGCCTCCACAAAGAGGGTAAGCGGGCGCCTCGAGCGCCTCACCCCATCGCCGCCCGGACGGGCGCGCGTCAGGGTTCCGAAGGCGGAGGTTGTCGGTGCCGGGCACCGATGACCGACAACCACTTTCGCGGATCCTGAGTTGCTCACGGGGTCCGCGGTTTCGTTTTCACTGGTCAGGAGGAGCCCCGCTCTGGTAATCGAGAACAACAAAACCCAACGGATCCGGGTCAACAAGCAGATCCGCATCAGCCCGGTCCGGGTGATCGCGAACGACGGCGAGCAGCTGGGCGTGCTCCCGATCGACGAAGCCATCGCAGCCGCACAGGCGCGCGGGCTCGATCTGGTGGAAGTGGCGCCGCTGGCGCGCCCGCCGGTCGTCAAGATCATGGATTACGGGAAGTTCAAGTTCGAGCAGGCGAAGGCGGCACGCGCGGCGAAGAAGAAGCAGCACGTGATCCATTTGAAGGAAGTGAAGTACCGCCCCGGGATCGACGATCACGATTTCGCGTTCAAGACGCGACACGCGCGGGAGTTTCTCGAGGACGGCAACAAGGTGAAGGTGACGATGATGTACCGCGGCCGGCAGATGGCCCATATCGAGCTGGGCCGGGGCGTGCTCGACCGCGTGGCGGAGCAGTTGAAGGACATCAGCAAGGTGGAGCAGGAGCCCAAGCTCGAGGGCCGGAACATGTCGATGGTGCTCGCGCCGAAATGATCTGACGTCAGACGTCTGACGTCTGAACCAGGAATTGCCACAATGCCGAAATTCAAGTCCAAGCGTGCGCTCCGGAAGCGCGTGCGGCTGACCGGGTCGGGCCGGTTGCGTCGCCATCGGGCGTACAAAAGTCACATCCTGACGAAGAAGCACCCCAAGCGGAAGCGGCACCTGCGCAAAGCGGCGCTGGTGGCGCGCGCCGACGAGGTGCGTTTGAAGCGCCTGCTGCAGGCGTAGGAGACCGGTCATGCCCCGCGTCAAAAGCAACGTCGCGCGCTTGAAGCGCAAGAAAAAGGTGATGAAGCTCGCCAAGGGCTACTTCGGCGGGCGCAGCAAGCTGTGGAAGGCGGCCAAGGAGTCGGTCGAGCGGGCGGCGAAGTACGCCTACCGCGACCGCCGCCGCAAGAAAGGCGAGTTCCGGCGGCTGTGGATCATCCGGATCAACGCCGCGGCGCGGCTCCACGAGATCTCCTACAACCGCCTCATGAACGGCCTGCGCAAGGCCGGGGTCGAGATCAACCGCAAGGTCCTCGCGGACCTGGCGGTGCATGACCCGACGGCGTTCGGCCAGCTGGCGGAGGTCGCCAAGAAGGCGCTCTGACCATGAGCGACCTCCTGGCAGCCCTGGACGCGCTGCGGGAGCGACTCACCGAGATTCCGCAGGCGGACGAACGCCGGCTCCAGGAACTCAAGACCGAGATCCTGGGCCGGAAAGCCGGCGCGCTCACCCGTATCCTGGGCAGGCTCCCCTCCCTCGAGCCGAAGGACCGCAAGACCATCGGCGGGGCGGCCAACGTCCTGAAGCGCGAGTTCGAGACCGCGCTGGCGGCGCGCGAGCGCGCCCTGAAGCGCGCCGCGGGCGCCGCCACGGGCCAGGATCTCACCATGCCGGGCCGCGCTCGGTGGACCGGCGGCCTGCACCTGGTCACCCAGGTCGTGGACGAGATCTGCGAGATCTTCCACGAGCTCGGCTTCACGCGCGCGGTCGGCCCCGAGGCGGAGTCGGAGCGCAACAACTTCTACGCCCTCAACTTCCCCCGCGATCACCCGGCGCTCGACGCCCAGGATTCGTTCTACGTCGGCGACGGGGTCGTGCTGCGCACGCACACGTCCCCCGTGCAGATCCGCACCCTGGAGGCCTACAAGCCGCCCATCCGCGTCGTGATCCCCGGCCAGGTGTATCGCCGCGACCCGTTCGATCCTTCGCATTCACCGGTCTTCGAGCAGATCGAGGGGCTCGTGGTGGACGAAGGCGTGACGTTCGTCGACCTCAAGGCGGCGCTCACGGCCTTCGCCCGGCGCTTCTTCACGGCCGATACCACCGTGCGCTTCCGCCCCTCCTACTTCCCGTTCACCGAGCCGTCGGCGGAAATGGACGTGCGCTGTCAGATCTGCAAGGGCAGCGGCTGTCCCACGTGCAAGCAGTCGGGGTGGATGGAGATCCTCGGGTCGGGGATGGTGCATCCCGCCGTCCTCGACAACTGCGGCGTCGACAGCGAGCGCTACACCGGATACGCGTTCGGCATGGGCGCTGAGCGCATCGCGATGAACCGCTACGGCGTCTCCGACATCCGTCTGTTCTGGGAGGATGACGTGCGGTTCCTCACGCAGTTCGCGAGGCCGCACCGGTGATCGTCTCGCGCCGCTGGCTCGAGGCGCTGCTCGGCCGCTCCCTCGCCGTCCGGGAGGTCGCCGAGCGGCTCACGATGACGTGCGCGGCCGTCGAGGCCGTCGTGCCGCTGCACCAGGACCTGGGAGACGTGCTCGTCGGCCAGGTGCTGGAGACGAAGCCGCACCCCAACGCCGACCGGCTGACGTTGTGTCTGGTCGATGCCGGCGGCAGTGGTGGCCCGGTCGAGGTCGTGTGCGGCGCGCCCAACGTGCAGGCCGGCAGGAAGTACCCGTTCGCCCCCGTAGGGGCGGACCTCCCGGGCGGGCTCAAGCTCGAGCGCCGCAAGATTCGCGGCGTCGAGTCCAACGGGATGCTGTGCTCCGCGAAGGAGCTTGGGTTGGGCCAGGATCACGCCGGCATCCTCGAGCTCGACACGCCGGCCGCTCCGGGCACCCGCTTCCTCGACGCCGTGCCCATCCGCGACGATCAGCTCGTTCTCGACGTCCCGGCGAACCGCCCCGACCTGCTGTGCCACAAGGGCGTGGCGCGCGAGGTGGCGGCGGTGCTGGGCGGAACCGTGAAGCTCCCCGCGATCCCGGGCGCTCATGCGGTCACCCCGAGCGAGGCGGTCACCCCGAGCGCAGCGAGGGGCCGACAATCCGACAAAGGGGTGGTCGACGGCGTCGCGGTCCGCCTCGAGGACCCGGAGGGCTGCCCGCGCTACATCGCCGTGGTGATCCGCGGAGTGCGAGTCGGGCCCAGCCCCGCCTGGCTCGGGGCGCGGCTCGCCGCCGTGGGGCAACGCTCCATCAACAACGTGGTCGATGCGACCAACTACATCCTCTTCGAGCTGAACCAGCCCCTGCACGCCTTCGACCTCGCCCGGCTGCGCGGGCCCGTGGTGGTGATCCGCCGCGCCAAGGCCGGCGAGCCGATCACCACGCTCGACGGCGTCGCCCGGAAGCTGACGGCGGAGATGACCGCGATCTGTGACGCCGAGAGGCCCACCATCGTCGCGGGCGTGATGGGGAGCGCCGAGTCGGAGGTGAGCGAGAAGACCACCGACCTGGTCCTCGAGTGCGCCTACTTTCAGCCCACGCGCATCCGGCGCACCCGCCGCGCACTCGGCCTCGCCAGCGAGTCGAGCTACCGCTTCGAGCGCGGCATCGATCTGCTCGGCATGCCCGACGCGATGCGCCGCGCCATCGAGCTCATCATCGCGGTCGCGGGCGGGGAATTGCGCGAGACGCCGCTCGACCTCTGGCCCAAGCCGGAACAGCCGCGGACCGTCTTCGTGCGCCCCGCGCGCGTCAATCACCTCCTCGGCGTCGACGTCCCGCGCGGCGACGTCGAGCGCCTGCTCTCGGCCGTCGGCTTCGTCGCAGCGCCGAAGGACGAACGACTTGCGGTGCAGGTGCCCGGCTGGCGGCCGGACGTCACCCGCGAAGCGGATCTCATCGAAGAAGTCGCGCGGCTGCGCGGCTATGACGCGCTCCCGGACGAGCTCCGTCCTTACCGGCCCGGCACCGTGCCCGACGCCCCACCGATGCGGGCCCGGACGCGCGTGCGCGAGCAGCTGGTCCGCGCCGGGATGCTGGAGGCGCGCACCATCCCGCTCGGCGCGCCCCACGGCCCCGACGCCGTCGAGATCCGCAACCCGCTCTCGGCGGAGGAGTCGCACCTGCGATCCCGGCTGCTGCCCGGCCTGGTGCGACGGGTCGAGCACAACTGGGCGGGAAGCATTCGGGATGTGCGGCTCTTCGAGGTCGGGACGGTCTTTAGGACGGGGAGGGGGGAAGGGGGAGGGGGGATGGGAGCGCCCGAGGAGTGGACTTCAGTGGCGGGGGTTTTGACCGGGGCGCGGCGGCCGGGGCACTGGTCCGACGGAGATGCGAAAGTACCTGATATGGACTTATGGGACCTCAAGTATCACTTTGAGTTAGCGGTTCAGGTGGCCGCCCCGGGGGCGGTGGTGCAGGCGCTCCAGGACGGGGTTGGATGGGCGGCCACGGCTGGCGGGGTAGCGCTGGGATGGGCCGGACCGCTCGAGGCGGATGCGCCACGGTCGGCGGCGCCGCTGTTCGGGTTCGAGGTGCGGGTGAGCGAGAGCGCCCCGGAGCGGCCTACGTATCGACCGCTCCCGACCACGCCCGCCATCGTCCACGACCTGGCCTTGGTGTTGCCCGCCGGGGTCGCGGCAGACGCTGTGGCTGTGGTGCTGCAGCGGGTGGGCGGGAAGCTGCTCGAGCACCTGGAAGTGTTCGATGAGTACCGCGGGCCGAAGCTCAAGGGCGGAGAGCGCAGCGTCGCGTGGCGCCTCACGTTCCGGGAGGCGACACGCACGTTGCGCGAGGCGGAAGTGGAGAAGGTGATCACGGCGGCCCTCAAGGCGTTGGAGGAGGAGCTTGACGTTCGGCGGCGAGAGAGCTGAGCTGCAGGCGATCGAGCAGTTGGAGGCCGTCGTCCGCGGCATCGCGGACGAGCTGGCCGCGTGGCGGACGCGCGCCCTGAAGGCCGAGTCCGAGCTGCGCGAGCTGTCTCAAGGTCGAAGCGGCGCGCTCGCGGGTGCACAGCCTCCTCGGCCGGCTCACGTTCCTCGAGGAGCAGGCCCGCGAATCGTCGGGCAACGGTGGCGGAGGGGTGGCGGGGGGGGCCCGGTGAGCACCAAAAAGCACGCGGTCAAAGTGATGATCGGCGGTGAAGAGTACACCGTGCGCTCCGACCTGCCACCGGAGTACACGCGCGAGGTCGCGGGCTTCGTGGATCAGGCGCTGAAGAAAGTGCTCAGTCAGGGGCCGATCGTCGAGACGCACAAGGCGGCGATCCTGGCGGCGCTCGACATCACCAACGAGCTGTTCCAGGTCCGCAAGGGTGAGCGGGAAGTCGCGGCGCGGCTGGCGGCCCTCGCCGACGACCTGGCGAAGCTGTTGCCGCCGGGGAAACGCAAAGACATCAGACATCAGACGTCTGAAGTCTGACGTCTCAGACAGCTAGCTCCCGCGCGCCCCGCGCGCGTGATGCCGGAGATAGATGCATATGCCTCAATGGCTCAGCCTCACTGCGGCCGTTCTCGTCGGCGCCGTGGCCGCGGGGACGGCTTTCTACATTGTCGGCCGCCGGCTCCTCAGCCGGGCCGCGACGGTGGCGGCGACGGAGCGCGAGCGCCTGCTCGAGGAGGCACGCCAGCGACTCACCCTCGCCGCCAAAGAAGACCTGATTCAGGCGCGGGAGGCGTTGGAGCACGACCTCTCCCGCCGGCGGCTGGACCTCGACAGCCGCGAGACAACGCTGCAGCAGCACGCCGCCGCCCACGAGGAGCGGGACCGCGAGCTGGAGCGCCGCGACCAGAAGCTGCTCGACCGCGAGCGCGCGCTGGCCGGACGGGAGCAGGACGCCCGCACGCGACTCGAGCAGATTGCGGGGTTGAGCGCGCAGGAGGCCAAGGAAGAGCTGATGCGCCGGCTCGAAGACGAGGCGCGCAGCGAGGCGGCAGCGCTGGTGCGGGATATCCGTGAGCAGGCGCGCAAGAACTCCGAGCGCGAAGCGAAGAAGATCGTGGCGCTGGCGATCCAGCGCATCGCCGTCGAGCACACGGCCGAGTCGACCGTGGCCGCGGTGGCGCTGCCGAACGACGACATGAAGGGGCGCATCATCGGGCGCGAGGGGCGCAACATCCGGGCGTTCGAGGCCGCTACCGGCGTCGACGTGATCATCGACGACACGCCCGACACGGTGGTGATCTCGTGCTTCGATCCCGTGCGGCGCGCCGTCGGGAAACTCGCCCTGGAGCGCCTCATCGCGGATGGACGCATCCATCCGGGCCGCATCGAGGAGATCGTCGGCAAAGTTCAGGAGGAGATCGAGACGGGCATCGTCGAAGCGGGTGAGGCGGCGATCTACGAGACGGGGATCCGCGGCATGCACCCGGAGCTGATCCGGCTGGTGGGCCGCATGAAATACCGGACGTCCTACGGGCAGAACATTCTCGATCACTCGAAGGAAGTCGCCTGGCTCGCCGGCATGATGGCCGGCGAGCTGCGGCTCGACACACAGCTCGCCAAGCGCGGCGGGCTGCTGCACGACGTCGGCAAGGTCCTGACGCACGAGCACGACGGCACCCACGTCCAGCTCGGCATCGAGATGGCGACGAAGTACGGGGAGCACCCCATCGTCATCAACTGCATCGCGGCGCACCACGACGACGTCCCCCACGGCTCCCCGATCAGCGTCATCGTGCAGGCCGCCGATGCGGTGTCGGGCGCGCGCCCCGGGGCGCGCCGCGAGGCGTTCGAGACCTACATGAAGCGGATGACGGACCTGGAGCGCATCGCGGCGGAGTTCACCGGCGTGGAGAAGGTGTTCGCGATCCAGGCCGGCCGCGAGGTGCGCGTGGTGGTGTCCCCCACCGCCATCGACGACGGCGGAGCGAACGACCTCGCGGAGCGGATCGCGCGCCGCATCGAGCAGGACGTGCAGTACCCGGGGCAGATCAAGGTCGTGGTGGTTCGCGAGACCCGGGCGGTGAACGTTGCCAAGTAACGCGAAACTCATCGACGGCACGGCGATCGGCCGGGAGATGCGGGGCGAGCTCGCCGCCGAGATCGCCGCCCTCACGGCCCGCGGCGTCACGCCGGGGCTGGCGGTGGTCCTGGTGGGCGACAACCCCGCGTCCCAGGTCTACGTCCGCATGAAAGGCAAGGCCTGCGGAGAGGCGGGCCTCCATCACGAGACGATCCGGCTGCCCAAGGAGACGAGCGAGGCAGACCTGCTCGCGCTCATCGATCGCCTCAACGCCGATCCCAAGATCCACGGCATCCTGATTCAGTTGCCGCTCCCCAAGCACATCGACGAGCATCTCGTGCTGCTGCGCGTCGATCCCCGCAAGGACGTCGACGGCTTCCACCCCACGAACGTGGGCAAAGTCTCCATCGGGGATCCGACCGGGTTCCGGCCCGCGACGCCGTATGGCGTGCAGCAGCTGCTGCTGCGCAGCGGCGTCGATCCGACCGGCCGGCACGCCGTGATCGTCGGCCGCTCCAACATCGTGGGGAAACCGATGGCGGCGCTGCTGCTGCAAACCGGACCGGGCGGGAATGCCACGGTCACGGTGTGCCACTCGCGCACCCGCAACATCGGCGCGGTGACGGTCCAGGCGGACATCCTCATCGTCGCCATCGGCAAGCCGCAGTTCGTTACGGGCGACATGATCAAGCCGGGCGCCGTCGTCATCGACGTCGGCGTCAACCGCATCGACGACCCGTCCTTGAAGTCGGGGTACCGTCTCGTCGGCGACGTGCACTTCGACCAGGCCCGCCGCGTGGCGGCGGCGATCACGCCGGTCCCGGGCGGGGTCGGGCCGATGACGATCACCATGCTGCTCTACAACACCGTCCAGGCGGCGCGCCAGTGGGCCGACCGCTAGACCTCTTCGCCGCGGCCTCGCCCGAGGGGGCGTGGTCGGTGAGCCAGGTGACGCGGCGCGCGCGCGCCGTCGTCGAGGCGGGGCTGCCGCCGTTGTGGGTCTGCGGGGAGGTGAGCGGGTTCAAGGCGTGGCAGAGCGGCCACTGGTACTTCGCGCTGCGCGACAAGGCCGCGCAGCTGCGTTGCGTGATGTTCGGGCGCGACAACCGCCGCCTCCCGGCGCCGCCGAGCGAGGGGATGCAGGTGTTCGCGTTCGGCCAGCCGACGGTGTGGGACGAGAAGGGCGAGTTTCGCCTCACCGTGTACGAGCTGCTCTCGACCGAGGAGGGCGGCCTCTGGAAGCTCGCGTTCGAGAAGGCGAAGGCCGCGCTGGCGCGTGACGGCCTGCTCGAGCCCGGTCGTAAGCGCGCGCTGCCACGCTTCCCGCGGCGCATCGCCGTGATCACGAGTCCCGACGGCGCCGCGCTCAAGGACATCATCGCCGTCGTGGGGCGGCGCTGGCCGGTCGCCGAGCTGATCGTGCTGCCCGCGCAGGTACAGGGGGACGGCGCGGAGGACGAGCTGTGCGCCGCGTTGGCGGCCCTGCGGCGCCTGGCGGTGGACGTGGCGATCATCGGGCGCGGGGGCGGCTCCAAAGAGGACCTGTGGACCTTCAACCGCGAGCGGGTCGCGCGAGCGGTTGCCGCCGCCGCCGTGCCGGTGATCTCGGCGGTGGGCCACGAGACCGACGTCACGCTGTGCGACCTCGTCGCCGACTGGCGCGCACCTACCCCCTCCGCCGCCGCGGAGGCGGCGACCCCGGACCGGGCCGACGTGCGCGCTGCTCTCGAGCGGGTGGGGGAACGCCTCGCGCGCGGGCTCACCACGCGCGCACAACGCGCGGGGGACTTGCTGGCCCGGAGTCAGGACCGGCTCGTCGGTGCGCTGGAGCGGCGCCTGGAGCGCCTGGGTGATCGCCTCGCGGCCCACGGAGCGCACCTCGACGCGCTGAGTCCGCTCAAGATCCTCGGGCGCGGCTATGCCGTGGCCCGCGATGTCCGGGGCGACGTGCTGCGGCGCGTGGCGCAGTTTGCGCCCGGCCTCGCCTTTCGCCTGCGCGTCAGTGACGGCGAAGTGCCGGCGCGCGCGGAGCCGTCCTGATGCCCGCCGCTCCCGATCCCCAGGACCTCGCCGCCCAGCTCGAGCGGTTGGAGCAGATCGTGCGGCGCCTCGAGGCGCCCGAGCTGGACCTCGATGAGGCGCTGAAGCTGTTCGAGGAAGGCGTCGAGCGTCTGCGGGCGGCGCGCGAGCGCCTCGCCCAGGCCGAGTTGAAGGTCAAGAAGGTCCTTGAGCACCTCGACCGCTGAGCGCGGCGTCGAAGCCTACCTGGCCGCCGCCCGCAGTCGGGTGGACGCGGTGCTGGAGCGTTGGGGCGAACGCGCCGGCGCGCTGTTCGACGATGGCGTCGCCGGCGCGGTCCGGTACGCGCTGCTCAGCGCGGGAAAGCGCCTGCGGCCCACGCTCGTCTTCGCGGCGTACGAGGCGCTCGGCGGCAGCCACGGCGCCATCGCGGAGCTCGGCGCCGCGGTCGAGGTCGTGCACGCGTATTCCCTCGTGCACGACGACCTCCCCTGCATGGACAACGACGATCTGCGCCGCGGCCGGCCGACGGTCCATCGCGCGTTCGATGTCCCCACGGCGACCCGCGCCGGCTTCCAGATGGTGGGGCTGGCGGCCCGGGTACTGGCGGACGGCTGCGAGGCCCTGGGGCTGGAGCCGGCCCGCCGCCGGGCCATCGCGCTGGAGCTGTTCCGCGCGGCCGGGGCCGGCGGGATGATCGGCGGGCAGGTGCTGGACCTGGAAGGCGAGGGCCGGCGGCTGCCCGTCGCGGACCTCTACGACGTGCACCGCCGCAAGACCGGCGCGCTCATCGCCGCCGCCTGCGTGATCGGCGGGCTGGCGACCGGAGAGGGAGGGGGCGCGCCGCCCGCGCACGTCGCCGGGCTGCGGGCGTACGGGGAGGCGATCGGCCTCGCGTTCCAGATCGCCGACGACGTGCTCGACGCGACCGGCACCTCCGCCCAGCTCGGCAAAACCGCGGGGCGCGACGCGGTGCTGGCCAAGTCCACCTTCGTCACCCTCCTGGGTGTCGGGGCCGCGCGGGCCGAGGCCGAGCGCCGGGCGGCGCAGGCGGTAGACCATCTGCGGGAAGCGGGGTTAGTTTCCCCCGTGCTGGTGGCGCTGGCCCACTACATCGTGACACGGCCAAACTGATGCCCTTGCTCGAAGCCATTGGTGGTCCCGAAGACGTCAAGCGGCTCTCCCTCGAGCAGCTCCCCGCGCTGGCCGACGAGGTGCGGCAGCGGCTGATCGATGTCGTGTCCCAGACCGGGGGTCACATCGGCGCGGGGCTCGGCGTCGTCGAGCTGACGATCGCGCTGTTGTATGTCTTCGATTCCCCCCACGACCGCATCGTCTGGGACGTGGGACATCAGGGCTATCCGTGGAAGATCCTCACCGGGCGTAACGCCCAGTTCCCGACGCTCCGGCAGCCGGGCGGCCTGAGCGGCTTCCTGCGCCGCACGGAGAGCCCGCACGACCACTTCGGCGCCGGCCACGCGGGCACGGGCCTGTCGGCCGCCCTGGGAATGGCGACCGCCCGGGACCTGAAGGGGGAGGACTTCAAGGTTGTCGCCGTCGTCGGCGACGGCGCCCTGACCTGCGGGCTCCCGTACGAGGCGATGAACAACGCCGGCCACTCCGGGCGCGATCTGATCATGGTGCTCAACGACAACGGCATGTCGATCGCTCCCAACGTCGGCGCCATCAACAAGTACTTGGGGTCCATCATCGCCAGTCCGATCACCAACCGCATCCGCGAGCGGGTCAAGGCGATGATCGAGAAGGCCTCCCACCTGGTGGGTGGCCCGCGGCTGGTGGAGTTCGCCAAGACGATCGAGGAAAGCATCAAGAACCTCTGGTCGCCCGGGATGCTGTTCGAGGAGCTGGGCTTCCGGTATTTCGGGCCGATCCCCGGGCACGACATTCCGCGGATCGTTGAGGCGTTGAAGCTCGTGACGAGTCTCAAGGGGCCGCGGGTCGTGCACGTGATCACGGAGAAGGGGAAGGGGTTCCCGCTCCCCGAGCCCGACCTCGAGAAGTATCACGCCCGCGCGCCGTACGATCCCGTGACCGGCAAGCTCAAGCCCGTCAACCCCGGCCCGCCGCAGTGGACCAAGGTGTTCGGGGAGGCGATCACGCAGCTCGCTGCCGAGCACGCCGACTTCGTGACGATCACGGCGGCGATGCCCTCCGGCACGGGCACGAACATCTTTCAGAAGAAGTGGCCCGGGCGCTTCTTCGACGTCGGGATCGCCGAAGCACACGCGACGACGTTCGCGGCCGGTCTCGCTACCCAGGGCATCCGACCCATCGTGGCGATCTACTCCACGTTCCTGCAGCGCGCCTACGACAGCATCATCCACGACGTCGCGATCCAGAAGCTCCCTGTGATCTTCTGCATGGACCGCGCCGGGCTCGTCGGCGAAGACGGCCAGACCCATATGGGACTGTTCGACATCGCCTACCTCCTTGCCGTGCCGCACATGACGGTGACGGCCCCGAAAGACGGGGCCGAGCTGATCGGGCTGCTGCGCTGCGCGCTGCAACACAGCGGTGGGCCGTTCGCGCTGCGTTATCCGCGCGACAAGGCCCCCGGCGAAACGCCGCCGGCCGCCGAGGTCGCGGCGGTGCCGTACGGCACCTGGGAGATGCTGCGCAAGGGTAAGGACTGCGCCATCCTCGCCGTCGGCGTGATGTGCCAGCCCGCCCTCGGAGCGGCCGAGCTGCTCGCGGCCGACGGGCTGGATGTCGCGGTCGTGAATTGCCGGTTCCTCAAGCCGATGGACCGTGCTGTCCTCGACGCGCTCGTGCGGGATCACCGGCTGCTGGTTACCGTCGAAGACGCGACCGTCGTCAACGGCTTCGGCGCCGCCGTCGCCGCTGTCACCCAGACAACGGCGCCGGAGGTTCGCGTCGTCACGCTTGGCGTCCCCGACCGCACGTTCGAGCACGCCCCGCGGGCGCAGCAGCTGGAGGCGGTCGGCCTCACCGCCCAGGGGATCGCCGCCCGCATCCGCGCCCTCGCCGCCGAGGAGAGCCTCTCGGCGCGATGAATCTCGGGGTCGTCGGCAATCCCAATTACCGCGACCTCGGCGCCCTCCTGGCCCACCTCGCCCAGGCCGCGCCCCGCGTCGGCATTACCCTGTTCAGCGAAGAGGGCCTCTTGTCGCTGTGGCCGGAGCCCAAGCCGCAGCGACTCGTTCCGACGACCGCCATCGAATGCCTCCTCACCCTCGGCGGCGATGGTACCCTGCTGCGCGGGGCGCGCGCCTTGAACGGCGCCAACGTCCCCGTGCTCGGCGTCAACCTCGGCCGCGTCGGGTTCCTCACCACCGCGTCGACGCAGAATCTCGACTGGGCCCTGGATGCGTTGGTGCGCCGCGCCTACGCCACCGAGCCGCGTCTGGGCTTGCTCCCCAGCATCGTCGATAAGCAGGGTCGCGGCCGCACCGAGCCCCTGGTGCTGAACGACGTGGTCGTCCATAAGGGCGGCGTCGCCCGGGTCCTGCGGCTGCGGGTGGCCGTAGACGGGGACGACGTCGGCCAATACAGCGCCGACGGGATCATCGTCTCCACCCCGACGGGCTCGACCGCCTACTCGCTCTCGGCCGGCGGTCCCATCGTTGTGCCCGGAGTGGACGCGATCGTCCTCACCGCCATCTGCCCACACACGCTCGCGGTCCGCCCGCTCGTGCTGCCCTCCTCGGTGACGGTCTCGATCGAGCCGATTCCCCCCTGGACCGATGACGTCCTCCTGTCCTTCGACGGCCAGGTCGGCACCACCATCCAGCCCGGTGAGCGCCTGCTCGTGCGGCGGGCCGAACGGGCGGTGCTCCTCATCCGACTCGGCCCCGAAGGCTTCTTCGCGCGCATGCGCAAGAAGCTCCAGTGGGGCGATCTCTCCGACCGGGAGCGCAAGTAGTGCTCACCGAGCTGCGCGTCCGCGACCTCGCCGTCATCGCCGACGTGACGCTCCCCCTCCAGCCCGGTTTCAACGTCCTCACCGGCGAAACCGGAGCGGGAAAGTCCATGCTCGTCGACGCCCTCGCCCTGCTGCTCGGCGAGCGCGCGTCGTCGGACGTGGTGCGACCGGGCTCCGAGAAAACGGTGGTCGAGGGCGCATTCGAATTGTCTCCGTCCGCCTCCGTCCGCCTTCGTCCGCCCCTGACCGATCTGGGCATTGAGACGCCAGACGGCCTCCTCGTCATCAAGCGCGAGGTCTACCCCGAGGGCCGCTCCCGCGCCTGGGTCAACGGCAGCCCCACCACCGTCGGCGTGCTCGCCCAGCTCGGCGCGCTCCTCGTCGATTTGCACGGCCAGCACGAGACGCAATCGCTGCTGCGAGGGGATGCCCAGCGCGACATCCTCGACGCCCACAGCGATGCGGCGGTGGAGGCGGTGGCCGTCCGCGATGCCTCGACGCGGCTGCGCGCGCTCGAGCGCCGCGAGAGCGAGCTGCACGACCGGCAGGACGAGGTGCGGCGCAAGGCGGATTACCTCCGCCACGTCGTGGAGGAGATCACGCGCGCCGCGCCCAAGGCCGGAGAGGACGAGGCCCTCGAGGTCGAGGCCAAGCGTCTCACGCACGCGGACGAGCTTGGGCGCCTCAGCCGGGAGCTGGAACAGACCCTCGAGACGGCGGGACTGGGCCGCGCCGGCAAACTGCTGGGGAGCCTGGAGCGGCTCGATGGCTCGGTCGCGAAGTGGCGGGAGCTGCTCGACGCCGTGTTCGCGAACGTCGCCGAGCTCACGACCGCCGTGCGGGACTACGCGGCCGAGATCGAAGCCGACCCGGGGCGGCTCGCGACGGTGGAGCAGCGCCGTGAGCTGTTGTACCGGCTGCAGCAGAAGTACGGGCCGTCGCTCCCCGACGTGCTCGCCACCCGCGATACGTCGGCGAAGGAGCTCGAGCTCCTCGACACCGCCGACCTGGACCTCCGGTCCATCGCGGAAGAGCGCGAGACGGCCGCCCGCGACTTCCAGCGGGCGTGCGCGGCGCTCACCGGCAAGCGTCAGGCGGGCGCGCGGCGCCTGGAGGAAGCAGTTAACGAGCTGCTCCCCGCGTTAGGGATGCCGCAAGGGCGCTTTGCGGTCCGGATCGTACCGCGCACAACGCACAGCGCACAGGGTGCCGAAGACATCGTGTTCGAGATCCAGCTCAACATCGGCCTCGACGCGCGCCCACTCGCCCGCGTGGCGTCGGGCGGGGAGCTGTCCCGGCTGATGCTGGCGCTGAAAGTCGTCCTGGCCGCGCATGACGCGGTGCCCACGCTCGTGTTCGACGAAGTGGATCAGGGCATCGGCGGCGAGGTGGGCGCCCGCGTGGGAGAGGCGCTGGCGGCCGTCGCGGGGCGTCCGGGCCGTCAGGTGCTGGTGATCACGCACCTGCCGCAGATCGCGGCGTCAGCGGATCACCAGCTGTTGATTGCGAAAGGGGCGAAGGGCGGCGTGGCAACGAGCGACGTCCAGGTGGTGACGGGAGAGCCCCGCACCCGCGAGCTGGCGCGCATGCTCGGCGATCCGGATATGGCCACGGCGGTCCGGCACGCCGAGGAGCTGCTCAGAAAATCTTCCGCGAAACCCGCATCACGACCCGGAACACCGTCGCCGCCGGCACCGCGCTCCCCACGCCGCTGACGGTCTGCTCGATGGAGGCCCCGCCCTCGAACACGGGGCCGAGATAGCTCATCGCCCACCCGATGCGCAGCCGCCGCTCGGCGGTGCCTGCCTCCAGCACGGTCGTCGTCACCGGGCCACCGAGCCGCGCGGCCACTGCGGCCGAGTCCTGCGGGCTGAGGAACGAGTAGCGATCCCGCGTCCGCGTGTAATAGCCGGCCGTGACGCCCGCCGCGAAGAATCGGCCCAATCGCAGCATCGGGGCGAAATCCACCTGCAGGTAGTCTCCCGGGTCCCACTTGAGTCGCGCGGTGGATCCATAGGGGACGAGGAACGCATAGGCGGGCGCGATCCGCCGCTCCCGCTCGCCGGGACGCTGCTGCGCCGCCCGCAGCGAGAGGTTGAGCCACAACCGTCCGGCCACCGTGAGCTCCTGGGTCACCCGTGCTTCGACGTCGGTCTGATGGTCGCCGGTCGAGGCGTCGAGGAGATCGTGGGGCGAGTCGAGGTGGCCGGTGGGCAGCCGCACGACGAGCGCCACCGCGGCAGCGTACGGTCCGCGCACCACCAGGCGATACTTGGCCGACAGCTCCGCGTCGCCGGGGAAGTAGCGCAGCCGCTTGCGCGTGTCCTGGAACGGCGCGATCCCGAAGCCGGCGAGCGTGTCGCCAAGGAGGAATTGCAATCCGTCGGCGTCGAGCGGCCCCGTGGGAAGGAGGAACCCGTGCGTGAACCCGCCGGCGCCGAGCGCGGCGAGATCGGTCTGAAGGCGGAGGAGCGTCGAGTCGATCGCCTGGCCGCCGTCCGACGTATCGACGGGGAGAAACGTCGCCGGCTCGCCACCGACGCCGTAGACCGAATGGCCCAGCGCGAGCCGGACGGCGTGGCCGCGGGTGGACAGCGCGGTCGCGGGGGCGCACTGGGGATTGCTGGGGCACCAGACGGCGAGGCTGTCGTCGAGGCGGGCGAGGGCGGTGTCGAACTGCATGAAAAAGGCGGCGTAGCTCGTGTCCGCGCCCGCCGTGGTCCAGCGCGGGTTCGCGGCGAGGTTTGCTCCGGCCGGGTCGAGGCGGAGCCGCGCGCGCGTCTGGACCCGCACCAGCGGCACCATCGCGCCCACCGACAGCCGGTCCGTGATGCCGACTTCCAGGCCGATCGGCGTGACGCGACGCTCCGCGTGGACGGCGA
>WNGI01026114.1_pt1 | contig 16497 bp, 13 predicted proteins | sample 5400621 | NCBI WGS metagenome assembly WNGI01 (sample SAMN13153374, study PRJNA577476) | soil metagenome | isolation source: 20 cm soil or saprolite under Garry oak tree replicate 1 | place: USA:California | collected 2016-06-15 | reverse complement strand
GTACGAGATCGCCGAGCGTGCTCGGAGCCGAGAGGTCGAGCGCGCGGACGCGCGCGGCTTCCGCGACGTTCGGCGGGGGAAGCAGGAGTGTCGCAACGCCGGCGCGCAGCGCGTGTCGAGCGATCGAAAGTGCGCCACGCATCGTGCGCAGAGCTCCGTCGAGGCCGAGCTCGCCCACGAACATTCGCCGGGCAATGCAACTCGAATCGAGCTGACCCGTAGCGACAAGAATGCCGATGGCGATCGGCAAATCGAACGCGGTGCCCTCTTTGCGCACGTCAGCTGGTGCAAGGTTAACCGTGATTCGTCTTGGCGGTACTTTGAACCCAGAATTCACGAGCGCGGCGCCAACCCGCTCGCGACTCTCTTTGACCGCGCTGGCGGCGAGCCCAACGATCGTCCACTGCGGCAGCCCCTGCGCCGCGTCGACCTCGACGATGACGTCGTACGCGTCGATGCCGACGAGAGCAGCCGAACGAACCGCGGCGAGCATCGTGCATGGTAATTAAGGCCGAGGGAAAACAGCGACAGCGTTTCGAATCGGCCGAAATCACCGCCGCGCAGGAGGGTTGGTGCGGCGAGTGCAGTTATCGATCTGTACAGGAGAGGCAGGGTGTCCTCGTAGGCGGCGCCTCGCGTAGCGAGAGACTCGCGCGCGCCTTTGTTGTTTGCGCGCGAGGCTCGATGCGTGTAAGCGAGCTAGCCGCCGAAGAGGATACCCGGCCTCGACCCAACTACCCGCGCGGGCTTTCGCTCAGGTTGGATCGACCACGGACATACTGATGGGTCGCATCGCCGGGCTCGACAGCCAGGCTGTCGCCGGCGCACGCGTCGAAGCGACGTCTGCGGAGAGCGGAATCACGCGCACCAAAACGACCGATTCCGATGGCCGCTACACGATCATATTTCCCGACGGCGGCGGCACCTATCGCCTCACCGTGCGAGCACTCGGCATGGCGCCGGTGACGCGCAACATCCAGCGCCAAGGCGACGAAGATCGCATCATCACGGACATAAACATGGGCCGGACTGCGACCCAGCTCGCGACGGTGCAGGTGCGCGCTACTCCGCGTCGCGGCGATCCATCACAGCGCCCCGAACCCGGTAGCACCGAGCGCAACCTCAATCCCAATCTCATCAACCGCCTGCCGGTCGACGCCGGCGATCTCAACGCCCTGGCGGCGCTCGCTCCCGGCGTTCTCGCCGTTCCGGGGACGGACACCACGAAAGCCTCCTTCTCGGTCGCCGGCCAGCCATCGAACCAGAACAACATCACTCTCGACGGGCTCAGCTTCGGGGCGGGGAGCGTTCCACAGGAAGCCGTTCGCAACACACGCGTCGTGACGAGCACGTACGACGTCGCGCGTGGGCAGTTCACCGGCGGACAGGTTGCATCGACGACGCGCGGCGGAACGAACAACGTGCAGGGCGCGGTGAGCTATTCGCGCCGCGATCCAAATCTCGAATTCGTCGATGACACGAATGCTGCGTTCGGACAGAAGTACAGGCAGAACCAGATCAGCTTCGGCGCCGGCGGCCCCATCGTCAAGGACAAGCTCTTCACATTCGGCGCTCTCACGTTTTCCCGTCGCACCGACCCACTGCTTTCTCTGCTCGCCGCCGATCCCCTGACGCTCGAGCGTCTGGGCACGAATCAGGATTCAGTCAGCCGCTTTCTCAATCTCGTCCAGGGCTTCGGACTTCCGCTGACCTCTCCGCTGGCCCCGGACGAACGGCTCAACGACAACACGTCCGCGCTGGTGCGCGTGGATTACAATCTCGCCGAGGACCATTCGCTAATGCTGCGCGGCGACTGGCGCGGCAACACCCAGCTTGGCTCGCGCCTCAACGCGCTGGCGCTGCCACACTCGGGCGGCGACCTCAAAGGGTCGGGCGGCGGCGGGATGGTGACGCTTACCTCACACATGGGGATGTTCATCAACGAGCTGCGTGGCTACCAATCCGTCGATAACCGTAATACCTCCGGCTACCTTTCAGTCCCCGACGGTCGTGTCGTCGTAGCGTCTGTGCTTAGCGATGGGGCCAGCGCCATCTCGACTTTGCAGTTTGGCGGAAATCCATCGCTGCCGCAGGAGACGAAAACGACACTGCTCGAGATGAGCGACGAGATTTCTCGACTCACGACAGCGGGAGGACACCGGTTCAAGCTGGGCGGACTGGTCAATCGGCAAAGGAGCTCGGTTGGCTTCATTCCGAACCGGTTCGGCACTTTCACTTTCAACTCTCTCGCCGATTTCGAAGCGGGGCAGCCGACACAGTTCACGCGAACGCTGTTCGCTCGCGACCAGCAGTCCGCGACGAACAACCTCGCGACATACCTCGGCGATTCGTGGCGAGTGAATCCCCAGTTTCAGGTGACCTACGGTCTGCGCGCCGAAGGATCGCGGTATCCCGACAAGCCGGACTACAATCCCGAGGTGAACGCTGTCTTTGGCCGGCGCACCGACAATCTCCCCTCGGAAGTGCACGTCAGCCCGCGCGCTGGGTTCACCGTGTTCGTGGGCGAATCCCAGTTTGGTCCGCCGCCGCTCACGCTGCGCGGAGGGATCGGCGAGTTCCGCGGCACCGCGCCAACGCAGCTCTTCGCGACGGCGCTCAACGCCACTGGTCTAAACAACGGACAGTCGCTGCTGACATGCGTCGGTTCAGCAGCTCCGACTCCCGATTGGGCATCGTACCTGGCCGATCCCGCCACGATCCCGACTGCGTGCAACGGCGGAACGCCGATATTCGCCAATCAAAGGCGCAACGTCACCGTGTTCGATCCGGGGTTTGAAGCTCCGCGCGCGTGGCGGGCGTCTTTCGGCTTGAACCGGCGCTTCTGGGATCGCTACTCGTTCTCGATCGACGCCGGCTACGCGCGCGGCGTCGCGCAGACAGGCTCGACCGACATCAACCTCGATACGATTCCAAAATTTGCGCTGTCGAATGAAGGCAATCGCCCCGTGTACGCTCCGGCCTCCGCGATCGTACCGGCCAGTGGTGCGGTGTCGATTCTCGGATCACGTCTTTACCAGCAATTCGGCGTCGTCAACCAGATCCAGTCCAATCTCAAATCGGACACCAAGCAGCTCACCTTCGGCCTCAACGGAATCACCAGCAAAGGAATTCTGCTCAACGCCTCGTATACGCTCACGACCTCTTTCGACCAGTCGCAGGGCTTTTCGCAGGGAGCCGGCCAAGGCTTTGGTGGCACTGCTGGGTCCACGGCGGGCAACCCAAACACTTCCGAATGGGGACGCAGCGATAACGCCCGGCGCCATGTTCTGCTGGGGACGATCACCTATCCGATCAAGCCAGTCCTCGAGCTCACCGCAATCGCGCGCGCGACGTCAGGAAGTTATTTCTCACCGCTCGTCGGCGGCGACATCAACGGCGACGGGCGCAACAACGATCGCGCCTTCGTGTTCGATCCATCCAACACCGCTGTGGCAAGTGATACGGCGCTGGCGAACGGAATGACGCGCCTTCTCGCCAGCACGTCCGCCCGCGCGCGAGAGTGTCTCCTCGCGCAGATGAACAAGGTGGCCGCGCGCAGCAGCTGCTCGAGCCCGTGGTCGCCGTCGCTCGATCTTCAGGCGAACATCAGGCCGGCGTCGTTCGGGCTCGATCGCAGGCTCACGATCTCCGTGATCGCGATGAACACACTCACCGGCCTCGACCAGCTGCTGCACGGAAGCGACAACCTCCACGGCTGGGGGCAGCCTTCATTCCCCGACCGCACTCTCCTCTACGTGCGCGGTTTCGATCCCGCTTCGCAGACGTACAAGTACCAGGTGAACGAGCACTTCGGCGTGACCAATGGAACGCGCAACGCGTTCCGCGTTCCGTTCCAGATCGCGATCCAGGGGCGCCTCACCCTCGGAACGGATCCGGCGCGCCAGCAGTTCAACACGGCAATAGGTCGTGGGCCGGGCGGCGGTCGGATGAATCCGGAAGCCCTCAAAGCCAGGATGACGCGCCTCGTTCCCAACGCTTTCCTCGATATCATCGCGATCAACGACTCGGCGAAGCTCGAGCTCACGCCGGATCAGATCGCGAAGCTCCAGTCGTCGGGCGACGCGTTCAAGGTGAGAGCCGATTCGCTCATCGACAAAATCGCCAACATTCTCGGAGACACGACGGTCAAGAGCCCGGATCCGATGACGATATTCGAAGGTTTGAGCGTGGGGGTCCCGGTAACCAGTAGCTGACTCAGGCTGAGCCGGCCCCCCTTTGCCGGACTCCGCCCGACGGGGTATTCTCCCCCATCCTTCACGCTCACCTACCATGAAAGGTTGTCTAAAAAGGGCAGGCTGCCTCGTCATCATCATACTTCTCGTCGCGGTGTGGTACTGGTACGCGCGAGTCGAGCGCCCGGCCTCAGTAACTCCGACAGCGACAGGCGCTGCAGCGACTTCGGTCAGCTCGGGCTGGCAACCGCTTACGGCCGCCGATGCGGAGCGGGGGAGGGTCGCCGTACAATCGCTCGAACGACAATCCGGACCGGTGTTCGCTAATCTGACGCCGGCCCAGGCAGCGTCGTACATCTTCACGGTCGTCGCGAAACAACTTCCGCCTTCCGCGAAAAACGCCGAGGCGTCCATTACCGGGAACCGGCTTTACGTCCGCTCCGACGTCGAGCTCAAGGATTTCGGCGGCGCCAAGACGCTCGGACCGCTTGGCATGCTGCTCGGCGAACGGGACAGCGTAAGACTAGGCGGTACGATCAACATGCTGCGACCCGGCTTGGCGGAATTCCTCGTCCAGGAGGTGAAGCTTGGGCGGGTTGAAGTCCCGACCGCGCTGATCCCGCGCTTGCTGACGCAGATGAAGAAGGCAAAGACCGTCGAAGGGGTATCGCAGAATGGCCTCCCGATGGTCATGCCTCCTTACATTTCGGATGTGCGCATCTCGAACGGAAAGATCACGCTCTACAAGAGTGTCCGGTGAGTCGAAAGATCCTCGTCATTGACGACGAGCAGGGGATTCGCGCCGCGCTTGGGCAGCTCCTCGAGTACGAAGGCTATGAGGTTCGCACGATCGCGAACGCGGCCGATGGAATAGCCGAGTACCAGAAATGGCGCCCGCACCTCGTCTTTCTGGACGTGAAGATGGCCGGAATGGACGGTATGGAAGCGCTGAAAAAACTCCGCGAGCTCGATCCGACGGCGACCGTCGTCATGATCAGCGGCCATGCCACAATCCGCACGGCGGTAGAGGCAACGCAGCTCGGCGCCTACGAGATCCTCGAGAAGCCTCTCGACACCGACCGCATCCTCGTGATGCTCAGGAATGCGCTCTCCCATCTCGATCTCCAGGAGGAGAACGCGCGACTCCGCGAATCGATCGATGCGCCGTTCGAGATCGTCGGCAAGACGCCGGTGATGCGTATTCTGATGGAGAAAATCGAGAAGGTCGCTGCGACTCCCGCGCGCGTTCTCATCACCGGCGACAACGGCACCGGCAAGGAGCTGGTGGCGCGCGCCCTTCACCGAATGTCTCCGCGCGCGAGTAAGCCCTTTGTGGAAGTGAATTGCGCCGCCATACCGGGCGAGCTCATCGAGAGCGAGCTGTTCGGCCACATGAAGGGCTCGTTCACGGGCGCAATCTCGGATCGCGCCGGCAAGTTCGAGCAGGCGAACAAGGGGACGCTCTTTCTCGACGAAATCGGCGACATGAGCCTTGCCGCGCAGGCAAAGGTTCTACGCGTGCTCCAGGACAACGTCATCACCAGAATCGGCGGAGCCAAGCCGATCTCCGTGGATGTGCGGGTAATCGCGGCGACGAACAAGACGCTCGAGAACGAGATCGCGGCGGGAAAATTCCGGGAAGATCTCTACTACCGCCTCAACGTCGTGCCGATTCACGTGCCGCCCATTCGCGAGCGCCGCGAGGACATCCCCATGCTCGCCCAGTACTTCGCCTCGACGTTGTCGGCGCGGGAGGGGATCCCTCCGCGCACGTTCACTCCCGACGCCCTGGAGCGACTGAGCGCCCTGGACTGGCCGGGCAACGTTCGGGAGCTGCGCAATACCGTCGAGCGTTTGTTGATTCTGGCGCCCGAAAGCCAGATCTCGGCCCGCGACATCGACCGGCTCGCCGGCCAGCGCGTGCTCGACGACGCCGGTCTCGCCACACTCACGCAATGCCGCACCTTCGAGGAGTTCAAGGATGCGGCTGAGCGTGCCTTCCTGCTCAACAAGCTGCGTGAGTTCGACTGGAACGTCTCGGAGACCGCGCGCGCCGTGGAGATGCCCCGGTCAAACCTCTACAAGAAAATCGAGCGATACTCGCTGTCGCGTGAGCACAGCTAATGCTCGTTCACGCCACCATCACCGACTGATCGAAATGAAAAAGTTCAACAACTTCATCGCCGGAAAATGGGTCGGTCCCGAATCGGACGAATACTTCGACAATCGGAACCCCGCGGATCGTGGCGATGTGATCGGAAAATTTCCTTTGTCCGACCGCCGCGATGTGGATCGCGCCGTCGAGAGCGCCAAGCGTGGCTTCGCCGGATGGCGGCGCACTCCCGCTCCCGCTCGGGGCGATGTACTCCGCGTCGTCGGGGACATCATGACCAAGCGCAAGGAAGAGATCGCCGACGCCATGACGCGCGAGATGGGGAAGCCGCTGACGGAAACGCGGGGCGACGTTCAGGAAGGAATCGACACGGCCTACTACGCCTCCAGCGAAGGGCGGCGTCTGTTCGGCAAAACGGTGCCGAGCGAGCTGCGCAACAAGTGGGCGATGAGCTACCGCCGCCCGATCGGCATCGCCGGTCTCATCTGTCCCTTCAACTTTCCGATGGCCATACCCACCTGGAAGATGTTTCCAGCGCTCGTATGCGGAAACGCCGTGATCTTCAAGCCGGCCGAGGACGTACCACATACTGGAACCCTTTTGGTAGAGATCCTGCTCGAGGCCGGATTGCCCCCAGAAGTGATCCAGCTCGTGCACGGCCGCGGCGAGCAGGTCGGGGCGGCGATGGTCGAGCATCCGGGAATACCGCTCATTTCCTTCACCGGATCGACCGAAACCGGCCGCCTCGTCGGTGAGACGTGCGGGCGGCTCCACAAGCGGCTTTCTCTGGAGATGGGCGGCAAGAACGCGCAGATTGTCATGGATGACGCCGACCTCGATCTCGCCCTCGAGGGGGCTCTCTGGGGCGCATTCGGAACGACGGGGCAACGATGCACCGCTACCAGTCGTCTTATTCTACAGAAGAAGATTCACGACAAATTCCTGGACATGCTCGAGCACCGCGCCAAGGCGCTCAAACTTGGCGATGGAAGGAAGAAGGGGACCGATGTCGGTCCGCTGATCAACGAAGATGCCGTCAGAAAGGTCGAGACCTACGTTGACATCGGCCAGTCTGAGGGTGCCAAGCTCCTTACGGGCGGCGAACGGCCGGAAAAGCTCTCGAAAGGGAATTTCTTCGAGCCGACGATCTTTGCGAACGTCAAGCCCGGAAGCCGCCTCGAGCAGGAGGAGATTTTCGGACCGGTTCTCTCGGTCATTCGCGTCAAGGACGCGGACGAGGCTTTCGCGGTCAACAACGATGTGAAATACGGCTTGTCATCGTCGATCTACACGCGGGATGTGAATACGGCGTTCCGCGCGCTGAACGAGCTCGACAACGGGATTACGTACGTGAACGCACCAACCATCGGCGCGGAGGCTCATCTCCCCTTCGGTGGCGTGAAGCAGACTGGCAACGGGCACAGAGAAGGTGGCTGGGAGGTCTACGAGTTCTACTCCGAGACCAAGGTCGGCTACGCCGATTTTTCCGGCACTCTTCAGCGGGCCCAAATCGACACCTACCTTGGAACGCCCGACTAATCACGGCGGTATAGAGCGATCATGGATGTAACCGAACACAAACGGGCTCACGCCCTGCAGCTCGCCAACAAACGACGAAGTGGCGGCACGCTCGCGTTCTTTGCCCACTGGGCAAGGATCATCGTCGTGTCGCTCGCTCTCTTCGTCGTCATCCGCGCCTTCGGCGTGGAGGCGTTCAAGATCGCCAGCGGCAGCATGGAGCACACCCTGTTCGAGGGCGACTTTCTCCTGATCAATAAGCTGGTCTACGGCGCCGGGATTCCCGGCAGCGGGATGAAGCTACCCGCCCTTCACGCTCCCAGGCACGGGGACGTCGTCGTCTTCACGTACCCTGTCGATCCGCGGCTCAATTACGTCAAACGCATCGTCGGAATTCCTGGCGACACGCTTCAGATGCGTGACGCAACATTGATCAGAAACGGTCAGCCGGTAGCGGAAGACTACGTCCAGCGCACGCCCGCGGAAGCCGACCAGTCCGACGACGAATTCCGCTGGCAGAAGGCCTATCTGGTCGGCGGCGCCTCGATCGAACTCGTCGGATTCGAGGTATTGGGGGTTCGTGGCCGACTCTCTTGTGCGCGGCCAGCCGATAGTGGTCTATTATAGCTACGCGCCCGACACCGGAGACCGCCTGGACTGGCTGACTCGCTTGCGGTGGAAGCGCTTCGGAGAGATCGTACACTAGATCTCTCGATCTCTGAGAGGATGCCGCTATCGCTATGAAGGTATCGACGAATCGGAAATCGACCGTCGACGAAGGATCGCTCGATCAGTACCTCCGGGACATCAGCGTCTTTCCCCTCATCACTCGCGAGATGGAAGTGGAGCTCGCGAAGCGCATCCGGCAGAACGACCAGGAAGCTCTCGACACGCTGGTCAGATCGAATCTCAGATTCGTCGTCTCCGTTGCCAAGAAATATCAGAATCAGGGCGTCTCGCTCTCTGATCTGATAAACGAGGGCAATCTCGGTCTCATTCGCGCAGCCCACAAATTCGACGAGACCAAGGGCATAAAGTTCATCTCGTACGCGGTGTGGTGGATCCGGCAATCGATCCTCCAGGCACTGGCCGAGCAGTCGCGCATCGTACGCGTCCCGCTCAATCGCGCGGGAACGCTGCATCGGATCGGCAAGAGAGCGAGCAGCCTGCTCCAGGAGCTGGGCCGGCAGCCCACCAACCTCGAGATCGCCGATGGCATGGACATCAGCGAGGATGAAGTCGCCAAGACGATGATGATCTCGCAGGTGCATCTCTCGCTCGATGCGCCGATGACGCCGGGCGAAGACAACCGCCTGCTCGATTATCTCGCTGACAACGTGAATCCTACTCCGGACGAGATCACGTTCGAGAAGGCGCTTTCGGAGGCGATCGAAGAGTCGCTGTCGTCGTTGAAGGAGCGCGAGTCCAAGATCCTGCGTCTTTATTTCGGGCTCGACGGTGCCGATCCGATGACCCTCGAGGATATCGGCACCCTGTTGCAGATCACGCGCGAGAGAGTGCGCCAGATCAAGGAGAAAGCACTCCTCAAACTGCGCCACAACTCGCGCAGACGGTCGCTGGAGTCATTCCTCGGCTAGCGGCCGACCCGCTGACGGCCCGGACGCTCGATACGGAAAGGAGTGGAATGCCTGACGCCATCACGATCAGACCCGCAGTTCCCTCCGATGCTCCCACACTCTGCGAGCTGCTCGCGCAACTCGGCTACCCGGCCTCGGCAACAGAAATTCCCGCACGGCTCAGCGCCGTGGCGAGCTTTCCCCGTGCGGCAGCTTTCGTAGCGACGAACAGGTACGGTGAAGTCGTCGGGTTGGCGACCACTCACATTTTTCCATCCATTCATGACAATGGTCCGGTGGCGTGGCTTACGACGCTCGTCGTTCTCGAAGACGCGCGCGGCGCCGGCATCGGCTCGGCGCTCGTAAAGCACGTCGAGCAATGGGCAACCCTGAACGGCGCGAAACGATTGTCGGTCACTTCGGGCAAGCAGCGCAAAGCGACGCACGAGTTTTACGAAAAGCGCGCTTACGAGAATACCGGGCTTCGTTTCACCAAGAAACTCATAGGCGACGGAAGTTGAGGGCGCAAAAAAGCCGGATGCGATTGAATCCGGCTTTCTTGTTTGTCCGGTCTTGGCGGCAAAGTTTATTCTAGAGTCCGGTCAAACAGCCTTGAGGCGAAACGTTGGTCCAGTTTTGCTGCACGAGGAACGGCTTGCCTCCGATCGTGATGTTCCAATAATCACGATGTTTGACAAGCGTCGGACCATACTGATAAGCGCACTTGTCCGCGTTTTCTTCGCCGTAGGCATCGTACCAGCCAGCGAAGTAGGGGGTATGGGTGAGGCTGACGGGGTCTGTAGCTGTCTCTTCGGTCTCATGTGCCACCGCGCTCACCGCGGCGTCTGCTCCAAGGTCGCCATTCTGCCCCTTTGTGAGAAACGTGCAGATGTAGCCGTTGGCCGAAGGGTGGTCAGGGTTGAAGTCCGCATCGTAAGGCATTGCCGAGAACTGTACGATCGGTCCACCCTTGAACCAGTATGCAGAGTGCCAGGCGCAGTACTGGAGATTGCTGCTGGAGAATCCGCCTCCAAGGTTCACGCCCGGTCCAGTGAAGATCATGTAAAGCGTGTTTGGATCGTACGTAAGCGACCCGTTGCGAAACCCGTTATCAATGACATGAACCATGCTGTCCGGCGTCACGACATCCCCAGCGACGGGCGCATTGGAATTGGGCGCCCAGTATGAGCTGTATGTCATGGAGTTGTTGACGAAATTCCGTCTTCCGCGAACGATGTCATAATAAGTGCTGTTGATATTCCAGTAGGACGATCCGCCCAGATTGTTCAGAAAGGATCCGACCAGGGATTGGTCGGCGGCGCCTGCGCTTGCACTGCCTGGGAGGGGACCATTGGTAAAGATCTGGCTCGGCGAATAATAGATTGCCACAATTTTCTGGTTATAAATGACCCCACCGCCCCAATACGTTATGTCAGACGGGTTGCCGGGCTTGGTCCTCGGCCCAGCGTCAGCAGGATTGCCCCCTGCGGCGATCGGACGATACAGGCTCAGCGGTGCGATTTCATACGGAGCCAGCCCGGTGCCCTGGATCTGGCTAAACCTCGGATTTACCGGCGTGATTTCTTTCGATGTAACCACCGGCGTCGACCTCCAGGAGGTCGACAACGCCGTCAACCAGGCTCAGAAGGAGATCTCCCAGCGCTACGACTTCAAGGGGTCGCCCGCGACCATCGAGCTCAATCGGACTGAAGGCAAGATCGCCCTCACCGCCGAGAACGATTACAAGATGGAAGCACTCTGGGACGTGCTTCAGACAAAGCTCATCAAGCGCAGCGTCCCGGTAAAGAATCTCGACCCCGGCGAGATCAAGCCGGCTGGTGGCGACAGCGTTCGACGCGAGATCGCCCTCAAGATGGCCCTCGACGGAGACACCGCCAAGAAAGTTGCGGCCGCCATCAAGGAGGCGAAGCTCAAGAAAGTTCAGGCGGCGATTCAAGGCGACCAGGTCCGCGTCACATCGCCTTCGCGCGACGATCTGCAGGACGCGATCAACCTTCTGCGCAAGAAGGACTTCGGCGTCGAGCTCAAGTTCGGTAACTACCGCTAGTGCCACTGCCGCATTCAGTCCTTCTTCCGCAACGCTAAGTGAAAGTCGGCTTCATCACACTCGGCTGCGACAAGAATACGGTCGACAGCGAGCGCTATCTGGCGCAGCTGTCGGAATTGTCCGCCGAGTACACCGCGGAGCTTTCCGACGCGGACGTGATAATCGTCAACACCTGCGGCTTCATCGACGCCGCCAAGAAAGAGTCGATCGACGCGATGATCGAAGCGGCGCGCTTCAAGACGGATGGACGCTGCCAGGCGGTTGTCGCGGTCGGTTGCATGATCGAGCGGCACAAGCAGGAGCTGCTCGAAGTCATCCCTGAGGTCGATCTGTTCCTGGGCTCTTCCGAGATGCAAAGGCTCATCCCGGAGCTGACGGAAAGGGGATTGCTCGGGGAACCGAGCGAGGACGTTCATCCCGGAGTGCGGCTTTATACCGGCGACCTTCCGCACGTCCGGTACATGAAGATCAGCGAAGGCTGCGACCACGGCTGCGCGTTCTGCGCGATTCCTCTCATGCGCGGTAAGCACCGCTCGTTCGCGCTGGATGAAATCGTCCGCGAAGCACAGTTGCTCGAGCTTCAAGGCGCGCGCGAGCTCAATCTCGTTGCGCAGGATCTGGCGCACTACGGACGCGACCGTCGCGACGGGAACAGGCTGCCCGAGCTGCTCGAGGCTCTCGTCGCCGAAACTTCGATCCCGTGGATCCGCATGCTCTATCTGTATTCCGCGGGAGTCACCGACCGCTTGCTCGAGGTCGTCGCGCGCGAGGACCGCGTGCTCCCGTATCTCGACATGCCGATTCAGCACGGCTCCGATCTCGTGCTGGCGCGCATGCGGCGCCCCGAGAGAAAGTGCACCATCCGTGAACGCGTAAAGAAGTTTCGCGATGCGGTTCCGGATGTCGCGATCCGCACGACCTGCATCGTCGGCTTCCCGGGTGAGACGGAGGAGCAATTCGAGGAGCTGCTCGAGTTTCTCGAGGAGATCCAGTTTGAGCGGGTCGGCGCCTTCACGTATTCACCTCAGGAAGGAACGCGCGCCGCCGAGTACGCTGACGACGTGCACGAGACGGTCAAGCGCGAACGGCTGGAGAGATTGACCGAGCTTCAGCGCTCGATCAGCGCCGAGCGATACGAAGGGCGCGTTGGTCGTACCGCGCTGGCGCTCGTCGATCGGATGAATCCAGACAACGGAACATCGCAGGCCAGACTTCCTTGGCAGGCGGACGACATCGATGGCGTGACGCAGATCGATGAAGCGCTGCCGCCGGGAACGATCGCCGAGGTTGCGGTCGAGGAAGTCGTCGACGACTATGATTTCCAGGCATCGGTGATTCGCGTCACGCTTCCAGCCGGCGTTCCAAAGCCACGCCGGATTTCCCGCCAGCTCCCAATCAGTCAGGTGACGATCGGAAGCTACGGCCGCTGATGCTCGTTTCGTTCGCATCAATCCGGCGTTTGCGTACCTGATGCGTTCAGCAGATGTGATGGCGCGGGCTCGCGAGATCTTTCCCGGAGGAGTGAACTCTCCGGTCCGGGCGTTCGGCGGTGTTGGCGGCGAGCCGATAGTAGCCGCACGCGGAGAAGGCGCCCGCATCTGGGACGCGGACGGCAAGGAATACATCGACTTCGTCCTCTCATGGGGTCCGCTCGTACTCGGCCACGCCTCGCCGATAGTCCTCGACGCGCTGGAGAGAGCGATGCAAAAGGGCACCAGCTTCGGAATGCCGACCGAGCTCGAGGTGCTGCTCGCCGAGCTGATACGGCAGCGCATGCCGCACATCGAGATGGTGCGCTTCGTCTCGAGTGGTACGGAAGCGACCATGAGCGCGGTACGCCTTGCCCGCGCTTTCACGGGGCGGGACGCGATTCTGAAATTCGAGGGCTGCTATCACGGTCACGCGGATTCGTTCCTCGTCCGTGCGGGATCCGGTGTCGCCACGCTCGGCCTTCCTGATTCGCCGGGTGTGCCGCCGGCGCTCGCCGCGCTCACTCTTACTGCGCCATTCAACGATCTCGAAGCGGCCGCCGACCTTGTTCGCGCCAACGCGAAAGGCATTGCCGTGATTATTGTGGAGCCCGTAGTGGGCAATTCCGGATTCATTCCGCCCGATCCCGGATTCCTGGAGGGTCTGCGTCGACTCGCTGACGAGTCGGGCGCGCTGCTAATCTTCGACGAAGTAATGACGGGGTTCCGGATCGCCCCCGGCGGCGCGAGAGAGCGGTTTGGCGTTACGGCCGATCTCACGACGCTGGGCAAAGTGATCGGAGGAGGGCTGCCGGTTGCGGCCTACGGAGGCCGGCGGGAGATAATGGAGCGAATCGCGCCTTCCGGTCCCGTTTATCAAGCCGGAACTCTGTCCGGGAATCCGTTGGCGATGGCAGCTGGACTGGCGACCCTTTCCACGCTTACTCCGGCGCTTCACGCCAAAATCGAGAAACGCACCTCCGCGCTGGTCGAAGGTTTGCAAAAGATCGCCGATGACTTGCGGGTGCCGTTGACAACGGGATGCGCGGGGTCAATGTGGGGCTTTTTTTTCACTACAAGGCCGGTTCGTAATTTCGCTGATGCAAAGTCATCGGATACGGGCCTTTTTCGACGCTTCTTTCACGCCGCACTCGAGCGAGGAGTTTATCTGGCCCCGTCACCATTCGAAGCGTGCTTCATGTCGGCAGCGCACGGCGACGCTGAGATCGCGGACACGCTGGAGAGAATGAGGAATGCACTGGAGCATGCGATTGCGTAGCCCCGCGTTAAGCGCGCGATTCAGGGCATATCTTGCCGTAGCGGCTGTGCTTGGTGTTGCGGCCTGCGTGTCTCTGGTCTCGCCTGGCGGCGGAACGGGAAACATTCCAGTCGTCCATGGGCAGTACAGGAATGGCAGGGATCAGATGGTGCGGATTGCGCTTGCTACGGCGGCGCACGAGGGAGCCGACCTCGGTTCCGGCAAAGGCCCGCTCGTTGTCCGACCCGAAGCCAGCGGGTCATTCGTAGTGTGGGGTGGCAAGCGATATCGCGGCGAGCTCGTCATCAGCGCGACCGATTCTGGAATGCTCGTCGTCAACCGACTCTCGATGGATGACTATCTGCGCGGCGTCGTCCCACTTGAGATCGGCAACCGCACCGCCGCGGAGTTCGCCGCGGTGCAAGCTCAGGCCGTCGCCGCGAGGACCTACGCCTATAAGCATCTGAATGACGCACGCGCCTTCGACATGTATTCGACGGTCCAGGATCAGGTCTACGGTGGAGTCGATGCCGAGAAGCCGCAGGCCGACACTGCAATCATGACGACAGCGGACGTGGTCGTTCTCTACAATGGGCAGCCAATTACAACTCCCTACCATTCGACCTGCGGCGGAAGCACCGCCGCCGTATCCGAAGTCTGGTACAACCAGTCCGACGAGCCCTACCTGAGGCCCGTGAGCGACAGGATTCCTGGCACCGACCATTTTTACTGCGATCCGTCACCACGATTCAGCTGGACGCAGAGCTTCGACGGTCCCGGATTGCGCGCGGTTATGGAGAAATATCTGGCTGCCTATACCAACGCTCCGAAAACTGGCGTCGGGAGGATCACCGACATCAGGGAACAGGGAAGAACTCCTTCGGGCCGTGTTGCCGCTCTCACAGTGCAGACCGACAGCGGGAGCTACACGCTGCGCGCAAACGACATTCGCTTCGTGCTGCGAGATCCCAAAGGGGCGATCCTCAACAGCACGTACTTCAGCTTTACCAAAGAGACCAGCGGTGGGGAAGTCTCCAACCTCAACGTCAACGGCCGCGGTTACGGGCACGGGATAGGGATGTGCCAGTGGGGCGCAATCGGTCGTGCGCGCGCCGGCCAGAATTATCGTACGATTCTAGAGACCTATTACCCGGGAACGACGATTGGCCGAATCGCCGGTTAGCACCAAGGAAGCCAAGCCCAAAGACACGGTCCGACTCGGCCTGGTCGGAGTGGGTGCGATCGCACAGCTCGCGCACCTTCCAGTGTTGTCGAAGATCAAAGGCGCGGAGCTAATAGCACTTTGCGACAACGACGGACCGAAGGCGAGCGCGATAGCCGAGCGTCTCAAGATTCCCGACGTGTTCACGGACATCGAGGATTTGCTGGAGCTCGATCAGGTCGATGCGGTCGTAATCGCCACGCCCAATCACCTGCACGAGCCGCACGTTCTCCGCGCTCTGAAATCGAAGGTCGATGTGCTGTGCGAGCGCCCGCTGTCGCTGACATCTCGCGGAGTAGAGCGCATTCTCGCCGCCGCCAAGCAGTCAGGCCGCAAGGTCGTCGTCGGCAACAACCATCGTTTCCGCAGCGACGTCCAGCAGCTCTATCGTTTTCTCCAGGGCAGTGAGCTGGGGCGAACGATTGGTGTGCGCGCCGGCCAGTATCAGTTCGCGACCAGCCGCACCGGTTGGAGATTCAGACGACCTGAAGCGGGCGGCGGCGCGTTCTTCGAGCACGGGTATCCGCTGGTGGACCTTGCCATGTGGGTCGCCGATTTCCCGGAGCCCGTTCGCGTTACCGCGAGCATGGATCGGAGCCGGGGCACCAACACGGTCGAGGACGCCATGATCGTGCACGTGGAATGCGCCGGTGGTGTGAGCTTCAGCTTTGACGTCTCATGGACGTACGTGGGACAGGAAGAACGCTGGTGGTTCGAGGTTCTCTCCTCGCGCGGGAGCGCGCGGCTTGCCCCGCTGCGCGTCGTGAAGATGCTGAACGGCAAGCCTACCGACGTATCGCCGAGCGGCGCGGCGGCGAGGGAGAGCGTCTTCCTGCAGTCGTATCGCGCCGAGCTGGCTCACTTCATCGCCGTGGTCAATGAGGACACGCCCTACGAGGCGCCCGACGATCAGCTCACGGTGATCAAACTGATGGAAGCGATCTACAAGGCGGCCGAGGAAGGCAAGGAAGTCCGCCTGTAATTGGTGAGCCGGTACACGGTCCACCAGACCGCCAGATTGATCGGCAGGGCGAGCGCGATGATCTCGCCGTTCCTCTGATCGAAGGACGGGATTCCCT